>Ga0335071_10007004_pt1 | contig 11636 bp, 9 predicted proteins | sample Lox_Sample_15_FD_206724 | JGI IMG/M metagenome (GOLD analysis project Ga0335071, IMG submission 206724) | Soil microbial communities from Loxahatchee National Wildlife Refuge, Florida, United States - Lox_Sample_1.5 | ecosystem: Environmental > Terrestrial > Soil > Wetlands | place: USA: Florida...
TCCAACAGCAGTTTCTGAGCCTCGTCTGGTGTGACTTGCCGTATCGCCATTCGTGTTCTCCTCTACGGGCTGCCGCCTAACCGAATGTCAGGCGCCAACTGTAGCAGCGTTCCAGATTCCGAGGAACTGCCCGCGGGTCACGGCGCGGCTGTCGTGGGCACCTGGTCGGTTCCATCATACGGCGGTGCGAAGGTGACGAAAGCCGCGGCGGGCGCACTGTCGGCGTTTACGAAGTAGTGCGGCGTGCCATGCGGGACGACGGCCACGTCCCCGCAGCGCATCTCGTGCGATTCCCCATCCACGTACAATTGCCCTTTTCCCTTCAGCAAGGTGACCGCTAGATCGTGTGTGGCGTGGACGTGCGGCTGTTCACGGTCGCGGATCTGCACCAGGTAGTAGCTCAGGGCATCTGTACGCCCAATGAGCAGGGCGCTGATATTCTGCCCGGGGGGCAAGGCATGCGCGGCGAGCAGCGCCGTCAGACGGACGGCGTCGACACCGCGTGTTGCGGGTGTGATGACGTGCGGCACACGCGTGCACGCCGTAGCTGACCACACCCAACACCCGAGCGCGAGAGCGCCAACAGCCTGCGATCTGTTCTTCATGCCGCACCACGGTACCACCGTGGACTGTGCGCCTTTCAAGCGTCGTTGCTTACGCTGCCAGGAGCGCACGCGGGATGTCGACGACCTTCGCGCGCAGGTATTCTCCCAGGCTCTTTGCCTGTGGATCGCTCCGTGTCGATGCGGCCACGCCGTCGCCAAGTAACCCCGCAATCACGAAGTTGAGGCTCAGCAGGTTCGGCAGGGGATGACGCTCGACGCGGAGCGACGCAGCTTCCGGGATCAGCTGCCGAAAGCGCTCGACGGTCAAGTAGTTCTGCAACCAGGCGTATGCCGCGCCGTTCTTCGTCCAGACGCCAACGTTGGCGTTCCCGCCTTTGTCTCCAGATCGCGCACCGCAAATGGTTCCGAGCGGCAGCCGTTCCGTGGGTCCAGAGGGAGGGGCGGGCACCGGCGCGACCGGCACAACCGCATCGTGCGCCGCCGGACCGGCCTGCGGTGGGACCGTGATGGTCTCGTCGCCGATCACCACGCGATGGTCGACGAATTCGGAGGGTACGAGCGCGGGCCAGTAGACACCGTACGGGACAGCGTCCCCCGGCGGAGTGGTGATGAAGAACCCGGGATAGTTGGCGAGCGCCATCTCGACCGCCTTGTTGCTGAACGCACGCCCCACTTTTGTCGCATCCGCGTCCTTTACGATGACCTGCAGGTACGCGAATGCATCATCGTTGGATTGTGGATCATTGCGGTCCGACCGGACGAGACGGACGCTCACCTCCGCGAAGCGTTCCGTGCCGCCGACCAGCTTCCACAGCGTTTCTTCAGCGAGGCGAGCCTTCTCCTCTATGTCGAGGCCGGCGAGGACAAATGTCATCGCATTCTTGTGACCACCGAGGTAGTTGATGCAGACCTTGGTGGTGGGTGGCGGCGGCTCACCTACGATCCCGGACACCCGCACCCGGTCGGCACCGTCCTGCGTCAGGCGGATCGAGTCAAAGCGCGCCGTCGCGTCGGGGTTCAGGTAGCGTGGTCCCTGGATTTCGTACAACAACTGCGCTGTAACCGTGCCCACCGACACCAACCCGCCCGTCCCGGGGTGCTTGGTGATGACGAAGCTGCCATCGCCATGCATCTCAGCGATAGGAAAACCGATGCGGTCAATCTCGGGCACCTCCTGGAAGAAGGAGTAGTTGCCTCCGGTGCACTGCGCACCGCATTCGATGATGTGCCCCGCCACGATGCCGGCCGCGAGGCGATCCCAATCGTCGCGTGCCCAGCCGAACTTCCACGCCGCCGGACCGAGCGCGAGCGCGGCGTCGGTGACCCGGGGGCAGATGACGACATCAGCGTCGCGCCGCAACGCTTCGACGATACCCCACGCACCGAGATACGCGTTGGCAGTGACCACCTGTGCCGTCAGGGAGGACAGCGGGATGTCCTTGTCCAGATGCCGCAGCTCGACTCCCTGACGCTGCAGATCCGGCAACTTGGAAAGCAGATCGTCACCCTCGATGTGCGCGATCGTTGCCTTCACACCGAGGCGCGACGCCAGTTGCTGCATCTCGGCCGCCAGCGCTGCCGGATTCAAGCCGCCGGCGTTCACCACCACTTTGATACCACGCTGGATACATGTCCCCAGCACTTCCTCCATTTGTCGTAGAAACGTCCGTGCAAAGCCGGCCGTGGGATTCTTCATCCGATCCTTGAACAGGATCATCATCGTCAGTTCGGCAAGGTAGTCGCCGGTGAGCACGTCGATCGGCCCGCCTTCGACCATCTCGCGCGCCGCGCTCAGGCGATCACCATAGAAGCCGCTGCAGTTGGCAATCCGAAGAACGTCGTCGCTCATCGTTCGTTCCTCTCTTACTCAGGACTCAGAACCGCCCCCCGCCCACCGCGGTTTGCGCTTCTCGAGAAACGCGTGCATGCCCTCAGCCGCCTCTTCTGACGCGAACAGCTCGGCGATCTTCTTCGTCGTGTAGCGAAAGCCGTCGTCCATCGACAGGCTTGGGATGCGCCGCACCAACTGCTTGGCTTCGCCGATGGCGTGCGGACCGCCGAGGCGGACCATGCCAATGATCTCTTCCACGGCAGCGTCCAAGTCGGCGGCCGGCACAGCCTTGTGAATGAGCCCGAGCTGGACGGCGCGTGGCGCCGCGAAGCGCTCACCGGTGAGGAAAAGCCACATTGTGTCCTGGATGCCCAGCTTGGGAATCACCACCACAGAAATCATGGCGGGGATGACGCCCACGCGTACTTCGCTGAAGCTGAACATTGCCGTCTCCGCAGCGACGGTGAGGTCGCAGGCAGCAGCCAAACCCACGCCGCCGCCAAAGGCGTGGCCGTTGATGCGTCCGATGACCGGCTTTGGCGCCTCCCAAATGGTCTTCAGCACGGTGACGAACGGATTTTCGCCGGTCCCGGCGGCTACACCGCCGCTCTTCAAGTCCGCGCCGGCGCAAAAGGCGGTCCCGGCGCCGGTGATGACAATTGCCCGCACGCGGGCATCGTCGGTGGCCGTCTTGAGATGGCAGAGCAAGCCGCCGACGATGTCGTCGGATAGCGCATTGCGCTTTTCCGGCTGATTGAGAGTGATCCAGGCGACATCGCGTCGCAGCTCGTAGAGAGTGGCTTCACTCATCCTTGATCTCCTCCAGGATCACCAGCACGGCGTCCGCGTCCACCTGCTGGCCGTCCTCTACGCACACCTGCTGGACGGTGGCGCGGTGCGGTGCCACCACTTCATGCTCCATCTTCATGGCTTCGAGGATGACCAGCGTGTCGCCCGTGTTCACGGCTTGGCCGGGCGTGACGCGAACGGCCAGGATCTTCCCCGGCATCGGAGCGCGGCAGCCGCCGCGAATTTCCTCGCGTGCCGGCGGTGGGAAACGCGGCACCTCGCACAATTCAGAGCTGCCCAGCACGCTGTGGACGTAGTACGTGCCGTGCTGCGCGACCAGCGCACAGGTGCGTTGGACATCATCGAGTGCAAAGCGAATGTGCCCCTCGTCCCATGCGTGTATCCCTGCGCGGTGTGCCGTGCCGTCTACCTGCACGTCGATGTGGCTTTGGGAATGCACGCGGTAGTCCACCCGGAGCATGGCGGCAGCGCTCGTGAAGGTGATCGACTGCATCTGACTGGGGTTGTTGCGCCACCCGGACGGAATACCGCGCAGCAGTGGTGCCCGGGCGTGCCGCTGTACCTGCATCCACAACGCCGTGGCCACGGCATGCACGCGGTCCGCCACCTGCTCCACCGCTGTGCGCTGTGGATCGAGGCGGATGTGATCGCTGATGAAGTGCGTGCTGAGGTTGCCGCCGAGAAATTCGGGGTGCCGCAAGATCTCGCGCAGCAGCGAGAGATTCGTGCGCACGCCGTGCACGCGCAGCACGTCGAGGGCCCGCGCCAGACGCTGCGCAGCCTCGATGCGGGTGGCGCCGTGGGCGATGATCTTCGCAAGCATCGGGTCGTAGTGGATGGTCACCTCCGTGCCGGTCTCGACGCCGCTTTCATAGCGGACGCCCGCAGCCGGCGCCGGCTGCCAGCACGCCACGGTTCCAGTGGATGGCAAGAAGTCGTTGGCTGGATCCTCGGCGTACAGCCGGCACTCGATGGCGTGGCCGTCGAGACGCAGGTCCTCCTGGCGCAGGGGCAGCGGGGCACCCTGCGCGATGAGCATCTGCAAGCGCACCAGGTCGAGACCGGTAGTCTCTTCAGTAACCGGGTGCTCGACCTGCAGGCGTGTGTTGACCTCAAGGAAGTAGAACTGTCCATCGCGGTCGACCACGAACTCGACCGTGCCGGCGTTCGAGTAATTGATGGCGCGCCCGATGGCGACGGCCGCCGCTCCCATGCGCGCACGCAATGCCGGATCGACGGCGGGAGAGGGGGCCTCCTCGATGATCTTCTGATAACGCCGCTGGATCGAACACTCGCGCTCGAAGCAATGGATGAGGTTGCCGTGAGTGTCGCCCAGGATCTGGATCTCGATGTGTCGCGGCGATTCGAAATAGCGCTCGACCAGCAGGGTGTCGTCGCCAAAGGCGCTCTTGGCCTCCCGGCGGGCGGCTTCCAGGGCGCCGGGGAGCCGGGCGGCGTCGTGCACGATGCGCATGCCTTTGCCGCCGCCGCCGGCAGATGCCTTGATGAGGAGTGGATATCCGACGTCACGTGCCCGCGCGGCGATGTCGCGATCGGAGAGGTTGGCGGCGCCGAACCCGGGAATCGTCGGAACGCCGGCGTTTGCGGCGATGCCCTTGGCTGCGATCTTGCTCCCCATGCGGCGAATGGCGTCGGGCGACGGGCCGATGAACGTGATCCCGGCATCACCGCAGGCCTGTGCAAAGTCGGCGTTCTCGGCGAGGAAGCCGTAGCCCGGATGTACCGCATCGACGCCGACCTGGCGCGCGGCCTCCACAATCTTCTCGATGGCTAGGAACGAACTGCCGGTCACGGGCGGGCCGATGTACGCGGCTTCGTCGGCGGCGCGGACGAACGGGGCGTTCGCATCGGGGTCGGCATAGATGGCGGCAGTGCCGATGCCCATTGCCCGGCAGGTACGCGTGATGCGCAAGGCGATTTCACCGCGGTTGGCGATGAGGACTTTACGGAAGTGTTTCATGGGTTCATTGAATCATTGAGCGACCATGTAAAGACTATGAACTTACATGCATCACATGCGGAAGACACCGAAGGTGTCGCTGCCTTTGACGAGGTTGTTGAATGCCGCACTGAGGGCGATGCCCAGGACGGTGCGCGTGTCTCGGGGGTCGATGACGCCGTCGTCCCAGATGCGGCCGGTGGCGTAGAACGCGTTCGATTCCTTGTCGATCTGCTCGATGACCATCTGGCGGATGGCCTGGTCCTGTTCTGCGTCGTACGGCTGCCCGGACCGTTGCGCGGCCTGGCGGCGGACGATGGACAGCACGCCGGCGAGTTGCTCCGGGCCCATCACCGCAATGCGGTGGTTCGGCCAGGTGAACAGAAAGCGCGGGTCGTAGGCGCGGCCGCACATGCCGTAGTTCCCGGCGCCGTAGGAGCTGCCGATCATCACCGTAAACATCGGCACCGTTGAATTGGACACGGCGTTGATCATCTTGGCGCCGTCCTTGATGATGCCACCTTGCTCGTACTGGGTCCCTACCATGTAGCCGGTGATGTTCTGCAAGAAGAGCAGCGGGACGTCGATCTTGTTGCACAGCTGAATGAACTGCGCCGCCTTCTGCGAGGAGTCGGAGAATAGGATGCCGTTGTTGCCGAGGATACCGATCGGATAGCCGTGCAGGTGGGCCCAGCCGGTGACCAGCGTCGTGCCGTAGTGGGTCTTGAACTCTTCGAAGCGCGACCCATCGACGATGCGCGCGATGACCTCGTGCACATCGAACGGCTTGCGGACATCGATTGAGCCGATACCGAGAAGCTCGTCGGGATCATACTTGGGGTCCTCGGGCGTCTGCATCTTGGCGTCGCCGAGCTTGCGCCAATTGAGATGCGCGACGATCTCGCGGCCGAGGCGGATGGCGTCGACTTCGTTCTCCGCGAGATAATCGGAAACACCAGAGACGCGGCTGTGCATCTCGGCGCCACCGAGTGTCTCCTCGTCGGCATCTTCGTTGGTCGCCATCTTCACCAGCGGCGGACCGCCGAGGAACACCTTGGCTCCGCCCTTGACCATGACGACGTAGTCGGACATGCCGGGCACGTAGGCGCCACCGGCGGTGGAGCTGCCGAAGACCAAGCAGATCGTCGGGATGCGCTCGGCGGAGCGCCGCGTGAGGTCACGGAACGAGCGTCCACCGCGCACGAAGATCTTGGCCTGCTCGGGCAGGTCAGCGCCGGCTGATTCGGTGAGATTGATCACCGGCAAGCGGTTCTGCTGCGCGATGTCCATCGCCCGGAAGTTCTTGTCGAGGCTGATCGGGTTGCTGGCGCCGCCCTTGACGGTCGGATCGTTGGCGAAGATCACACACTCGACGCCACTGACCACGCCGATGCCGGTCACCACGCTGCCACCGAGCGCGTACTCGGTGCCCCAGCCGGCGAGCGGCGACAGCTCGAGGAACGGCGCGTCGCGGTCGAGCAACAGCTCGATGCGTTCGCGCACCATGAGCTTGCCGCGCTCGCGGTGGCGCTTGACGTACTTTTCCCCGCCGCCGGCGCTCGCCTGCGCCAGCTGCTCGTTGAGGTACGTCACCTGCTCCGCCATCGCGGCGTAGTTCACACGGTAGGCTTCCGAGCGCGGGTCGATGCGGGTGGGGAGAAGTGTCATTGAAGGGGACTGAAATGGAAAACCGGAAACCGGAAACCGGAAATGGAAAACCAGGAAATGAGAGTCCGAGCATTTGCCGGTCTCCTGTTTCTCATTTCAGGTTTCCTGTATTCGATTCTCTGGATGCTCATATTCCCAGCATCTTCGCCACCACCTGCTTCATCACCTCGTCGGCACCGCCGCCGATGCTGACCAGGCGCGAGTCGACGAAGGCGCGCGCCGCCGGGTTCTCGTAGATGTAACCGGCGCCCCCGAACAGCTGCACGCACGTCGTGGCGACGTACTGCTGCACGCTCGTGGTGAAGACCTTCGCCATGGAGATGTCCAAGGTCGCGTCCTCGCCGCGCGTCATTTGGCGGATGCAACGGTAGGCCATCTCCTGTGCCGCGGTGATCTGGATGAGCATGTCGACGAACTTGAACTGGTTCACCTGCATCTTCGAGAGCGGCTTTCCAAAGGCGATGCGTTCCTGGCAGTGCTTGAGGGTCATCTCCCACAGCTGCCGCGACGTAACCGGCGACGTGACCACCGGTACCATGCGCTCGTCCTGGAACTGCATCATTTGCTGCTGGAAGCCGCGCTGCGGGTCGCCAATCGTGTTCGACACAGGCACGCGCACGTCGTCGAAGAACAGCAAGCCGGTGTCCGATCCCTTGTTGCCGATCTTGTCGAGCAGCTTGTAGCTGAAGCCGGGGGAGTCGGTGGGGACGACGATCTGTGAGAAGCCACCGTAGCCGGCCTCCGGGTCGGTCACCGCCAGCAGGCACAGCCAGTCGGCGGTGGCGGCGTTGGTGATGTACATCTTCGAGCCGTTGATCACCCAGTGGTCGCCGTCGCGGACGGCGCGGGTCTTGATGCTGGCGACGTCGGAGCCGGCGCTTGGCTCGGTGACGGCGATGGCAGCGACCTGCTCGCCACGAATCGCCGGAACCAGGTACTTTTGCTTCAGCTCTTCGCTGCCAAAGCGGTGCAACGCCGGCGTGGCCATGTCGGTCTGCACGCTGATGCCCATGCACACGCCGGCGTTGTCGCACAGTGCCAGCTCTTCGAGGAACACGGCGTGGTACGAGTAGTCGAGCCCGAGGCCGCCGTACTTGGGGTCGTAGCGGATGCCCAGGAGTCCGAGAGCGCCCATTTTCTTGTAGAGCGACGTGTCGAAGCGGCCCATCTGGTCGAACTCCCGTGCGCGTGGCACCAGCTCGGTCTGCACGAACTTGCGCACGGTCTCGCGAAAGGCCTGGTGCTCGCGGCTGCCGTAGATATCCTCGCCCGGGGTGTACATGCGTGTCCTCCGCTCAGGCGTCCTTCTAGCGCATGGCGCCGTGCGGTCAAAGGCCGATTGCACTGTGCTGGGGTTCGGTAGGAAGATGGCTCGACAATCACAGGGAGGAATCGATGGTCCACCTCGTCTTTTGCCTGCGCCGGCTGCCGCATCTGTCGCGCCAGGAATTCCAGCGCTACTGGCGTGAGAGGCACGCGCCGTTGGTCAAGAAGCACGCGGCCGTGCTCGGGATCAAACGCTACGTGCAAGCGCACACGATCGATCCTGCCGGGACACAAGGGATCGCGGCGGCGCGCGGGGCGCCGGACCCGTATGACGGCGTCGCCGAGCTGTGGTTCGACCTGGAGCAATTGGGATCGCTCGCGCAGCGCGAGGCCGCGGTGGAAGCCGGCCGCGCCCTGCTCGAAGACGAGCGCCGCTTCATTGATCTGGCGAATTCACCGATTTTCATTGCGGAGGACAACGTCGTGATCAATGGCTGAGACGTAAGCCTGCCTAATGAGCCCGTACCCGTAAGGGCTAACAGCCTGTTGAAAAAGTCGCCGATGCCCTGGACCGTCATTCCCGCGAACGCGGGAATACAGATCTTCCGCATGCTTCTGGACCCCCGCTTTCGCGGGGGTGACGATGGGGACCAGTTTTTCAACGGGCTGCTAAACCTACGAACCGCGACGTGACGCATTGTGGGCGCACGTGCCCATCAAGGGTGCTGGATGCTGGACCGGTTTCAGGCTATCTAGAGAACCCGAACCCTGAGGATAGTCATGGCCGAGACAACGGACATCCAACAACCCACGACCTCCGGTGCGGGTATGCCGAGTGCCGCCGAGACTCCCCGCATGCGCCGCTTACGCGGCAGTGGCGGTAGTGGCGGTAGTGGCGAGGCAGCGGAGGTCCTGGACAGCGCAGTGCAGCCAGTTCCCGCAGCGGAGGAAAAACCTTCCTATCTGAACCTCGATGCGCCGGATCTGTATCTCAATCGCGAGCTGACCTGGCTCACGTTCAACCGCCGCGTCTTGCAAGAAGCGCGGGACGAGCGCAACCCGTTGCTCGAACGCCTCAAGTTCCTGGCCATCGTCGCCTCGAACCTGGACGAGTTCTTCATGAAGCGCATCGGCGGCTTGAAACAGCAGGTCGGCGCGGGTGTGCAAGAACTCACCCCCGACGGCCGTAGCCCCCAACAACAGATCACCGAATGCTACGCCGTCATTCGCGAGCAGGAAGCCGAGCAGCGCACGGTACTCCTCCAGTTGCTCGATCTCCTGAAAGCGCACGATATCCGGATCACCTTCTACGAGGAGCTGACCGCGGAGCAGCGCAAAGCGCTGCGCGAGTACTACTTCAAGAACATCTTTCCATTGGTCACGCCGCAGGCCATGGACCCAGCGCACCCGTTCCCGTTCGTTTCCAATCTGTCGCTGAACCTGCTCGTCACGTTGCACTACTCCGGTGAAGCCGATCCGTTGATGGCGCGCGTCAAGGTGCCGGTGGGCGCGGGCATTCCGCGCTTCTTGCACGTCGGCGACAGCAATCGGCTGGTGCCGCTCGAAGACGTGATGTCGCACAACCTCGACTTGCTGTTCCCGTCGATGGAAGTCGACTCGTGCGAGTTCTTCCGGGTGACGCGCAACGCCAACACCGAGCGTGACGAGGAGACGGCGGATGACCTGGTGGCGATGATCGAGTCGGAGCTGCGCGACCGCCGCTTCGCACCGATCGTGCGTCTCGAAGTGGGGCAGGGGATGGACCCCACGCGCCGCGGGATGCTGGCGGCGGAGCTGGAGCTGAACGAGCGCTCCGACGTCTTCGAGGTCGACGGCATGTTGGCCCTGCGCGACATGATGGAGGTCGCCACGCTCGACGTGCCCGCGCTGCGCGACCCACCGCACCGGCCGATCGATCACCCGCGGTTGCAGGAGCAACGCAGCATCTTTCACATCATCCGCGACGCCGGTTCGCTGTTGTTGCAGCACCCGTACGAATCGTTCTCGACGTCAGTGGAGCGCTTCCTGCGTGAGGCCAGCGAGGACCCGAAGGTTCGTGCCATCAAAATGACCCTGTACCGCACCTCGGCCGACTCCAACATCCTCAACTATCTCAGCGAGGCGGCGCGCAACGGCAAGCAGGTCGCCGTAGTGGTCGAGCTGAAGGCGCGCTTCGACGAGGCAGCGAATATCCAGTTTGCGAACCGCCTCGAAGAATTCGGCGTGCACGTCACCTACGGCGTCGTCGGTCTGAAGACGCATTGCAAGGTGGTCCTGGTCGTGCGCCAGGACTACAACGGGCTGCGCCGCTATGCGCACATCGGGACGGGCAACTATCACGCCGGCACGGCGCGCATCTACAGCGACTTCGGCCTGCTGACCTGCGACGACGTGATCGGCCAGGACCTGACCGAGCTGTTCAACTATCTCACCACCGGCTACCGGCCGAAACGCACGTATCGCAAGCTGCTCCCCTCGCCCAAGGTGTTGAAGAAGGCGTTGCTGGCGAAGATCGACCGGGAGATCGCTGCCCACTCGGCGGCGTCACCGGGCGTGATCCAATTCAAGGCCAACGCGCTCGAAGACGTGGACATCACCAAGGCGCTGTATCGCGCCTCGCAGGCCGGGGTGAAGGTGGAGCTGCTGGTGCGCGATACGTGCCGGTTACGTCCCGGGTTGCCTGGCCTGTCGGACAACGTCCGCATCGTCAGCATCATCGGTCGCTTCCTGGAGCACGGGCGCATCTACTACTTCCGCAACGGCGGCGACGAGGAGTACTTCATCGGGTCGGCCGACTGCATGAAGCGCAATCTCGAGAGTCGTGTCGAGGTGGTGGTGCCGGTGGAGGACCCGCCGTTGCGCAAGGATCTGCGTGCCGTGCTCGATGGGCAGTTGGGTCCGAATTGCAATGCCTGGGAGATGCAAGGTGACGGCAGCTACGTGCGGCCGGCGAGCGGACACGGGGCCAAGAGCTGTCAGCAACTGCTGATCGATCTCGCCGAGAAGCGCCAGAAGGAAGCCAGCCGGCTGAAACGCCGGCGCCCGCAGGGTTTTGCGCGCCGACCCGTCAAATGAAAAACGGCGACCCCGCGAAGCGGAGGCCGATGCTGCTGCGCGTCGCCGGGGCGACATTCGAAAAGGCTACGCAGCAGCGCGCGTCCCTCTCGCGCCTGTGGGACGATCTGATGACGCTCGCACGTCTGGTCGCCGCATGGAGCCGCAAAGAGTACACGGCCGTGCCCTGGCGCAGCATTCTGATGGCAGCGGGAGCGCTCGTGTACTTCTTGGATCCCTTCGATGCGATTCCCGATGCCATCCCCGGATTCGGCTACCTCGATGACGCGTCGGTCGTTGCGCTCGTGGCCAGTGCGCTGAAGACGGATATCGACCGTTTTGTGCGTTGGGAACAGGCGCGCGCCGAGTGCCTGCGATCCGCACGCGCGCGGCGGATCGCTTCGAAGTTCCCTTCCGCCGCCCCGACTACCCGCTGATCCGCAGGCGCTCCAGCGCCAGCTGCGCGGCCCAGCGATAGTCT
>Ga0335071_10007005_pt1 | contig 11635 bp, 8 predicted proteins | sample Lox_Sample_15_FD_206724 | JGI IMG/M metagenome (GOLD analysis project Ga0335071, IMG submission 206724) | Soil microbial communities from Loxahatchee National Wildlife Refuge, Florida, United States - Lox_Sample_1.5 | ecosystem: Environmental > Terrestrial > Soil > Wetlands | place: USA: Florida...
CACCGATGCCTTTGGACCGCAGGCCACCCCGCATGCCTTCGTATTCGACCGCGACCGCCGCCTCCGGTATGAAGGCCGCGTCGACAACAGCTATCGATCCGAACTGGTGACCACCCACGAAGTGCGAGACGCCATCGATGCCCTCCTGGCCGGTCGCGAAGTGGCCGTGAAGCATACCGGTGTCTTTGGCTGTTCCACGAAATGGAAAGAAAAACACGCAGCTCAGGTCGAAGCCTTACGGAAAATCGAGACTCAACCAGTGCACTTGGAGATGGCTTCCGCAGCAGACCTCAAGAAGCTGCACACCAATCCCGACAAGAAGATGTTGCTGGTAAGTTTCTGGGCAACATGGTGCGGTTCCTGCATCCATGAGTTCCCTGACTTCGAAGATACATTCCGCATGTACGGTGTGCGCGACTTCGAGTTGGTCACAGTTGCAGCCAATATGCCCGATGAGCGGAACACGGTCCTGCGCATCCTGCAGAAGATGCACGCCACCAGCCGCAACCTGCTTTTTGACTCCAATGACACGGCAGCTTTACAGGCAGCGTTCGATCCCAGTTGGGAATCCGCCGTGCCGTACACGGTCCTGATATCCCCGGATGGCAAGGTCCTGTATCAGAAGCAGGGATCGGTCGACATTTTGGAGTTGCGGCGCACGATTCTCGCGAATCTGCCGTCGGACTACGAAGGGTTCAACCGGTACTGGGCGCAACCGTGATAGTGCATGCGGTGTGCACGCGACCTTTCGCCGGCGACATGTTCATGTCTTTCTGGAGAGCACGACGTATGAAACTGCCTTCTTACATCACGACCTTCTTAATCGTTTTCATAATCGCGGCAGAATCACAAGCTGGAGATGCAATTCCAAAAGCTGCATGGCGGCGGCCGCTCGGGCTTCCGCTCGAGCATGCCGGAGTCACCCGAGTTCCGGGCAACATCGATGACGGCTACTGGCAGGGTGCGCCCGTCGGAGGATTTGGCGCCGGCACGTTTTCCAGAAGCTACCGGGGAGACTTCTCCCGCTGGCACATCAAGGCCGCCGTTCACAAGTATGCCCCGGTATATTCCAACCAGTTTGCGATGTTCCAGCAGACCGAAGGAGAACCGCAGGGAACCGCTCGTGTGCTGATGACCGATCATCCCGCCGACAAGACACTCGCCGGCTGGCAGTGGGACTATCCGGTTGGCGCAGGCGAATATGCCGCGCTTTATCCCAAAGCCTGGTACGACTACCGGTGGGATCGATTCCCTGCGCACGTGGTTCTCGAACAGTTCTCGCCCATTCTGCCGAACAACTATCGCGAATCGAGCTATCCAGTCGCGGTATATCGCTGGCACGCGGACAATCCAACCAACAAGACGGTGACCGTCTCTATCCTTCTTTCCTGGACGAATATGGTGGGTTGGTTCCGCACTTTCACCCGCGACTTCCAGGGGGCGCCAAACCAAGGCAATCACAATGAGTTCGCCAGCGAGAAACTCGCGTCCGGCTCAATGAAAGGGATCGTCTTCAATCGCAATCGCGCCGGGACCGCGCCCCGTGAAGCGGACGGACAATTCGCCATTGCAGCCATCGAATCTCCGGGGATCGAAGTCACCTACCACACCTCGTACCCGGCCGAGGGTGACGGTAAATCCATTTGGAACCATTTCTCCACCGACGGCCGCTTGGCCGATGACTCGACTTCATGGGTCAGCGATGGCGAGAAACTGGCTGGCGCCATTGCGGTACGTTTTTTGCTGAAGCCGGGAGAAAAGAAGATCATCCCGATGGTCATCGCCTGGGATTTCCCAGTTGTCCAATTCGGCGAAGGACGCGACTGGAATCGACGCTACACTGATTTCTACGGCGCTGATGGCACGAGCGCCTGGGCCATCGCACGGGACGGCTTGCAAAACGCCACTGCCTGGAGTGATGCCATTGATACCTGGCAAGCACCCTACACCCAGGACGAGAGCAAACCGCTCTGGTATCGGGGCATGCTCTTCAACGAACTCTACGTGCTAACAGACGGCGGCACATTCTGGGGACGCCCGGCCGGATCCGATCGCAAACCTCCAGCGTCGTTCGCTCTTTTGGAGTGCTTCGATTACGCCTATTACGGAACTCTCGATGTCCGCTTTTATGCCTCGATGCCGCTGCTGAAATTCTGGCCCGAGATCGATAAGCGCGTTCTGCGAGAGTTCGCCGACACCGTACCCAAAGAGTGGCCGGAGAAGGGCCAGTGGGTGTGGAAATCCCAACAGTCTGAGCAACCGGTCCTGCACATGCGCAAGAAGAGGGGAGCGGTCCCCCACGACCTCGGCGTGCCTGAGGGCGATCCCTTCATTGCCGTCAACGAACCCGGCTGGCAGGACACCAATGACTGGAAGGACTTGAACTCCAAATTTATTTTGATGGTCTATCGCGACTACGTGCTTACCGGCGCAACGGACAAGGCCTTCCTGCGTGACACCTTCCCTGCCGTGAAAGAAGCTATAACCTACTTACGCCAGTTCGATCATGGCGCAGGCATTCCTGAAAATAGCGGTTATCCCGATCAGACCTACGACTCCTGGGTCGTACGTGGTGTGAGCGCCTATTGCGGCGGTCTCTGGCTCGCGGCCCTGCGAGCCTCCGAGGAGATGGCTCGTGCAGTGGGGGATACCCAGAGCGTGGACGACTACCACCAACTCTTTTTGAAAGCCCAGAAGAACTACATCGACAAGCTCTGGAACGGGAACTACTTCCGCTATGACACGGAGACCGAATACCGCGACAGCATTCAGGCCGATCAACTGGCTGGACAGTGGTACGCCAATCTCACCGGCTTGGGGGACCTGGTTCCGCACGAGATGCAACTTTCAGCCGCCCGCAAGATCTACGAAGTCAATGTCATGAAGTTCGGCGGTGGAGAAATGGGTGCCGCCAACGGAATGTCGGCCGACGGTTCCCTTCTCCGCGACAACGAACAGGCTCCGGAAGTTTGGGTAGGAACCACGTTCGGATTCGCTTCCCTGCTACTGAGTGAAGGCATGCAGGATGAGGCTTACCGGACCGCCTGGGGCTTGTACCACGTCATCTATGAGAGCAAGGGATATTGGTTCCGCACTCCGGAAGCGTGGGACATCAACGGGAACTTTCGCGCCTCCATGTATATGCGTCCAGCCGCCATATGGGCAATGGAGATGATGCCGGCAAACCGCCGAGCCACTCAATAGCGAATCTCGAATGAACATCTCCAAACCACAATCCACCTCGTCCCGACCAAACTCAGTTGCTGCCCCTCACAATGGCAGCACCGGCCAGGAGTTCGTAGTGGGCGTGGATATCGGCGGGAGCAATCTTCGCCTTGCCTTAGCGGACCGCCACGGCACCATTATCGGGAGATGGCGCACCTCAACGAACGAAACGTCGTCGCCCGAACAGGTACTGCAACAGATCGCCCAGGGGGTCCATGACTTGCTGCGTAAGGCATCACTGCCACGCACGGCTTTATCAGCGATTGCAGCAGGAGTTCCCGGCGTTACGGACGCCGAACGGGGCGTCGTCATCGTCACTTCATATTTGAAAGGATGGAGCCACGTTTCCTTGCAGCAATTGTTGGAATCGGCGTTCCATGTCCCAGCCGCCATCGACAATGACGTTCGGCTCGCCGCGCTAGGCGAGCATTGGATGGGCGCCGCCCGCGGAATTGATGACTTCGTGTTCCTGGCCATCGGAACTGGAATCGGAGCCGGGATCTTTGCCAACGGACAACTCATTCGCGGACACACCTTCACCGCCGGCGAAGTCGGTTACATGTATCTCCCCGGTGGCCCGCTGGAGCCTCCCCGGCACGGCGAGCCAGGCGCACTGGAGCAAGCGCTTGGCGGCGAGGGAATCCGGCAACAGTGGGTGAAAACCAGTAACTCCGATCCGCAGGTATCCGCTCTTTGCGCAACGGATGTTTTCGCGCGTGCGGCCTGCGGGGATCATCTCGCCCGAGGGGTTCTGGATCTATCGGCTCAACTCTTGGCCTATGCCGTGTACAACATCTCGGCCGTCCTCAACAGCTCTTTGTTTGTGTTGGGCGGAAGCATTGGCGCAAGCCTGCAGCTCATCGAGGCCACAGAGCACCGGTTGGACTCTTATGCAGTGCCCGCCCGTCCGAACCTCGTGATCAGCAATCTCGGAACCGACGCTCAACTGGTTGGCGCGCTACGCCTGGCATTGACTACGGCGCAGGTGCGCACCAAGTCGTAAATCGCAGCGGGGGGATATTCTTCCCTTCACGCGCGAACTCTATGCGTCCCCCGCAACGCTGATGCTCTCGAGGTCCCGCCCGCACGTCTCCGGGACTACGAATCTCACAAAGAGGAGCGTCGCGATGCTGAGCAGTCCATAAATCGCGAATGTCCACGCGCTTCCGATCGCTTCGATCAGCGACAAAAACGTGAACGACACCACAAAGTTGGAAATACCTGACCCAAGCGTTCCGGCGGCCATGCCCCGGCCTCGCACTCGGAGCGGGAACACTTCCGCAACCAAAATCCATGCAATCGCCCCGAGGCTCAACGCGAAACACGCAATGTAAGCAATGAGGCAGGCGATCGCGACCTTACCCATGGACGCTCCCACCTCCGCTTGGTGACTGAAGGCAAAGGAAAGCGCAAACAGCGCGACGGTCATTCCGGTGACCCCGACGTACAGCAGCGGCTTCCGCCCCACTCGATCGACCAGCGAAATCCCGACCACGGTTGCAATGACGTTTACCATAGCCACGACGAACGTCGACAAAATAGCGCTGCTGTGCGACACGCTTCCAGCCATGGCAAAAATCTGCGGGCCGTAATAGATGATCGTGTTGATCCCAGTAACCTGCTGCAAGACCGTCACTCCCACAGCCACGAAAAGGGACCCGCGCACCGCCGGGCTCCACAGCGCGCTCCATCTTTGCTCTACTGGCGCTTTCAATCCCTCTTGAATATCAGCAAGGAACTGTTGTGCGCCTGCCACGTCCGTGTAACTGAGCAGGACCCTCTCAGCCTCTTCCTTGCGCGCATGCGCAAACAGCCATCGTGGGCTCTCTGGCACAGTGACGACCGCGACCAGGAAAAGCACAGTCGGTACAACGGCCAATCCGAACATCCACCGCCATCCTTGCTGCGCCGCCAGTAAATAGCCCACCAGATCCGCCAGGGCGATGCCTAATGTCAACGCAAACTGATACAGCCCGATAAGCATGCCCCGCGACTGCGGCGGAGACAGCTCGGAGACATAGACCGGCGCCGTAACGGAGGTAAAACCTATACCCAGCCCGATGATCGCGCGCGCCAGAACCAGAACCGTCACATTCGTAGCCAGCGGCGCCAGCAACGAGCCAATGATGAAGATGACGGCAGCCCAAACAAGTGTGGCGCGCCGCCCGATCCGGTCGGCTACCGTGCCCCCGACCAGCGCACCGATCATGGCGCCCACCAGCACAATGCTGACTACTAATTCTTCCTGCACTGTCGAGAGCGCAAAGCCGCGCTTCACAAAAATGGCGGCCGCCGCGATGATCCCCATGTCGTAGCCGTACAAAATACCGCCCAGGCCCGCAATCGACGAGATGCGCAGGATAAAGCCGCGATTTACTGCCGGCACGACGGAAGAGCAGGTATCAGTCAAGTTCTTACCTCGCGTCCCATGATAACGCGAGGTTTATAAACATTCATTAAGAACTTCGAGGATCGCCGCGGACTTTCCAGTTCAACGACCGCAGCGGCGCGACCTGGTTCTGGCGCTGCAGCCCCAGGACAACAAAATACTCGTCCAATCACTCCTCTCTAGCGTGCTCGTGTGATTCACTTCTTCGTAACGGTCGTAACTAGCGATCTTTTCCGTTGGAGGCAAGACGATCTCGCACGAACCGCGTCGAGGTGGGGGATTCCTCCTACCCAGATGGGTGTTTTCGCCCAGATGTATGTCGTACTGAGAAAGCTCTCTTTGCGTTGAGATGCAGGTCTTATATCCGTGGCACTTTCGCATTCAACTCTGGATGCCCGAGAATATAGGCGGCCAGTTCAATCCGATTTCTCACTCCTAACTTTCTCATGAGCGTACAGAGGTGCGATTTCACTGTGCGCGTTGTGATTCCGAGGGGATAGGCGATTTCCCGGTTCGACCTTCCCGACATCAGGAGCTCAAGAATATCCCTTTCCCTGTTGGTAACTTTCCTAGCCTCTTCGGGTTGAACGGGGACATTGTGGCGTTCAATAAACCTTGCGATCGCCCTCCGAGGAGCCCACACCAGCCCGTTGGCGACTACGGAGATTGCTTCAGCATGATTGGCACGAAACGACACCTCGTCGATCACTCCTCGCGCTCCCAGCGAGAGTGCGTCCATTACGATTGCGTCGTCTGTGCGAGGTGCCATCACCAGGATGGCTAAGTCCGTCCGGCCCTGCTTGATCAACGTAATGTCGGCTGCCAGAGATTGAACGTCAGTCCAGCGGAGGAGGGCGACATCGATCGACTGAAGCGCTTGGGTCAGCTCTGTCAGAGTGAAAAAGGATACCCCCAACCCCTTACGAGTATCGACGATACTCTGGAAACCGGCGATACGAAGCGGATCGCTCTCGACAATGGCCACGCAAACTGAGCGGGCCCGGCTTTTCTGCGTCTTTGTTGGAACTCGATTGCCTGATGCCTGCATGCTATTGAGTTCCATCAGCGGGCTTATCGCCGCGGATCGTCGCAAGAAATACGGCGCGATCCGGCGCGATCCTCTGATCGCCGAGATCTGGATAGTTCGGAAATATACTCCTCAGGTATGCGGCACTTTCTTCGGGGCTAAAATGGGAGCTCGACTCCGGCCAACTCACGTACATCCTCACTGAATGAACTGCGTACTTGTCCAGGAGTCCGGGATTGCCTTTTCTATACCGCTCCAGGATTACAAAGGGGGAAGTGCACGGTTCCGGCCAATTGGTGCCGCACTTCTAAACTAAAGTCACTTACGTCCCTGGGAAGACGAGCGCCGAGACCTAAGGTATCCGGTGGGTGGTCTTTTGCTCAGTTCCGAAGAGTGGGAACGGAGCGATTTCTGGTGGGAACTTACGTTGACCTGAGGACCGTCTGGATAGCCTCCAGCAACGAATCCAGGGAAAACGGCTTTTCCACGAACGCGGCATTGGGTACTAACCCCATCTGCTTCGCAATCAGGTCACCCGTGTACCCAGACATAAACACCGTCCCAATATCAGGTCGTAAGAGCCGCATCCTCAGAGCCAGCTCGGCACCGTTTCCACGGGGCATAATGACATCCGTTAGTAGCACATGAATGACACCGCGGTGTGTCTTTTCCAGTTCAAGCGCTTGTTCAATCCCATTTGCAGGCACGACTACGTAGCCTCGCGACTTCAGCATGTTCGTCGCTAGTTGAAGAAGATCCGGATCGTCCTCTACCACCATCACCGTCTCGGTGCCTCCGACGCTTACCCGCCGTGCCGGTTCCCCGGAATCTTCGGCCGGAGCCGAAACAGCAGGAAGAAAAATCTTGAATGTCGACCCCTGCCCAACTTCGCTATACACCCAAACATGTCCATTCATTCGCTTGATGATGCCGTAGACTGTTGCGAGCCCCAGGCCTGTTCCCTTGCCTACCTCCTTGGTGGTAAAGAACGGTTCGAAAAGCTTCGACATGGTTTCCTTGGTCATGCCGCAGCCGGTATCGCTGACGGACAGCATAAGGTACGAACCCGGGATTACCGCCTCGTCTCCGGACCGATAGCTCTCGTCGAGCACGACGTTCCGCGTCTCAATCGTGATGGCTCCCCCGCCGGGCATGGCGTCACGGGCGTTAACCACAAGGTTCAGCAGCACTTGCTCCATTTGCCCCGCGTCCACCTCAACACTCGCGATCAGCTCTCCCGGCCTGAACTTGATCGAAACATCTTCCCCGATCGCTCGTTCCAGCAGTTTCATCAAGCCATTGACCACCGCGTTCATATCAACGATCTTCAGGGAAACATTGTTCCGGCGGCTGAACATGAGTAGCTGCTTCGTAAGGTTCGCACTTCGCGTAGCAGCTCCCTTGATCTGCCCGATATATTCGGTAAGCTCACGATTTTGCCCGACCTTATCGAGCGCAAGTTCGCTATATCCGACAATAACTCCCAGGATGTTGTTAAAGTCATGGGCGATTCCGCCGGCTAGCCGCCCCACCGCCTCCATTTTCTGCGCCTGATGAAACTGTCGTTCTATACTGCGTTCTTCCGTGACGTCTTCGGCGAAACTTTCTATGAATTCTTCTCCGTTTTCGTCACGAAACAATCTTCCGGAAGATCGGATTCTCAACTCCTCCCCATTCTTCTTTCGCCATGCCTGCTCTACCACGACGAAATCCGTAGCCTTTCGCAAAGATGAAACTAGCTCAGCGCGCTCCCACGGATTGAGGTAAACGTCCTTTTCCAGGTTCAGACCCATGGCTTCGGGTGCACTGTACCCGAGCATCTTTAACATCGCGGGATTGACGAACACGAATCTTCCGCCCTCCGCAACCGTCGTGCGATAAATTCCGACCGAGGCGTTCGTGATTACTGAACGCAACTCCGCTTCCGCTTTTTTTCTGTCAGAAATGTCCACACAGAACTCAACACACTGATTGTTACCCAGAGAACTGCCGGCGAAGAGGAGCCACAATCGCGTGCCGTCCCCGCGGAAGTATTCCTTCTCGTACGGGCCGACGCGCCCGGTGGACATGAACTTCTCCACTTCCGCGCGGCTTATGTCAATGTATTCCGGCGGGGTAAGCTTTTGCCACGAGAGTTCCCGCGCTTCCACCTGGCTGCGGCTGTAGCCCATCATCCTGAGAAATGTCTTGTTGGCATCGATCATGCAGCCCGTCGTCAGATCCCAGAACATTACGCCGACAGTCTGGATATCCAGCACCTTCTCCAAACGCTCAAGGCTATGCTGGAGTTCCTCTTGCGATCGCTTACGGTCGGTGATGTCGGTGACAAAGGCATAGTAGTGCTGCGGATTACCCGCCGCGTCCTTCACTTCATGAGTCAGTAGTTCGATGGGAACTCGCGTGCCATCTTTTCTTACATATTCTTTTTCATAGCGGGCGGGCCGCCCCGTGCGATGAATCTCCGCAAGCTTTTGACGCTCAATGTCGCGCCACTCCGGCGGGGTCAGGGTCGTCTCATGGTCAATGAACCTGAGTTCCTCCGCGCTGTAGCCGGTCAAGTGTTCGAAGGCAGGATTCACCAGCGTCAGCTTCCCATCTGGGGTTCCCACCGCTAATGGCTGGGATGAATTGCAGATCAGGTCGGCCAGAAATCCACTTGCTGCAGTCTGTACCTCCAATTGCTCCGCGGCTAACCGCCGCTCCGATTCACCTTTAAGCAAAAGCGATTCCTTCCTGAGAATCGTGCGCCACAATCCGATGGCAAGGGAAAAGATGAATAACACACGAAGCACACGGACAGTCCATAATTCAACAGGAGGGTGAATGAACCACGTGGATACCTCAGCAGTAAGGAGAAGCGTGGCCGCTCCTCCCACGGCTATGAAGATGTTCGATACGCGCGCGCGGAGTTGCGGATTCCTCGGCGTTCCCAATCCAGTACACCAAGCACTCACTACACAGAGTCACACGCTAACAGGGCCCGGATTTCCTCGTTTTCCTTTCTTCGACCTATAAAGCGACTGCCTCTAAGTACCAGAAATGTGAAACGTTTACGCTCAAGTGAAAACGCGAACCGCACTTGCTAGAACGACTTATCATTGTCGAGACCCAAAAGCAAGCGCCAAGCTGCGCCAAATACAAAATGCCAATTCCGGCAAGATCAGGAAAGTCCGTGCGGCGAACGCCGGAAGTTAGGCATTCCAATGGTGTTACGAATGGCGACCTCCAGGCCCGCGCCGTGGGTCCTGTCCTCGGCACCCGACAGACGAACTTCAATCCACCGCTGTACTCTGCAGACGACGTCAGGGCGGTAACCCGAGGAGGTGACGTCGATCATTATTCTGCCGCCCACTCCAATCGAGAATGCGAGACCAGAGGCGGCGCTCCATGAGCGTTCCCTCGATGCGGCAACTCTCTCCGGTTCTGGGAAGCCCAGAACCCCTCGCCAGATTCTTGCAGGGCGGCCTACTCTGGATCACTGGCTACGAGGAGTTGGTTGACGCCTCGTGCCAGCACTTTATGCCCATAAGTTCACGGAAGCTGGGTCAAAGGAATACGCCAAGTTTAGTGGAACCAGATACTCACACTGCAAAGTAAGAACCCGTTCGCAGCCTCCACTTGGCAAGTCCGAGTCAGGTCACGGGCACGCACTCCTGCCGCAAAGTCCGGGTATCCCATCACGACCGCGAGACCAGCGCCGACCCACCGTGATGACATGATTCTGTCAAGTTTTGGATATCTCAGTCCGGGACCCGCCGGTTCACCTCCACTAAAATGCCATTGACTATCGTTGCAACCAAGAGTATCAAGTGCGACAAACGGTTTGGTTTGATAGTGCGGACCCGGTCAACGGGGGTAAGACGAATCTAAACGGGAGCATGCTGAAGGGCGCCTTTGCGCCATCCCTACTGGAGCGTCAATGATGTCTGCACAAGCGGGTGAACTCGATTTTTTTCGCCCCTCTTCCCACCAAAGACGGCAAGTGATGTATCTGGTTATTGGACTCGCCGCCTTGTTGCTCCTGGCTCTTACCGTCTTCCGTTCCACGGTCTTTTCGCAAGGGTACATGCCTCACGCCTTCTGTTATCTGCGCCGGCCTACTTTGATCTGGAGCAATGTCGTCGCCGATTCGCTGATCGGACTCTCGTATACCGCGATCTCCATTTCGCTGGCATTGCTGGTCGTGAAGGGGCGAAAACAAATCCCGTTCCGCTGGATGTTTCTCGCTTTCGGTCTCTTTATCGTTGCGTGTGGCGGAACGCATTTCGTTGAGACCATCACGATCTGGATTCCAATTTACGTCTTCGCCGCTGCGCTCAAGGTATTTACAGCTATTGCGTCGGTTTCTACAGCGGTCGCTCTTCCCTTCAGCATACCCCGGGTACTCGGGTTGATCCGCGAGGCGAGAGCCTCCCAGCAACATCAACATGAACTGCAAGCTACGCTGGAACAGCTACGTAGTGCGCAAGCCGCGTTGCAGGACACCAATCGGTACTTAGAACAGCAAGTCGCGGCGCGTACGCGCGAACTTACCCGGACCAACGAGAAATTAAGATCAGAATTGCTGCAGCGCCAAACTCTCCAATTAGCCCACTCCAGGCTTGCCGCGATCGTTCAGAGTTCCGATGATGCCATTATCGGAAAAGATCTGGACGGGGTAATCACCGATTGGAATCACGGGGCTGAGAAGCTCTACGGCTACAAGGCGGGAGAGGCGATCGGGCAAAAGATCGACATCATTGTGCCTCCCGATCGTCGGAGTGAGATCAGCGAGATCCTGGGGTCGGTGGCCAACGGCACCGCTGTCGAGCACCTCGAAACGCAGAGAGTCACGAGCGGCGGCGCCGTACTCGACGTCTCGATCACTGCTTCTCCAGTCCTCGACGCCGAGGGAAAGCTCTTGGGCGTCTCCGTGATCGCGCGAGACATCACCATGGCGAAGCGGACCGAGGACGCGTTAAGAGAATCAGAGGCAAAGTATCGGCTGTTGTTTG
>Ga0335071_10007006_pt1 | contig 11635 bp, 9 predicted proteins | sample Lox_Sample_15_FD_206724 | JGI IMG/M metagenome (GOLD analysis project Ga0335071, IMG submission 206724) | Soil microbial communities from Loxahatchee National Wildlife Refuge, Florida, United States - Lox_Sample_1.5 | ecosystem: Environmental > Terrestrial > Soil > Wetlands | place: USA: Florida...
ATGATTTAATACAAAACAGAATTAAGGGTGAAATAGAAATATTCGGCAAGGACAACGTCTGCCAGTTTAAAACAAATAGATTAAGGCTTGAAGTCTATCGAGAATTTCTTATTGAGCTACTTAGATATCTTGAAAGAGCAAATGGCGCCTATGAGATCATTGAACGAAAATCGGACATTGCAAAAACAAACACCGAAATAGGCCAATTGAAAAGTGATCTAGAAAAATTCCCCAAATATTATTATGACGAGAACAAGAAGATTGATTATTCCAAATATAAAAACGAAGAAGAATTAATCAGGGCGCTGGATATAGAAATAAGCAACAGGAAGCTTGCTCCTGAACATACGCGGTTGGAAAATCATGTGTTAGAAAAGCAAATAAAGCTTTTGGAAAACAGGTCCAAAATCCAAGAGATTTTAATAGATATAGTAAGTGAGGCGACTAGGCTAGATGAAGCTCGGATGAAGTTTTCAGAAGATCAAATAAACTATTACTCATTCATTTTGAAGATTAGAAAATTCATATTTATCTAGTAAGGAGATTTCATAGTGAGAGCCCGCAATTTTGCTTGTCCATTGTTTGTTCTTTTCGTCTTCGCGGCGGCCGCCCAAGCCGTGCCGAAGGATTACGTCCTCCTCTCGCCCGATAAGACTATCGAGCTGAAGGTCGCCGTCGGCCCCGACGTGACCTACGCCGTCTCGTGGCACGGGAAGCCGGTCATCGTTCCGTCCGCGATTTCGCTCGCCGTCGATGGGAAAGGCGTCCTTGGCAAGAACGCCAAGGTGCGCGACGAGAAGCGCCGGAGCGCGGACGACATCCTCAAGCCGGTCGTGCGCCAGAAAGCCACAGAGATCCGCGACCTTTACAACGAGCTGACGCTGAGCTTCGCCGGCGACTACGCCCTGATCTTCCGGGCCTACGACGACGGGGTCGCCTATCGTTTCTCGACCGCGTTCGACAAGCCGATCACCGTAGTCTCCGAGCAGGCCGAATTCGCCTTCGGGCAGGACCGCAAGCTCTATTTCCCCGAGGAGGAGAGCTTCCAGTCGCACCAGGAGCGTATCTTCAAATACGTGAGCCTGAGCGGCATCGGCGCCAAGAAATTTTCCTCGGCGCCGGCCGTCGTCGAGATCCCCGACGGGCCCAAAGTCGCGATCAGCGAGGCCGACCTCGAGGATTACGCCGGCCTGTGGCTCACGGGCGCCGACGATTCGGCGTTCAAGCTCGTCGGCAAGTTCCCGGCCTACCCGCTCAAAGTGGACGTCAAGAACGACCGCGACGTTCCCGTCACCGAGCGAGCGCCCTACCTTGCCAAGACCGCGGGCAAGCGCGTCTTCCCCTGGCGCGCCGTCATGCTCGCCGCCAAGGACGGCGACCTCATCGAGCACCCGTTCATCTATCGCCTAGCCAAGCCGTCGACGGGCGACTTCTCCTGGGTGAAGCCGGGGAAAGTGGCTTGGGACTGGTGGAACGACCTCAACCTGGCCGGCGTCGATTTTCGCGCCGGGATCAACACCGCGACCTACAATTATTACATCGACTTCGCCGCCCGCTATGGGATCGAGTACATCATCCTCGACGAAGGCTGGTACAAGAAAGGCGACCTGCTGACGGTCAATCCCGACGTGGACATGGCCGCCGTCCTGGCCCACGGCAAGGAGAAGGGCGTCGGCATCATCCTCTGGACGACGTGGAAGACGCTGGACGACCAGTTCGCCCCGGCCATGGACCAGTTCAGCCGCTGGGGCGTGGCCGGGCTCAAGGTCGACTTCATGCAGCGCGACGACCAATGGATGGTCGACTATTACTATAAAGTGGCGGCCGAGGGCGCCAAGCGGAAGATGCTGATCGACTTCCACGGCGCCTACAAGCCGACCGGCCTCTATCGCACGTATCCCAACGTCCTCACGAGCGAGGGCGTCTACGGCCTCGAGCAGTCCAAGTGGGGGCGCGAGAACACGCCCGAGCACGCCGTCACCCTGCCGTTCACCCGCATGTTCGCCGGGCCCATGGACTTCACGCCCGGGTCGATGGTCAACGGCGGCCTGCGCAACTTCCAGCCGATTTACAACCAGCCGATGAGCCAGGGGACGCGCTGCCACCAGCTGGCCATGTACGTCGTCTACGAGAGCCCGCTCCAGATGCTGGCCGATTCGCCGACGAACTACCTGCGCGAGCTCGAGTGCCTGGACTTCCTGGCGAAGGTCCCCACGGTCTGGGACGAGACGCACGTCCTCGACGCCAAGATCGCGGATTATGTGCTGGTCGCCAAGCGCAACGGCGCCGCCTGGTACGTCGGGGCCATGACCGACGCCACTCCGCGCGACCTGACGATCGACTTCGGCTTTTTGGCGGCGGGCAGCGGTGCCTACGAGATCACTCTCTACCAGGACGGCATCAACGCCGACCGAAACGGCAACGACTACAAGATGGTCAAGCGGACGTTGACGGCCGCCGACAAGTTGGCGATCCATCTGGCGCCGGGTGGCGGCTGGGCCGCGCGTCTGACGCCGGCCGCGAAGTAGCGCCTCCTGCGCGGGAGGTCGCGTCCATGTCGAAGCTGAACCGGATCGCAGGAGTTCTGGCCTGTCTCTGGGTGCTATCCGGCTGCGGCGCGCCGGCTGGCGGGCCGGCCAGAGCCGCCGGGCCGGCCGAGCCATCTGGGACGGAGAAGATCGCCGGCCTGTGGGGCTTTGAAAAGGTTCTCGGTCCCCGGGCACGCGGTCCGATCTCGCTGGACGGCCGCGGCGGAGAATGGCGGGGGAGCGTTGCCGGATACGGCGCGCCGGTCCGGCGCGAAGGGGACTCCCTTGGCTTCATCGTTCCCCAGGTCGGCGAATTTCGCGGCCATATTACCGCTGACGGAAAGCGGATCTTCGGGCACTGGATCCAGCCCGAGAGCGAAATCAACTCCATCGCTTACGCCTCGCCGGTCCAGTTGACCGACGTCGCCGACAACGTCTGGCGCGGGAATCTCGTCCCTTTCGACGAGCGGATCTCCTTCTATGCGCTCATCCGGAGAGGCGAAAAAAGCGCGTTGACCGCGATCATCCGCAATCCCGAGCGCAACTGGTTCAACGGGCGAGTCTATGACGTCGCCGTGAAGAACGGGAGCGTTGTCTTCACGAATGGACAACAACGCCTCGAAGGGACGTACGATCCCGAAACGGATCGACTCGCTCTTCCGTTGATGGACAATGCCCCGCCGGTCTCTTTGACGCGCCGGGATGCGAGCCACGCGGCCGGCTTCTACCCGCGCCCGCCGTCGTCGTCCCGCTACGACTCCCGTCCGCCGGCAGCGGAGGACGACGGCTGGATGACCGCTTCGCCCGAGGCGGTCGGTCTGGATCCCGAGCCGCTTCGGGCCTTGGTCGAGAAGATCATCGGCGCCGATCAGGGGGCCGAGCCGATCAAGATCCAGGCTCTTCTTGTCGCGCGCCACGGCACGCTGGTTTTAGAGGAATATTTCTACGGGTTCGACGCTTCTCGTCCGCACGACACGCGATCCGCCGGCAAGACGATCGCTCCCATCCTCCTGGGGATGGCCCTGGAGCAGTCCGGCCATTTCAAGCCGGGCGATCTCGTCGCCTCCGTTTTTCCCGAATATCAGCCGTTCGCCCACTTGGACGATTCGAAGAAGAGAATGACGGTCAAGGACCTGTTGACCATGACGTCCGGCCTCGCCTGCGACGACAACGACGATTCTTCTCCCGGCGGCGAAGACCGCATGCAGCAGCAGACGGGGCAGCCCGACTGGTACAAATTCGTCCTCGACCTGCCCATGGCCGCCCCTCCCGGCGGGAACCGCGCGGTCTATTGCACGGCGGCGCTCAACCTGGTCGGAGGAGTCGTGAGAAACGCGACGCGTACGTGGCTCCCTCGGTATTTCGACGAACGCCTGGCCCGGCCGCTCCAATTCGGCGTCTATCACATGAATCTCATGCCGACACGGGAAGCGTACATGGGAGGGGGGATCTACATCCGGCCCCGCGACGTCCTGAAGCTGGGGCAGCTTTATCTTTCGGGCGGCACCTGGAACGGGCATCGCATCGTGAGCCGGGAATGGGTGGAGGAATCGACGCGGGCCTATTCCAAGTTCGCCCCGGCCTTTGATTTCGACACCGACCACGAGTACGGGTACGCGTGGCACATTCATCATCTGACAGCGAACGGAAAGACGCATCGCATCTATGCGGCGGAAGGCAACGGGGGACAGATGGTCATCGTGATCCCCGACCTGGACATGGTCGTCGGCTTCAACGGGGGCGCGTATGCCCAATTTTCGCGGTGGTACCGGTGGCTTCACGAGCTCGTGCCGCAATACATCTTTCCCGCCGCTCGATAAAATTTCTTTCTTTTCCCTCTTGACTCTGACGTAACGTCATACTTTATACTCCCGGGCGAAGGAGCGACATGGACAAGACCTACCGCGTCACGGAGTTTGCCCGGATGACCAGGGTCACCGTGCGGGCGCTGCACTACTACGACCAGATCGGGCTGCTCAAGCCGAGCGGCCGGACGCCGAGCCGGTACCGCGTCTACACCGACAAGGACCTCTTCCGGCTGCAGCAGATCGTGACGCTCAAGTTCCTGGGCCTGTCGCTCGACCAGATCCGCAAGGCCCTGTCGCGCCCCCAGTCGACGGTCGCCAAGTCCATGCGCCTGCAGGCCGAGGCCGTGGAGAAGGAGATCGAGCGGCTGAAGAGGGCGGCCAAGGCCCTCCGGGAGACGTCCCGGATGGCCGAGGCCGGAGGACCCCTGGACTGGAAGAAGCTCATCAAAGCTATGGAGGAGATCCAAATGACCGAAGACGCCAAAAAAACCTGGGCCAAGCATTTCAGCGAGGCCGACATGAAGGAGTTCGCGGAGATCGGGAAGAAGTACACGCCCGAGATGATGGAAGCCTACCAGAACAAGTGGACGGCTCTGATCGAAGAGGTCAAGGCCAACCTCCACGTCGACCCGGCGGGCCCCGTGGCCCAGGACCTGGCCAAGCGCTGGAAGGCCCTCCTCAACGAAGGCTACGGCGGGCACGAGGGACTGCAGAAGAAGATCGCGACCGCCTACAAGGCCGAATGGAAGGCCGGCAATACCGGCGGCCCGACGATGCCCTACGGACCCGAGATCTGGGACTTCATCCACAAGGCCATGGAGGCCTCCAAGACCTCCTGCAAGTAACCGAACGGCAGGCCTCTCCGGGGCATCCCGCCCCGGAGGGGCCCGCCGCCCCCCGCCTGTCCTTCCTCTCCCGCCCTCTTTTGACCTACAATCGAATGGCAAGGAGGGGCTCTGTCTCTGCCAACCTTCCCCTCCGTCGGCCCGTCTTAAGGGTGAGAACCCATGACCAGCACGGATGACGAACGCTTGGCCGCCCGCCTGATCGAGGGGGAACCCGGGGCGTTCCGGGACTTCGTCGAGTCCTACAAGAAGCGGATCTACGGCCTGGCCTTCGAGCTGACCCGCAACCACGCGGACGCGGAGGACGTCTCCCAGGCGGTCTTCATCAAGGTCTACCGGGGCATGGGAACCTTCAAGAAGGACGCCAAGCTGAGCTCCTGGCTCTACCGGATCACGGTCAATGCCGCGATGGACCACCTCCGCAAGCGGCCGTTTTTCCCGGCCGAGCGGGCGGCGTCGGTGCCCGGCCGTTTCCTGGACGACACCGTCGCCCGGACCGAGTCCGCGCCGGCCGACCCGGCCCGGGAGGCCGAGGCGTCCCTGCTCCGGACGAAGATCGACGCCGCCCTGGCCCGCATCTCCGACCGGGAGAAGACGGTGTTCCTCCTCCGCCACGACCATAACCTGAGCTTGAAGGAGATCGCGGACGCGCTCGGCCTGACGCTCGGGTCGGTCAAGAGCTATCTTTTCCGTTCGATCAAGAAGCTCCAGAAGGAGCTGGGCGAGATCCCGGCTCCCTCCGGATCGGGAGGCCTGACATGAGCCGCTGCGGCCGGACCAAGGACCTGTTCCTGGACTCCCTCTACGGGGAGCTCGATCCCGCCCGGGAGGCCGAGCTGATGAAGCACCTCGACGCCTGCCCCGCCTGCCGGGAGGAGTATGAAGCCATGGCCCGCACGCTGGTGACGATGGGACGGCGGCAGCCGGCCGATCCCGGGGCGGCCTACTGGGACGGCTATTACGACAAGCTCGAGCGGCGCATGGCGGCCGACGGCGTTTTCGCCCCGGCGCCGCAGACCGGGACGAAGGCGCGGCCGGCCGGCGTCCGTGCGCCGTTCTTCCGCCTCCCGCGCTTCGTCTTCGGCGCCGCCGGGGCCCTCGCCCTGCTCGCCGCCGGAATCCTGATCGGCCGGCTCACGCTCCACCGGGCGCAGCAGGGTCCCGGGCTCGCCGCCGGAGCGCCGGCCAGCGGGACCGCGGTCGTTCCGGCCGCGATGTCGTCCGACCTGTCGACGCGGACCTCGCGCTATCTCGACCGGTCCAAGGTCATCCTCCTGGCCCTCGTGAACTTCGACGGCGCGAGCAAGGACATCGCCGGGCTCAACCTGCCCCGGCAGAAGGAGATGTCGCAAGCGCTGGTCAAGGAGGCCTCGGCGCTCAAGACGGACCTGCGCGCCGCCAAGCAGCGCCAGCTCGAGCGCCTCGTCGGCGACCTCGAGCTCATCCTCGTCCAGATCGCGAACCTCAAGGCCGAGGCCGACCTGTCCTCGGTCGAGATCGTCAAGGCCGGGGCGGAGAGCAAGGACATCCTCTTTCAGATCAACCTCTCCGAGATGCGGCGGCAAGCCGCCGCCTCAGGCCCCGACGCCAAATCAGGGCCCGGCGCCCCCGCGGGCAAGCCGGCCTCGAAGATATAAACATCGAAAAGGAGCCCTTCCATGAAAAACCGTTTCCTGACGCTCGGACTGATCACTATCCTGGCCGCGGCCGCGTCGCCTCTCGGCGCCGGACCGCGGTTCGCCTTCCGGCAGGCGCCGGGTCCCGAAGCCCAGTCCGCCGACGCCAAGCAATACCAGGCCGCGTACCTCCTCGTCCTCGACGAGAAGTGGGAGCAGGCCGATAAAGCCCTGGACGCCTTCCTCCAGGCCTACCCGAAGAGCCCCTGGGTGGTGGATGCCCGGTACTGGAAGTGCTACATCCTGGAGCAGAACGACGATGAGGAGAAGGCCTACAAAGCCTACGAGGAGTTCGTCAAGGCCTATCCCCAGAGCGACTGGGCCGACGAGGCGCGGACGAGCATGGTCCGTCTAGGCCGCCACGGCCGGCACGGGATCCTGAATCTGACCGGGAAGCTGCCCGCCTCCCTCGGGAAGATGCCTTCCATTCCGGGGGTGCCGTCCCTGGCGGGCCTCGGCAACGAGGATGAGGACGATGTCACCGCGGCCGCGCTCTACGCGCTGCGGCAGAGCGGGGGCGAAGACTCGCTCCAGACCATGATCGAGCTCTACGACCAGAGCAAGAACTCGCGCCTCCGGGCCCGGATCGCCGAGATCCTGGGCGACTTCTCCTCGCCCAAGGCCTTCCAGAAGCTGGTCGTGATCGCGACGATGGATCCCATCCAGGAGGTCCGCGGCCGGGCGGTCGAGGCCATCGCCGAGAAGAAGACGCCCGAAGCGGTCCAGGCCCTCAAGGACATCGTGGCCAAGGGGCCGAGCCTGGAGAACCGCCGGCGGGCCCTCGAGGCCTTGGGCGAGACCGAGGACGCGGCCGTCGTGCCGTTCCTCAAGCAGACCGCGCTCGAAGCGCAGAACGAAGACGTTGCTCGGGCCGCCGTGGAAGCCCTGGCCAACGGGAAAGGAGCGGTCTGGTCCGACGCCCTGCTCCAGATCTTCAAGGGGGCGAAGCGCCCGGAGGTCCGGCAAACCGCCCTCGAATCCCTGATCGAGAAGATGGACAAGGAGGCGGTCAAGACGCTTACCCCGCTCCTGCGGGACGAAAAGGACGCCGAGATGAAGAGGATCATCATCTCCGAGCTCGGCTCGACCAAGAGCGACGAGGCCATCCCGGTCCTCCTCGAGGTTGCCAGGAAGGACGCGGACCTGGATATCCGCCGCGAGGCCGTCTCCGCGCTGGGCGAGATAGGGACGCCGAAGGCCCGCGAGGCCCTCGTCGAATTCCTGAAAACCAAGATCAAGGACGGCGCCGAGCGCTGAGCGGGGAGCCGGGCCATGACAGTCCGCCATTGGAGAGGGGCCGGCTGCGCCGCGCTGGCGCTGGCCCTTGCGATGGGTGCGGTTACGGCGGTCGCGGGCCGCCCGCAGGCCGCCGCCGCGCCGCAGATCGTCCGCCATCCCGCGCCGAGCGGGCCGCTGGCCGCGCGCCTGGACTGGGCGCACGGCGAAGCCGCGAAGGCGTCGGGCGCGAGCAAGGGATTCTGGGTGGGCTACGGCATCCGGCGGGAAATGGGCGAACACTCCCAGATGGGCGTCAATATCTCGTTCACCTCGACGGAACCGTCGCTCGAGGAGCGGATCTACGGCCGCCGTCCGGCGGCCGAGCGGAAGCTGTCGACGGACGGGCCGGTCATGGTGCGGGCGGTAAGGTCGGGCCCGGACGGCAAGAGCCTCATCGAGCGCAAGATCGTCCGTGAGCTCGCGGTCCTGCTTCGGTTCGACGCGCCCGCCGCGCGCCGCCCCCGCTCGATCTCCGTCTGCACGATCGATTACGGCGTCGCGCTCGAGAGCGGGCCGCTCTTCTGGGTCGGCCCCGCGGCGGACGACGACAGCGTGCGTCTCCTGACCTCATGGTTCGGCCCCGGCGCGCCGGCCGATCTCCGCTCAGCCGTCCTCGAAGCGGTGGCCCTCCACCGCGCGCCCGACCTCGTCGTCCCGTTCCTGGAGAAGGTCGTAGCCGGCCGGGAGTCCGAAGAGCTCCGCAAGGACGCGGCCGAGGCGCTCGGAGACCAGCCCGATCCGCATGCGCTCGACGTCCTGAAGCGCACGGCGAAAACCGACGCCTCGATCGAGGTCCGCAAAGCGGCCGTCGAGGGATTGGGGGATATGCCGCTTGCCGGCGCCTTCGACGTCCTGGTTGATCTCGCCGTCCACGAGAAAGAGCCGAAGGTCCGGATCGCCGCGATCGAGGCGCTCGGGGAGTTCCATACGCCGGCGGCGGCGCAGGCGCTGGTCGGCATCATCAAGAGCGCGCGCTGACCTCTTGACAGCGGCGCGGTCCCGCTCCTAAAGTCTCCTCATCCCCCGGAGGAGATCGACGCATGAGAAAAACGGGATTCGCCGCCCTCGCGCTCTTCGCCGCCGTCCTAGCCGCCGGCGCCGCCGCGCCCCAGAAGATCTACTGGGGCGATTCCTTCCCCCAGGGCTGGAACGGCTCCTGGCCGGCGCGCCTCCAGACCGTCCCGGAGAAGACGGGCTATGTCCGGACCGCATCGTCGGTCGAAGTCCTCGAATTCATCGACACGCTCCGCTGGTCGAGCGAGGACGTGGCCGTGTTCAGCATGTTCACGACGCCGCTCCGGCGGACCTGCCCCGTGGCCGTCCTGGCGCATCCTCGCGTGGCCACGCCCGAGGAGGCGGCGAAGACGGGCAAGACCGTCGTCTACCTCGAGGGCAACATCCACCCCTACGAGCCCGAGGCCAAGGAAGCGCTGATGATGCTCATGCGCGAGATCCTGCTCGGCCGGATGAAGCGCCTTCTCGACAGCCTCATCATCATCGTCTGCCCGAACTTCAACGTCGACGGGAACGACAGCTTCGGCTTCAACGAGGGCACGCCCCATCTCGTCGGCTCGGGGGTCAACTCCCAGAACCTGAACCTCAACCGGGACGCGGTCCGCGTCGACACGCCCGAGGTCGCGGGGCTCTACCGGACCGTCTTCAACCGCTGGGACCCCATCCTCATCTACGACGGCCACCTGATGGGCCGCGTCCAGCACGGCTACGCCATCGGCTACATCAACTGCACCGTGCCGGCCGCGGCGCCCGGCCCTCGCGATTACGTCTTCGACAAGCTCTTCCCGGCGATCCGGGAGGCGACGCGCGCGGATTATGGCCTCGAGGTCTTCACCCACGCCGGGTTCGACGCCAAGTGGCCGCCGACGACCTGGAGCCCGGACGCGGCGATCTACACCAACGAAGCCAAGTTCATCGTCAACGCCTACGGCCTGCGCAACCGGATGTCCATCCTGGCCGAGACGCCCGGCCATGAATCGTTCGAGCGCCGGATCTACGCCCACTATTCGCTCATGGCCGAGGTCCTGGCCTACGCCGCCGCGCACGGCCAGGAGATGCAGGAGGTCTGCCGGGCGGCGGACCGGGACGTCGTCGAGAGGGTGAAGGCCCAGGCCGAGACGGGGACGCTCAAGAACTACCTCGCCGGGAAGTACGAGTCGCGGGGCAAGATCGACGTGCTCGGCTATCAGAAACGGAATATCTCGGAGCTCATCCCCGGGACGAGCGTCCGGGGCAAGATGGCGCCCCACATGCTCGAGGCGCCCGAGGTGATCCATGGCGTCGAGGACGTGACCCGCGTCGTGGGCACGACCGAGGCGGCAATGCCGCGGGGCTACATCTTCCCGGCCGAATTCGACGTCATCGCCGACAAGCTCCGCCTCCACAACATCAAGGTCGAGGTCCTGGCCAAGCCGGTCCGGGCGGCGGGGGAGGAATTCGTGATCGACAGGCTCGGCCAGCGGCGGACGTTCGGCGACGCCACGGTCACGGTCGAGGGCGGCTTCGTGACGTCGCCGTCCCGGGAGTTCCCGGCCGGATCGTTCCGCGTGGACCTGGCCCAGCCGATGGCCAACGCGGCCTTCTATTATCTCGAGCCGCAGGCGGCGGACGGCTTCGTCGGCTCGGGCCTGTTCGACAAGTTCTTCAAGGAGGCGGGCGCCGGCTCGAAGAGCGTGGCCTACCCCGTCTTCAAGTACTACAAGATCCTGGAGTGAGGCGAGCCTCAAAATCGGACGGAGTATGGGAAGAGGAGATCCCTCGCTTCGCTCGGGATGACGTTCAGGCGATCTTTCCGTCGCGCAAGGCGATCGTCCGGTGGGCGATCTTGGCCAGCGACGGGTTGTGGGTGACGAGCAGGACGGTCAACCCGTCCCGCTCGTTGAGCGACTTCAGGACCTCGCCGATCTCCTCGCTCCGCTTCGTGTCGAGGTTCCCCGTCGGCTCGTCGGCCAGCAGGATCTCGGGCTTGTTGATGAGCGAGCGGGCGATGGCCACGCGCTGCATCTCGCCGCCCGAGAGCTCGGACGGCCGATGGTCGACGCGTTTGTCGAGCCCGAGGAACTTCAGGATCTCCATGGGGTCGGCCTCCGCTTCGGCTTTCTTGAAGAAGGCGAAGGGCAGGATCACGTTCTCGTAGACCGTCAGCGTCGGGACGAGGTAGAACTTCTGGAAGATGTAGCCGAAGACCTGGCGGCGGATCCGGGTCAGCTCGCTTTCCGAGAGGCACTTCTCGGCCGAGAACACGGTTCGGCCGCCGAGATCGAGGCTGCCGGACGTGGCATTGTCCAGGCAGCCGAGGATGTTGATCAGCGTCGTCTTGCCCGAGCCGGAGGGGCCGATGAACGAGACGAACTCGCCTTTCCTGACGTGGAGCGAGACGTCGTCGACGGCGACGATGTCCTCCGCGCCGCGATGGTAGACTTTCCGCAGATTCCGGGCGTCGAGGGCGTTGTCGCTCATCTCAGTCTCCTTCGCTCCGGATGGAT
>Ga0335071_10007007_pt1 | contig 11634 bp, 5 predicted proteins | sample Lox_Sample_15_FD_206724 | JGI IMG/M metagenome (GOLD analysis project Ga0335071, IMG submission 206724) | Soil microbial communities from Loxahatchee National Wildlife Refuge, Florida, United States - Lox_Sample_1.5 | ecosystem: Environmental > Terrestrial > Soil > Wetlands | place: USA: Florida...
CTGTGCCTATGTAGAAATGAGTCCCCTCTTGGGAGCGTGCTTTGGAACCGACATTGGTCCTCATCGGAATCAATCACCGCACGGCGCCAGTCGAGGTGCGGGAACGATTCTGGATGAGCGAGGAACGGCAGCGGCAGGCGCTTTCGGATCTCGTGCGCGGTGAAGGGATTGAAGAAGCACTGGTTTTTTCGACCTGCAACCGCACCGAGTTCGTGGTGTGGGGTGATGCCACCCTGGCTGCTAATTCTGTTCTGCGCTTTCTGACCGCTCACTACGATTTGAAGCTTTGCGAATGGCGCAATTTTTATCGACTACTCGATGAGCAGGCCTTGGCCCATGCGTTTCGCGTGAGCTGCGGGCTCGACTCCATGCGGCTTGGAGAAGGCCAGATCGCGCGCCAGGTCAATGCGGCGTGGCAACTGGCAAAGTCGGAAGGAACGACGGGCGTTTGCATAGATTCGCTGTTGCAAAAGGCGCTCGCGGTGCGGAGGCGCGTCCGGCGCGAAACCGCGCTTGGAACCAGTTTCACCTCCGTTCCAAAGTCGGCGCTTGAACTTGCAACCGATCTGTTCGGATCGCTGGCTGACCGAAAGATTCTTCTGATCGGTGCCGGGAAGATGGCCGAAGCGGTCGGACAGGCTTTTATTTGCAGAGATGAACGCTCCATTTGCGTAGTAAACCGCACCGATGCGAGAGCGGCGGAATTGGCGCGGCGGATCGGAATTCAGGCGTCAAGCTACGAACGGCAAGCCGCGAGAATCGCGGCCGCCGATCTGGTGATTACGGCGACAGCCGCCTCGGAATTCGTCCTGACTGTCGATCAGATGAAACAGGTGGCGGCGCAGCGTCAGGATCGCAACGTGGTCTTCATCGATCTTGGACTGCCGAGGAACATAGATCCGCGGGTGCGGGAACTCGGCGGAGTGCTTCTTTACGACATGAACGACCTGGAGCGGCGGGCAGCGGCGAGCGCCGAGATGTGGCAAGCGGAACTTGAAGCCGAGAAGATCGTGGTCGCCGAAGCGCAGGGTTTCAGGCAGGAGATATTGATGGGCGGCGGGCGTCGGGAAATCGTGGCGCTGCGCGCACGCCTGGATGAGATTTGCCGGCAAGAACTGGAGTCCTTCCGCCTCGAGCAGGGGCCGTTTCCCAAGGAACAGGACCAATTAATCGCGGCTGTGAGCGCTCGCATTACTCATAAGATCGCCGGATCGCTGGCCCGGGAAATGAAAGGATCGCCAGAAAACAGACCGCACGGACACGCGACCGCATCTGCGTGACACCCAGGTTTGAAACGCGTAATGGCGCTTGCCAGCACCAGATTTCTGCCGCTCGCCATTAGCCGCTTGCCAATCCCGCGCCGACCAGGGACCCGCATCGCGAGATTCAAGGCCCCTATTCTCACCAATTAAATTTCAACGCAAACTGAAATTGGCGGGGATCGTAAGATGCGGTGGCTTGTCCGGCGCTCGCCGAAATAGACACGCCGCGCGATCCGCAGATCGTTGAATACCGTCCAGGGAGTAACGCCGGCATTGCGACCAAGGTTGCCGTCGAGCGATTGCATCGTCCCGTCGAATCCCAGAACGCATGGCTCCTGAAATACACCGGTCGGCGAGAACTTCGAGGGCACGACAGGACCGCATAGCGGATTCACGGTCACGTTCGGACGACCAGTCAGCGAAGACAACTGCAGGTTATCTCCATTGCCGGTGATGATGTTAAACGGACGGCCGGAGCCGAATTCCACCAGCGGGGCGATGGTCCAGTTGCTGAACACCTTGCTGGCGAAGCCGTTGCCCGACAGGCGACCCGTTTGATAAACGCCGCTGAAAACGAAGCGGTGGCGCTGATCGAAGATCGACGTCGAGCGATCGCGCGACGGGAAGTAGCTGTTTTGCGGCGTGGTAGTCGATTGAAGATCGGTCGAGTCGTCAATCGCGTGCGACCACGTGTAGGAGGCCTGGAACTCGTAGTGTCCCCCGAAGCGCTTGCGCAAGTTGGAGGTAAACCCGTGATAGACGGAACTGCCGTTGGAGAAGTTGGCGTCCATATCGCCGAATGGAACGCAGCCGGCGAATGTGGTTGGGTCGCAGTTGGTGTTGAAGCCCTGCCCGGCGAGTCCCTGCAGAATCTGCTGTGCCAGAGCAACACACTCACCACCACCGTTCGCGAGATACGCTGCCGCGATCGACGGGTTCAGTCCCGAGGGACGGAAGAAATTCATCAAAGCGGAGTCGACCCATGGAGTGTTTCCCGGTCCCAGCCCGCAACCGCTCATGGCGAATGGACTGCTGAAACTTTCCCCAGCAGCCAGCGCGGTGAAGAAATTGGAGACCATCAAATCGCCACGCACCGTGTTGGCGTTGATCGGGCGATTCAGATGCCGGCCTCCGTTAAACGTGTAGCCCAGGCTCAATGCGAAACCGTGACCAAGATCTTCTTCGAACGTCAGATTCGCCTGTTGCGAGTAGGCGTAGACGAAGTTTTTCGCCTGCGGATACCCGAACGGCTGGAAGCCGAGCGGCAGGAAGGTTGCAGGATTCAGATAATTCTGGTTCAGAAACACCGATTGCGGAAAATTCAGGGACTGGAATTGCTGCTGATCCGGAAGGTATCCGAGTGCGGCCAAGGTCGCCGGGTTGATCGAGGCTGCGCAGGGACTGCTGGGATCGTTGATGGGAAGTCCCTGGAACACCGGGATCGCGTTCAGGTTGCCGGGCTGGCCGGCGCCACTGCACAATCCGGTTCCACCGAACGCCAACTGTCCGCTGGTAGAACCGTCGGAAGCATCACCGAGGAAGTAGAGTCCGAGAAGCGGATGGTCATAGAAGATGCCGTAGGAGGCGCGAATCACACTCTTGCCGTTTCCGCGCGGATCCCAGGCAATGCCGATACGAGGCTGGACATTATTGGTGTCGGTCTGAATCCCTTTCTGCAATCGAAGGAAGTCATAACCGGTGGCGGCGAGCCCGGTGGGCGCTTTGAATTGCGGCGGGAATTCCACGTCGTAACGAACGCCATAGTTCAGAGTGAGATTGGGACGGATGCGCCAGGAATCCTGCCAGAACAGGCCGAGGGGCTTATTCGAGAACGAATCGCTCGGGCTGCCCAGACCTTGCACGAGAGTAGCGGGAAGACCCGCACCGTAGGACTGGACCGGAGAGAGATCGGGGAAGTCAGGAACGGTGCCGGGAGCGAAGGGGTTCACAAAACCGAGATTGCCGGCGCCGAACGATCCGAAATCATAGACCCCGCCATAGTTCACGGTGAAGGTTGCAGTCAATGGAAGATAGTTAAAGTCAGCGCCGAACTTGGTGTTGTGGCGCCCGATGGTCCAGGAAAAATTGTCCGTGAACTGGTAACGGTCTTCGGTGCGCTGGATGTACGAGTATGGCTCGCGTCCAAAGTACGCAAAGCCGGGGATGTTTACGGCTGGCGTGGCTCCGGCGGGTATCTTCTTGTTGTAGAAGTACGAGAGGCCGCGGCGTGCGTACTGGAAGCGGAATTCATTGACCTTATTGTTGCCGATGGCCCAGGTGTCCTGCACGGTTCCGGCGGCATCGCGGTACTGCTGCTGCGAGGTGCGGGAGTAGGCATTCTGCCCGAAGGGCTGATCTTCTCCGCCGACCTCGATCCCGGTCACTAGGCTTGGACTGACGTTCACGCGGAACATCAGGCGGTTCGTGCTGGTGAGGTTGTGGTCAAGACGGAAGGAATAGAGGCTGGTTCCCTCGAATACAGGAAAGTTGCCAATCTGGGATGCAAGCGTCTGATAGCTGGCAGGGGTTGGGACGCAAGGTCCGGGAGGCGCGCAGGTCGTAGGAAAACCCGACCAACTGGACAACAGGCCGCCTGTCAATCCTTGCACCAGTGCAGAGGGCCACGCACCATTCACGGCCTGGCCTGAAGAAGCGCCCGCTAGCACCGCGTACTGGATCACTTCCTGCTGGTATGCGGGTACCGCTAGTTCCATCTGAAGCACAGCGGGATTCGTGAGAAATCCGATCTGGTCGCGCGTGAGTTGCATCACGCCGAAAGGCAGCCCGACTTGGGAGGTATCGAAGGGGGCTAGGCCGAAGTTGTCTTGACCGATGCTGGAGAATCCAGTTTCATGCCGGCGAGTGGTTTCGTAGGAGAAGTAATAATAAGTCTTATCTTTTTTGATAGGTCCGCCGAAGGCGACTCCTGCCTGCACCCGCGTATACGCCGGATTTGGACACGGGGGATCCAGACAAACACTGAACGGGTTGATAGCCTGGAAGTTCCGGTTCCGGAGATAGCCGAACACATCTCCATGAAACTCGTTGGAGCCTGAGCGCGTGATGATATTGACCACGCCGCCGGAGGCGCGTCCGTACTCCGCCGCGTAATTGTTGGTGATGATCTGGAATTCCTGCACGGCTTCCTGCGAGACGGTCGAGCGCACACCGTTGACGGAATTGTCGGTGGCATCGGCGCCATCGACGTTAACGAGATTCGAGCGGGCGCGCTGCCCATTCATGTTGAGGCCGGAAGTGGGCGCGGCGCCGGTGTTGGGCGCATTGTCACGAACCACTTTAGAATCGGTCAGCGTGAAGTTGATGTAGTTCCGTCCGTTGATGGGCAGGTTGTCGATGCGGCGCTGTCCGATCGTGTCGGTAGTGGAACTGCGCGAGGTCTCCACGAGTTCCGCTTCCGAACTGACCGTCACCACTTCCTTGCCGGTCGCTACCGACAGGAGGATCGGCAATTCGGCCAACTGACCGACGGTAATGTTCACGTTGGTGAATTCGGCGGTTGCAAAACCCGCGGCATCCACGGTCACGGTGTAAGTGCCGGGCGGGAGCAGGTGGGCGCTGTATCCGCCCTGGCCGTCGCCGGCGGCGGAGCGTTCCAGACCTTTCGCGACATCGCGCACGATAACATTGGCATTCGCCACTACGCTGCCCTTGGGATCTTTCACGACCACGTGCAGATCACCCGTTGCGGCGCCCTGGGGAAATGCCCACTGGCAGAGCAACAACATCCAGACAGCACAGCAGAACAGACGCAGAGTCGATTTCATAAGTCTCCTGGGGTCGTCCGCTTGGGGAGGGGCAAGCGGGCATTGAAACGCGCGAGGATTCCCATCCGCTTCTTGAGCCTTGAACACGTTGGCAGGAAATGATCCCGCAGGTTTGTACATCAGAGTTAGCCTTTATGCAAGCATTAAGCTAGCTACCGGCGCGGCGACTGGTAAGCGAGCCGCGACGGGTGGCGTTCCCAAAATGGGTCTTGTTGCGCGGGAAAGACTACTCCTTTAGATTGCAAGCACGCTTCGACACGACGATGGCCAAGTTTGGCGGAAATACGATGACCGGGGAGTTGCTGAGAGTGATGGTGTGCCCTCCCCGGCATGCTGGATGGGACCGGCCGGGCGACTCGTGGCAGGAACTCGGGTTCCTGCACTCGCCGCGAATAGAAGAAGCCCAAAAACACCACGAATTGCTGTGCCGCTTATTGCGTGAGGCGGGCACAGAGGTTCTGTGCCTGCCCGGCAGCGATGTGCTCTCGCTCGACGCCGTTTATGCGCACGACGCGTCCCTCGCGACCAACTTCGGATGCATGCTGATGCATCCGGGGAAGAAGAACCGGGTTGTGGAAGCGCGAGCGCATGGGAATTTCTATGCTGGCATCGGGGTGCCGGTCCTTGGGGAGATTCGTCCGCCGGGCGCCAGCGAGGCCGGCGACGTCGTGTGGCTCGACTCCAAAACACTTTTGATTGGCCGAGGCTATCGCACAAACGCCATTGGGATCGAACAGATGCGTGAGTTCCTTGCGCCGGAGGGGGTCGAAGTGCTGTCAATTCCCCTGCCGTATGGAACGGGACCATCCGCTTGCCTGCACCTGATGTCGCTCATGAGCATGCTGGATGAGAGCACCATATTGGTCGATCTGCCATGGCTGGCAGTAGAAACGGTGGAACTGCTGCAAAAGCGTGGTTTTCATTTGATCGAGATCGACTACAGCGAGCGGGATTCGTTGGCTTGCAACGTCCTTTCACTCGGCAAGAAACGGCTGATCGCTCTCGAAGAGAATGACCGGACGAACCAGCATCTGCGCGATGCCGGTTTCGATGTGAAAACATTTCCTGGTACCGAGCTCTGCATCAACGGATCGGGCGGCCCGACTTGCCTGACCCGGCCTTTGCTGCGAGCATAGCGTGGCTCAGCCGCTTTCTCCTGATAGAATCGAAACGAAATGCTTCTGCCGTTCGTCCGCGAACTTTTTGCGGACGTGGAACTTCTTCCAGCCTTCACGCGTGCCGCCTCCCACCTCCGCGAGAGCACGGGGCGGATGCGTGTCACCGGACTCTCTCCGGCTGCGAAGGCCCTGATCACAGTTTTGCTGAGGCGAGCCATCGAACGGCCCTTCGTTCTGGTCGTTCCCGACAATCGCGCGGCTGAGGATCTGATTCCGGTGCTTCAGGCGTTTGCCGAACTCACCGGAGCCGCAGATCCGGATTCGATCGTCAGCCTCCCGGCGCGCGATGTGCTTCCCTTTCAGAACCTGTCGCCCCACCCGGAGATCCAGGAAGCGCGGGCGACTGCCCTCTGGAAGATCGCCACCGGGCATGCGTCGATCGTCGTGTCTCCGGTGGCAGCGACGTCGATTCTGCTGCGCTCTCCGGAGTATTACTCCGACCTGGCGCGCTTACTTCGACGGGGCGAGAGCTTCGAACTTGAACCGCTCCTGCAACACCTCAACACGGTTGGATACACGTCCGCGGATGTGGTCGAGATGCCGGGGCAGTACGCGGTCCGCGGGGGAATCCTGGATGTTTATTCACCGGAAGCGGACCGGCCTGTCCGCGTGGAATTCTTCGGCGATGAAGTCGAGTCGATGCGGAAGTTCGATCCGGCGAGCCAGCGGTCGTCGAACCCCGTGGATGAAGCCGTGCTATTACCGCTCACTGAGACGCCCATCAATGAAGAACTGCTGGGATCGATCAATGCGCGCCTATCGGGAAAGCGGATAGGCGGGTCGCCCGAGATCATCGAGCAGGCGGTGCGCGAATCTGGTGCGGGAGTTTTTCCGGGATGGGAGTTTTACGCGCCGGTGGCCGGCGCCGACCGAACCGTGTTCGACATGCTTCCCGAGGCGCGTGTGCTTCTGGATGAGCCGGAATTGCTGACGCGGGAGTTCGATCGTTTCTGGACGCGCGTCAGCGAGGCCCATGAGCGCAGTGGCGTCGGAAAACTGGTGCGCCCTGAGGATCTTTACCTCGCCACGGAAGCCTGGCAAGCAAAGATGGCGGCTTTCCCGGGCGCGGATTTCGAATATCTCTCGGTGGCAACCGATGGCGAAAGGCCCGAAGCTGCATTCCTTTCGCAACCCGCGACGCGTTTTCATGGCGCAGTTCCCGCGATGCTTGAAGAGGTCCAGAAACTCGTTGTGGGAGGAACGCAAGTCGTGCTGGCCGTCCCGAACACGGGCGAGGTCGAGCGCCTGGCCGACGTTTTCACGGAATATAACGCTTCCTACCGTCTGGGAAGCCGGACGCGAGGCGGTGAGAGCTACGCGGACGAGACTTCCTATTTTTCGGGAGAGGTGCTGACGGCAACGCTTCTGAAGGCTTATCTGCCGGAAGGTTTCGTCCTGCCCGAGGCGCATCTTGCGATTTTCGGAGCGCGCGATCTTTTCGACGAGTCGGATCTGGTCGCGACGCGGCCGCAACGGCAGAAGTCGAAGGTCTCGGCATTTCTTTCCGACTTCCGCGACCTGCAGGTTGGAGACTATGTCGTCCACGTCGAGCACGGCATCGGGCAGTACCAGGGACTCAAGGAGATTAACCAGGGCGATGGGACGGCGGAGTTCATGCTGCTCGAATACGCGGAAGCGGCACGCCTTTACGTTCCGTTGACGCGACTCGACCTGGTTCAGAAATACCGTTCCGCGGAAGGCGCCAAGCCGGTCCTCAATCATCTCGGCACAGCTGCCTGGGCGAAGACTAAGGCGCGTGTCCGCAAAGCGATGAAGGACATGACGGACGAACTGCTCAAGTTGTATGCGCAACGGCAGGCGTCTAAGGGACACAAGTTCCCGTCCGACACTGAGTGGATGAAGGAGTTCGAAGACGCGTTCGAGTTCAGCGAGACCGAGGACCAGGCGGAAGCGATAGTCGACGTTAAGCGCGACATGGAGTCGGAACTGCCGATGGACCGCCTGCTGTGCGGCGACGTGGGATACGGCAAGACCGAAGTCGCCATGCGCGCGGCCTTCAAGGCGATTGGCGACAACAAGCAGGTTGCTGTGCTGGCTCCCACGACCGTGCTGGCATTTCAGCACTACGAGACGTTCAAGCAGCGTTTTGCGCCGTTCCCCGTCACGATCGAAATGATCAGCCGCTTCCGAACGGCCCGGCAAATCAAAGAAATCCTGCAGCGGGTGGAGGCCGGCAAGGTGGACATCCTGATCGGCACCCACCGGCTGCTTTCCAAGGACGTGAAGTTCTCCGACCTTGGCCTGCTGGTAGTCGATGAAGAGCAGCGCTTTGGAGTACGCCACAAGGAACGCATCAAGCAGATGCGCACGCAGGTGGACGTGCTCACGATGTCGGCAACGCCAATTCCGCGCACTCTGCATATGTCGATGATCGGGCTGCGCGACATGAGTGTCATCGAGACACCGCCCAAGGACCGGATGGCGATTCAAACGGTGGTCGCGAGCTGGGATGACAAGCTGATCCAATCGGCGATCGAACAGGAGTTGGAGCGCGGCGGGCAAGTGTACTTCGTCCACAACCGAGTGGAGACAATTTGGGAAATTGCCGCCAAGCTGCAGGAGATGGTGCCTAAGGCGCGCATCAGTGTCGGCCATGGCCAGATGGGGGAGGGCGAGCTGGAAAAAGTGATGCTGAAATTTATGCATCACGAGGCGGACATTTTGGTGGCGACCACCATCATCGAGAACGGGCTCGATATTCCGCTCTGCAACACGATCGTCATCAATCGCGCGGACCGGCTTGGACTCTCGGAACTGTATCAATTGCGCGGACGGGTGGGACGCTCCAACCGGCGAGCCTATGCCTACCTGCTATTGCCGGCAGAGATCGAACTCACTCCGATTGCGCGGCGGCGGCTGGCGGCTTTGAAGGAATTCTCGGATCTCGGAGCCGGCTTCAAGATCGCGGCGCTCGATCTCGAACTGCGCGGCGCGGGCAACCTGCTGGGCGGAGAGCAGAGCGGCCATATCGAAGCTGTAGGATTCGAACTCTACACCCAGATGCTTGAACGCGCGGTCAGGGAGATGAAGGGCGAAGTGACTCCCGACGAGGCGGGAATCCAGCTCAACCTGGGCCTGAATATCCGCATTCCGTCCGAATATATGTCGGAAGAAAACCAGCGTTTGCGAATGTACAAGCGAGTTGCGGGAGTGGAAACCGAATCGCAGCTTCAGGATGTGCGGTCAGAACTTGCGGATCGCTACGGTCCGCCGCCATCGGCGGTGCGCAATCTCCTCGACTACGCAACACTAAAGCTGGCCGCCATACGGGTGGGCGCGACCGCCATCGAGCGCAAGCGCGACCAGGTAAGCATCAAGTTCCGCCAGAATGCCCTGATCGATCCGGGCAAGCTCGCGCGTTTTGTCGCTGCACAGCGGGGCGCCCAATTCGCGCCCGATGGGACCTTGAAATTTTCGGTGAAGGCCACCAGCACGGAGGGAATCCTGCAGACGTTGCGCGACCTGCTGGAAGAATTGGCGGCGCAGGAACTGCCCGCTCCAACCAAATAGCCTCGCGCGGCGTCGAAGCCAGATCGTCAAGCCACGCGACGAGTGTCAGCAGTTACAATGAGTCCGGCTATGAAGCCCGCGCACGAAAGACGCACTTCGAGTGATCGCCGAAAGACCCTCACGGTCCGCAAAGCTCTGTTCCCGGCCGCCGGACTGGGCACCCGTTTTCTGCCCGCCACCAAAGCGCAGCCGAAAGAGATGCTACCGCTCGTCGATAAGCCGATCATCCAGTACGGTGTCGAGGAGGCGATGGCCGCTGGATGCGACCAGATCATCATCATTACCGGCCGCGGCAAGAGCGCCATCGAAGATCACTTCGATGTCAGCTACGAACTGGAGAAAATGCTGGAGGAGAAGGGCAAGAACGATCTGCTCAAGATCGTTCGCCAGATCTCGGACATGATCCACGTCTCCTATGTTCGCCAGAAGGAGGCGCTCGGACTTGGGCACGCGGTCTTAACCGCTCGCGAGTTGGTGGGAAACGAGCCCTTTGCTGCGTTGCTGGCCGATGATGTGATCGACGCCAAGGTCCCAGTTCTCAAGCAACTCATGGACGTCTTCAATGAAAAGCAGTGCTCGGTGATCGCGACACAGGTGGTCGAGGGACCGGCGATCTCCGCATACGGAGTGCTGAAGGCAAAGGAAGTCCCCGGCACTCATGGGCGGCTGTACCAGGTCCTTGACCTGGTCGAGAAACCAAAACTGGCGGATGCGCCATCCAATCTCGCCGTGATTGGCCGCTACATTCTGACCCCGACGGTGTTCGAGACCCTTTCGAATATCAAGCCTGGCGCGGGCGGCGAACTGCAACTCACCGATGGATTGAAAGCCCTGCTGAAGCGCGAAAAAATGTATGCCTACGTTTACGAGGGACGGCGCCATGACACTGGCGACAAACTTGGATTCCTGAAGGCGACGGTTGAATTCGCGTTGAAACGGCCCGATCTCGGAGGCGAGTTCCGCCAATATCTGAAAGATCTGAAACTCTAGCCAAGCTCTGCGTGACTGGGAACTTCAATTCCGGCCTGTCCTGGTGGGAGCACTTTCCCCTGAAGACCAGCCACTGGGTTCTGAACGTCCTTCTTGTGTTCGTTCCCCTCGCGATGGTATTGGGCTACGCGCACTGGGGCTCGCCGTTGGTTTTGTTTCTTCTGGCGGCGCTCGGAATCATTCCGCTCGCAGGAGTGCTGGGTGAAGCCACCGAGGATCTTGCGTCGCATCTCGGCCACGGAGTTGGAGCCCTGCTCAATGCCACGATGGGCAATGCGACAGAGCTCATCATCGCGATCTTCGCGCTGCGCGCCGGGCATGTGGAGGTCGTGAAGGCGTCTTTGTCCGGGAGCATCATCGGCAACATCTTGCTGGTTCTCGGGGTAAGCGCGCTCGCCGGAGGCTGGCGGCGGCAAAAGCAGGAATTCTCCCGTCAGTCTGCTGCGGTGAACTCGACGATGCTCTTTATTGCCGTGGTGGCGCTGGTCATGCCTGCTGTTTTCGCGCTGAGCATACTGGGCCGGCTTCATGCCCACAGCGAACTGATCGAGAAGATGAGCTTGTGGACGAGCGTGGTGCTGATCCTCGTGTACCTGCTGAACCTGCTCTTTACATTTCGAAACCCTTCCGCGGCCGTGCAGCGGGAACAACAAGAATTGGAGCGCCCGGTTCGATCCGCCGTGATCGCGCTTGTTCTTGCAACCATTCTGATTTCGCTGCTCAGCGAAATCCTGGTCGGTCAAATTGAAGCGACCAAGCAGGCGCTGGGACTCTCGGAACTTTTCCTGGGTGTCATTGTGATCGCAGTCATCGGCAACGCGGCCGAGCACGCGACGGCGGTGATCATGGCATTACGGGACAAAATGGACCTGGCGTTGGGAATTGCAG
>Ga0335071_10007008_pt1 | contig 11631 bp, 5 predicted proteins | sample Lox_Sample_15_FD_206724 | JGI IMG/M metagenome (GOLD analysis project Ga0335071, IMG submission 206724) | Soil microbial communities from Loxahatchee National Wildlife Refuge, Florida, United States - Lox_Sample_1.5 | ecosystem: Environmental > Terrestrial > Soil > Wetlands | place: USA: Florida...
GAAGAGAAGAAGTTTGATTTTGCGGGCGCGGGATTGAGCGGAGAGTTTGGGCATCGCAAGAAATTCTAGCTGATTCGGATTGTTTGTATGGGGTTCTCAGGGTGCGTCGACCACACAACGAAAGCCGATCGTGGCGGCGCGGTCGCGGCCGGGGGACATCAGGAGATATTTCTGGTGCTCATCTAGACGATACGTTTGCGGAAAGTACCAGATCGATCCCGTCGGTTGATAGGCAGCGCCGCCTCGGACAATGGCGGCACGAGTGTACGGGTCGCGGTATTCATCGGTCCATTGCGAAACGTTCCCGATGAAGTCCAAGACTCCGAAGGGACTGGCGCCGGAGGGAAAGGCGTCCACATTAGACGGCGGCTTCATCTTCGGACCCCGATCGGTTTCGGGCAACGCATTCGATTTCCAGTCTGCTCCCCAGGGATAGGCGCGGCCATCATTGGATTGCGCGGCATACTGCCACTCCCATTCGTGCGGCAGACGCTTTCCGCTCCATTGTGCATAGGCTCGCGCATCCTCGATGGAGACCCATGTCACCGGTTTGTTCTCCCATCCTGCGGAATAAGCGCCGTTCTGCCAATCGCGAAGAAAGTTGTGATCGTCTGCGGGACGATAATGCGTGGCGTCAAGGAAGGTCTTGAACTCGTCATTGGTCACCGGGGTCCGGTCGATGTAGAAGCTGTGCAGGTGAAGCCGGTGATGATGGTTGCGGCGGGGAGCGTTCTCCCAGGGATACTGGACGTCGACGCCGGGGTCGTTGCCTCCCTCAATCTCGATGCCGCTCACGCTGAAATCAAAATCCCCTTCGGGGATGCGCACCATTCCGGCAGGCGCCGACGGGGGCGTCTTTGTTGAGGCCATTTCGACCAAGGTTTGTGGAAGCGCTCGCCACTCTTTGGAGTAGTCGCTCAGGGGACGCCCGGAGCGCTTTGCCATGAACTGCATTACCTCTCGAATTTGTGCCCCGGGGGTCTCGTCAGTTTCAAGAATCGCTCCGAAGCCCAAGCTCTCGAGGTCGAAGCTGAGAATTGCTTTTCCATTCAAGACTTCGGGATGCAATTCACGGCCGCGCCAGAGGTCGTAGTAATGTTGTCCCGGTTGATGTGGAATGGCCAATTGATTTCCGGTTACGTCAAATTCGTTGCGGTTGACGATCGTCCATAGAGTTCCGCGCGCTGTGGGGAAACGGCTGGCGAATACGCCGGATTGAAGCATCGGAGTGTGAGGTTCCCAATCCGGAGTATCGAGGAAGTCCGCCATTGCGCGCTCGAAACGCGTAAAGCGCAAGAGAGCTTCCGCGTCACGGGGCGTGTCGCTGTACCAGAAACCCCAGAGGTTCTCGAGCGTCGCGTATCCCTGACCGTTGAAGAAGGCATGCTGCAGGCTGTCGGTTTTATCGCGAGTGAAACGATCTGTGACGTTAACGGCGTGGCGAGGCTCCATCCATTTGTTCTTGTTGACCATGGGAATGAACGGATACTGCTTGCCTTCCCATGTAACCCAGTCGTTCCAACTGAGCGTGGTCCAGGCGAGAGATTCGTCCCGCGGCTGAAACTGAGGCTCGAGCGCGAGCGGATGACCGGCGGCGTTTGATGCCTGCTGGAAGTGCACGGGCACGGTCTCCAGCGTGTCGAAGTTAATGCCGTCCGCGCCAATCTCTTTCATTAGTTGCGCCATCACCGCGGCGGGATCGGCGCCCTCGTCGCGAGTCCCGGTGTCCCAGGCGATGAACGGAAAGAAGACCTTCACCCCGTGGCGGTGAAACTGATCGACGAGGCCGCGAAGTCCGGCAATGCCGCCGGGCAGGTCGCGGAGCAAGTCGAACTGGTTGCGGTCATCCGCGCCGAGGTTGGGATAGACGTGCCAGATCAGCACGGCGTCGATGGGACCGATGCGGCTTTCCGTCTCTGACAGGAAACGGTCGATGGTGTATTCGCGTTTGTCTGGGTCGTAGAGCCGGCGGTCCCAGATCAGCAGTTGCACCTGCGAGAAGATATGGCGTGTCCACGCGAGTTCCGTCCGGTCATATTCGGATCCGGAGTAGCGGAGAAGCGCTTTGCGATTGCTTCGCCAGACTTTAAGACCTTCCAACCACGATGGCTGTTCCGAAGGTGAATTGGGCCCAGGGAAGAAAACCTCGCTGGGTGGCGGCGGCTCGGTGAGATTCATCACACCTGTATGGGAGACTAGGTCGTGGCGAGGCTTCCATTCGTCGGCGTTGGAGGGCGAAAAAACCGAAACGGATAAGAGACAGAAGAGGACTGCTGAAAAACGTAAAGACAACCGTGGCCGCATGTTCTGGTTCCCGTCCTGCGTATTGCTTCTAACTGGTTCGGAGGGAAAGGTCAATGTTTGGTGGGGCTCCGTGTGCCGTCTGGGCTCATGCGCGGAGTCTGGGGAGCGGGAGATCCTTCTCTCCGCCTGAACTGCGGCTGCAGTCAGGATGACACCCTGGGGCGAGCGAAACCAAGCGAGGCGAATGCTTGGCGAAACTTCCGAATGGGAATAGAATATCCCGATGCAGTCCCTTCCTGCCTCACTTCTGTGGGCGCATCCTCTGGTGGCGGAGTGGTTTGTCTCGCGCTTCGGCACGCCAACCGAGCCACAGGAGCAAGGCTGGCCACACATTCTTGCCGGACGCGCGACGCTGATTTCCGCGCCGACCGGTTCCGGAAAGACTCTTGCGGCATTTCTAGCATGCATTGACCGTCTGGTGCGCAAGGCGCTGGCGGGACATCTCACCGACCGGACGGAAGTGGTCTACGTCTCTCCGTTGAAGGCGCTGGGAAATGACATCCAGAAAAATCTGGAGATTCCGCTCGGCGAGATTCTCGCCCTAGCGGGCGAGCGTGGGCTGCTCATGCCGGAGATTCGGACCGCGGTGCGCACGGGCGACACCCTGGCGCATGAGCGGCGGGCGATGCTGAAGCGGCCTCCGCATATTTTGGTGACCACGCCAGAGTCGCTCTACATACTGCTTACCGCGGACAAGAGCCGGGCGATCTTGCGCGATGTTGAGACGGTGATCGTCGACGAAATTCACGCTGTGGCCGATGACAAGCGCGGGGCGCATCTGACCTTATCACTGGAGCGGTTGGACGGGTTATGCGGGCGTCAGCCGGTGCGCATTGGACTGTCGGCGACGCAGAAGCCGATTGAAGAAGTCGCGCATTTCCTTACTGGGTTGGGGCGGCCGGACCCCATCATTGTCAACGTCGGGCACAAGCGGAAACTCGACCTTGCCATCGAGGTTCCGCCGATGCCACTGGGCCCGGTCGCGTCGAATGAGATGTGGGATTCGATTTACGACCGGCTGGTGCAGTTGGTGGAGCAGCACCGGTCAACGCTGGTGTTCGTCAACACCAGGCGGATGGCCGAGCGCCTCGCGCACCAACTGGGCGAGCGCATGGGCGAAGAGAACGTGGCGGCGCACCATGGAAGTCTGTCGCGCAAGTTACGACTGGCTGCCGAGAAGAAGTTGAAAGAAGGCCAGGTTCGGGTGCTGGTGGCGACGGCGTCGCTGGAGTTGGGAATTGACGTGGGTTTCGTCGACCTGGCGGTGCAGATCAATTCTCCGCGGGCAATTGCGGTGGCTCTGCAGCGGGTGGGGCGTTCGGGACACTGGCGCGGGGCTGTGCCGAAGGGCAGGTTCTTCGCAACGACGCGCGACGATCTGATGGAATGTGCGGCCCTGGTGCGGGCGATCAAAGAGGGCGATCTCGATCGGCTGATCATCCCGGAGTCTCCGATGGACGTGTTGGCGCAGCAGATTGTGGCGGCGTGTGCGGCCGAGGAGTGGGGCGAGGATGACATGTTCGCGCTGGCCAAGCGGGCGTATCCGTATCGCAATCTGAAGCGCGAGACGTTTGACTCGATTCTAGAAATGCTGGCAGAGGGAATTGCGGCGCGGCGCGGGCGGTATGGAGCGTACATACATCGCGATCGGGTGAACGGGAAGTTGCGCGCGCGGCGGGGAGCGCGGCTCGCGGCCATCACCAGCGGCGGAGCGATTCCTGACAATTCGCTGTACACGGTCGTGGCTGAACCAGATGGCACGGTGGTCGGCACGGTCGATGAAGATTTTGCGGTGGAGAGTAATCGCGGCGACATCATGCTTCTGGGTAATACGTCGTGGATCATCCATCGGATTGAGACGAATGCCGGGCGGTTGTTGGTGCACGATGCCCACGGAGCGCCTCCGAGTGTGCCGTTCTGGCGGGGAGAGGCTCCGGCGCGGACGCAGGAGTTGTCGTCGTATGTGGGCGAGGTACGGGAGAAGGTCAGCGACATGCTGCCGCGGACTTCTCCGGTGGGATTCTCCGCAACGCAACCGGAAGTCGCGGCTGCGGTAGCGTGGCTGAAGGAATCGTGCGGGCTGGATGATTCCGGCGCGGAGCAGATGATCGAGTACGTGTTGGAGGGACGTGCTGTCCTTGGGGCGGTGCCGACGCAGAAGACAGTGATCGCCGAGCGGTTCTTTGATGAGGGCGGTGGGATGCAGTTGGTGATCCATGCGCCGTTTGGCGGGCGTATTAACAAGGCGTGGGGATTGTCGCTACGCAAGCGCTTCTGCCGTGGTTTCAATTTCGAGTTGCAGGCGGCTGCTACGGATAACGGCCTGAACATCGCGCTCGCCGAGCAGCATAGCTTTCCGCTGGGCGACGTCTTTCACTTCCTGAATGCCGATACGGTGCAGCCCATTCTGGAGCAGGCGGCGCTGGATTCTCCGATCTTCGCTACGCGCTGGCGCTGGGATGCGAACCGCGCTTTGGCGCTGCTTCGTTTTCAGAATGGCAAAAAAGTGCCGCCGCAGATCCAGCGCATCCGGTCGGATGATTTGCTGGCATCCGTGTTCCCTGATGCTGCCGCCTGCTTTGAAAACATTGAAGGTGAGCGGCAGATTCCGGATCATCCGTTGGTCGGCGAGGTCATGAAAGATGTGCTGACCGAGGCGATGGACATTGATGGGCTGAAGGCGTTGCTGCGCGGCATGGCTTCGGGAGAGATTCGCGTTGTGGCGGTGGATACGCCGGTGCCGTCGCAATTCTCGCATGAGATTTTGAATGCGAATCCCTATGCCTATCTCGACGATGCGCCACTGGAAGAGAGGCGGGCGCGTGCTGTGGAAATGCGGCGGGTGCTGCCGGAGTCGGTGCTGCAGGAAGTCGGCGGGCTGGATCAGGGTGCGATCGAGCAGGTGCAGCGCGAGGCTTGGCCGGATGTGCGGGACGCAGATGAGTTGCACGATGTGCTGCATACGTTGGTCGCACTTCCGGAGAGTCGAGCGGCACTCGACCGGGCTGACGAGGACGTCCGCCCCTCCACGAGCAGTGCAGAGTGGCAGCTTTATTTTGAAAAATTGAAATCCCAGGGCCGGGCGGGTATCGCGTCTTTGGGCGCGCACCGTTACTGGGTGGCGACTGAGCGGGCTCGAAGTTTTCAGGTTCTCTTCCCCGAGGCGCAGTTTGAACAGAATCTGCCAGACGTCGGGGGTGGAGAAGTCTCGCGCGATGATGCTCTGCTCACGCTGGTGCAGGGATGGATGGCGCACATCGGCCCTACCTCGGCGACGGAACTTGGCGAGGTATTGGGGCTCAAGGCGTCTGACATCGAACAAGCTTTATTGCGGATGGAGGCTTCTGGGACCGTTCTTCGTGGCAAGTTTACGAATGGCGTAGGGAGGCGGACAGGAGTGTCCGCCCCACAGGGTGCTGTCGAGGAGACCGAGTGGTGCGAGCGGAGGTTGCTGGCGCGGATTCACCGGCTTACTGTCGGCATGTTGCGCAAGCAGATCGAACCGGTCACGGCCGTGCAGTTCATGCGCTGGCTGATGCGTTGGCAGCATGTCGCGCCGGGTTCGCAGGTGCGCGGAGAACGCGGAACGCTGGAAGTGTTGCAGCAGTTGCAGGGATTTGAAATTCCCGCCAATGCGTGGGAACGCCATATCCTGGCGCGGCGGGTGGCGGACTACGACCCGAAATGGCTGGACCAACTTTGTATGACGGGTGCGGTGGGATGGGGAAGGTTGTCGCCACATCCGGCCACGTTGGACTCAGGCGGCGGAAACGGAGACGGCACGAGCGCGCCTCGGCAGAGACGGGTCATCCCCACCAGCGTGGCGCCGATTACTTTCTTTGTGCGCGAAGAGGCGGACTGGATGGGGCTGAAACAGAATCCGCACGCGCAGCCCCACGCAGAGGCAGGTCAGGCCTCGCCTGGGAGCGGGCTGAGTAATGGAGCACAGCTTGTGCTGGAGTTTTTGCGGCAGCGAGGGGCGTCGTTTTTTGCGGACATCGTGCGCGGCACAGGCAAGCTCAAGGCGGAGATCGAAACTGCGTTGTGGGAACTCGTGGCCGCTGGAGTGGTGACCGCCGACGGATTCGACAATCTGAGGTCCTTGATTGATCCCAAGCGAAGAGCCGGGCAGGGAAGTGGAAAGGCGATGCGTCCGCGACACAGCACGGGTCGATGGGCCCTGCTGCATACGGATGTGGTCGTCGAGCGTGCCCGCGCCGTTGAAGCAGCCTGCTGGATGCTGCTGCGTCGCTATGGGATTGTGATTCGGGATTTGCTGGCACGGGAGGCGAATCTGCCAACCTGGCGCGAATTGTTGATGGCTTTTCGGAGACTGGAAGACCGCGGGGAGATTCGCGGGGGGCGTTTTGTCGATGGATTCCTGGGTGAACAATTTGCTCTGCCGGTAGCCGTCGAGTCTGTGCGCGCGATGCGAAGTCTGCCGTTGAGCGGGGAGTCGATAAGGCTGTCGGCTGCCGATCCCTTGAACCTGGTTGGGATTCTTGTCCCCGGAGAACGCGTGCCCGCAATTTCAGGGCGATCCGTCAGCTATCGAGATGGAGTGGCCGAGATTGCGGTGGCGGAGCCAGCAGAGGTGAATCGGGCAGCAGGGTAGTTAAGCTAGTGCGGTTTTTGGAGCCGAGACGTCGCCTGGAAAAAGAAAAAAGCCAGGAGTTCGATGAGGGGGTCCCCCGAACTCCTGACTCCGCGATCTCGGCGGAAACTGATCGAAAGCGCTTCCCCCATCGCTTTTGCCGAGCACTCGCACTATTACTAGGAGCATTCGTATTGCCATCCTATGCAGGCCAACTTTTCGCGATTGTGAATGCCCGCTAACCCTAAATGTGGCAATAGATTGAGCGATTTCCTTCCCAGAGAAGAGTTGGGGTCGATCATCCCAGGCCAATCAAAATTGCTATCCGATCGGATAGTGGTACTAACTGTTCGGATATCCGAAAGATTGTGCCAGGGTCATGCATTTCTCGTAAGACTGTGATAAGAAATCAGCACGGAATGGGAGACCCCGGATTGCGACCCCGACTCTTGGCTATTGCAGGACCCCTTAAAGACTCAACCATTCCGTTGCCCGACGGCGAGGCCACCCTAGGCCGCGAACCTACCAACGCCGTTGCAGTGGTGGATCCCTCGGTTTCGCGCAAGCATTGCCTATTCCGACACGAAGAGGACGGGCGGTTCCACGTCAAAGATCTCGACAGCCGCAACGGCACCCTGGTCAACGGGCAGAACGTGAAGCAGCATTGGCTGCGTCATGGGGACGAGATCGCCACGGGAGATTCTGTTTTCCTCTTCCTCCTGGAGGAAGATGAGAAAGCTGCGCTTGCCAGCCGCGTCGAGTTTGACGAAAGTAGCCCGACGGCTGAGACCAAAATCCTCCACCCCAAGGAAGTGGTGTATCTGCAGCCGGATCGTTTGTTGCACGAGTTGCCACAGACGTCGCAAGTGGCTCGGAACCTGAATGCGTTGCTGAAGATCAGCCGGGTGGTGCATGCGATTCGTGATCTCGAAGAATTGCAAGCGCAGTTGTTGGACCTGATTTTTGAGGTGGTCCCTGCCGGGCGTGGTGCGATCCTTTTGTCCGAAGGAATGGGGCAAGAATTCAATTCGCTGTATGCGAGGACACGTCAGTCGAACCAGCCACAACTAGTGCGAGTGAGCCGGACCATTGCGCGGCAGGTGATGAAGGAAAATGTCGCGATTCTAGGACTGGATGTGCGAGCGTCGGGTACGTTCCGCGATGTAGAAAGCCTGGCCACGTCGGAGGTGCGGTCGCTGTTGTGCGTTCCGATGACCGTTTTCAAGCGTGTGATTGGTTGCGTTTATCTGGATAGCACCAACTCGGCGGCGCGATTTACGGACGATCATCTGCAACTGATGACGGCGGTAGCGGGTGTGTCGGCGGTAGCGCTGGAGAATGCGCGGCGATTGCAATGGCTGGAGCAGGAGAACCAGCGGCTCACTACGGAGGTTCGGCAGGAACAGAGCCTAGTCGGCGAGGGCGCGAAGATGAAGGAGATTTTTCAGTTTCTCGCCCGGGTGTCTCCCACAGACTCGACGGTGCTGATTGAAGGGGAAAGTGGAACTGGAAAGGAACTGGCGGCGCGGGCGCTGCATCGCAATAGTGGACGACACAACAAGCCGTTTGTGGCGATCAATTGTGCTGCGATCCCGGAGTCGTTGCTGGAGAGCGATTTGTTCGGCCACGAGCGCGGAGCGTTTACGGGCGCCGCCACGCTGAAGAAGGGAAGGCTGGAAGTTGCCGATGGCGGCGTTGTGTTTCTGGATGAGATTGGGGAACTGGCCCCGGCGTTGCAGGTAAAGTTGTTGCGTGTCTTGCAGGAACGCGAATTCGAGCGCGTGGGCGGCACGCATTCGATCAAGATTGACGTGCGGCTTATCGCGGCCACTAATCGCGATCTGGAGCAGGCGGTGAAGGCGGGAGAATTCCGGCAGGACCTCTACTATCGCCTGGCGGTGGTGAAATTGACGATGCCGTCGCTGCGCGAGCGTAGAGAAGATATCCCAATGCTGACGCGGCATTTTGTGCAGAAGCATGCGCTACGAAGCCGGGTGAAAGCGCGTCCGATCTCGCGCGAGGCGATGGCTGCATTGGTCAACTACGACTGGCCGGGCAACGTGCGCGAACTGGAAAATGCCATCGAGCGGGCCCTGGTGCTGGGCGCGCCGGAGATGATCATGCTGGAGGATTTGCCGGAATCTCTGCTGGAGCAGGCGCCTCCGGCCGAGATGGACGAAGGCAAGTACCACGCCAGCGTGAAGGAGTTGAAGAAAAGGCTGATCGTCGACGCGGTGGAGCAGACGCGCGGGAATTATGTGGAAGCGGCGAAACTCCTAGGTGTGCACGCGAACTATCTGCACCGGCTGATCAAGAACCTGGGATTGAAAAACGAATTGAACGAAATGTTGCGCGAAGGGCCGCGTTCGCGAATCAAACTCTCTGACGGAGCGGCGTAGACCTAGGGAAGCGACATCTGCATGAGGCGCGCGGGATCGAGATAAGTACCCTGCCAACGCACCGCAACGTGAAGGTGAGGGCCGGTGGCGCGACCGGTGCCTCCACTCAGGCCAATTTCCTGCCCACGCTTTACGACGTCTCCCTCTTTCACTTTAAGTTCCGAGAGATGAAAGTAAAGCGTAAGAAGTCCCTGGCCGTGATCAATCACGACACAATTTCCTTCGAAATATAAAAAGCGAGAGAGCAGCACCGTGCCCGCGTTCATGGCAGCGACCGGTGTTCCTGTCGGAACGCGATAATCGAGGCCTTGATGCTCGCGTTGAGCTACACCGTTGAAAATGCGCTGCGAGCCGAAGACGTCAGAGATGGGAGCATTCGCTGATGCGATGAAGTTGCCGTCCCACTGGCGCTCGGATGTCTCGCGATTCAGATACTCCTGCTTGATCTTCTTGCTGTCCTCGGCTTCTTTTAGCTGTTCGGGACTCGGCTCGGTGAATTTCTTTTCGACAGACAGTTGAACTTGGATTTTGGGGTATGTCGCGCTGCTGACTGTGAACGATTTGGAGAACGCCACTGGAGCCTTTGCAGAAGCGAGTTCGCCCGACAAGTCCAGCGGGTATGCGCCGGGTTTCGTCTCGAAGCTCACGCCTGCGAGAGCGAACCAGGTCTTGCTGGCCGGGTAGTAGCTGAAGGTGAGTTGATGCCCCAGCCATGTGCCGGTGAGGGACTCAAGTTTTGCTGCGGGCTTCACTTGGAACAGTACCGGGCCGCCATTGACCAGTTTGTCCGGCTGCGCACGGACGGTCCAAGTTGCGGCATGTAGCGGAAGGGCGGAGATGAGGAGTACGAAAAGCAACGCAGCGAAAGGCCGCTGGGCTTCGACCTCGCGCGACAGCCGAGGCGTCTGTCTCCAGATGAGCCGTGGGCATTCCCAGGCGCGTTGTCGAGTCAGATTCGGCATCCCACTAACAGCGTAGCATTCCGCTGCGTCGCGGTGTCTAAATCTAGGGATGCGAATCCGAATTGTTACAGCGTTGTTGGGACTCGCACTCTGCGCGCCCTCCCTGTCGCAGGCGGCGGCGAAGGCTGTCATGCATGCGGATCGAGTTGTTGTGCTCAAGAAGGAGCGCACGCTCCAACTGCTCGACCACGGAAGGGTCATCAAGACATACAAAGTCGCGTTAGGCGGCGATCCGGTTGGGCCGAAGAAGCGGCAAGGGGATCACAAGACTCCCGAGGGCATCTATGTGCTCGACTCACGCAATGCACACAGCCAGTTCTACAGATCCATCCACATCTCATACCCAAATGCTCACGATCGATCCGAAGCGCGGAAGCATGGAGTTTCACCCGGCGGAGATGTATTCGTGCACGGACTGCCCAACGGCTACGGAGCCGTTGGGGCTGCTCATCGACTGAAAGACTGGACAGACGGGTGCATCGCCGTTACGGATGAAGAGATGGACGAGATCTGGAAGGCGGTGGCGGACGGCACCCCGATCGAGATTCGGCCGTGATATTCGAGAGATTTGGTGGACCTGGTCGGGATCGAACCGACGACCTCTTCCATGCCATTTAGACCGTATTAAGAAATCCAACAACTTACAGCGCCCAGAGGACCGTCTTTTGGGTTTTTGTACGCGTAACCCAGGTAAGCATCACAGGTAAGAAACGCAGGGCAGTCCGCTATGCTTTCCGGTGCGCGTTAGAAGTGCTCGAGGAGCACTACATTCGACTCCACCGGAGGGTTGACGTATGCGAGATACTTCCCGTCAGGGGATGGCAGGGGGTCGCCGATCCAGTAGGGACTCTCGATCAAGGTCCGAGTCTTGCCAGTTAGGTCCATTTCGAGGAGCCTGCCCCTTCCGGAAAACACTGAAAGGAAAAGCCGGTTGCTGCTGGCAGACCACGCGACGTTCTGAATTTCATCCTGCAGGGCCATCGGGCGGAGCGAAAGGATTTGTTTGCTCTGCAAGTCCAGTACTCGTACGCTGTCGCTAGCAACTTCCACAAGAGCAATTCTCCTTCCTTCGGGTGAAAGGCTCCAGTTCAAACTATCCTCTCCAAACGATTCGACTCTCGCCAGTTCCGCCAGTCGCCCCCGACGGGAATCCACCGAAGAGAAAACTTCCTGTTGCCCGATCGCTTCCGAAAGGAGGCAAATGCGGGATCCGGAAACAGCACATTGCACTCTCGCCCTACCTGCAGGCGTAAGTAAGGTCTCGGCCGTCCCACCGGCCACTGGAATGCGCAACAATCGGCGTTTGTCGGGTTTTTCCTGATCGGCGATCGCTATGAGCCACGCTCCGTCCGGAGTTACGGTGGCCCAAGAG
>Ga0335071_10007009_pt1 | contig 11630 bp, 10 predicted proteins | sample Lox_Sample_15_FD_206724 | JGI IMG/M metagenome (GOLD analysis project Ga0335071, IMG submission 206724) | Soil microbial communities from Loxahatchee National Wildlife Refuge, Florida, United States - Lox_Sample_1.5 | ecosystem: Environmental > Terrestrial > Soil > Wetlands | place: USA...
CTTCGAGAAATTCCCCGGCGCCGACGACACGCTCACCACGCAAATGAAATCGGTGGGCGAGGCGATGGCCATCGGCCGCACCTTCAAGGAGGCGCTTCAGAAAGCGATCCGGTCCCTGGAAATCGATGCCTACGGCCTCGAAACCCAACTGGGCGCCCCGCTGAGCGTCGAGGCAGCGCGCAAAGTCGTGCGCGAACGGCTCCGCGTCCCGAAGGCGGACCGGCTGTTCTATCTCGCCGATGCGCTCCGCTACGGCATGTCCATTGCCGAACTCGAGGCGTTGACTGGCATCGATCCCTGGTTCCTGGCGAACCTGCGACAGATCGTCGAGGCGGAGGAACGACTGCGCCGTCCCGCGGATGGGCACACCCCCCTCGATCGGCTCTTGACCGTTCCCGCCCTGCGCGAGGCCAAGCGGCTGGGGTTTTCCGACCGGCGCCTGGCGCAGCTCACCGGCACCGACGAGGGCACGATCCGCGCCGCCCGCAAGCGGCTGGGGGTCGAGGCGTCCTTCAAGATGGTCGATACCTGTGCCGCCGAATTTGTGGCCTATACTCCGTATCTGTACTCGACGTACGAGCGGGAGTGCGAGGCCAACCCGAGCGATAAGAGGAAGGTCGTCATCCTGGGCGCCGGACCGAACCGCATCGGCCAGGGCATCGAATTCGACTACTGCTGCGTCCACGCCGTGTTTGCGCTGAAAGAGCTCGGGTACGAGACCATCATGATCAACTGCAATCCCGAGACGGTGTCCACCGACTACGACACGGCAGACCGATTGTATTTCGAGCCGCTCACCTTGGAAGACGTTCTGACCATCGTGGACAAGGAGCAGCCCGTCGGCGTGATCGTGCAGTTCGGTGGGCAGACGCCCCTCAAGCTGGCCGTGCCGCTCCAAGAGGCCGGCGTGCCGATCCTGGGCACTCCGCCGGACGCGATCGACCGGGCCGAGGACCGCGAGCGCTTCAAACAGATGCTGCAGACACTCGGCCTCAACCAGCCGCCCAACGGCACCGCGACCTCGTTCGATCAGGCGGCCGAGATCGCGCGGCAGATCGGCTATCCGGTCCTGGTCCGCCCCTCGTACGTGCTGGGCGGGCGCGCGATGGAGATCGTGTACGACGAGCACGATCTGCGGGACTACATGGAGCGGGCGGTGCAGGCCTCGCCCGACCGGCCGATCCTGGTGGACAAGTTCCTCGAGGATGCGATCGAGATGGATGTGGACGCCGTGTGCGACGGCACAAATGTCGCGATCGGCGGCATTATGGAGCATATCGAAGAGGCGGGCATCCACTCGGGCGATTCGGCCTGCTCGCTGCCGCCCTGGTCGGTGAGCGAACATACCCTCGACGACATTCGGCGCCAGACCCGCGCGATGGCCATCGAGCTGGGCGTGGTCGGACTGCTTAACATCCAGTTTGCCATCAAGGACCGGGTGGTGTACGTGCTGGAGGTAAATCCGCGCGCTTCGCGGACGGTGCCGTTCGTCAGCAAAGCGATCGGCGTGCCGCTGGCCAAGGTCGCCGCGAAGGTGATGCTTGGGGCGACGTTGGCCGAGGCAGGGTTTACTGAGGAGCGGAAGCTTCGCCATGTCGCTGTCAAAGAAGCCGTCCTGCCGTTCGTGAAGTTCCCCAACGTGGACACCGTCCTCGGTCCCGAGATGAAATCCACTGGCGAGGTGATGGGGGTGGATGCGGATTTCGGGCTCGCGTTTGCCAAATCCCAGATCGCCGCTAACGGCACGCTGCCCACCAGCGGGACCGTGTTTCTCAGCGTGCGCGAGAAGGACAAGCTCGGCGTCGTCGCGCTGGCCACCGGGCTTCGCTCGCTGGGATTCACGCTGCTGGCCACGGAGGGCACGGCCGAAGTCATTGCCCGGGCTGGGGTGCCGGTGCAGCGCGTGTTCAAAGTGACCGAAGGCTCTCGCCCCCACATCGTGGACCGGATGAAGAACGGTGAAGTACAATTCGTGATCAACACGCCCGAGGGGCGGAGCGCCCGGCTGGATTCGTATTCCATTCGGCGCACAGCCGTGACGATGGGGATTCCCAATTTCACGACCATGGCCGCGGCCGCAGCCGCGGTCGAGGCGATTCGCACGCTCCGCGAGCGGAGCATGAGCATCCGGTCGTTGCAGGAGTACCATGCACAACGGTAAGCACCCGGCCACGGGACGCGTGCGGTTTCAGCGGACGCTTTCGCCTGAGTATCGGCATCTCGGCGTGGCGGTCCCCGAGTTTGCGCGCGCGTTCGAACCGGGCCAGTTCGTGATGCTCCGATCAGGCCGCAGCCTGGATCCGTTGCTTGGGCGCGCCTTCTCGATCTACCGCATCAGCGAGGGCGCCGAACCCGTCTTGGAAATCTTGTACAAGGTCATGGGCAAAGGCACCAACTACCTTGCCCAGCTGGAATCGGGAGAGCCGGTCGAGGTTTTGGGCCCCTTGGGCAACGGATTCGCCGTCCCCGCCGACGAGCGCACGACCGTGCTCGTGGCCGGCGGGATCGGCGTTCCCCCGATTGCTGCGCTCGCGGCTCGGCTCTCGGCTCACGGCTCACGTTCTCTCCACGTGTTTCTCGGCGGCAAGACCTCCGCCGATATCCTTTGTGCGAAAGAGTTCGAGGCAACCGGCGCGGCTCTGAGCCTGACTACGGAAGACGGCAGTCTGGGCAGCATCGGAAAGATTACGGACCTTGTGGAACCCTTCCTCCGTTCAGGGCCGTCCTATCCCATTGGCGTGTACGTGTGTGGACCGCCCGGCCTGCTCCTCGCGGTCGCCTGGATGACCGAGGGGTTCGACATTCCTTGCCAAGTGTCGGTGGAGGCGAGCATGGCGTGCGGATTCGGCGCCTGCATGGGGTGCGCGGTCCAATCCCGGAGCACCGACACGGTGGCGACCTACAAGCTGGTCTGCCAGGACGGGCCCGTATTCGACTCGCGCACGTTGATCTGGAAGAGAAGCTAAGGCGAAGAGCCACGAGCCGAGAGCCGGGAAAACACATTCGATCCATGAGCTATGAGCCGTCAGCAATGAGCCAGTCGCCCGATGTTACGCCACAAAATTCGACGGTGAACCTGGCCGTAGAGTTTGCCGGAATCCGCCTGAAGAACCCGGTGCTCACGGCGTCCGGCACGTTCGGGTACGCGCAGGAATTCGCGCCGTACCTGGACTTGAACCGGTTGGGCGGGCTGATCGTCAAGACCATCACGCGCCAGCCCCGCTCGGGCAATCCCGCCCCGCGCGTCGCCGAGACCCCGGCGGGCATGCTGAACGCGATCGGGCTGCAGAATGTCGGGGTGGACGCGTTCATCAAAGACAAGCTACCCTATCTGCGGCGCCTGGCGCCCCCACTGATCGTGAACGTGGCGGGCGAGTCGGTCGAGGACTTCCGGGAATTGACCAAGCGCTTGAGCGACGAGCCCGGCATTGCGGGTATCGAGCTCAACATCTCCTGTCCGAACGTGGCGAAGGGGTTGGATTTCTCCACCGACCCCAAGCTGACGTATCAGGTCGTCAAGGCAGCGCGCGAGGCCACGCATTTGCCCGTCATCTCCAAACTGTCTCCCAACGTGACTGACATCCGGGCGATCGCGAAGGCGGCCGAGGAGGGGGGCGCCAGCGGGATCTCGCTCATCAACACCCTGCTCGGCATGGCGATCGATATCCGGACGCGCCGCCCAAAGATCGCCAATATCACCGGCGGGCTCTCCGGCCCGGCGATCCGGCCGGTGGCGGTGCGCATGGTCTGGCAGGCGGCGCATGCCGTCAAAGTGCCGGTGCTCGGGATGGGCGGCATCGTCAGCGGCGAAGATGCCGCCGAATTCATCCTGGCGGGCGCGACGGCGGTGGCGGTCGGCACCGCGAATTTCCTGGACCCCACCAATGTCATCCAGGTGATCGACGGATTGGAGCGGTACTGCGCCGCCCATGAGATCTGGCATATCCGCGAATTGGTCGGGGGATTCCTGATTGCCTGAGGAGCACGCAATGTCGGGTGACAGCCGTGTTCATGTTCGGGAAGAACATCACAGCGATATATCTACGCCTGCGGCCGGGCCGCGGCCCTGGATCTGGATTTCGATCGTCCTGTGCCTGTCCGGAATCGGGGTGTCCGGGTATCTGAGTGCGAAACGGCTCACGGGTGGCAGTCTGGCCTGCAGCCGCTGGGCGCAGTGCGATACGGTCAACAACTCCCCGTATGCCAAGATCGCCGGTGTGCCGGTGGCGTTCATCGGTCTCGTTGGATATTTCGTGCTGCTGGCCGTGTGTTTGGCCGCGCTTCAGCATGAGGGGCGGCCCCAACGCGCGCTCTTGCTCTTCGGCTTCCTGGGTGCGCTGGGTGGGGTGGCCTTTTCCATCTATCTGACCTATCTTGAGCTGTATGTGATCGAAGCCATCTGCTCGTGGTGCGTGGCATCGGCGATCATTATTACCCTGCTCGCGACCACCGGGGGCGTCGGCCTGCGACGGGCGAGTCGGAGCGGACTCGTTTCGGAATAGCTGCCAGGCGCCACCTCGATACGCAATCTTGCGGAGACAGCGATGAACGCTGGCCAGGTGTTCGCATTCGATCCTGCTGCGCTGCCGTGGGAAGAGCGGTTCAACGAAAAAATCGGGCGCGCGCTGTACCGGAAGAATCTCATCACGGATTCCGAAACCGGGATGGAAGTCCGCCTGGTGCGATACCCGGCGGGCGTGGTGAATCCGTGGCACACCCATCCATGCGCCCATGGCATGTACGTCATTGAGGGAACCCTGCTCACACACGCCGGCTCGTTCGGCCCGGGCAGTTTTGTCTGGTTTCCCGAAGGTCAGGCGATGCAGCACGGTGCGACGGCCGATGCCGATGTCACCGTGCTCTTCATCACCAACAAGCCATTCGAGATCCATTACCGCTGACATGCCCGGCGCGGAGGGGATCATGACGCCGAAAGATGGCTGGCAGGGGAGGGTCTACGAAGATTTCGACCTCGGAGATCTGTACCGGCATCCGGTCGGCCGCACCATCACGCAGGCCGACAACATCTGGTTCACGCTCCTCACCGTCAACAACAACCCCATTCACTTCGACAGCGTCTACGCGGCGCAGACCGAATTCAAGCGGCCGCTGGTGGATTCGACGTTCACGCTGGCGTTGGTCACCGGCCTCAGTGTGACGGATATCTCGCAGAATGCAGTCAATCTCGGATGGGACGAAGTTCGCCTGCCTCATCCGGTATTCGAGGGCGACACGATCTATGCCGAAAGCGAGGTGCTGGATAAGCGCGAGTCGAAATCGCGGCCGCACATGGGCATCGTCCGATTCCGCACGACCGGCTTCAATCAGGAGGGCGAGGTTGTGATCGAGTACGTCCGCACGGTAATGGTGTACAAACGCGGACACGCGCCCAGGTACGTCCGGCCCACGCCCCGTCGGCGTCCACGCCAGTCCTGATCCGCAATCCTTCCGCCTGAACCCGCTCGGCCGTGGCCCGGGTTTGATTCGTTGCTCCCCTATGCTATGATCCCATCCTTCCCGCAGCCCCCGAGCGGGACGGCTGTCCTGGAGGATGATTTGCTTACCCGCCACGCCCAAGAGATCGAACCCTTTGTGGTCATGGAAGTGATGGAACGGGCGCAGGCGCTCGAGGGCGCCGGCGCACGCCTGATCCACCTCGAGGTCGGCGAGCCGGATTTTGCGACGCCGTCCTGTATTCAGGATGCGGTGGCCCGCGCGATCAAGGACGGATGTGCCGGGTATACGCACAGCCTCGGCATCCTCCCGCTCCGAGAGGCAATCGCCGCGCACTATCATCAGAAATATGCCGTCCAGGTCTCGCCGGAACAGATCATGGTCACGGCCGGAACCTCGCCCGCCATGTGGATGGTCTTTGCGGCTCTGCTCGAGTCCGGCGACGAGGTGATCCTTTCCGACCCCCATTACGCCTGCTACCCGAATTTCATCCGGTTCTGCGGCGGCGTCACCGCGACGGTCGAGGTCTCGGAAACGGACGCGTTTCAGTTTCGCCCCGAAGCGGTCAAAGCCCGGATCACTGCCAAAACCAAGGCCCTCCTGATCAACTCCCCGGCGAATCCGACCGGGACGCTTTTGTCTCCGGATCGCATGGCAGCAATGGCCGATCTGGGACCGCTGGTCGTCTCGGATGAGATTTACCACGGGCTGGTCTACGAGGGCCGCGAGCACTCGATCCTCGAGTTCACCGACCGGGCGGTGGTGTTCAACGGGTTTTCGAAGGCGTTCGCGATGACCGGGTGGCGCCTGGGGTATATGATCGTCCCGCCTGCATTGATCCGGCCTCTGCAAAAGATGCATCAAAATTTCTTTATTTCCACAAATGCTTTCGTGCAGGCGGCTGGTGTCGTCGCGCTGCGCGAGGCCGGCCCGGATTCGGAGCGCATGCGGAAGGCGTATGACGAGCGGCGGCGGTTCCTGGTGCCCGCGCTGCGCCGCCTGGGATTCGGGGTCGCCACCGAGCCCACCGGCGCGTTTTACGTGTTCGCCAATGCCAAGCGGTTCAGCACCGACTCATATGCTTTCGCGTTCGAGATCCTGGAGCGCGCGCGTGTGTGCGTGGCGCCCGGCGTGGGTTTCGGAAATAACGGCGAAGGGTACCTGCGCTTTTCGTATGCGAACTCGCTCGACAATCTCAGAGAAGCTGTGCAGCGGTTGGACGTGTTTCTCCGTCAACGGTAACGCGCGCATCGCGCCAAAGGGGAGGGGACCCCATGGTTCAGAACACGAGCGCCAGTTACAGCATCACCATGCGTCTCGAAGTGCCGAACCGGCCCGGCATGCTGGGCAAAATCGCCTCGGCGATCGGCAAGGCGGGCGGCAACATCGGGGCGGTGGATATCGCGGGATTCGTGAAGGACAGCATCGTTCGGGACATCACCGTTGATTCCCGCGACGAGGCGCACAAGAAGAAAATCATTGATGCGGTCGGCCGGCTCCCCGGTGTCAAGGTGGCGCACGTGTCTGACCGCACCTTCCTGGCGCACCTGGGCGGCAAGATCGAGGTCAAATCCAAGAGCCCGATCAAGACCCGCAACGATCTCTCGATGGTCTACACGCCCGGGGTGGCGCGGGTCTGCATGGCGATTCACGATAATCCCGCCTCGGTGCATCAGCTAACGATCAAGAAGAACACGGTGGCCGTGATCACCGACGGATCTGCGGTGCTGGGGCTTGGCAACATCGGCCCGGCGGCAGCCTTGCCCGTGATGGAGGGCAAGGCGGCGCTCTTCAAGGAATTTGCCGGGGTGGATGCGTTCCCGCTCTGCTTGGCCACCCAGGACACCGAGGAGATCATCCGCATCTGTAAGGCCGTGGCCCCGGTGTTTGGCGGCATCAACCTGGAAGATATTTCCGCCCCGCGCTGCTTCGAAATCGAAGAGCGCCTGCAGAAGGCAGTGGACATCCCGGTCTTTCACGACGACCAGCACGGTACGGCGGTCGTGGTGCTGGCCGCCCTCTTGAATGCCTTGCGCATCGTCAAGAAGCCGCTGAAACAGCTCAAGATCGTACTCAGCGGTATCGGCGCCTCGGGCGTGGCGTGCACGAAGATTATGATGGCGATGGGGGCCCGGCACATCATCGGCCTGGATACGCGCGGTATAGTGTATCGGGGCCGCACCGAGCACATGAATCCGATCAAGGAGTGGTTCGCTCAGGCGACCAATCCGGATAACGTGAAGGGCGGCGCCCCGGAAGCCCTGAAGGGCGCCGACATGTTCTTGGGCCTCTCCGGCCCCGGCACGGTGACCCTCAAGGCGGTGCGGCGCATGGCCAAGGACCCGATCGTCTTCGCCATGGCCAATCCGATCCCCGAGATTCAGCCCGAGGAGGCGGCGCCCTATGTGCGGGTGATGGCCACGGGGCGATCGGATTACCCGAACCAAATCAACAACGTGTCCTGCTTCCCCGGCTTCTTCCGCGGGCTGCTCGATGCGCGGGCCTCGCAGGTCAACATGGCGATGAAGATCGCGGCGGCCAAGGCGATTGCGTCGCTGGTCGCGACGCGGGAGCTCTCGGAAGAATACATTACGCCCAGTGTGTTCGATCCGCGGGTGGCGCCCACCGTGGCCGAGGCGGTTGCGCGGGCCGCGTACCAAACCGGCGCGGCGCGCCGGACCCGGAAAACGATGGGCGGTGCACCGACTCTGTAAGCTGGCTGTCACACCCGAAGGGAGGTCCGCATGAGCTGGTTGTACGATCACACGCATTTCAAGTGTAGCGATTACGAGAAGACGGCCACGTTCTTCAAGGAGAACTTCGGAGCCAAGGAGGTCACGCGTTTCGAGGTGAACGGTATGCCGATCGTTACGCTTGAGGTCGGCGGCCTGTGGTACAATTTTTCCCCGAAGCGGGCCGCAGAGACGGTCGATCCCTCCGCAGGCACGGTGCGCTACGGGGTCTATCACATCGCGCTCAAGACGAACGACCTCGAGGCCGAGGCGCAGAAAATGAAGGCCCGCGGTGTCAAATTCACGCAGGATGTGAAGCCGCTCGAGGGCAATTCCAAATTCGCGTTCGTTGAAGGACCGGACGGGATTTCGATCGAACTGCTGCAGCGCTAACCCGCGCTGGATCAGATCGGCACGGAGGCGGAAAGATGCCACGCGCCAAGAAAGCTGCCCCGACCGGCGGGCGCGGATACGCGCCCGCCGCCGCGCGGATCGGCGAGATCCTCGCCATCCTGGCCCGCACCTTCCCGGATGCCCGCTGCGAGCTGAATTTCCGCACTCCTCTGGAACTGTTGGTGGCGACCATCCTCTCTGCCCAGTGCACGGATGTTCGGGTCAACAAGGTCACCGAGAGTCTCTTCACGAAATTTCACTCGGCGTCCGATTATGCCCACGCCGATCCCGCGCAGTTCGAAGAAGCCATCCGCCCCACCGGTTTCTTTCGGAGCAAGGCTAAGAACATCATCGGCTGCGCGCAGGCCCTGCTGCGGCAGTTCAATGGCCGCGTCCCGCGCCGGATGGAGGACCTTGTCACTCTCCCTGGCGTCGGCCGCAAGACCGCCAATATCGTCCTGTACCACGCCTATGGAAATCCCGGCTTTGCGGTGGACACGCACGTCGGCCGGGTCACCAACCGCCTGGGACTGGTGGACACCGAGGATCCGGAGGCGATCGAGGCGGAGATCACCACCATGATCCCCGAGGCGGAATGGGGCCTGGCCTCGGACCGCTTCATCTTTCACGGTCGCCGCATTTGTCATGCCCGCGTTCCCGCGTGCCCGACGTGCCCGGTGCGCGCGCTCTGCCCCTGGCCTCAAAGGACGGTGTGACCGGCCTCTCCCGTTCTGCCCATGCGTTGCGCGGAGGTTCGCACACGCTGTGACGCCACCTTGACAACCATTCATGGTAAGAGTAGAACCACCCGGTGTCGAATGGACACCCGGGTATCCCGTTTCTGGACCTGCGGAGACTCCTGACTGCTCGCGCCGGGGCCGCCTCATCCCATCAATGATGCGGCGCTCGGCTCCTGATGTGCACCGGTCGCGGTACGGAGAACGGCCATGCGTCTCGGGGTCATTGCAGACGACCTCACCGGAGCCAACGATACCGGGGTCCAGTTCGCGCGGCAGGGCGCCAGAACGCTGGTGCCACTCGATTGGCATGACCTCACAGCCCTGGCCCGCAGGGCGGACGTGCTTGTCCTCAGCACGAACAGCCGCGCTGCCTCGCCCCGCGTCGCCGCGCAACGGGCCCGCGTCGCCGCCGAGGCATTGCGTTGCGCAGGAGTCGCGGCGGTCTACAAAAAGATCGACTCCACCTTCCGTGGAAACATCGGGGCCGAACTGGATGCGATCCTGGACGTGTTCCCTGGCTCGCTGACGGTCCTCACGCCGGCGTTCCCGCCCGCGGGGCGTTCCGTGCACAATGGCATGCTGCTGGTCGAGGGCGTGCCCGTCCACCGCACCGCCATCGGGCAGGATCCGGTCACGCCGGTCCGCGAGTCGCACCTGCCGACGCTGCTCGGGCGGCAATGCCGGCGTCCGATGCATGCGTTGACCTTGACGGCGCTGCGGGGTCAGGCGGCCGCGCTGAAACGCACGATCGGGGGATGGCGTGCCGCGCCCGGGATCGTGGTCGCCGATGCGGTCACTGCTGCAGATCTGCAACGTCTGGCCCGGCTCATCACCCGCGAGGCGCTGTTCGGCGTGGCGGCGGGATCGGCGGGATTGGCCGCCGCGCTCTCCGCAACGCTGCGCTGGCCGCGGCGAGTGCGCCCGCGCAAGACCGCTGCACGGGACCCGATCTTACTCGTGATCGGCTCGCCGAATCCCACCTCGCTCGCCCAGGTTGCCTGGATCGAGAAACGGAAACGGGCCGAGGTGGTGCGCGCGGAGGTCAGCGAAGTGGTGGCCGACTCGGGACGCTACCGCAAGGAACTGCTGCGCGTCACGGAGGCGGCGCAGACCGCGATGCTGGACGGGCGGCACACGGTCTTGACCTTGCAGCAGCGCAACAGGCCTGGTGGGCTGCCGCCCTCGGCAAGCAAGACGCTCAGTGAATTTCTGGGACATGCCTCGCAGCTCGTCGCCCGCAAGCGGCGGCCAGGCGGTGTCCTCTTCTGCGGCGGCGACATCACGCTGGCCGCCTGCTCGGCGCTCGGTGCCCAGGGCCTCGAACTGGCCGGTGAAATCGAGCCAGGCGTGCCCTGGGGCCGGCTGGTGGGGGGCGAGTTCGGCGGCTTGCCCACCATCACCAAGGCCGGCGGGTTCGGCCGGCCAGAGGCGTTCGCCGCCGCCATTCGTTTTCTCCATCCCGGGCGGACCCCGCGGGGCAGGGCGAGAAAGGGCGCGACATGAAAGTGGCGATGTTGGAAGCGGCCGGCCGCGTGGTGCTGATAGAGGAACCGGATGTGCGGCCGGGGCCGGACGAGCTCCTGATCCGCACCGCCTACGCAGGCGTGTGCGGGTCCGATCTCCATGCGTTTCAGGGGGCGCACCCGTTTCGCAAGCCGCCCGTCGTCCTAGGCCACGAGGTTGCCGGGACCGTGGCGGGGATTGGGGCCGGGGTGACGGGATTCCGGTTGGGGGATCGGGTCACCGTCATGCCGCTCTTGGCATGCGGGAGCTGCGGGCCGTGCCGCGCCGGGAGCCCGAATATCTGCCTCAATAAGATCGTCCCCGGCGTCCCGGGCTGGCTGGGAACGTTTGCGGAATACTTCGTGGCAAAACCCGCCGTCACCTATCGCCTGGGCCCCGAGACGGGGCTCGATCTCGGCGTCCTGGCCGAGCCGCTGGCCGTCGGCGTGCATTCCGCGATCCAGCGGGGAAGGGTGCGGCCCGGCAGTCGCGTCTTGGTGCTCGGGGCCGGCACCATCGGGATTCTCACCGCCTGCGCGGCTAAGCTGGCCGGGGCCGCCAGCATCGCCATCACCGACCTGTATCCGTTCAATGCCGAATTAGCGGCCGCGTTGTGCGACGGCCGTAGCTACGCCGGGCGTGACAGCCTGGACGAGGCGATCCTGCGGGACCAGCCGGACAGGTTCGACGTGACCGTGCTTTGCAGCGGGGCCCCCGCCACTGTCGCGCAAGCCATGCGGCTGACTCGCCGCGGCGGACGGATCGTGGTCACGGGCCTCTTCCACGCCCCAGTACCGACCGACCTCAC
>Ga0335071_10007010_pt1 | contig 11630 bp, 14 predicted proteins | sample Lox_Sample_15_FD_206724 | JGI IMG/M metagenome (GOLD analysis project Ga0335071, IMG submission 206724) | Soil microbial communities from Loxahatchee National Wildlife Refuge, Florida, United States - Lox_Sample_1.5 | ecosystem: Environmental > Terrestrial > Soil > Wetlands | place: USA...
CGAGTTGGCGCGAGAAACACCCCTCGCACCTGGTTTACCGTCGCTGCATGGGCTCAGCCTCAACGATATGCGGCGGCACATTCAACTCGATGACATCCATCAGCTCCCCGAATGTCTCAATGTGATCAATCAGGCCTTGCAGCGGGTCCGAAACGACTCGGCGGCCACACTCTTTGCGAGGGACGAACAAGGACATATATATATTCATGAAACCAGCCACCGAAATATTCGAAAGTTGCGCGAACAGTTGATTGCCCAGCATTATTCCGAGGCGCAACCGCACGAGGCGGCGGATTTCGTTCCGGCAGACCTCGAGGCGCGCGAACCAGTGATGCAGGTCGAGCATGCTTTCCCTCAGACCCCGGACGCTCGGACCCCGGGGCGTTTGAGTCAGAACATCGTCGACGCCCACTACTCGAGCCTTCCCGCCGGAGCCGCGCGTCTTCACCCGTCGTTTGAGACAGCGCAGGATCGTGTCGTCGCTCGTCGGCATGCCAATTCGCTTGATCAAGCGCTCCCCTTAGCGGCCGCCTACGCCATGGCCAAAAAAATAAACAACTTCGGTCGAGCGGAACGAAGGCCCAAACAGTTGAAAGGCCAAGTAGCGCGGAGTTCTCACATTCGCCAGGCGCTCGTAGATCCAGCGTCGCACCGCCTCTTACTGCTGCGCCGAGGTAATCCGCATGCGAAGGAGCCCCCCCGGCGGACCACCAGACGCGACGCCCCGCGCAAAGAGGAGGCAAGTTAAACTTAGCAATGTTGGCGCGAAAGTTTGTCGGCAGCCCGGAGCGGCTCCGGGAGGCGGAAGCGGGTTGAACAACGCAGCACAAGTTCGATTGCGGTTTTCAAGCTGATGCGATGGCCAACAGATACAAACAGCGGGCGAACGCCGTTTCGTGATCGGAGCGCCGCGCCAATTGTCTCGCCATGATCGACAAGCGGGGACCATGCGCCACGCTCGGTTGCCGGCTCTTGATAATCGCCGACGAGGCACGACTTAGCCACCCCGATCGTAGGCGTGTCGCTAAGCACGCCGACATGGCATGCAAGGCCGAAGCGGCGCGGATGCGCGAGCCCTTGTCCATCCACCAGCAAGAGATCGGGTTTTTCCGAGAGTCGGGTCAGCGCGTCGAGGATCGCCGGCGCTTCCCGCAACGACAGCAGTCCGGGAACATAGGGAAATGTGAGAGGAAGCCGGATCAGAGCGTCTTCAAGGGGGAAAAGATCCGGGAATGTCATAACCACAACGGCCGCCCAAATCTCCTTGTCCGAGTAATGCGCATCGACGCCAGCCACCCGACGCACAACGCCGAGTTGATCATTGGCCACAACTTGCTCCCGCAATTTTTTTTGGAGCAGCCGCGCTTCCGCGGCCGAGCGCAGGAAGCGTCGCTGTTGCAGCGCTGCCGCCGCCTTGGCCGGCACCCGCTTGGCTCCATTGACCATTTCGGTGGTTCCTAGGGCTTCGTTGTTCAAAGGCGTCGAGGAACTCTGGTTCGCCTATTGAAAATCCGATCCAAAAATATTGAAGAAACCATCCGTCGAAAATTGGCTTTGGACATAGGCTGGGCAACGTCCACAGCGCCGACGGCTGGGACAGCGTGCTCAAGCCGGTCGTGGCGCGCTACAAAGGCCAGGTTTCACGCATCTATTTCCGAGGCGACGCCGGCTTCGCCAATCCCGAGATTTACGACTATCTCGAAGCCGAGGGCGTCAAATATGTCATTCGCCTGCCGACGAACCGCATTCTGCAAGAGAGGATCGGTCATCTGCTGACGCGTCCGGTAGGACGCCCGCCGAATGAAGTGCGCCGCTATTATGCGATCTTCAGCTATCAGGCTGGAAGTTGGACGAAGCCGCGCCGCGTCGTCGCCAAGGTCGAATGGCATGTGGGCGAGCTTTGCCCTCGCGTCGGCTTCATCGTGACCAACATCGCGCGGGCCGCCAAGAGCGTCGTCGCCTTTTACAGCAAGCGCGGCACCTGCGAACAATGGATCAAGGAGGGCAAAGGGGCGATCGCCTGGACGCGGCTGTCATGTCGCTCCTTCGCCGCCAACGCCGTGCGTCTCCAGCTTCACGCGCTCGCCTACAATCTGGGGAATTTTCTGCGAGCCCTGGCGACGCCCGAGCCGATCAAAAACTGCTCGCTGACGACGCTCAAGGAGAAGCTGATCAAGATCGGTGCGAAGGTCGTGAGCCATGGCCGCTATGTCGCGTTCCAGATGGCGGAGGTCGCCATTACACGGGACCTGTTCGCGGAGATATTGGGGATGATCGCGGAACTCCGGCCGCCGCCCTTGGCGTCCACGACGTAGAGCATTCGCGCGTCATGAGTTCGAGCCTAGCCACGGGAGAAGTGCGTCTTGATGACAGGCAATTTTGCGATTTCCCTGGTCGGAAGATCGGCTCAGGTCGGCCGTTCCCCATCCTGCTGTGCCCGGCAGCGCTACGCGACCGCGCAACCTTGTCAAAGGCCGCAAATTGGGGGAACGTCGCAGTCGAACCGGAGCCTATCCGGGGAATCCCGGCTAAGATAGCATCTGATGGAGCCGCCCGCGCTCACCGGTCGGCCACAGGCGGCGCGGTTCGAGGCGAGAGGCGAGAGCAATGGCTAAGCCGGAGAATGGGCGAAAAGAGAATAAGCGGGAGTGGCATTTCGACATCGGCTATTTTCTGCTGGCCTTCATTGCGATCCTGATCTTTCAGCAGCTCTGGTCGGTATACACTTCCACCGAGGTCATACCCTTTAGTGAATTCAACCAGCTGCTCAATGAAAAGAAGATCGCCGAGGTCGAGGTGGGCAATAAGGTCATTCGAGCCACCTTGAAGGAGCCGCTCCCCGACGGCCGCAAGCAATTGCTCACCGTTCGCGTCGATCCCACGGTGGCGCGGGAGTTGGAAAAGGAGGGGGTGAAGTTTTCCGGAGCCATGGAGAACACCTGGATCTCCACCCTGCTGTCCTGGATCGTGCCGATCGCCTTGTTCTTCTTTATTTGGAGCCTGTTGTCGCGTCGCGTCGGCCAGGGGCTCGGGCCGCTCATGTCGGTTGGCCAAAGCAAAGCCAAGGTGTTCGTCGAGAAGGACGTCAAGACCGGCTTCGCGGATGTCGCCGGCGTCGACGAAGCCAAGGAAGAGCTCCAGGAGATCGTGGCGTTCCTAAAGGACCCCCAGACTTATGGTCGTCTGGGCGCGCGTATTCCTAAAGGCATCCTGCTCGTCGGGCCGCCCGGAACCGGCAAGACTCTGCTGGCGCGCGCCGTAGCAGGAGAGGCCGGCGTGCCCTTCTTCTCGATCACTGGATCCGAATTCGTCGAAATGTTCGTCGGCGTCGGCGCTGCGCGCGTCAGAGACCTCTTTCAGCAGGCGCGCGCCAATGCGCCCTGCATCATCTTCATCGACGAACTCGACGCTCTGGGGCGAGCGCGCGGCATATCAGGCTTGAGCGGCGGCCATGACGAGAAGGAGCAGACGCTCAATCAGCTCTTGAGCGAGCTCGACGGTTTCGATCCGACGATCGGCGTCGTGCTGCTCGCCGCCACGAACCGCCCGGAAGTGCTCGACCCCGCATTGCTGCGCGCCGGACGCTTCGATCGGCAAATCTCGGTCGATCGGCCCGACAAGAATGGCCGCGCCGCGATCCTTATCGTGCACCTCAAGAAGATCAAGCTCGCCGCCGACATCGATCCCGCGCAAATCGCCGCGCTGACTCCCGGCTTCACCGGCGCCGATCTCGCCAATATCGTCAACGAAGCCGCCATGCTGGCGACCCGCCGCCAGGCGCCCTCCGTGACGCTGGAGGATTTCACCGCCGCGATCGAACGCAGCGTCGCCGGCCCTGAAAAGCGGAAGCGCCTGCTCAATCCTCACGAGCGGGAAGTCGTCGCCTATCACGAAATGGGGCACGCGATCGTCGCCATGGCCGTGCCGGGCGCCGACCCGATCAAGAAGGTGTCGATCATTCCGCGGGGCATGGGCGCTTTGGGCTATACGATGCAAATGCCGACCGAGGACCGCTATCTGATGAGCCGCACGGAATTGCTGAACCGGATGACCGTGCTGCTCGGCGGAAGAGCCGCCGAGATGGCGGTCTTTCACGAGGCGACCACCGGCGCCGCCGATGATCTGCAACGAGCCACGGAATTGGCGCGCGCCATGGCGACGCGCTACGGGATGGAGCCCGAGATCGGTCAGGCGTCCTTCATCACCGAGAGGCCGCGCTACCTCGATCTGCCAGGACTCGGTCCGCAGCCCTCGGAGATGAGCGAGGAAACGAGCGCCAAGATCGACACCGCAATCCGCGACCTCATCGATGAAGCCTTTAAGCGCGCGACCGCGATATTGCGAATTTGCGCGAGCGAGCACAAGGCCGCAGCCGTTCGGCTGCTCGACAAGGAGACTTTTGGCGAAGCCGATCTCGAGCCGATCCGCTCGGCCGTAAGGACGCGGCTCCACGACGCCGATGAAGCGAGGAAAGAGGCGCCGCCCGGCGAGCCACGCGTTCCGACGCCGGCTCAGGCGGCGATTGCAAAGAATTTGGGCAAGCTGAGAGACGTTATGAAGCGAGCTTTCTCCGGCTTGGCGAGTTGGCGTGGTTTCGGCTCAGCGAAGCCGTGAAGGTGAGGCGTGCGCTTTCGTGTCGGTACCCCAAAAGAACCGCGGCCGGAAGATTTACAGCCTGCACGCGCTTGAGGTGGAGTGCATCGGCAAGGGCAGTGCGCATCGCCCCTATGAGTTCGGCGTCAAAGCGTCGGTGGCGACGACGTTGCATCGCTCGAAGGACGGTCAGTGTCGGGAGCCATTTTGGCTTGAGAATGCGTCATGAGGAAAATCAATGAATTGGTCGAAGCCATCATCCTTGGGAATATCCATTTAATTGGAGCTCGCTGATGTTGGTGCTGATCTGCATGCGCGCCGCGAATACGCTCGAAGAGCCAGCGCGGCACGCCAAGGAGAGACAACGAGGCGCCGCGATGTCCTTCAACCACAGATTTGAAGCTCTGCGGCCCTTGCAATGCTCCAAATTGATTGTCAGTTGGGCTCGAACGCCGCGCCAGGGGCAACGACGTTCGTCCGTGATACCTCCGTATTGACTACCCACCTTGCCGAGCTCCCCGAAATGAGCGAAAGTCGGGGCCAGGGTCTCGAGCGGCTCGGCAAAATCGGCATATCATGGGCTGGTCCATTACCCTCGGCCGGTTCTTCGGAACAGCGGTTCGCATTCACGTCACCTTCCTGCTGTTTCTCGCCTGGATCGGCTTTTCGGCTTACCAGCGCGGCGGCATTGCGGCCGCGCGTGAAAGCGTGCTGTTCATTGTCGCGATTTTCACTTGCGTCGTGTTGCACGAATTTGGGCATATTCTGACGGCGCGGCGGTTCGGGATCGTTTCGAAACAGGTGACGCTTTTGCCGATTGGCGGCGTCGCCGACATCAGCAAGATGCCGGAAAAGCCCTATCAGGAACTGCTGATCGCGCTCGCTGGACCTGCCGTAAATTTAACTATTGCCGCGGTGTTGCTGCTCAGTGTTGGCGTGGTCGAGCCGGAGGCGATTGCTCACCTCGACGACCCGACGATCAGCCTCGTTGAGCGACTTGCCGTCACCAATCTTTTCCTCGCCGTATTCAACATGGTCCCCGCCTTTCCGATGGACGGCGGTAGGGTGCTCCGCGCCGCCTTGGCGATTTGGCTCGGGCAGTCGCAAGCGACGCGCATTGCTGCGCTGATCGGCCAGGTTTTCGCCCTTGTTCTTGGCTTTCTGGGCCTATTCGGCAACCCCATGCTCTTATTCATCGCCTTTTTCGTGTTCTTCGCCGCCGCGGGCGAGGCGCAGATGAGCTTCGCGTCGCAAGCAGCGGGTGGCGTTAAGGTCGCCGACGTCATGGAGACCCGCATTACTCCCATTAACCGCGACGCGACGATCGGCGAAGCAGTCGACGTTTTGCTCGCCACGTCACAGGATAGCTTTCCATTTGTCGACCGCTCGGGAAGGATGGTGGGGCTACTCTCGCGCGACGATATCGTCGAGGCAGTCAAAGCTAGCAACACCAGCGCGCCGGTCGCCCCATTCGCCCATAAACAAGCCGTCACACTCGGTTCGAACGAGACGCTCGATAAGGCTCTGGAGAAGCTAAGCGAGACGCCGGCGGTGGGTGTCGTCGATGCCGATGGCGCACTTCTGGGGCTCGTCACTCGGAAATCTATTGCGGAAGTGATGCTGATTAAAGCCGCGCGCCCAGATTGGCGTTTCGCGAGGCGATGACTGCTGCTCGTGATAAGTGCATTGGCGACAGCCGCCAGCAGAGCTGACGGCAAGAGCACGCGGCCTGCAGTTGCCCGGCCTCGACGCTCCTCCCTGAAGTGGGGGCGTTTCAGTTTGCAAAAATTGCGGCCCTGCCGTACGAAAGGGAGAGCCGTCCGGCGAACCTCCTAACGGTTCGGCCGGCCCGTGTCTCGGAGACGCCGGTCTTGTTTGCCCTCGACTATTTCGCCTCGGCCTTCGTCACCCTCCTCGTAGTGGTTGATCCCCTCAGCCTGGCCCCGATTTTCTTGGCGGCGACGAGAGGCCTCGACGAGGTCGCCCGCGAAAAAATCGCGATGCGCGCCTGCGTCTTCGCTCTGCTTATTCTCACTGGCGCCGCCCTGATCGGCAACCCGCTGCTTGGCGCGCTGCGAATTTCTTTGCCCGCCTTCCGCATCGCTGGTGGGCTGCTGCTCTTTTCGATCGCTTCAGAAATGGTGCTCGGCGTGCGCACCGAGCGCGACGCGCGAACTGCGGCGCAGGCGCTCGAAGAGCACGGCCACGATATTGCAGCCTTTCCGCTCGCCATTCCACTGATGGCTGGGCCGGGCGCCATCACCGCGACGCTCTTATTGGCGGGCGCCGCGCGCGGCCACATCATGCAGCTCGCGCTGCTTGCCTGCGCCATCGCCGCCGTCACGGTGATTTGTTACGTGATCTATCGGCTGGCGGCCCGAGTCGAACGCTTTCTTGGAGCGTCCGGCAACGTCGTGCTGGCGAAGCTGCTCGGCGTGTTGCTTGCTTCTCTCGCTGTTCAATTTGTTGCCGACGGCACGCGGGCGCTGCTGCGCAGCTGAGTCCGCTCGCAAATCCTCAAGTATCGCAGCAAGGAGTTGGCGCTGGCGCCTTGGTATTTCCCTGCGCATCTTCAGATTTCCGAGCAAATCGCTTCAGCGCGCGCGAACTCCGGGAGGTTTCGAAGACGCTTTTAGCAAGCCAGGCTGGACCGTGAGCGCGCGAGATCCTCAACTCGCTCCAACAGCGCGTCCACATCACCATCGACGCTATAGAGCGCCAGGCTTGCGCGTGCCGCGCCCTTTGAACCAAACGCATGGAGAAGGGGCTGAGCGCAGTGATATCCTCCGCGAAGCGCCACCCCCTTGCGATCAAGGTGACGACAAACCTCCTCGACTGAGAAGCCGTCAATCGAAAAGGAAACGACGCGTCGCCGGGCGCGCGTATCCAAAGGGCCGAACACCCGCACGCCCCTCATGCCGGCAAACGCTTCGAGCAATTTGCGCGTCAGCCGCAGTTCCTCGTCTCGAACGGCGGCCCAGTCGAGCGTTTGCATCCAATCAAGAGCCGCGCCGAGGGCTTTGTCACGTTGGCGAGTTTTACTTGTCGATAGGGAAACTCTGCCGCCGACTACCCTTTGCGAAATCAACGCGTTATGCAGGCACCAATAGGCCTAAGATGGCCTCAAAATCGCTTATACTCGGCCAACGTGACAATGCCGCGCCAGCCACTCGGCGCGCGGCTTGCGACGGTTCTTCATCCTGACGCCTGCGCCGTAGCCGGCCGCGAAGCCCGACGGCAAGCCGGTATGTCCGGACTGCGGTTGCGCGACCCGCTACGATTGTCGTCGAGGAGCCTATCCGCGTTGGCGATGCAAGGCGTGCGGCCGCGATTTTTCGGTGACTTCGGGCACGCTGTTCGCTTGGCGTAAATTGCCCTTGAAGACCTATCTCTTGTCGATCGTGGTGTTTTGCAATGAGGTGAAGGGCAAGAGCATGCTCGGCTTGTCCCGGGATTTGGGCGTTCAATATAAAACCGCGTTCGTTCTGGCGCACAAGCTGCGCGAAGCGATGGCCTCGGCGTTGCGCGGGTTGACGATCGGTGGCGAGGGAAAGGTCGCGGAAATCGACGGCGCCTATTTTGGGGGCCATGTCCGACCGGAAAGCCTGGCGGCTGATCGGATTGACCGCCGGCTCGCCGAGAACCAGTCTGGAAAGCGCAAGGTCGTCGTCGTGATGCGCGAACGCGACGGCCGCACGTTGCCCCAAGTGTTTGCCTCCGAGGACGCCGCCGTTTCGTTCATCCGCGCTCGGATCGCCAAGGGAACCGTCGTTCACGCCGATTAGAGCCCGGCCTGGAATTCGTTACACGCCAAATTCTCGATGAAACGGGTCAACCACCAAGAGGGATACAGCATCGACGACGCCTGCACCAACGGCGCCGAGTCGTTCTTTTCGCGGATGCGACGCGGGGAACTGGGGCATCATCATCATATCGCGGGAGTCTATTTCGTCAGATATGCCCAAGAAGCGGCCTGGCGCGAAGATCATCGTCGTATCAGCAACGGCGATCAGGTCCATGGCGTTATCGGATTAGCGATGGGCCTTGGGCCATCAGTCGATTTTTGCGGTTATTGGCAGCGGGCGGCAGCCGCCTAGATCACCCGCCAAGCCCTGCTCCCCGCCGCCTCGACGCGTTCGATCGTATCGGTCGCCCGGTTCAACGAGCCGAGCACGGTTTTTTGAATCAATTCGCGTGTGCGTGCATCGTCTTCCGGCAATTTCTTTGCTGCCATCACGCCTTCGACGATCTCGCGCGTCGTCATCGGTCCCGCTGCATCACGCAGGACGTCATGGATGCACCGACGACATTCGCCTGGACGAAACCAGTCGTTGCGCCTGCGCGGTGGTGTCGGTTGGAATGTTTCGGGCTCGACGGTCGGATCAAACAGCCGCATGGTCGCTTCGAGATGCGCCAAATCGGCGCGATACTGATCCACTTGACGCTCAAGACGTTCGAGCGCGTCCGCGACTTCCAATCGCTTATCTCGCAAGGTCGAGATAATCAGCGCGCTCATTGCGGTTCCCCTGGTCGAATAATGCCGAGCGAGGAACATAGCGGCCCATCGCCCGCGCCAGGAGAGGTAGCCGGTGGCAGTTGTTACGGAAGACCGGATTGACCGCTATCGACCACGACTGGCGGTTGAGGTCGGGGAGTGTTCCACTATGTGCACAGTTCCACGTGCGCGAACATCGGTTGAAGCTCGCCAGTCTGCAATATGTGAAGTTGTTCGTGAGCAAACAGAAAACTGCCGCAACGCCGAAACGGCGATCAGAATGGCCACGCTTGGGCTACTCCTTACGTCCCGACACGTTCCGACGAAAACCATCGAGTAGCAGGAGAGCCAAGTCCGGCATCGCGTCCGTTGATCCAAATCAAGGAAGCGGAATGTATCGGCGCGATTAAATTGTTAGGCAGCGCCCCAGCGCCGCAGCGTCACTTTCTGCGCTGCCGTATTCCGAGAATCCCGTTTATTACCCGTTGGGCTGCTGGGGCCCTAACGTATGGTGCTCGAGATAGCCCGCTTTGCAGGAGTTGATGGGAGCTCATGTCGGTTCGCAATTTGGATAGGATGTTCTGGCCGCGATCCGTTGCAATCGTCGGGGCGTCGGATCGACCGAGGTCCGTCGGCTTGGCGCTGATGACGAACCTGCTGCGCGCGGGCTTTGAAGGTTCGGTTTTTCCGGTGAATCCGAATGCGGCGACCGTTCGCGGGATCGCGGCGTATCCGGACGTTTCGGCATTGCCGACCGCACCTGATCTCGCTGTCATCGCAACACCTCCGGACACCGTTCCGCCGCTCATTGCTGCGCTCGGCGAGCGCGGCACCCGCGCCGCGGTCGTGCTCACGGCGGGGTTTGCCGAAGGACAGATCGCTGCGGGCAAGGAGCGCGCGCAGCATCTCCTAAATGCGGCCCGCCCTCATCTCCTGCGTGTAGTAGGCCCGAATTGTCTCGGCATTGCTGTCCCCGGGCTAGGGTTGAACGCAACTTTCGCACCTGCTGGGTTGCTGCCCGGCAATATCGCATTCTTCACTCAGTCGGGTGCAATGGCGACTACCGTGGTTGATTGGGCGCTGCCGCGCGGCATCGGCTTCTCGGCTATCGTATCGATGGGCGACATGCGCGACGTCGACTTCGGTGATCTCCTCGACTATTTTGCGCTGGACGAGGCGCAGCATACCACGATGACGTGCGCGAGCTTTTTACAGAGCTTGGCTTTTCAACTGCCATTGACCCAAAAGACTCATCCTTGATGCAAGCCACCAAACTGCTGCGCCGCGAAATGCCGCTCAAGCGCGATTGACCCGGCACGCGTCGCGCGCCGTCGGCTGATGATCCCCATATCGGCCTTGCCGCCACTCCTCGGCGTGTCTGAGCGTGCCTCCATCCTCTCCGGTCTCCTAACATACAGAGATATTCCCGACCAGAAAGCGCTCCCACAGTCGAGCGACGTCGAGCAGCCGACTCGCAACGATCTCGCCGACGCGTCGCTCGATGTCTTGGCCGATATGTCCATCAATCGTGTTCACTCGCACGATCGCCGTTTGCGGCTGATCGATCGGCGCCCCAATTCGGCTTACCAGATAGCATTCGGCAGCTTGTATTTCCTCGATGTCCTCGACTAGGTTCTCCGCAATCTGTTGGGCTGCGACGTTATAAAGCTTGCCAACATGCGTTAGAGGATTCTTGCCTGCCGCCGCCTCAAGAGTCATGGGTCGGAACGGCGTGATTAAGCCGTTCGACCGGTTTCCCCGTCCGGTCTCGCCATCATCGCCGGATTCCGCGGAAGTTCCCGTAACCGTTAAATAGATCGCCCCGCGCTTCGGATCGTCCGCGGCATTGACAAGGGCCTCAATCGGCTTGTCCGTCACTGATCGGGCTGTGTCTTTGGCGAGTTCGACCACCCGGCGCTTGGCGTCGGCGTAGGCCTGCGAACTGGAAAGAAATTGGCCAATCAGAGCGCAACCGATCGTGAGCGTTATCTTCTCGTAATCGCGTACCCCCATGATCTTCACGTCTTGGCCGCAAGCAGGGAAATCTAGCTTGGTGCCAGGCGCATTGAGGCGACGCTCGACCGCAAGGACAATCTTCTCGAGTTGGGTAAGAGGCGCGAAACCCACGCCGCACGAGGTGTCGTTGCAGAGCAGGACGCCACGCTCCCATTGGCGTAGCATTATGTCCACGAGATCTCTTGAGCCTGGCCGGACCAGACAATGTACCCGAACATGTCGATCAACGTCGAGGGCGTGGAAATGGTCACGAAAAAAGCCTGCAGCGGCCTGCCGGGCAATCTCCTCGACCGCCACATGCTCGCCGGCGAAGTCGGCGGTTGCGCGGCCCGCCATATAAAGATCAATCGGCTCCGTCACCTCGCCGCCACCGAAGGCGGCGTTGGCTTGCCCGGCCGTCAGGAGCGCTTTGTCCACATTGTGATGGAGAATGTGGCCGAAGCGCTCCAGGTAGTGGTGTGACAGCGCAACGCTCAGCCGTTCGCTCAACATATCGCAGACCGTGTCGGGATGACCGAGGCCTTTC
>Ga0335071_10007011_pt1 | contig 11629 bp, 11 predicted proteins | sample Lox_Sample_15_FD_206724 | JGI IMG/M metagenome (GOLD analysis project Ga0335071, IMG submission 206724) | Soil microbial communities from Loxahatchee National Wildlife Refuge, Florida, United States - Lox_Sample_1.5 | ecosystem: Environmental > Terrestrial > Soil > Wetlands | place: USA...
TGAGTTCGCCACGCGCAAGACCTCGGCCGCAAATACCGGGTCGGATTCGATACATTGGACGACCGTTTTGATACCGATCTGATCATTGCTGTGGAGCAGTGATATTACGCGCATCGCGGCAGCAGGAAATGGCGGTGGTGTATTGAGCGCCCACGGCCGTCGTGGTTCGCCTGCGACTACCGCTTTCGGGCTATCTGCCTTGCTGGCCATTCGTCACTCTCAACTCTTTTCAATCTTTCACTCTTCAACCACTTCCACCAGCGTCCAGAGAAAGGCGCCGGCGGCACTCGAAAATCGGCTCATCGTAGCCAGGTTCTTGCCGCAAATGCGCAACGCATAATTACTGCCTTCCACTACCGTTGGCATAGACAACGCGACGCGAAAGGGCAAGACCGATTTGAGATTGCCCGCCACCATATTCGCCAACTCGCCCATGGCATCACGAACGTTGTCGTCGAATGGCGGAGCCGTTTCCGCCCGGAGCAGCCGCGCGCACAGAGCGCACGCTAATTCAGGGCTCACCTGAAGAAGCACCACCCCGCGCCACTCGCCCGCAAAATGCACGGCCGCAGTCACGGAACCGGCCGTGGCGACATCTCCGTCTCCCTGCGGTTCAACATCTAGATCCAGCATCGTGTGGAACACATCCACAACGATGGAAGAGAGATATGTCTGATAACATTCGATCTGTATTTGCGGCATATTATTTCATAGGGGTACTTGATACGTAACCGCGCTGCCATGTGTTACGCGTCGATAGCTGTCATCCAAATTCAGAGTCGTCTCCGCCCCCCCCAGCAACAGAACGCCACCGGGTACGAGTGCCCCGCGAAGTTCGCGCAGGATCTTCTTCTTCGTTTCGACATGAAAGTAGATCAAAACGTTTCGGCACAGGATCACATCAAACGGACCTTTGCCCTTCATGCTGGCGCGAAGGTCGAACTGCTCAAAGGTCACCATCTGACGTACCTGTTCTTTGATTTCCCATTCCAGTCCGTGCCGATCAAAATACTTAACCAGGTAGGGCGCAGGTAGGCCACGGTTCACTTCGATCTGCATGTAGCGGGCGCGTCGCGCTCGGGCAAGAATTGGCTCTGAGATATCGGTGCCGAGTATCTGGATATTCCAGGTGCTGAGTCCCAGATCAAGCAGCAACATAGCCAGGCTATACGCCTCTTGGCCCGAGGAAGCAGCTGCCGACCAGAAGGCCAATTTGCGCGTCACCTTTCGCTCCTCCATCAGCTTCGGCAGGATACCCGTGCGTAACGCTTCAAACGGGGCTGCATCACGGAAGAAGAGAGTCTCATGGGTGACCATCGCTTCAACCACTTGCCTGCGCAAAGTGGGGTTGGCGCCGTTGCGAAGAGCTGCACATAGGGCATCCAGCGATCCGAGGTGTAATTGCTGGACCAGAGGCACCAGCCGCGCCTCGATGAGGTAGTGTTTGTCCTCGTCAAGAAGGACCCCGGATTCGCGATGGATGTAGCCGCGAAGAAACTGGTAACTGTCAGCGCCAATGACTGGCTTGGCATCTGTGCCCGGCATGTCTAACTGCCGTGAGGACATCATGACGCCATCCTTTGCAGCATCGCCGGTACGACTCCTTCCAATGGCACAACCGCATCGGCAACACCCGCCCGAACCACCGCCCCCGGCATTCCCCAAACGACGCTCGTCGCCTCGTCCTGGGCTATCACGTACGCCCCTGCGGCCTTCAGGATGCTTGCACCCCGCGCCCCGTCGTAACCCATGCCGGTGAGAATGGCGGCGATGGTTGCCCCACCGTACACCTCCTCTACCGATCGAAACAGGACATCCACGGCGGGACGGCAGGAGTTCTCCGGCGGCCCCTGATCGAGCACCACTATCGTCTGTGCTCCTTTTCGGGCCACACGCATGTGATAATCGCCGCGTGCGATGAGTATTTTGCCCGTTTCCACCAGCGCACCTTCCGAGGCTTCTTCAACCCTCAGTGACGAGGAGGCCTGCAGCCGTTCTGCAAGCAGCCTGGTGAACAGCGGAGGCATATGTTGAACGATGAGGACCGGCAATGAGAAGCCCGCCGGGAATTGAGGCACGACTTGGCCGAGTGCCGTCGGCCCACCTGTGGATACCCCGATGACCACGATTTTCGGCGCCGTTGCCGGTCGCAGAAGAATGGGAGGCGGAACGGACCGCGCGCCATTTAGCGGTTGCGGTGATGGCACTGGGCTGGCGTCTTCTTGCAGAGTGAAAAATTGTTTGATCTTGGGGATTAACTCGTCGCGCAAACTGGCCATGGACCGGTCCAGAGCACCCATGTTGGAAGCCTTGGCGACATAGTCGTCGGCCCCAAGCATCAGGGCCTCCATGGTGACGGCTGCGCCGCGTTCAGTCAGCGTACTGAACATAATCACGCGCAGCTCCTTATAACTTGGGCGCAGCCGGCGCAGTGCCTCCAGCCCGTCCATTTCCGGCATCTCGATGTCAAGAGTGATGACGTCTGGATTGAGCTGAGGGATGCGCGCCAGGGCAATCGACCCGTTTGATGCCGAACCAACGACCTCCAATGAGGGATCTTCCGACAGCGCTTGCGTGACCAGACGTCGGATGACCACGGAGTCGTCGACGACGAGGACCCGAATGCGGCTACCGCGTTGGATCTTCTTTTTGTGTACAATCGGCAAGCGTCATATCCTCACTGCAATAGACCGAGCAGGCGAAGTTTGTCCGTAATGATTTCTTTCGTGAACGGTTTCATTACGTACTCGTTGGCACCCGCCTCCAGCGCCGTTGCCATTTGGCTCATCTCGGTTTCGGTAGTAACCATCATCAACGGGACGGTTGCGTAACGGGGACGCGCTCGCAGCCACTTTACAAACTCCAAACCGTTCATCTCTGGCATGTTCCAATCCACCAGAAACAATGAGAATCCGTCGCCATCCCGCTCGACGGCGGTGAGCGCTTCCTTGCCGTTGCTGGCTTGTGAGACTTGGTATCCAAGTTCGGCGAGCGTAGCGCTCAGGATCATGCGGATCGTGCGGGAGTCGTCGATTACTAATGCCTTGCCCATGATGGTCTCTTGTCAGCTGGCGTCTGACCTGAGGGTCCGCGCCGAAGCGGGCGCGTGACCCTCGGGTCACCGGCTTAGCACTTGAAGCTCGAAACCAGCTTTTGGAGATCGCCCGCCATGCGCGAAAGCTCCTTCGCAGCTTTTTGAGTGTCACTGGCGCCGACGGTCGTATCTTGGGCAGCCTTTGCTACGCCGGTAATATTGCCGGCTATTTCTGAACTTCCCTTGGCTGCCTCGGACACGTTCCGCGCCATCTCGTTGGTCGTGGCGGTCTGCTCTTCCACTGCCGTGGCAATAGTGCCCGATATTTCGTTGATCTGATTGATGATTCCGCTGATCTGCCCAATGGCGTGGACTGCGCCCTTGGTATCGGTCTGAATCGCATCAATCTTCTGGCTGATATCTTCGGTTGCCTTGGCCGTTTGTTTAGCGAGTTCTTTGACTTCGTTCGCCACGACAGCGAACCCTTTACCAGCCTCGCCGGCACGGGCGGCTTCGATCGTTGCATTCAAGGCAAGCAGGTTGGTTTGCTGCGCAATAGAAGTGATCACCTTGATGACCTTGCCTATCTCCGCGCTGCTCTCCCCCAGTTTGCCCACGGTTTCGTTCGTCGACTCAGCCATCTTCACTGCCGTGGTGGCCACCTTAGCGGCTTCATTGACGTTCTTGGCTATTTCCCGGATACTCGCACCCATTTCTTCGGTTCCCGTGGCAACCGTTTGGACGTTCTTGCTGACCTGCTCGGACGCCGCGGACACCACGTTTGCTTGGGTCGCCGTTTCCTCTGCGTTGGCGCTCATCTGTTGACTGACCGCAGTCAGCTCCTCGGCTGCCGACGAGAGCGTCGTCGCGGTCTGCCCGATACCACCGATGCTGTGTCGCAGATCGCCAAAGAATTTTCCCAACCCTTCGCCCATCTGCCCAATGGCATCGCTACCCTTCACAGGGACGTCCCGCGTCAAGTCACCCTTGGCGGCGGCGGATACGACTTCTAGGATGCTATTGACTTTGGCCTTGAGTTCTTCTCCGGCAGCCTTCTCCTCTGCGGCCTTCTTCGCCACTTCACGACGGGCTTCCACTTCTTCTCTCATGTCGATCATTACTTGGAAGACACCGGTGACCGTGTCGCCTTCGTATCGGGGCGAACAGACCACGCGAATTGGCCACTCCTTGCCTCGCACCTGCGTAACGGCCTCGCGGGAAGTGACTTGTCCAGTCCGCATCGCTTCGCCCGCACCGCAAGTGTTCTCATGGCACGCTGGGCTGTCATAGAACAAGTCCCAGAACTTCTTCCCCTTGCAGTCCGCCTGAGAGCGACCCGCAACTTCCGCGGCCTTTTTATTCAAGTAGGTAACTGTATGTTCTTTGTCCAGGGAGGCGAGTGCTATAGGCATGTTTTCGAGGAAGGACGCCAGATTCGCCACTTCCTGTCTGGCCTTCACCTGCTCCGTGACATCGGTGCAGTATTCGATCACCTTGAAACACCTGCCGTCCATGTCGAGAATCGGATTGTAATTGAGCTGGAGGAAGACCTCTTTCCCACCCTTGCCGATTCGCTTTTTCTCTTCGGAGTGTGACTCGCCACGGTTCAGCTTGGCCCAGAATTCACGATATTCGACGCTCTGCTTGGTAGCCTGGTCTACAAACATGCTGTGATGCTTGCCCTTCAGTTCATCCAGCGTATAACCGAAGATGTTCAGGAAGTTATCGTTGGCCGTGAGAATCGTGCCATCCATCTGAAACTCGATGACGGCTTGCGTCCGGCTGATCGCGGCGATCTGTCCTTGGAGGTCAGCCAGTTTAAGCTTTTCCTGCGTCACGTCACGAACATACTCAAACACTTTGAACGGTTTGCCATTGCGATCGAAGACCGGAAGGTAGTTCAGTTGCATCCAGACGTCCTTGCCGTCTTTGCCCTTCCGTCGCTTCTCATCAATATGAGGCTCTCCGCGGTTCAGCTTGGCCCAAAACTCTCGATAAGCACCGCTCTGCCGTGTGGCCTCATCGACGAAAATGCTCTGATGCTTGCCCTGCACTTCCTCGAGCCGGTAGTCCACCATCTTTAGGAAGCTCTCACTGGCGGTGATGATGGTGCCGTCCAACTCGAATTCTAACGTGGCTTGCGCCTGATTAATGGCGGCAAGAATGCCTTCCAGTTCTTCTTCCCTGCCTGGCTTCCGCGGGCCACGCGAGGGAGTATCCACAGGGTAATCTAGAACCGCGGCGTTGCTTCTGTTTCTCCCGTTCGACATTCCGTTCTCCTTGATCGTCTTTCCTTTGTCTTGAAATTTGAACTCAATCTCTGCTCAGTTGCACGCCTGTGTTTGCAGTACGCGCTCGGTGTCGAGCACCAGCAGCAATCGGCCTTCCAGTTTGTATACGCCCCGAATGAGCTCGCGTTGCCCCTGGGGTACGTTTTCCGGAACGGGCTCGTAGCTGTCGGCGCTAACCTCCAAAACGTCTCCGATCTCATCAACCAACAGACTGACGGCCCCGTCATCCGATCGAACCACCATATTCATTGGGGTTTCCTCGTTGCCTCGCTTCTTCACGCCCAGGCGCCGTCGCATATCCACTGCGGTCACAATTTGACCGCGCAAGTTAATCAGACCTTGGATCACTTCCGGTGCCGAAGGCACGCGTGTCATCTCCTGATAGCGGAGCACTTCTTGCACCTTAAGCACTTCAATGCCGAAAAAAAGGTCCTCGACATAGAATGTGGCGTACTGCCGTGCTGCCTCGATCGGGGTCTCCGTATAAGCTTTGTTCGGTTCCTGGCTCAACATATTCATGACCTCATCGCGGGCGTGGGCACCTCGGCGGCTGGCCCGCCCAGTGTCCCTTCTTTGTGAATCTCGGCAAGAGCGTCCAGAGAGCGCAGAGTGCTTTCGCGGTCGAAGCGCTCGACACACGCTGTAAATCCGCTATCCGCTGTCAGCGTTCGTTCTTCAGGCGAGTGACAGAGTGCAACAATCGGGATGTGAGCGTGCTCCGGGTGCTCTCGCAGACGCTTGAGAAACTCTCGGCTGCCGTCGGGCGACAAATCCGGCGAAGTCAGTACCGTGTCCACTTTCCGGTCTCTCAGACGTTCCAGCGCCTGTTGCTCGCTGGACGCTTCCAGCACGCGGTATCCCGCGAGTTCCAGATAGTTACGGACCAAGCCGCGGGAGAAGGCACTTTTGTCGGCAACCAATACTGTGCTGCCATCACCGCGATTCTGCAGCCTGCCACACGCCCATCCCTGATTCCCGTTTCGTAGGATCGAGGACACATCCAAAAAGTCGGTCACTTTACCGCTGATAACTGCCGATCCCAGCACTTCAGGCTGATCGCTGTGTTGCATCGCGCGAATACTCTCATCCTGAATGTCTAGAATCTGGTCGACCAGGAGGCCCGTTCTGCGCTCTCCTTCCGCAAACACGATCACCTGTGCGGGTTCTGGAATGTCACTGCTACTCACTTCACCCGAAAGTGAAAGGAGCGGCAGAATCTGCTCCCGGTATTGCACAACGATCTGTCCACTTGCACTCTCAATCCGCGACTTCGGGAATTCCTCCAGCCGCGCGACAAGCGAAAGCGGCACCGCCAGGCGATTAAACTTTCCGGCGCGAAACAGCAAATAGGTCTGCCGCTCCTGGTACGCTTGTTCCGCTGCCTTGGTCTGCGCGTGTGCCTGATCATGCGATTCAACAAGCACATGAGACATCTGCCCGATTCCCAGAACATCCAGAATCAGCGCAACCTTCCCGTCGCCCATGATCGTCGCGCCCGCATAGCACGAGAGACCCTTGAGTTGTTTACTAAGGGGTTTGACGACGATTTCTTGTGTATCGTGAATCGAGTCAACCACCAGGCCAAACTGCCGGTCTTCTGCCTGCAGCACCACGATGTTCAGTATTTGCGAATCAGGCGGCGGAGCAGGAAGCTGAAGTACCTCGTTTAGGTAGGCCAACGGCAGCAAGCTGCCGCGCCGCCGGTAGACCGGCGTACCATGGATGCGCTCGATCTGCTTCTTCGCTGCGTCTCCTTCCAGACGAAGCAGCTCAAGCAGGCTGACTTGCGGGATGATGAAACGCTCTGCGCCGCTGTTGACTACCAGCCCAGGTATAATCGCAAGGGTTAGCGGGATCTTGATCTTGACCGTCGTGCCCTCGCCTGCACGGCTGAACAGATCTACTACGCCGCCGATCTTCTCGATGTTGGTCTTTACCACGTCCATGCCAACGCCGCGTCCGGAAATGCTGGTCACCTGCTCCGCGGTGGATAAGCCCGGCATGAAAATCAGATTCACGGCTTCCCGGTCGGTCAACCGCTCTGCCTGTTCCGCCCGGAGAAGGCCTTTTTCAATGGCTTTTTGTTTCACTCGCGCCGCGTCAACGCCCGCTCCGTCATCGTTGATCTCGATATTGACCTGCCCTCCCTCGTGGTACGCCCGAAGGGACAACCTGCCTTGCGCCGGTTTACCGTTGCGTGTGCGTGTGGCGGGTAACTCGATACCGTGGTCACAACAGTTGCGAACAATATGAGTCAGCGGATCCTTGATGGCCTCAATGATGCTCTTGTCCAGCTCTGTTTCCGCGCCATCCATTTCCAGTTGTATTTGCTTGCCACAACTGGCGGCTAAGTCCCGAACAACTCGCGGCAGCTTATTCCAGATCATCCCGATGGGCTGCATCCGCGTCTTCATTACCCCTTCCTGTAACTGCGTGGTAATGAGATTGAGTCGTTGCGCCGTGCCGTTCAGGTTGGCGTCTTCCTGACGTGAGTTGAACTGCAGAATCTGATTACGAGCAAGCACCAGCTCCCCAACCAGGTTCATCAGTTTGTCCAATAGCCCGACATCCACGCGAATCGTGGAGTCAGCGACGGACATAGCCTTCACGGCAGCACTGCGGTCGCTGTCCTGCCCCGTGCCCGCCGGCGCCGCGGCCGAGGAAGTCTCCTCTGCCTCTGTTTTTGCGGCTGGCGCGTGCTGCTCTTTCGACGGATGCTGCTCTTTCGACGGGTGCTGATCTTTCGAGACGTCCTGCTCTTTGAGCGGATGCTGATCTCCCGCCGGTGAATGATCCTGAACCTGAGCCGCTTTCTTATCGCAGGCTAAAGTCAGGCGGCCGCGGAGATCGTCGTATGTTTCCCCACTCTCCTTGGAGGTTGATTCAATGTGGGCAAGTTCCTTCTTTACAACATCCACTGTTTCCAGGATTAGAGAAGTTAGCGTCGGATTCAGGCTTCGCTCGCCGTTCCGCAACTGCGAAAGAAGATTTTCGGCAATGTGCGTTACTCGTTCCAGATTGGAGAACGCTAGGAATCCGCACGTCCCCTTAATGGTGTGGATGGTTCGAAAGATCGCGGCTAATAGCTGCGGGTCATCGGGACGTTGCTCCAGCTGAACAATCTCTTGTTCCAGGCGCGCCAGGTTCTCTGTGCTCTCGATCAAAAACTCTTTGATAATTTCCTGGTCTTCCACTGATCTGCTCCTGAAGCGTTGTTTCTCAAGGAAGAATGAACGCTCGTGTGCGTGGACTTCCACCTTCGTGCGGCAAGTGATCCTTTGCCGTCAGGCACATCTTTACCTCAAGCCGGTCTTCACCGGACCAAAACGGCACCACCGTCCATGCGTCTCGGCCCAGGCTCCGCGCGGCAAAATTTTGGCCGTGAATGACTGTGGGAATACTAAGGCCCATGGGACCAAGTTGAAGCTCTACCTCGTTCTTCACGTTGCCGAGGATCATATTGGTGAGCTCTCCGATGGCATCCAAAACCTGTTCGTCGACCTCTGTCAATTCCGTCATCAGGAAGTTCCCGGAAAGGCGGCAAGCGAACTGTGAGCTGCAGCAGATGCTGCCTGTGCCCGCCCAGGTGCCAGCCATCCCGATAAAGGAAACCACGCCGTCAAAATGCTCGGGGGGCACGTGCTCGATATACGGAGCTTCTGGTTTTAGGGTCATACCCAACATCGTGCCGAAGACGTCATCGGTGGCCGTCCGAATCATCTGCGCAAGCGCTTCGTGGCCAATGCCGTTAGTCACAGTATGTCTCCACGGTTTTGGCGCTTGTCACACGAGCCCTGCAATCTTGTCCTTTATCTGATCCGGAGTAAATGGCTTCTTTAAGTAACCACTAGCGCCGAGTTGCGCCGCCTCCAGTACTTTTGCCTGGCTACCCTCCGTGGTAATCATGACAACGGGAACATTCTTCCAGGTATCGCTCGCTCTCAGTTGCGTCAATAACTGAATCCCGTCCATATTCGGCATGTTGATGTCAGAGAAGATGAGATCTACGGCATTCTCTTTGAGAATGGCGAGAGCCTCAACGCCATCACCAGCCTCATAAACACTACCGAGCGGCACTTCTGCCTGGTGCAAAACCCGTTGTAAGATCTTGCGGATCGCAGCCGAATCGTCGACTATAAGAAGATTGAGAGACATAACAGTTGAGCTATGCTTCCTAAGTGGGAACTGAAAATCAGCTCTATGCAGTGTTTCCCAATTGGGCGTGCGAGTAGAGCTATTGTTCTTTACGGTCCAAGCAGGGCGCCGAAGCTACCAATGCAGGTCCGAATATGACTGTAAGCTACCGTGAATACACTCATCAATACCGGCGTGCCATGATCGCCACAAGACAGCAAAATGCACTAACTCGGGCCATTAATAGGACGTTACTAAAGGACACAACAGCCTTGCGTCAGCGAATGCGAGAACGTGCTTAGGGCACTTCGCAATGTCGTGGCGTGGGCCGCTTGAAGGCTCGATCGGTTTAGTTGAAAGCAGAGAACAGCTTGCTTTGGAGGCGCGATGATAGTTCGCTGGGCTGCCCTCGATGCTGAACCGGAGCCGGAGACGTCGTGCGCCTCCGGCTCGGACTCAGGGCTATGCCTCTGATGGCTTCACGATAGGGGAGCCGAGCGGAAAAATCGTCTTGCTAAATGTGGCATTGGTCACATCTGCAAATGCCACGTACAGAGCGCTCAGACCGGTTGTTAGTCCGAACCAGCCTCCAACGGTGCGGAAGCCGGCGCCAAACCCGAGGTCGCCCGCTGCCAGAAGGAAGAACGTAACCCATAAGAGCAGAAAAACCGACCAGGTCGCACGGTTCGACCGAAAGGTCGAGATCCACATGCCTAGCGTAAATACTCCCCATAACATAAGTGCGACACCAACCGCGGTGGGGGACGGCGCTTTCAGCCATCCGGCTCCAACCGTCCAAAAGAGGAACGCATACCACCACCAAAACAGGCCATATGAGGTGAAGGCCACCGCTCCAAAGGTGTTGTTATTTCGAAACTCGAAGAGCCCCGCAATAATCTGAGCAACTCCGCCATAAGCGAAGGCAAAGGGAACGACTACGGCGGTCAGGCTTGGGCCATCTGCCTTGAGCAGGCCCGCATTGATGCTACTCAACAGAAGAGTCGTAAGCGCGAACCCCGCTAGGCCGAGCGGTGCCGGATTGGCGCAAGGCGAGGTCTCTGGTTTGGACATTTCGTTTTATCTCCAGTCACCCAATTAATGTGGATGCAGGGCAATTAGTGCGGCTGATAAAAGCGTATCGCCCGCAATTTGGCGTGCGCGTTTACCGCTGAACACTCCTGCGAATACGACTGTAAACTACCAGGAATCACTGAGCAATACCGGCACGCCGTGATGACTTTGATTAGCAAAGAGACACCACCGGCAACACTCGCGCCGGTTGAGACTATTCTTCCGAATCGAGCAGGGCGTATTTAGTCAGCTCTGTGAGGCTGTGGACATTTAACTTCTGCATAATTCTGGCTCGATGCGTGTCGACGGTGTTCACGCTGATTGCAAGATCGCGGGCAATCTCCTTGCTCGTCCGGCCGGCAATCAACTTTTGCAGAACTTCACCTTCGCGGCTCGTGAGATTGGAGTATCGGCTTCCGACCGCCCGGTGGCGGAGTCGCATCACATATTCCTCGAGAAAGATATCGGTCAACAGGCTGCGAACATTCTCAGTGAAATAAGATCCGCCACGAGATAAAGACGCGACGGCCTTCACTACGTCGTCCACGGAATCGCCGGTCAGATAGCATCTCGCACCAGCACGGAACGCTTCTAATATCACGGAAGGTTCCAGAGTGCGACCACATACGATGATCGAAACGGTTGGTTGACGCCGAATGATCTGCCGGGCGAGTTCGATTCCGCTGATTCCGGGCGAACTCATGTCAACAATCGCCACGTCTAGTGTTACCGTCGGAAGTACGTGGAGAGCCTGGTTCGCGTCACCCGCCTCTTTCACGCTGCAGGGCCCGGGCAATAGGCTAATCGCATCCCGCCAGGCCCTTCTTAACGCGTGATTGCCATGGACAAGCAAGACCTGGACACGCCGCGTGCCGCCGCTACCGTCGACGGCCGGCTCGGGTCGCCGGAAATTTTCCTCAGTGAAAGGAGTATGCCTATCTTCCATTGGTGATACTCATTGTGGCGTTCTCCGGCAGATTTTTAGCCAATCAGCGTCCACCGGACGAATGGCTACCCGCATACTTTGGCTCTGTATTATCAATAGCTTGCTGCGTACACCTAAGTCGCGCGGCAACAAATTTTTAGCTCGTTTCCAGTC
>Ga0335071_10007013_pt1 | contig 11628 bp, 8 predicted proteins | sample Lox_Sample_15_FD_206724 | JGI IMG/M metagenome (GOLD analysis project Ga0335071, IMG submission 206724) | Soil microbial communities from Loxahatchee National Wildlife Refuge, Florida, United States - Lox_Sample_1.5 | ecosystem: Environmental > Terrestrial > Soil > Wetlands | place: USA: Florida...
CAGGATCTTTTCGTTGGGCTACACCACCCGCAAGGGCGGGCATGGGTTTGGGCTCCACAGCGGTGCCATTGCGGCGAAGGAAATGGGCGGGTCACTCACCGCCCATAGTGCCGGCATTGGAAAGGGTGCTTCGTTTGTCCTCGAACTGCCCCTCCGCCCGCCGGCCGCGCATAGTGTGGTGGACGACCACTTGTGAGGCCCGCGGCCGATCCCTGGTATGGTAACAAGCCTGCGCTGAAACCGGTGGAATTGCCGGTATCAGCCAGGGCCTTCCCTTCTTCGGGCGAGGTGGTTTGTCGAGATTCAACACAAGACCCTTTTTGGCTTGGCTTTACGGCTTGGTGCCGCACTGGCCCACCGCGTTGAACCGCAGGCGGTCAAACGACGTCCCAAAGTCTACCAACGCTTGACCGCACCCAGACAACAAATGTTGGTCTCCCCATCGCGTCGTCAAAAATGAACTCCTACGTTCCAACGATCACACCCCTTATCCTAGTGCCATTCGGGTCATGACCATTATGCCACTTTGATGCGGTTGTCCTATCACTCCGAATCGTACCGATGCACTGGCGCGCGCATGATCCTCGCGTTTTCCATTTCGCCCCCGCCCCTGTTTATCTTCCCTTGGAGTTTCCCTTAGCGCAGCCGATCCATCTCGGGCAAGACTTCGATCATCGGCGTCAGGTCGATCTCCTGGGAGCCACTGAGGGAGAGGAGAAAACGCGTCTCCCCTTTGGGTACCAAAAAGGCCATCAGGCACTCACCTGTCTTGCTGTTCGCCTTGGTGAACACCGCCTTGTTAATCGTCTCGAAGCCGCCCTTAAGTTCCGGCTGGAGGTTCTCAAGAGCCAGCGCCTCACTCTCGGTCGGAGCGGCCATCATGATGGTCAAGACAGCCTGTGCACCGGTCATGCCCTGCGGCAGGCCTCGTCCGCCCTGGTACGGGAAATACCCTCCGAGTGTCACCATAGTCAGCCGTATTTTCAGCCCTGACGCCTCAATGATCCGCTTCTCCCTGGCATCGAGATTGTCGAGATAGTCGATCAGGTTCTTCTCGCGATCCTTCTGTGCCCAGACGTCGATGCCTCCTTCGCCGTTGATTCGTACACAGAGTGAGCCGAAGTCAGCCGTGGGACATTCGGTTTTCTTGTCCTCGTTTACCGAGATCTGCCCCGAAGTCAGCTTTATCGCGTGGCCGTTGAGGCGCATGGATGTAAGCGTAAAGCGAACGGACTTCGTCGGGGAGCCCGAGCCGTTGTTGCTCATGCTCACCATGCGCTCTCCGTCTAACTGCACGTGAAATTGTCGCGAATCCAGTTTGTGGTATTTCGAGCACCCGGAGAGCAGGAGCACAGTCGTGACCGCAATCCTGAGTGCGCAAGACGCAACGCCGTTCGTTGAGGATTTTCTCATGTGTGGGGTAAGTTGCGATGATCAATTGCCGAAAAAAGACGAACGGCTGTACTCGCGTTGGCTTTCGTGTCGAATCACGGCGGCAATGGCAATGCGAAAAGCACAGACCTAAAACGCCCGCAACGAATCACGATCTTCTGCTGAAATGTGGCGGTGTGTTCACGATAGAGCCCCGAGAGGGCCGACGGTTCCTGTTGGGGGAGCGTTTCGATTGTTTTTGGCTTGGCCCCGGAACCCTCGGAAGGACACGGAAGATAGTTACCACGGGTTATCCGGATGGGGACGGAGGCAATGGACCGGGCCGTAATGACGCCGATGAGCGCGGAAAATGGGGGCAAGCTCAGGGGGCCCGAGCGGATGGCATGGATTATCCCAGACATAGGCGAGACGCCCATGCCGGGGTGCGAATGCGTCGGGCTGGCTCAGGCCGGTTTGCCGTTGTGCAGCGCCTCGCGACGGAGCCGCGCCTCCTCGATGAGCTTCTTTTCGATCTCGGGCGGGACCTGTTCGTAGTGGTCGAAGGCCTCCGCGTGGCGGCCCCGGCCGCTCGTGATCGAGCGGACGACGCTGCTGTAGTGGTAGAGATCTTTCTGCGGCACGTGGGCGCGCACGATCTGGAAATGCCCGTCGGCCTCGACGCCGAGAATTTTGCCGCGCCGCGAGGAGATGTCGCCCATGACGTCGCCGAGATACTGCTCCGGCACCGTGACGGTGATGGTGTAGATCGGTTCGAGCAGCTTGGGCTGCGCGTTCATGAAGCCCTCCTTGAAGGCGAAGTAGCCGGCGATCTGGAACGCGATGTCCTTGGAATCCACCGGGTGCATCTTGCCGTCGTAGAATTCCGCCTTCACGTCGACCACGCGGTAGCCCGCGAGAATGCCTTCCGTGCAGACCTGCCGGACGCCCTTCTCCACTGACACGACGAAGACGCGGTCCACGTTGTTGCCCACGAGACACTGCTTGAACTCCACCCCGCTGTCGCGCGGGGCGGGTTCGAGGCGCATCCAGACTTCGGCAAACTGACCGGCGCCGCCCGTCTGCTTTTTGTGGCGGTAACGGGAATCGGCCTTGCCGCGGATGGTCTCACGGTAGGGGATGCGCGGCTCCTCGAGTTCGAGGGCGACGCCGAAACGCCGCAGCATGCGTTCCACGATCACCTGCAGGTGAATCTCACCCTGGCCGGAAACGATGGTCTGGTGGATCTCGTCGTCGACGCGGTAGAGGAAGGTCGGATCTTCGTCGTGCAGCGTACCGAGGCCGGAGGCCAGCTTGTCCTCGTCGCCCTTGGCCTTGAGCTTGAGGGCGCCGTGGATGTTGGGATGCGGGTACTCGACCTTGGGCAGGGTGACGGCGAAGCGCGGGCTGCACAGCGTGTCGCCGGTATGGGTCGCGCGCATTTTCACGACGGCACCGAGGTCGCCCGCGCACAGCATGGGCACGGAGGTGCGGCCCTGGCCGTTGAGCACATAAATCTGACCGATGCGTTCATTGGAGCCGCGGGCGCTGTTGAGGAGATCGTCGCCGCTGCGGAGGGTGCCGGAATAGATGCGGAAGAGCGAGAGTTCACCCACACCCTGCTCGTTCATCGTCTTGAAAATGTAGATGACCGGGTCCGGATTCGAGAGCGCCACGGTGACGTCGCCGCCGTTGGCGTCCTTGGCCGGCACCTCGGCGCGATCGAGCGGCGAGGAGCCGTACTTCGCGATGAAATCCATGAGGCGGGCCACGCCGACGTTGGTTTCGGCCGAGGTGGCGAAAAGCGGTACGAACACCTGGTTTTGAATCGCCTTGTGCAGGCCGGCGCGCAGTTCCTCCTCCGCCAGCATGCCTTCCGCGAAGAATTTCTCCATGAGCGAATCGTCGGACTCGGCCACGTATTCGATCAGCTGGCGGTGCAGTGCATGGACGCGCTCGTCGAGCGGTCCGTCGGCCGGTTTTTCTTCATAGAGGCCATTACCACCGGGCTTGTAGGTGACAATTTCGTTGCGCATCACGTCGAGCACGCGGCTGAAGCCGGGACCGACATCGAGCGGAAACGCCATGGGGAATACGTTTTTCCCGAAGTGCTCGCGGATGCTTTCGAGGACAGCCTCGAAGTTGACGTTGGGCTTGTCGAGGCCGTTGACCACAATCATCTTCGGCAGGCCGAATTTCGTGGCGTATTCCCAAACGGTGTCAGTGCCATAGCCGATGCCGTGCGCCGCGTTGATGACGACGAGGGCGAAATCGCCGACGCGCAGCGCACCGAGGCCTTCGCTGATGAAGTCGGCGCATCCGGGGGTGTCGATGATGTTGAACTTCTTGCCCTGCCATTCGGTGTGCAGGAGCGAGGCGTGGACGGAGATCTGGTGCGCTTTTTCGCTCGGGTGATAGTCGCTCACCGTCGTGCCGGCCGTGATGCTGCCGAGGCGGCCGATTTTTCCGCTGCAGGCGAGCATCGCCTCACAGAGCATGGTTTTGCCGCTGGAGGCGTGGCCGACTACAGCGAAGTTGCGCAGTTCCGGGGAGGTATACTCCTTCATAGATGAATTTTGGGATGGCAGGGTTTTCTAAAGGGGCGGGGGATCGTTGCGGTCGGGAGAAGAGGGAGGATGAATTCACGAGCTGTTCTCGAGGCAGTTCGGGGCGATGCGCGGCGCCTTCGTGGTGCTTGGGGAAAGCTCCACGAGGTTGGTTGGGGGAGATGACTTTGCTCCGTTCATCCAAGGTGGGCGCCGGATGCGCCCGGTTGTTTTGCGGAGAATCGCCCCCCGCACCAAGTCTAAACTTTGCGGGTCCGAAAAAAAGAGCGCCGAGGGGGACGGGGGCAACGACTTGCAGAGAGGATAGCCAGACGCGCCGGCGACCCCGGCCCGGGCGCCATCGCGACCGGTCCGGGGACGTGCGGAATTACCTCGCCCAGATTGGTCCACCCGTCCTAATTGGCCAATATAGTACACGTGTCCTAGTTTGCGCCCTTTCATGCTTTCCACCCCCCAATCAGTCGTGCCTTCGTCGTCGGTTGGCGCCGTTTCCGCCACGGCCCGGCGACGCTATGCGATCGTTGGCGTGGGCGCCCGCAGCCGGATGTATCAGGACGCCATGGAGGGGGAGTACCGGGCGTGGGCTGAACTCGTGGCTTTTTGCGACCTCAATCCCGGCCGGGTGGAGGTCGCCCGCCAGCGTTCGGCGCAGCATCAAGTGCCCGTGCCGCCCGGCTACGCCGCCGCCGATTTCGACCGGATGATCGCGGAGACAAAGCCCGACGTCGTGGTCGTGACGACCGTCGACGAGGTACACGACGACTTCATTGTCCGGGCCATGGAGCTGGGTTGCGACGTGATCACCGAAAAACCGATGACGCATACGGCCGCCAAATGCCGGCGCATCCTCGAGGCGCGCCGCCGCACGGGCCGCTCCTGTCGCGTGGCGTTCAACTACCGCTACTCGCCCCCGCGCAGCCAGGTGAAGGATCTGCTCATGCGCGGCGAGATCGGCAAGGTGGTATCGGTCGATTTCCACTGGTTGCTCAACACCCTGCACGGCGCCGACTATTTCCGCCGCTGGCACAGCCAAAAAGAGCGGTGCGGCGGTTTGATGGTGCACAAGTCCACGCACCACTTCGACCTCGTCAATTGGTGGCTCGGGGCCATGCCCGTATCGGTGTATGCGACCGGCCAGCGCGGTTTCTATACACCGGCGATGGCGCGCCGTCTCGGCCTCCAGGGCTACCATGAGCGGTGTCATACCTGCCCGGAGAAATCGCGATGCGCCTTTTCCCTCGATCTCGCCGGCGACGCCTCGCTCAAGGCGCTCTACCTCGATCAGGAAGGTTACGATGGATACATCCGCGACCGCTGCATTTTCCGCCCCGACATCGACATCGAGGATACGATGACGGTGCAGGTGCGCTACGATAATGACGTCCGGCTCACCTATTCGCTCAACGCCTTTTGCGCGTGGGAAGGCTACACCATCGCCTTCAATGGCACCCGGGGCCGGCTGGAGCATACGATCTGCGAAACGGCCTATGTGAGCGGCACCGACACGGTGCAGGGCGGCATCGAGCGGGACGGCGTGACCACGCGCATCATCCCGTTGCGCGGAGCCCCGCGGCTGATCGAACCCTGGTCCGAGGCGGGCAATCATGGCGGGGGCGATTCCGTGATGTTGCGCGACCTGTTGCAGCCCACCCCGCCCGACGACAAATTCCTGCGGGCGGCCGACGAGCGCGCGGGCGCGGCTTCCATCCTGGTGGGGGTGGCGGCCAACCGCTGCCTCGAGACCGGCCAGCCGGTCGCCATCGCCGATCTCGTGCCGGGGCTGGAGCGTCCCGATTACCCGTCGATGCCCGCCGGCGATCAACCGTTGCGCATGCCGGAGCCCGCGCCCGCTCGTTGACTTGGGCGAGTGGCCTCCCGTCGGTGTTTCACGGTTTGCCGCCACGCTCGTGCTGGGCCTGGCCGGTCATCGGCACGAATCGGACCGAACCGTCGTTCTCCTCCTGATAACCCCCGGCGGTGCGCGTTACCACTTTGAGCTCTTGGAAATAGTCGCCCACCGGGATGACCAGGCGCCCGCCAACTTTGAGTTGTGCGAGCAGCGGCGGAGGGATCTTTTCCGGCGCGGCCGTCACCACGATGGCATCGAAGGGCGCCAGTTCCGGCCAGCCGCGATATCCGTCGCCGACGCGCAGGTGCACGTTTTTGTAGCCGAGGCGGGCCAGGTCGCCCTCCGCGCGGTGCGCCAGATTGGGGACGATCTCGATCGTGTAAACTTCGGCCGCCAGTTCGGCGAGCACGGCCGCCTGATAACCCGATCCGGTGCCAACCTCGAGCACGCGACTCTCCGGAGTGAGGCGGGCGAGCTCGGTCATGCGCGCCACGATATAGGGTTGTGAAATCGTCTGCCCGTACCCGATGGTGAGCGGACGGTCGTCATAAGCGAAGTGGCGCACCGACTCCGGCACGAACTCATGCCGCGGCACTTTGCGCATGGCCTGTAGCACCGCGACTGTACGCACTCCACGCGCCTCGATTTGTTCGCGGACCATCGCCTCGCGCGCGGCGGACTGCTGGGCGGCAGTTTTTCCATCGCCGCCGCAGCGTTCGACGGCCGTGAGGGTAAAGAGTGTGAGCAACGAGCGAGTCGCCAGGCGCACGTCAGAATAATGCGTTACCTGCCTTGGTTTGGCGAGAAGCTAAGCGCTGGCCCGGGCGCATCACCCCTCACTCCGCCGCAGGGTCGCGGTCGGTTCTCGGCCAGCTCTCGTCTCTCATTTATTCCCCGGCTGGTAGCCGGCGGCGCGCAGCGGCGCGAGGTCATCGTCGTCCGCGGCTTGCTGCCGGAAACTCGCGTCGAGCGCGATGGCCCGATCCACGCGGCGTCGCGCCTCGACGAGGTCGCCGCGCTGGCAGGCGTAGCAACCGAGATTGAACTGGATGGCGGGCTCCTCCGGGTGGCGGATTTCGGCGTCGCGCAGGATGGCTTCAGCATTCGCGAGGGAGTCGGCGCGGCGGGTGGCGTAGGCCCAGGTAATCCACCAGCCGGCTTCCCCCGGCTGATGCCCGACCAGCGCGGCGGCGACCGGTTGCAGCAGGAGCCACTGGTGTTGAGCCTGCAGGACCAGAGCCCGCAGTTCCAGTGCCTCGAGCGATTCGGACTCGTCGGCCGGCAGGGCGGCCAGCTCGGCGGCGGCCTCCTCCAGCAGGCCGAGGCCCAGATAGCCGCGCGCATGGGAAAGCCGCCATCCGGATTTCATGGTTGGGCAGGTTGGCGCGACGGCGGGCGGCGTCAATCGCCGTGACCGTTGGTTGGCCGCCTACTTGCCGGCCGACTGGCGGTGCGCGGTACTGACCATCAGGAGCAACGAGTGCAGCAATTTGCTGTGCTCCGGCGTGATGACGATCTTGTGCGGTTCCGGCCAGCCGACGATGATGAGGGCGAAACACTGTTTGTGATCGTGCAGGGGCATGGCCACGAAGGCACCGAGCCCATTTTTCCCGGCGCACCAGGCGGGCAGATAGGGCGCGATGCGGGGATCGGTGGTGTTGTGGATGACCACATTGTCCCGCCGGCTGAGGCAGATGCCGAACACGGTGCGTTCGTCGCGCCGGACGGCACGGTCGCCGCGGATGTAACGGATGAGTTTTCCCTGCCCGAGCGTCGCCACGTAATTCCGGTGGTCGCTGTCCAGGGAAAGCAGCACGGCCTCCGGCGCGCCAAAGCCCTGTTGCACATGCTCGAGCGCGAGGCGCTGGATTTTGGCGAAGTCGGGACGCGGCTCCTCCAGACAACGGGCCAGCAAGTCGACTCCCTCGTGCCACGAGTCTTGCTTGATTTCGATCTGGGGAGCCAGGGCGGGCGTATCGTCCGCGGGCAGTGGCGCGGCCGGCGTCTTCTCCCTGGGTCGGGTGGTCGCGGTTTCCGCGGGCACAGCCGGGGAGACGACCTTGGCGTGCCGGGTGTTCCGGGCGGGGGATTCTTCGCGGACGGGCGTGCTGCGCGGAGTGGGAGGCACGGCCGCGGGAGGCCGGGCCGCCACGGGTTTTCCGCCCGCCCGCCAACGGAACACCTCCACCACTTCGTGGCCAAAACTGCTGATACCGAGCGATTGCATGAACTCGGCCATGCGTTCGCCGGTGGCCGTCATCACACTGGCGACGCCCTCGGGGGTGAAGGTAAGATGGGGCTCGAAACGATCGAGCAGTTCGCGAATCTTGCCATTGAAACCCTCGGTGGTCAGCTCGCGGTCCATCGCCAGCTCGCAGAGCTTCACGGCGAATTCGGAGACGATCAGCAGCGAAGCGCTGTCCGGTCCAACCAGGGCAAAGGTTTGGGGTGAAAATTCCCGCAAGGCATCCAGCACCCCGGCGGGCAGGCTGGTCGACTGGAGCAACTCGTACCCCAGCTCGAGCGCCGTGAGTCCGAAGATTTCACGGTACGCTTCGTCGGACAATTTACCATCGGCGTGCTGCTGGGCCTCACGGAATTGGTCCGTCAGGTATGTGGCCAGCAGCAGGCGGCCGAAGTTGCGCAACGATCCGGCCACGAACGCCTGTTCGGGATCGGGCGCACCGCGGTCGCGGGAAACCTGCTGGGCCACCAGGCCCGAGCAGAGCGCCAGCATGGCCGAGTCGCGTTGATCGACGGCGGCGTTGGCGTCCACGGCGTCGTGCACGAGGATGAGCGAAGTCACCAACGAACGGATGCGCTCAAACCCGACCACCTGGATGGCTTGCGCAACGGTGCTGATCTCGATGCCGGAGGGGTTGTAACCCAGGGTGTTGGCGACGGCGATGACCTTGGCCATCACGGTGACGTGTTTCTGCACGATCTCGGCGAGATCCGTCACGGAAATCTCGCGGGCTTTCGCGGACAACGCCTGGATGAGCTGCACCAGTTCGGGCAGGCACGAGGAGCGGCCGGACTGCATGCCGGCTTTGGCGGACTCGATGGTGCGGGCCGCGAGGGTGTTGTTTTCGGGCGTATCTATGGGCGCAGCATGTGCGGGGCGGATTATTTTCCGCAAGCGCCTTTCGACCGGGTGGCGATGGGGTGACTCCAGTGGCGGCGTCGGAGCGGACGATCGCCCGCCTCCGGCGGGCAGGCCTGCGGCGATGCGTCCGCGCTCCTCAGCTTGGCGGCGGTCCGCCGAAATGCGCGGCGTGTGCGGCGTAGGCGGCGCAATCGGCCAGCATCGCCTCGAGGGCCGCCGCGAGGGGCTCGGCCCGCACCAGGCCGGAGAAGACGGCCTTGTCGCCGATCGCATCGGTCAGCACGAAGGCGGGGCGCTGCGTGATCTGGTGCGTATGAAATTCGGCGGTCGAGGCCTCGACCCGGGCGCGCACCTCGGCGGACTCGGCGCGGGCGCGAAGCTTCACTGCGTCGATTCCGCTCGCGGCGGCACCGGCCGCGACGGCCTCGGCCAGGTCGCCGATTTTGCGTCCTTCGCGCACGGCGGCGTGAGTGAGAGCCAGGCGCAGACGATCGTCCGTGCCGCCGAAATCGCGTCCGGCTTCGGCGACCAGGTTCGGCGCATCATAGCGTCCCGCGCGTTCGGCCTCGAGCCAGCCGTTGTTGAGCATGTAGGGCGAACGCATGATCGTGCCGCTGCGCCGGTAGAACCAGTCGCATTGCGCGCGCGAGATCGGAAAATCACCGGGCCGCATCAGCGCGATCTTCCACTGGAAGTCGGCGCGCCCGGCGTAGCGGGCCTTGATCTCGGCCCAGGCCGGTTCGGCCCAATGGCACCAGGAGGACAGGATTTCGAGGTAGTACGTGACGGTGACGGCAGCCATGCGGCCTAGTTTGGTGCGACTCACAGTGGCGTCAAACGGCGAGCGTGTCATCGCCGGCACAGCGATGCGCGAAACGGCGCGGCACAAATTGCTGCGCGTGGCAGCCGAGGTAACGAGGCTGGGGCTTCCCTTTTCACTTTCCCTCTCACTTCTCTGACAGCTTCCTCACGTCAGCCGCTACGAACACGCCCGCCGGCACGGGCGAGAGATTTTCGCTTGTCACGCCCGCGACCGGCCCGACGCTTGCGCCATCAGAAAATTTCCGCCCATGGCGTCCACCTATACCGAAGCCAGCATCAAGACCCTCTCCTCGACGGAGCACATCCGCCTGCGCCCCGGCATGTACATCGGCCGGCTCGGCAGCGGCGCGCACGCCGATGACGGCATTTACGTGCTGCTCAAGGAAACCATCGACAACTCGGTCGACGAATTTGCGATGGGCTGCGGCAAGAAGATCGAGGTCGATCTGGTCGACCGCACGGTGCGGGTGCGCGACTACGGCCGCGGCATCCCGCTCGGCAAGCTGCTCGATTGCGTGTCGATCATCAACACCGGCGCCAAGTACGACAGCGAGACGTTCAAAAAAGCCGTCGGCCTCAACGGCGTCGGCCAGAAGGCCGTCAACGCCCTGGCGTTCACCTACCGGGCCCAGGCGGTGCGCGACGGACAGACCAAGGTCGTCGAGTTCGTGCAGGGGAAGCTGAAGAAGGACTACAAGATCGCCAAAACCGACGAACGCAACGGCACCATCATCGAGTTTACGCCCGACGAGGCGCTCTTCGGCACCGACTTCAGGTACCGCGCCGAGTTCATCGAGGAGATGCTCTGGAACTACGCGTTCCTCAACCGCGGCCTCACGCTCACGTTCAACGGCAAGCCGTTCAAATCCGAGAACGGCCTGGAGGATCTGCTCCGCCGCCGCCTCACCGGTGAGACGCTCTATCCGGTCATCCATCTCGAGGCCGAGGACATCGAGGTCGCGATGACGCACGCCGGGCACTACGGCGAGGAATACTATTCCTTCGTCAACGGCCAGCACACCACCATGGGTGGCACGCACCTCGCGGCGTTTCGCGAGGCGCTGGTGCAGACCGTGCGGAATTTCTACAAGAAGGAGTACGATGCCGCCGACATCCGCCAGTCGATCGTCGCCGCCATCTCGTTGCGCGTGATCGAGCCGGTCTTCGAGTCGCAGACGAAAACCAAGCTCGGCTCCAACGACATGAGCCCCGGCGGCCCCGCGATCCGGCAGTTTGTCGGCCTCTTCCTCCAGCAGCAGCTCGACACCCACCTGCACCGCAACCCGGAGGCAGCCGAGGCGCTCAAGCGCAAGATCGAGGACAGCGAGCGCGAGCGCAAGGAACTCGCCGGCATCCGCACCATCGCCCGCGAGCGTGCCCGGACCGCCTCGCTCCACAACCGCAAGCTGCGCGACTGCCGCGTGCACCTCGACACGCGCGACAAGCGCGCCGAGGACAGCACGCTGTTCATCGTCGAGGGCGATTCCGCCGCCGGCTCGCTCACCGCCTGTCGCGACGTGCAGACGCAGGCGGTCTTCGCCCTCAAGGGCAAGCCGCTCAATACCTACGGCCTCTCGAAGAAGGTCATCTACGAGAACGAGGAATTCCACCTCCTGCAGAGCGCGCTCAACATCGAGGAGGGGCTGGAAAACCTGCGCTACAACCGGATCGTCATCGCCACGGACGCCGATGTCGACGGCATGCACATCCGTCTCCTGCTGATCTCGTTTTTCCTCCAGTTTTTCCCCGAACTGATCACCAACGGCCATCTGCACATCCTCGACACGCCGCTCTTCCGCGTGCGCAACAAGAAGGAGACGCTCTACTGCTACGCCGAAGGCGAGAAACAGGCCGCGCTGCTCAAGCTCGGGCAGAACGCCGAGGTCACGCGGTTCAAGGGCCTCGGCGAGATCAGC
>Ga0335071_10007014_pt1 | contig 11628 bp, 11 predicted proteins | sample Lox_Sample_15_FD_206724 | JGI IMG/M metagenome (GOLD analysis project Ga0335071, IMG submission 206724) | Soil microbial communities from Loxahatchee National Wildlife Refuge, Florida, United States - Lox_Sample_1.5 | ecosystem: Environmental > Terrestrial > Soil > Wetlands | place: USA...
GTTAATGAGCATGAACAACTTCAAACGCTCCCTCCAGGACATTGCCCGCTATCCTTCAGCGATCGTGGGCGGGATCATGGTCGTGATCTTGATCGCCGTGGCGATCTATGCCATGATCGACATTCCTTATTCCAAGGCGATCGATCTGTGGCGCGGCGGCGAGGACGTCTGGTATCAGAATCCGAAGAACGTCCCGCCGGCCTGGATGAACCTGTTCACCGCGAAGAAGCAGCCGGTCTCTTTCGTGATCAATGCCAAGACCGGTAACATGGTCCGCACCGTCAAGACCCACAGCGATGGGTCGAGCACGATCACGACCACCTATACCTTCGACTACTCTTATGATGCCTTCCCCCAGGACGTCATCATGTATTTCACCGCCCAGTTCAAGGCCAAACAACCCTTTGCCTCCCTGGAATGGGACACGCCTGACGGGCGCAAGATCCAGGTGGCCAACTTTGGGGTTGCCAACCAGTACACGTATCGCATCTCCCAGGATTCCGTCCTGCAGACCAAGCTGAAGGGCCTGAGCCCCGAGATCGGCCTGTTCGCCGATCCGAAATCGCCCGACCCCAAGAATCCGGTTCCGGTCAAGGGGACCTACAAGCTGATCGTGACCGGCATCACCTGGGAAAAAGGCTCAGACATGAGCTCGGAACTCGTCCTGCACGGACAGGTGGCCGGCCTGGCGGGGACGGACATCTACCGGCGCGACCTGATGGTGGCTTTGCTGTGGGGCACCCCGGTGGCGCTGGCCTTCGGCTTGATCGCCTCCGTCGGCACGACCTTCCTGACCATGATCATCGCCGCCATCGGCGCCTGGTACGGGCGCTGGGTGGACGAGTTGATCCAACGCATCACCGAGGTCAACCTGGTGCTGCCCTTCCTGCCGATCCTGATCATGGTGGGCACGCTCTTCAGTCGCAGCATCTGGGTCATCCTCGGCGTCACGGTGGCATTGAGCATCTTCACCAGCTCGATCAAATCGTACCGGGCCATCTTCATGCAGGTCAAGGAAGCGACCTACATCGAGGCGGCCAAATCCTACGGTGCCAGCAACTGGCGCATCATCGTGCTCTACTTGATCCCCCGCCTGATCCCGACCCTGATTCCCACCCTGGTGCTTTCGGTGCCCTCCTTCGTCTTCCTGGAGGCGACGTTGGCGGTGCTCGGGCTTGGCGATCCCACCCTGCCCACCTGGGGCAAGATCATTGACGATGCCTTCAATAACGGGGCCCTGTACAAGGGCCAGTACTACTGGATCGTGGAGCCGGCAATCCTGCTGATGCTCACCGGCTTGGCGTTCGCCCTGCTGGGCTTCGCCCTGGACCGGATCTTCAATCCCAGACTGAGAGAGGCCTAGCCCATGGCGGACGAAAAACTTCTCAATGTGAAGGACCTGGTCCTGCACTTTCGCACCACGCACGGCGCGGTACAGGCTGTGGACGGGGTGAACTTCGAGCTGGACTACAACCGGGCGGTGGTGATCCTGGGCGAGTCGGGCTGCGGCAAGAGTTCGCTGGCCAAAGCGATCCTGCGCCTGCTGCCGAGGAATGTCGAGAAATACACGGGCGAGGTCAACCTGGGCGGGCAGGACGTGATGAAGCTCGGGGAGGAAGAATTCCGCCTGAACGTGCGCTGGGTGGGCATGTCGATGGTGCCGCAGGCGGCCATGAATTCCCTCAACCCGGTACTGCGCGTGGGGGAGCAGGTGGCCGAGCCGGCGATGATCCACCTGGGCATGAAAAAGCCGGAGGCCCTGCAGGCGGCGCTGAAGATGTTCCAGCACGTGGGGGTGCCGGAAGACTTCCTGGGCCGCTATCCGTTCGAGTTGTCGGGCGGGATGCGCCAGCGCGTGGCGATCGCCATGGCCCTGGTCACCTCGCCGAACCTGATCATCCTGGACGAGCCGACTTCGGCCCTGGACGTGCTGACGCAGGCCAACATCTTCAACGTGCTCAAGCGCATCAAGCAGGAACTGGGGACGAGCTTCATCCTGATCACGCACGACATCGCCACCTCCAGCGAGCTGGCGGACGAAGTGGCGGTGATGTACGCCGGTCAGATCGTGGAGACCGGGGACGCCGGGCACTTCTTCACGGCTCCGCTGCACCCGTATTCGCAGAAGCTGATGGCGAGCGTACCGCGCTTGCGCGGCACCAAGGATCTGGAATTCATCGTCGGGCAGCCGCCCAGCCTGGTGGACCTGCCCAAGGGCTGCCGCTTCGCAGAACGCTGCCCGCAGAAGTTCGATAAATGCGCCGAGGAACCGCCCGTGATCAAGAAGGACGGGCGCACGGTGAAATGCTGGTTATACCATTAGGAGCAGGTCATGACGTCAGAGATGAAAACCCAAGCAGAGACCATTGCGAAAAACACGGCAGCGGACGGCGCCCTGCTCTCGATTGATGACCTGCACGTCTGGTTCGAGCTGCGGCGCTTCGGCTTCGGCCACGCTGGCTATGTGCGGGCGGTGGACGGGGTCAGCTTCGAGCTGGGCCGCGGCGAGGCCATCGCCATCGTGGGCGAGTCCGGCTGCGGCAAGTCCAGCCTGATGAAGACCCTGCTGGCGCTCTACAAACCCACTTCCGGCAAGGTCATCATGGAAGGCAAGGACCTGCAGGATCTGGACGCCGCGGGCATGCGCTGGTACCATGCCCACGTCGGCTACGTTCAGCAGGACCCCTATGGCGCCCTGGCCCCCTTCATGACCGTCCGGCGCATCCTCGAGGAGCCGCTGATCGTCGGCGGCGTCAAGGACAAGGACGAGCGCAGCCAGCGCATCCAGCGCGTCATGGAAGAGGTCAAGCTCTTCCCGGTCGAGGACTTCCTCAACAAGTACCCGCACATGCTCTCCGGCGGGCAGCAGCAGCGCGTGGTCATCGCCCGCGCCATGATCATGGAGCCCAAGTTCCTGGTTGCCGACGAGCCGGTTTCCATGCTCGACGCCTCGGTGCGGGTCGAGATCCTCAAGCTGCTGCGCGGCCTGCAGGAGAAGCACCACCTGTCGGTCATCTACATCACGCACGACCTGTCCACCGTCTCCTACTTCTCCGAGCGCATCTTCGTCATGTACGCCGGGCAGGTGGTCGAGAAGGCCAAGGTCGAGCGCCTGCTCTTCAACCCCTGCCACCCCTACACCCTGGCGCTTCTGAACGGCACCTCCGTCCCGGACGCCAACAACGCCAAGACGTTCAAGGAAGTCCCGCCGGGCGAGCCGCCCAGCCTGGTCAAGCCGCCCGAGGGTTGCCGCTTCCACCCGCGCTGCGCCAAGGCCATTGCCGGGACCTGCGACGTCAAGGAACCCCCCGAGTTCGAACCCGAACCAGGCCATCTGGTCAAGTGCTGGCTGTTTCAATGATGCGTGAGCGTCCGATCCAGCTGATCGTGCTGGGGTTCTTCCTGATCTTCGTGCCCTGGATCTATTTCCTGCTGCTGACCACGCACATCCTGGTCCTGAGCAACACCGTCCTGAGCCTGGTCTCGTTGTTGCTGGCTTATGGAGCCAGCGTGGCTGGTTTGTTCCTGGGCATCATCGGGGCAGCCACTTACGTCAGCCTGCGCAAAAAGAAATAACCGGCAGCGGAACGCCGGATGAATACCCGCCATCACCTGCCCGTCGTGATCGCGGGTATTGGTTTTAATCCGCAGGCCCGGCGTGCCACGTGGGCGCATAAACCAATTCCATTCTCGGAAAGTTGTGTTATGATTTTAGATGCTCGTCGCGTGCGGAGACGCCTGTGACCGAACCGACTCAACCATTACTGGAAGTAAAAAACCTAAAGACCTATTTCTTCACCGAGGATGGCGTGGTTAAAGCCGTGGACGGTGTGGATTTCAAGGTATACCCCGGCGAGGTGCTCGGCCTGGTGGGCGAATCGGGCTGTGGCAAGAGCGTTTCGCTGCTTTCCGCCATGCGCCTGATCAGCAAGCCGGGCAGGATCGTCGCAGGCGAGGTGCTCTTCGACGGCCAGGACATGCTGAAGCTGACCGAATCCGAGATGACCCGCGTGCGCGGCAACCGCATGTCGATGATCTTCCAGCAGCCGCAGACGGCCCTCAATCCGGTCTTTCGGGTGGGCGATCAGATCGCCGAGGTGTTGAGCATCCACCGGGGCCTGGGCCAGGAGGCCGGCTGGAAGCGCGCCATCGAGCTGCTCAAGATGGTCGGCATCCCGGAACCGGAGCAGCGGGCCGAGTCCTACCCGCATGAGCTTTCGGGCGGCATGGCCCAGCGCGTCATGATCGCCATGGCGCTGGCCTGCGTCCCCGAGCTGCTCATCGCTGATGAGCCCACCACCGCCCTGGACGTCACCATCCAGGCCCAGATCCTCGATCTGATGCGTGACCTGCGCACCCAGGTGAACGCCGCCGTCATCCTGATCACGCACGACCTGGGCGTCATCGCCGAAATGGCCGAGCGCGTCGGCGTGATGTACGCAGGCCGGGTCGTGGAGCAGACCGACGTCGCGACCCTGTTCGCCAGGCCGCTTCATCCCTACACGCTCGGCCTGATGGGCTCGATCCCGGTCCTGGGCAAGATCAAGGAGCGCCTGGATGTCATCCCAGGTGCCGTCCCCAACCTGGTCAATTTGCCTCCGGGCTGCCGCTTCGCCCCGCGCTGCCGGGCCCGCCTCGAGCACCAGCTGCAGATCTGCACGCAAACCGAACCCGACCTGATCGATTTCACCCCCGGGCACAGCGTTCGCTGCTGGCTTTACCAGGATGCGCCCGACCATCGCGCCCCCCTGGCGGGCGGCCCCGCCTGGTGAAACCCGGCCGGCGCATGCCAACCCCTCCACGACCATGGACTTGCCCGCAATGAGCGTCAACACCGCCACGGAGATCTCCACGAAAAACCTGATCGAGGTCAAGAACCTGGTCAAGTATTTCCCGGTGCGCGCCGGCCTGCTGCAGCAGGTGGTCGCCTGGGTCCAGGCGGTGGACGACGTCTCCTTCTCCATCCGCGCGGGCGAGACGCTCGGTCTGGTCGGCGAGTCCGGCTGCGGCAAGACCACCGTCGGGCGGACGATGCTGCGCCTGATCGAGCCCACCCGCGGCGAGGTCTCCTTCGACGGCACCGACATCCTTGGCCTGCAGGGCGAGGCCCTGAAGGCCATGCGCCGCAACATGCAGATCATCTTCCAGGATCCGTACGCCTCGCTGGACCCGCGCATGCCCATCGGCGAGTCGGTCATGGAAGGGCTCAACGTGCACAACATCGGCAACCGCCAGGAGCGCGTCGAGACCATGCTGGAAACCTTGAAGAAGGTCGGGCTGGAGGACTATCACGCCCGCCGCTACCCGCACGAGTTTTCGGGCGGGCAGCGCCAGCGCATCGGGATTGCCCGCGCCCTGGCGCTGCGGCCCAAGTTCATCATCTGCGACGAGCCGGTTTCGGCTCTCGACGTTTCGATCCAATCCCAGGTCCTGAACATCCTCAAGGACCTGCAGCAGGAATTCGGCCTGACCTACCTGTTCATCGCCCACAACCTGAGCGTGGTCGAGCACATCTCGAACCGCGTGGCGGTCATGTACCTGGGCAAAATGGTCGAGCTGGCGGACCGCGACGAGCTCTACCGCCGTCCGCTGCATCCGTACACCCAGGCGCTGCTCTCGGCCATCCCGATCCCGGAGCCGGGGTTGAAGCGCGACCGCATCATCCTGAAGGGCGACGTCCCCAGCCCCCTGCACCCGCCGACGGGCTGCCGCTTCCACCCGCGCTGCCCGGTGGCGATCGACCAGTGCTCCCGGGAGGAGCCGGTCTTCCGGCAGGTCGGGCCGGACCACTGGGCGGCCTGCTGGCTGGTGGAGTGAGGCCGCGACCGCCGTGCATCCTTCCGGCCCGCTGCGGAAGGCAACCGGTTTGCCCGTTGCCGGAGAATAGGACCTGAAACAATGGATTCCTATCGCATCCTGATCGTCGAAGATCAACGCGAGGTCAGCCGCCTGCTGCGCTCGGCGCTGGAAACCCTCGAACACAAGCTGACCATCGCCGAGATCCCGTCGGGAGAAGAGGCCGTCCTCGACAGCTCCCGCAACCGGATCGACCTGCTCGTCTCGGATTACCGCCTGCCTGGCATGTCGGGGATCGAGCTCATGCGCAAGGTGCGCGACCACAATCCCAAGGCGAAGGTCATCCTGATCACCGGCCAGACCGATCCCAAGGTCCGCAAGGAAGTGGCCGAGGCCGGCGCGGACGCGTTCTTCATCAAGCCGGTCCCGATGGCCGATTTCCTGGACGCGGTCGAACGCCATCTCGGCCTGGTCGAGACCATGCTGCCGCCTGAGCCGATCGCCGCCGACGACGAGGAGGTCCGCCGCGGCCTGCCTGACCTGCTGACCGGGCTGCGCCAGGAGCTGGAGGCCAACGTCGCCCTGCTGATCAACGACGACGGCCGGGTGCTGGCACGCGCCGGCGACCTGCCCGACAACAGCATCGAGATCCCGCTGCTCTCTTCGCTGCTGTCCATTTACAGCGCCAGCCAGAAGATCTCCTATCACCTCGGGCAGAAGGCCAGCTCGAACTGGCACGTCTTCGATACCGGCGACTACGACCTGGTCTTCGCCCCGGTCGGGACGGTGCACGCCATGCTGGTGATCGGCAAGAACCTGGCGGCCGAGAAGCGTGTCCTGAAGACGATCGACGTCTTCATGGCCTGCCGGAGCAACATCGAGCAGACCCTGGGAGACGCGGCCGCAGCCCCGAAGGTAGTCAAGGTCGCCCGCGGCAAGTCAGCCCCCGCCCCGGCCCCCGCCGAGCCGGTCGAACCGGTGGAGGAGGCCAAGGAGCTGGAGCCGCTGCTCAAGGACGCCAAGAAAAAGATGAAACCGGCCGAAGTGGATGCCTTCTGGGACAAGGCCGCCCACAAGCATAAGGCCCCGACCAAGCCGGACATGCTCTCTTACGATCAGGCCAAACAGCTGGGCCTGGCCCCCAAGGACGAGAAATAGCCAGCGGACGCCGCTGCAGGCGGGATTGCCCCGGTCACGGGCCTGTGATACAATCTTGCCCGCCCTGGGGCGTTGTGCAATGGCAGCACGTCAGCCTTTGGAGCTGAGTATCTTGGTTCGAATCCAGGCGCCCCAGCCTGACTTTCCCGCCTGCAAGCGGGGCTTTTTTTCCGATCTTGGGCCCTTGCGCCGCCCCGCTGGCAGCGCTGGCCCATTTTTATTCCTTTCAGGCCCGCGGGGCAATTAAGGAAAAGGAGCAAACCATGAAAATCACTGCCGTCATCCTGGCCGCAGGAATGGGGACCCGCATGAAATCCGACCTGCCGAAGGTGCTGCACCCCCTGTGCGGCCGGGCGATGATCGCCCATGCCCTGGCGGCCGCGGCCGGGAGCGAAACGCCGGTGGTGGTCATCGGTCACGGCGCCGAGGCGGTGCGTGAGTTCCTGGGCGACTCGGCCCGCTGTGTGGTCCAGGAGCCGCAGCTCGGTACCGCCCACGCTGTCCAGCAGGCCGAGCCGCTCCTGAAGGGCCGGACCGACCTGATCGTGGTGACCTATGCCGACATGCCGCTGCTGCATCCCGAGACCCTCGAACGGCTGGTCGAGACCCAGAAGGCCAACCCCGGGCCCCTGACCCTGCTGACGGTCGTCGCCGCCGACCCGCGCGGCTTCGGGCGCGTGGTGCGCGCCGCGGATGGCAGCGTCCAGGCAGTGATCGAAGAGGCCGCCGCCAGCCCCGAGCAGCTCAGGATCCACGAGCTCAATGCGGGCGCCTACTGCTTCGCGGCGGACTGGTTGTGGGAAGCGCTGAAGCGCGTGCCGGTCTCGAAGAAGGGCGAGTACTACCTGACCGATGTGGTCGGGCTGGCGGCGCAGGCCGGCCTGGCGGTCCAGGCGGTGGTCAGCGAAGATCCGCTTGAGACGATCGGCATCAACACGCGCGTCCACCTGGCGGAGGCCGAAGCGGCACTGCGGGCGCGCATCAACCGTGAGCACATGCTCGCCGGCGTGACCCTGATCGACCCGGCCAGCACTTACATCGAGGCCGGGGTGATCATCGGCCGCGATACGGTGGTCTGGCCGAACACCTACCTGCGCGGCAGCACCACGATCGGCGCCGGCTGCACCATCGGTCCCAACACGATCATGGAATCCGCCACCGTCGGGGACGCCTGCAAGGTGCTCGCCAGCGTCCTGGAGGGGGCCGTGGTCGAGGATCATGTCGACATGGGACCTTTCGCCCGGCTGCGCAAGGGCGCCCACCTGTGCCGCGGCGTCCACATGGGCAACTTCGGCGAGGTCAAGGATTCGACCCTCGGCCCCGGGACCAAGATGGGGCATTTCTCGTACATCGGCAATGCCACCATCGGCCCGAATGTCAACATCGGCGCCGGCACGATCACCTGCAACTACGACGGCGTCCACAAGAACCCGACCGAGATCGGCGAGGACACCTTCATCGGCTCGGACACGATGCTGGTGGCGCCGGTCAAGATTGGCAAGCGCGCCAAGACCGGCGCGGGCGCGGTGGTGACCCGGGATGTCGAGGACGACACGCTGGTCGTCGGCGTGCCGGCGCGCCCGATCAAAAAGCTCCCCCGGGCGGGGACGGAAAAACCCGGCAAATGACCGGACCTGTGGAGGGAAGGTGACGGATGACCCAACTGACTGACCCCGAGCGCCGGACCCTGATCGACCAGGCGCGCACGGCGCGTGACCGGGCGTATGCCCCGTATTCCAACTACTTCGTCGGCGCGGCCGTGCACACCCGCTCCGGCCGGGTCTTCACCGGCTGCAACGTGGAAAGCGCTGCCTACCCGACCAGCATGTGTGCCGAGCGCGTCGCCATTTTCAAGGCGGTCTCGGAGGGCGAGCGCGATTTCGACACCATCGCCGTGGTCACCTCCAACGGCGGCACGCCCTGCGGCGGCTGCCGCCAGGTTATGGCCGAGTTCGCCCTGGGGGCGGTCGTGCTGATCGCCGACGCCGACGGCCGCCTGGTCCAGGAGACCACCGTCGCCGGGCTGCTGCCTGGCGCCTTTACACCGGAGTCATTAAAAAAGTAGGGGCACGCGCTCGCGCGCCATCATTACAAAATGACCGAACAACGTTCTTTCCGCCTGGATGCCGTCGTCATGCGCCACGCCGACTGGGGCGAGGCCGACCGCCTGCTTACGCTCTACTCGCGCGAGCGCGGCAAGGTGCGCGCCGTGGCCAAGGGCGTCCGCAAGATCCGCTCGCGCAAGGCCGGCCACCTGGAGCCGTTCACCCACATCACGCTCCAGCTGGCCAAGGGCCATGACCTGTTGATCGTTACCCAGGTCGAGACGGTGGAGCCTTACCTGCCGCTGCGCGAGGATCTCGTCCGGACCGGGACTGCCGCCTACATCGTCGAGCTGCTCGACCGCTTCACCTACGAGGAGGAGGGGGAGAACTATCCGCTCTTCCGCCTGCTGACCGAGACCCTCGGGCGGATCGCCTCCGAGCCGGATCCCTGGCAGGCGATCCGCTTCTACGAAATGCGCCTGCTCGACGGACTGGGCTTCCGGCCGCAGCTGTTCGAGTGCGCCAACTGCGGCACGCCGATCGAGGCGCAGGACCAGTTCTTCGCGCCCTCCCGGGGCGGGGTGCTCTGCCCGCGCTGCGGCGTTGGCCTGCCGGGCGCCTGGCCGGTGTCGGTGGAGACGCTCAAGTACCTGCGCCATTTCCAGCGCAGCAGTTATGCCGAGGCCCGGCGGGCTCATCCGGCGGAAGAGGTTCGCAAGCAGATCGAAACGCTCATGCAGGGCTATCTCACCTACCTGCTCGAGCGCGGCCTGAACACCCCCGATTTCATCAAAAAAATCCAGAAGGGCTGATCAGTTCTGTGCGTCCCCCGCGGGGGCGTGCAGGAACTCCTGCAGGCGGTCGTAGGCCGCCGCGATCGCTTCCGGGCGGGCGCGGTACAGCTTTTCCTGCCCGCGGAAGGTCAGGTTGACCAGCCCGGCCAGGCGCAGTTCGTTGAGGTGATGCGTGACTGTCGGGGCGCGCAGGTGCAGCCGGCGCGCCAGCTGCGAGGGGGTCACATCCTCCTGGCTGATGTAGTACAGGATCGTCAGGCGGGTGGGGTCGGCCAGGGCCTTGAGCGAGCGCAGCAGCCCCTCCGGGACCAGCTCGCCAGGCAGGGTCGACATGGTTGCCGGGCGCGCCCCGAACAGGAACAGCTGCCGGGTCGCGTCGACCCGCTCCAGGATCACCAGCGGCGTGGTCCAGTAGGCCGGGACCAGGATCAGCTCCTGGGCGGTGACCTCCTCGAAGTGGACGCCCTGTGAGAGCTCGACCATCAGCTCCGCCAGGCTCATCCTGCCCGCCAGCTCCTGGGCCTGGGCCAGCCCGGCCTGCAGCACCGGCCCGACACGCTTCTCCTCTTCCTCGAAAAACGCGGCATAGTACGCCTGCAGGGCCGAGAGCAGCCGCTCGCCGGCCTCCTTTGGCCGCGCCCACCAATCGAGGAACTGGAGCAGGAGCTTCTCGTCCGGCTTGTGCCCGCCTTTTTCGGCGGCCAGGGCGGCCTCGAGTGCCGCCAGGTCGGCCTGGTCCCAGGCGCCGCGCTCGGCAATGCGCAGGAAGGTATCGCGCGGCTCGGCGTCCTCCCAGCAGTCCAGCGCCATGACCGTCAGCAGACGCTTCTCGGGCGGGATCTGGCGCAGCGCCCACAGGACGCTGATGGCGTCCTTCGGTGCGGGCAGCCCCAGCACCCAGCCGAGCGGCATGCCCAGGAAGTGGATGATCTCCTCCAGGAACTTGCGATCCACAGCCGGGATGCGGCTGCGGATCCCGGCGGCCCCGGAGGGGCGGATGCCGTAATGGTCGGGCGTGAGCAGCACGTGCAGGCTGACGAAGAACTCGTAAGCCGTGCCGCTGTCCCAGGTTATCGTGGGGGGGCTGGCTTTGGAGGCGGCGGTCATGCGGTTTTCCCGGAGAGTTCCAGACAGGGATCCTCGTGGGTCAGTTTCTCGCCAATTCTAAGGAAAATCCGTCCCAGGCGCAAGGTCATGCGATCCCAGGGGGTCGGGAAGACTACCGGGTAGCCAAACTGCTGGCCGATCTGTTCCTCGGTCCGATCGTGGTGGCGCTCGATCGGGAAATAAACGCTGTAGATCTGGTTGTTCATGCGGACCTCCGTCCTCACTTAAAAAGACAATAATCTAACTTAGACTCAAATCTAATTAGATTATAGTCTAAGTGTTGGGTTGTGTCAAGAGGCGCTCGCGGAAGCAGGTTTGGGTCAGGAATGGGGGGAGAGTGCGGCTCAGCGGCTGCGCCGGGCCCAGTTGATCACCAGCAGCCAGGCGACGGCGGTCACCAGTCCGCCCAGGCGGTGCCAGAGCAGGCGCTGGAACCAGCGCCAGTGCAGGCGGTAGTACAGCCGCGCCAGCCAGGTGCGGGCGCTCAAGGCACGGCCGAGCGGGCTGCGGCGCACGCGGTCCCGGTAGCCGCGGAACGAGAAATCGCCGCGGGCGAAGGCGGACTGGAGCTCGCGGGCGGCCAGGGCCCCGTAGCCGAGGGCGAAGCTGATGCCCTCCCCCAGCACCGCGTCGGCGCCGGCGGCGTCGCCGACCAGCAGCACGCCCGGGACGGAGAACTGGCCGGACGGGTCGAACCAGCGGATTGGGTGGCCCTTGACCTCGTGATC
>Ga0335071_10007015_pt1 | contig 11627 bp, 7 predicted proteins | sample Lox_Sample_15_FD_206724 | JGI IMG/M metagenome (GOLD analysis project Ga0335071, IMG submission 206724) | Soil microbial communities from Loxahatchee National Wildlife Refuge, Florida, United States - Lox_Sample_1.5 | ecosystem: Environmental > Terrestrial > Soil > Wetlands | place: USA: Florida...
GGTGTGCCACCCTATATTTCACCATACATAAGGACGGTGGCCGGGGTTCTTGCGGAGCGAAAGTACCGGACCCGGTACTGCACGATCGACCAGGTGCGGTCAGACCCCGTATTTTTTTCCCGGTTTTCGAAATCCGCCTTAGTGGTCATGATCGCAGGGGTCACGGTTCCGGGAAAATACATCGGAGGGACACCGGCCACGCTCACGGAAATCCAGCAGATCGGTCTTTCGGTGAGAGGTCCGGAAAAATTCATCGGCGGGCCGATCGGGTTTGGCTATTCGCCGGGCGGCGGAGAAAAAGCAGTCCTCCAGGCTATCGCAGGGTTTGACCATCTCCTCAAGGGATCGCCCGCCGAGGCCCTCGACTCCTGGTTTGGGAGCGGTGCAGCAGAAGGCAGAACCGATTACCCGATGTCAGATGTCTGGAGCGTGGCGGGCAGTCCCATCATCCGCGAGCACCCCTCGTTTCCCTTCCTTATGTGTGAAATTGAGACTGCAAGGGGGTGTGCACGGGTGGAAACAGGGGGCTGTTCATTCTGCACAGAGCCGCTGTACGGCCCGCCGGTATACCGTTCACCCGGGGGCATCGTGCGCGAAGTCGAAGCGCTTTATTCGGCCGGAGCACGTCATTTCAGGATTGGAAGGCAGCCCGATCTCCTCTCGTACATGACCCGTGGGGGCGAATTCCCGGTCCCGGAGGCAACAATTCTCGAGGACCTCTTTTCGGGGATAAAGAATGCAGCCCCTGGCCTTGAAACGCTCCATATCGATAACGTCAACCCCGGGACGATTGCACGGCACCCGGATGAGAGCCGCGAGGCCCTCGAAGTCATCGTGAAGTATCATACGCCGGGCGATGTGGCTGCCTTCGGTATGGAAACAGCGGATCCCGTCGTTGTCAGGGAAAATAACCTGAAAGCTGGACCTGAAGAGGTGATGGCAGCGATCAGGATCGTCAACGATGTCGGGGCCCGACGGAACCAGGGGATCCCCGAACTCCTGCCCGGGCTGAACTTCGTCACCGGCCTTAAGGGCGAGACTGTCGAAACATATGAACTCAATGAATCGTTCCTTATGGAACTGCTCGGAGAGGACCTGCTTGTCAGGCGGGTGAACCTGCGTCAGCTCATGGCATTCCCGGGAACAAGGGCATTCATCGACAATACTCTCGGAATATACGATTCACGATTCCGGAAATTTAAGGAATTCGTCAGGAATAATTTTGACCGGCCGATGATCCGGAGGGTATTCCCTATCGGGACCGTATTCCGGCATATTATCATCGAAATTTCAGGAAGTATATCGTTTGGCAGGCAGATGGGTACGTATCCGGTCCTGGTCGGGATACCGCTCGTAATCCCCTGCAGGACGGTCATCGATGCTGCGGTGGTCGACTATGGCAGCAGATCTCTCACGGCCCTCCCCGTACCTCTCGATATCAACCACCTCCCTCATTCTGCCCTGAAATGGCTCCCGGGGGTTGGGAAAGGCAAGGCAGGCGCTATCGCAGCAGGAAGGCCCTACCGGTCGCTCGAAGAGTTCAGGAAGGTTGCCGGAACAGGCCCACTCGATAATCACATGATTTTTCTTTGCGATCGATCCTGATATGAGGTCCCGGGACAAAGAAGGTGTTTCACTGACAGGATTGAGATTTCCAACAACTGCTTAATAAAATTTCATCTATCCGATTAATTATTTGCAGAAGCTCTTTGGCCATTTATCCGATAACAAGAATTCAAATTTTCTTTCCTGATAATTTTCCGACGCTCCCGGGGCTCTGCACTGATACCGTGGCGACCCCGGTTTCGTTAGGGACTCCTCCGGGAGACAGTTTACTTTTCCTTCTAATTGCCCGATCGACCCTGTCCACTGGCTATCCTGATGGGGGTGGGGCAGGGAGGGGTGAAACCCCCTCCTGTCAACGTGACTACGTAAAAATGATCGGGGAATTCAACAAGAGGTTATCCGGATACGGGCGCTCTTATTCACATCTCCTTCAACTCGATCACTTTCAGGATATCGGTCCTCGTCACGATTCCGACCAGTTCGTTATTATCGATCACCGGGACTCTTCCGATATTCTGGACGGTCATCACCCTCAGGGCATCGATGACGGGTGCTCCGGGGGGTAGGGTGATGACCTCCCGCGTCATAACGTCCCTGACCTGCATGGCATCGCGGTCGATCGGGGACATCTTCTGGACATCGGCCACGGTGATCATACCGATGAGGACGCCCCGGTCGACAACAGGGAAACCAAGGTGTTTGCTGCTGTACATCTGGTTGATCACTTCGTGGACAGGCATGTTCGGTGGAAGCGCCACAACCGGCCCGGACATGATGTCTCCCACCGTCACATCCTTTAGGAGGAAATTATAACGAAGTGCGCTGGCCTCCTGCCCTGCACCGATATAGATGAAGAATGCGATGATGACGAGGATCGGGCTTAACGAAACAATCCCGACGATCCCGAATACGACCGCGAATACCTTACCGATATTTGCCGCGATGCGGGTGGCATCGGGAAGAGGTCGTGAGCGTGCAAGCCATGCCCTTAGTACCCTCCCTCCATCCATCGGGAATGCAGGCAGAAGATTGAACACGAACAGGATGAAATTGAGCAGCCCCAGGTAACCGAAAAAAAATATGAGCGTTCCGGCTACCGCCCTGTTAGCGATGAAAATATCTGATGCATAGGCAATTCCCGTACAAATAATCGCCACGACACAGCTCATCAGGGGGCCCACGAGGGCCATGGGGAGCTCCTTCACCGGGTCGGGAGTCCCCTCTTCGATCGAGGAGATCCCTCCGAAAATCAGGAGGGTGATATTATTGATTTTCAGTCCGTACCGGCGGGCGACCACCGAGTGAGCTATTTCGTGGATAAGGACACCCCCGAACAGACCGAGCGCTATCAGGGCACCGAGTATATACGAGTAAATGCCGATGGCGAACGCCGAGCTGTCTATCTCGAAAGGGTGGAGCCACCCGAAGACAAAGTTATAGCTCCCGGTAATCAGCCCCACGGTGAATGCGATCTGAGTCCCTATAATCCACGCGAAGAGGGGGATGACGACCAGGAATGTCCAGTGGATATAGATGGGAATGCCGAATAGCGAGCCAATCCTGAATGAACCGTTCATTGAAAGGTATCTTTTTAACTGTTCTAGTATATATTCTTGAATTGATCAGGATGAGAAAACAGATTACTGAATTATTCGGGCTTAACGTGTACACGGAAAAAAGCATCTTCGTCGGTGAAGTCGAAGATGTGCTCATCGATGTCGACGGGAAAAAAATGGAGGCGATCGTCGTGGGTAAGTTAAATCCCGAACTTGTCGATATAAAAAATTATAAGGGTCTGAAGATCCCATTCCGGATCATCGGAAGTATCGGAGATATTATCCTGATCCGGCACCTGCCAGGAGCCTTTAAAGGCGGATTCGAAGAAACCGAATAAAGAATACCATTTTTACAGGTATTGTACGCCTGGATCAGCAGCAACCCATGAAAAGCCGTGAAGTATTTACCAATCTCATTACGGTCCCACCTGTTTTCGTACGTCTCGATGGAAGAGGGTTCCACCGTCTCGCAGACCGTCTGGCCCTTGCAAGGCCGTTCGATGAGCGGTTTCATGAATCGATGATCTCCGTCCTCAAGTCGCTCGTTTCCGTCTCCGGCTTGAACCCCGACTTCGGGTACACGTTTTCAGATGAGATCAGCCTCTATTTCTCAGGACTTCCCTTTGGCGGAAGGGTCGAAAAAATTGATTCGGTCACTGCATCGTATACGGCAAGTGCATTCTCTCTTATTATCGACCCGAAAAGCCCTGTCTCGTTCGATGCACGGATCATCCAGGTGACCCCGGAACTGGCAATACAGTACCTCATCAACCGTCAGCACGAGGCCTGGAGGAACCATATGAATGCGTACTGCCAGAGTGCCCTGATCGATGAAGGAATATCTGCCTACGACGCCCAGAAAGCCCTCCAGGGGCTTCCTTCGAAGGCGCTTCACGAGATGATGTTCAAGCGCGGCGTCAACCTCGCAGAGACGCCATCATGGCAGCGACGCGGGACTCTCGTTTATAAAAAATTGAGACATATCCAGGGCTTCAACCCGGTGGAACACCAGTTTGTCGACACATTACGGAGTGCCGTGGCCACCGAAAGAGACCTTCCCCTCTTCAATTCACCAGAAGGCTTGGAATTTCTTAAATCAGTGATCGGAAGCCCGTGAGATACCGATCGTCACCGGAAGGCCCTCGATATCCCAGTCTTTTACGAGCCCCCATGGACCTTCAGACGACACCCCGTCGGGTCCCATGAGGGCCAGCGACGTGGCCCTTACCTCCTCCATAATTCCCTCTTCCCATTGGGAGGCAACCAGGTCACAGACTTTTTTATCCCCAATCCTGACGAACACATCGATGAAGTCTTCCACATTCAGGTCGATCTGGCGTCTCATTTCCTGGATGCGCCTGATCAGCTCTCGGGCGTTACCCTCTGCCTCGAGCTCAGGGGTGAGGCTGATATCCACGTACACCGTAGCATCCTGCATTGGGGCGGAGAATATCCCTGGTGGAAGGCTTTCGGTGAACGTCACATGGGCCGCCCCGATTTCAAATGCCTCATCACCGGACTGAAGCGTATAAGTCCCTCCCGCGGCAATCGTTTTCCTGATAAGGTTTCCATCCCATCCTGTGATGAGGTCCTTCACCAGGGGGGCTTTTTTCCCAAAAGCCGGACCAAGCGCCTTCATGACCGGTTCTGCTTTCCACGAGATCCGGTCATAGGCCCCCTGCACCGCCCGGACAGATTTCGCATTGGCCCGGTCGCAGTATAAGATATTCAGGTCTCGTACGGAATCCATGACTTCCCGCGAATCGGTTGCCACGATGCACTCCGAGACAGGCCAGCGGAGTTTCCTCTTCCCGGCCTGCCGTGCATTTGCCTGGGCCTCGTCGAACGAACGGACGATATCCATTGCAGACTCGAGGTGATCCTCGATGAGATCGCTGTTTCCCCCAAACCATGGGAGCATGTGAACGCTTTCGGGTTCTCCTTCCAGCCTGATGTTCCTGTATATCACTTCGGTGATATGCGGGACGAACGGTGCAAGGAGTACGACAAGACGGCGTATCACGTAGTAGAGCGTTTCATAAGCCTGCTGTTTTTCGGGAGAGTCCCCCTCGAGCCACAGCCTCGGCCTGATGATCTGGATATACCACCGCGAGAGATCGTCGAGGATGAAGGACATCAGGGCCCGATTAACCTTGTGGAGATGGCATTCCCCGAGGTCTGTTTCGATCTGGAATGCAAGACTGTTGATACGGGAGATGATCCAGCGGTCAACGTTTGGCATTTCCGCATGGTGGACCGCGATATAATGTCCGTTCCAGCCTCCGGGCCCGCCCGAAGGTTCCCACCGGTCGAGGATCATGTAAGGCATCGGGAAGCGGTAGACATTCCAGAATATGTTAATTGCTCTGTTGACCGTCCTTACTCCTTCCCAGTTGAATTTTAGGTCGTCCCAGGGTGCACTTGAAGACAAAACGTAGAGCCTCAGCACGTCGACCCCCTGCTGTTCAACAACTTCTTCGGGGGTGACCACATTGCCAAGGCTCTTGCTCATCTTCCGTCCTTCGGCATCGAGAGCGAACCCGTGCATCAGCACGCTCTTGTACGGCGCTGTATCGAATGCGATCGTACTCGCGCCGAGTTGAGAATAAAACCAGCCCCTCGTCTGGTCCTGTCCCTCAGTGATAAAGTCTGCAGGCCAGAGACGGTCGAAAGCCTCGTGCTGGCCCGGGAACCTGAGGGTCGCCCACGATGCCACAGCTGAATCGAACCAGACATCGAATATATCCTCGACCCGGTGCATGATCCCTCCGCAACTGCACGACACGGTAACCGAATCGACGTATGGACGGTGAGGGTCTTTGAGTTTTACTCCGCTTGCTTCTTCAAGCTCCTTTCTCGTCCCAAAAACACGGATGCGGTTGCACGAGCGGCATTCCCAGATCGGGATCGGGATACCCCAGTACCGCTGTCTCGAGATGCACCAGTCGCGGGCTTCTTTTATCCAATCGTAAAACCTCGAGCTTCCCGCCCATTCGGGGTACCATTTGACGAGGGCCACCTCATCAAGCATGCGATCTTTCAACGCCCCGGCCTTTAGGAACCACTGGGATGTCGCCCGGAAGATGATCGGCGTTTTACAGCGCCAGCAATGGCCGTAACGGTGTGCCACGGTTCCCCGGGCCATGAGATGACTGCCAAGTTCGGACAGGACGACTTCATCGGCATCCTTCACGAACATGCACTCGAAAGCCCCGCCTTCGTTTGTGAAATGACCGGTTGCATCCACGGGACAGACGATGGCGAGACCCTCTTTCTGGCCGAGGAGATAATCGTCCCACCCATGGCCCGGTGCGATGTGCACGATCCCGGTATTTTCTCTCGCGACGAAATCCGCCGCTACCACGCGGTGTGCGATATCCTGCTGCTTCGGGACCTGGGTCATTAAGGGGGAGTCATAGGTCATTCCGACGAGCTCTTTCCCGGACTTTTTCTCCCTAACGGCGAAATCCTGGTACTTGCCTTTCTTAAGAACCTGTTCCACGAGCCCCGATTCGATCCAGAGGTCTTCGGATATCCCTCCCTTCACGGCGCTGACCCGGGAGTATTCGAACCCCGGGTTGACTGCCACCGCGACGTTTGCCGGCAATGTCCAGGGAGTGGTTGTCCAGATGACAAAATATTCATCTTTTTTCCCGGTAACCGGAAATTTGACGAAGATCGAGGGATCTGTCTCGTCCCAGTATTCAACCTCCGCATCGGCGATGGCAGTGGCGCACCTCGGACACCAGTTGACGACCCGGAAACCCCGTTCGAGCATTCCCCGTTCGGCTGCCCTTTGGATTGTCCACCATGCGGCCTCGATGTATTCGGGTTGAATTGTCTGGTAGGGGTCTTCGAAGTCCAGCCAGACACCAAGTTTTTTGAACTGTTCACTCATCACGGCAAGGTTTGCGGTCGCAAACTCCCGGCATTCGCCAATAAATTTTTCAATGCCGAATGTCTCGATATCCTTTTTTGACGAGAAACCAAGTTTCTGTTCGACCCTGACCTCGATGGGAAGACCGTGCATATCGTAGCCGGCCCTGGCGATCACATGCCTACCGCACATCCGGTAGTACCGGAGGAGACTGTCCTTGATGATCTTGTTCCATGCCGTCCCAAGGTGAATGTGTCCTGTCGTATAAGGCGGCCCGTCGACAAAGAAAAACGGCGGGTCCTGTTCATGGAGTGATACGACCCGCGCAAAAGTCCCTTCGCTCTCCCAGAGTGCCTGCACCGCTCCCTCGATTTCATGGGCATTGTAATTGCTCGTGACTTCCTTCAACCTGATCCCTCAGCTGGTCATCCACCCGTGGCCGGGATTGACGGGATGAATATTCAATACTATTCTACCCTGCAGCACAAAGTAGTTTTGAAAGTATAGGAATAACTGGGATAGAGCGAGGGATCTTCCATGAGTTCCAGAAAGGCGGTACCGGTAAACCTATCCGCTGAGGTCTCCGCTTAATTTCACGATCCCGTTCAATGCGTGAGCCTTACGCCATAAGTTGTTTTACCGTCGTTTCAGGTATGGCCTCCAGTCATCCGAAAATTACAATCCGGGTCAGACTAGATTTTATCCTTTGATCGGTTTTTTGGGCAGCCATTCTGAAATTCTTACGACACCTTTCCCGTGTATCCGTGGCAACGGGGGAATTTCCCGGGTGGATCTCCCTGTTTGCGCAAAACCTTTTCGCGGATTACCCGTGTTCCACCCCTGGGACGGGGGAACCTTATTTTACATCCTGCACCAGATGCTCTGAATTATATTCGGAAGGTGTCGGGAATATGGAGGAACATCCTCTCCTTGTCGGGGGTAAAAAGATCTTTACGGAAGAGATTGCAGATGTCAGGTTTCCCTTTAATGGTGATGTTTTCGCCCGTGTCTGCCAGGCTGGCACCGCAGAACTGGATAATGCCGCCGCGGCCGCAGAACGTGCATCAGGGGAAATGAGCGATCTTACTTCAGGCGAACGTTACCATATCCTCGAAAGCCTGGGCGACCATATCCGGGATCATGCCGGAGAGTTCATCGATATCATGGTAATGGAAGGAGGAAAAACAAGGAAATTTGCGTCTTCCGAGGTTGCGAGAGCCGAGGTGACGGTCAGGATCTCTGCCGTGGAGGCAAAACGCATCTACGGCGAAATTATTCCTCTCGACTGGAGCGAGGACCTGAAAGGATGCTTTGGTTACCTTCGCAGGTTCCCGGTGGGGCCTGTCCTTGGGATCATCCCCTTCAATTTTCCCTTAAACCTTGCATGCCATAAGCTGGGACCGGCGATTGCAGCCGGCAATCCAATCATCCTCAAACCAGCCTCTGCAACACCTGTGTCAGCCCTGCTGCTCGGAGACCTTTGCCTTGCAGCAGGGGTCCCTCCTGATGCCATCAGTGTCGTCCCGTGTCCCGGCAGTCGTGCGGAACAGCTGGTACGAGACCCGAGGATCAGGTTCGTCTCGTTCACCGGGAGCTGCACGGTTGGCTGGCGCCTGCGGGAGATTGCAGGGAGGAAAAGAGTGAGCCTCGAGCTTGGAGGAAACGCAGCGGTGATCGTCCACGAAGACGCCGACCTGGACAATGCGGCCCGGAGGATAGCCCAGGGAGGGTTTTCGAACGCGGGGCAGGTCTGCATCTCGGTACAACGCGTCCTCATCCACCGGCCGGTGTTCGCACCAGCGGTGGAAAAAATTCTGGCTGCTGTAAGGGGACTTAAAACCGGTGACCCAAGGGATCCAACATCTGACGTAGGTCCCATGATTGATCGGGTAAAGGCCCTTGAAGCCCACAAAAAAATTCTCGAAGCAACAGGACAGGGGGCGAAGATCCTTACCGGTGGGACCCTCGACGGGACTATGTTTACCCCTACCGTGCTTTCCGGCACTACGCCGGATACGAGGGTGAACAGCGAGGAGGTCTTTGCCCCGGTGATCGCAGTCGTCCCCTACGAAGACTTTAGCGATGCCATCCGCATGGTTAACGATAGTGAATTCGGGCTCCAGGCAGGGGTTTTTACCCGGGACATAGGCCGCATTATGAGGGCGTATGAGGATTTGCGGGTAGGAGGCGTAATCATCAATGATATCCCCACATTCCGGGTGGACCAGATGCCCTACGGTGGCGTCAAGGGTTCGGGAACCGGGAGGGAAGGTCCGAGATATGCCATCGAAGAGATGACCGATCCCAGGCTGATGGTGATACACCAGGAGGACTTGTAACATGACGCAGATTGCTGTGATCGGAGCAGGGTCATGCGATCCGGAACTGTACTCTGCGGCTGAAGCTGCCGGTGCCCGTGTGGCGGAAATGGGCGCAGTACTTCTTACAGGAGGGCTTTCCGGGGTCATGGAGGCTGCCTGCAAGGGGGCGAAATCCCGGGGCGGTACCACGGTGAGCATTATCCCTTTTCTCACCGGAGAAAATGCCTATAGCGATATTATCATCAGGACAGGGCTTGGCCAGGCGAGAAATACCGTACTCGTCCAGTCTGCCGGCGCCGTGGTAGCCATCGGAGGAGAATACGGCACTCTTTCAGAAATAGCGGCGGCATTAAAGATCGGAAAACGGGTATTCGGGTATAATACCTGGGATATCAAAGGAGTGCAGGCCTGCGACTCCCCAATCGACGCAGTTATCAGGGCAGTTGACGCGTGCTGCCCGTCATAGTCGTATCGTATCCTCCGAGCCTTTCCAGGATATTTTTAAACCGATCGGACCCGACGGCCCTGAACAGTTCCGCGATCCGCGGGTCTTCAAGACTCTCTTTATAGGCGACCATCTCATAACGTTCTCTTCCGATCGGCACGAACGAGAGCCCAAGAGACTTTGCCACACTGTAGACGCCGAGTCCTGCATCGGCTTCTCCCGATTTGACGGCCAGCGCAACGGCAAGGTGTGTCGTTACCTCCCTGTCATATCCGACGAGGCGTTCAGGACTGATTCCCCTCCTGGTGAGTTCGTAATCGAGCAATAACCGCGTCCCTGAACCTTTCTGCCTGTTGATGAACCGTTTGTCCAGGATATCGTCCAGTCCCGAGCCGTCCTTCGAGATAATTCCCTGCTGGCGCTCTGCCACGCAGAGCAGGACCAGTTCTTCGCCGCCGAGGTATTTTTCCAGGTAGCAGGTATTGTAAGTCCCGTTGTCGCAGAGGAGGTGCATGGGGGCAACATGGCAGTCTCTTTTTTTCAGGGCCAGCAGGCCTCCCATACTGCCGACATGCGTGGAATGGATTTCTATTCCCCTGTTCTGCATCAGGTCTGCGAGATAGTCCAGGCAGGGGTCGTGACTCCCTGTCACGAGCAGGGCTGAATCGACCTGTTCGCCCGGCACCATGAGTGTTGCCGGGATTGTCCGGCCTGCTTCGTAACCCTCGGTGTTTACGGGTATTTTCAGCAGCGCATTCGCCCGTACCGCACTCATCTGGACTCCGGCCCCCCGGGAGAGCGGTGATGCGACATAGCGATCGCCGACCTTCCCTAACGAGAGGAGGACGAATTCTTCGACCCCTGTATCTGAATGTATGGTTGAGGTAAGCCGGGCTGGAAGACTTGTGGCAGGCAGAGGGACGATACCGAACCGGCCGAAGAGGGGTACGATAATCTCCCGTATCACCGTCAGTGCCGAAAGAGGATAACCAGGCATTCCAATGACGGGTTTGCCATCGATTTTCCCGATGATTACCGGTTTTCCGGGCTTCATGGCAACCCCGTGGGCGAGGACGGTGCCGAGCTCCCCGATGACGTCAGCGGTGAAGTCCTTCGTCCCGGCCGATGACCCGGCTGAGACGATAAGGATGTCGTTCTCACTAACGCCGTGCCTGATCGCTTCCCTGATCCTTTCCGGTTCGTCCGGGGTGATCGGGTACCTCGTGCAGACGGCACCAAGCGATGTCAGCCAGGCCTCTGCCATGATGGTGTTGCTCTCGACGACCTGACCCGGAGCAGGCCTCGTCCCGTGAACGACCAGTTCGCTGCCGGTCGGCAGGAGACCAATACTGACCGATACGACGTCGACTTCGGTAATGCCGTACGTTGCAAGGGCGCCCGCCTCGTGGGGCCTGATGCGGTGCCCGGACGGCAGCACCATCTCCGACTCCCCGATGTCTTCACCGGCCGGGCGGATATGCTGCCACGGTGGAGCCGCTTTCCTGATCACGTAACTGTCCCCGGATACAGTCACATCCTCGATCATGATCACGGCATCGTACCTGTCGGGGACTACATTGCCCGTATTGATTCGCACCGCATCGGTCAGGGTGACCGGTCTTTGCTCTCCAGCCCCGTACGTGTCCAGGCTCCTCACGGCAATTCCATCCATTGCTGCGAGATGCACCTCTGGGACCGAATATCGTGCGAAAATTGGCGTTGCAGTTATCATCCCTACCGATTCTTCCAGCCTGACCAGCCGGTGGGAAATTTTTTCCGGGAACGATGTTTCGATCAGGTCGAGTGCGTCCCCGAGGGTAATCACCTCGAGATACCGTTTCACCAAAGGATCACCTCTACCT
>Ga0335071_10007017_pt1 | contig 11626 bp, 13 predicted proteins | sample Lox_Sample_15_FD_206724 | JGI IMG/M metagenome (GOLD analysis project Ga0335071, IMG submission 206724) | Soil microbial communities from Loxahatchee National Wildlife Refuge, Florida, United States - Lox_Sample_1.5 | ecosystem: Environmental > Terrestrial > Soil > Wetlands | place: USA...
GCAAGACCCTCGCCCTCGAGCACGACCAGGATGCGGCGGGGGATGTCGAGCTTGCGGGCGACCGCAAGCGGTGCCACCGCATCGGTCGGCGCGACAATCGCCCCGAGCAGGAAGCCGACGTCCCAGGATAGGCCAATGAGATAGTGCACGGTCGCAGCGACGGCAGCCGCGGTGAAGATCACGCAGCCGACCGCAAGCAGCATGATCGGCCGCAGGTTGAACTTGAACTCGCGCCAGCTCATGGCGACGCTCGCCGAATAGATCAGCGGCGGCAGCACCACCAGCAGCACCAGCTCCGGTGACAGTTCCAGCGCCGGCATCCCCGGCACGAAGGCGAGCGCAATGCCGGTGACCAGCAGCAGGATGGCTGGCGCGACATCGGTCCGCCGCGCCAGCAGCGAGGCGCCGGCGAGCACGGCAAGCAGGATCAGGATGATTTGAAACGAGGCTTCCATGGCCGGAGCAATGGCCCGGAAGCGGTCGCAAGGTCAATGCGAGGGGGTTATGCAGGGTGGGTAGAGAGACGCAAAACCCACGATGCGTCCAAGCGCACAGTTCGTAGGGTGGGTTAGCGAAGCGTAACCCACCATCTTTGCGGCCCCGAAGACGGTGGGTTACGCCTTCGGCTAACCCACCCTACGCATTCCCCATCACTCCCTCAAATCATAACGATACGACTTGGAGACGATCTGCCAGCCATCGGCCAGCTTCATCGCCACCAGATAATCGGTGAAGTAACGCGGCGGCAGCTGGCAGCGTACCTTGATGAAGGCGGTGTTGGCGTCGGACCGGTCGATGGTGACGATGAAGTCCTCGCGCGGCTTGCCTTCGGCTTTGCCGGAGGGCCGCTTTCTCACCCAGGCCAGCCAGTCTGGCACGGTCAGCACCTTGAGCTCGCCCTTCTCCACCCAGCGAAGGTCGGCGGAGGGGTGGAACATGGCGCCCAATTTGTCGGCATCGCCGTCATAGAGGCCGTCGAAATAGCCCTGCACCACGGCCTCGACGCTGGAACGGTCATAGCTCATCGGTCTCTCCCTTGTGGACGTCCCTGGTTCCAAATCTTGAACCGAATCCCGCCATCGGCAAAGTGCGAACCGGAGCGCGGCTGGCGCGACAAAATTTCATGGATGCAAGCAGCAATGTCCAGCGCGGGAATATCCTTGGTGATCTGGCTCACAGGACGGCCGCGGCAATCTCTGGTAACCCGCTTGCAATCGTGACGGCATTGCGTGATTTGAGTGACGAGGGAGCTCCGAAAGCATCATGATGAATTGGCTTGGGTGTTTCGGTTTGCGCAAGATCCTGCTCGCCGCGGCCCTGCTCCTGGCAGGCCACCCGGCCCTGGCCGAGAAGCGCGTGGCGCTGATCCTCGGCAACTCCGCCTATCAAAACGCGCCGCCGCTGGCCAATCCGGTCTATGACGCCGCGCTGATTGCGGCGCGGCTGAAGGCCGCCGGCTTCGACGTGGTCGATTCCCGGCATGATCTCTCGGCGCTGCAGACCCGGCGGGCGTTGCGCGATTTCGAGGACAATGCCCGCGACGCCGATATCGCGGTCGTCTACTACGCCGGTCATGGCATCGAGGTCGACGGCACCAATTACCTGATTCCGGTCGATGCCAAGCTGGAGCGCGATTCCGACGTCTATGACGAGGCGCTGTCGCTGGACCGTGTGCTGGTCGCGGTCGAGCCGGCCAGGAAGCTCAGGCTCGTCATCCTCGACGCCTGCCGCGACAATCCGTTTGCCAGGACCATGAAGCGGGCGCTCGCCTCGCGCAGCATCAGCTCCGGTCTCGCCAAGATCGAGCCGACCAGCCCCAACACCCTGATCGCCTATTCAGCCAAGGCCGGTTCCACCGCCGAGGACGGCAATGGCAAGGACAGCCCGTTCACGATTGCGCTGGCGGGTCATCTCACCACGCCCGGGCTCGATGTCCGCAAGGCCTTCGGCTTCGTGCGCGACGATGTGCTGAAAGCAACCTCCAATCGCCAGGAGCCGTTTGTCTATGGCTCGCTCGGCGGTGACGATGTCGCCCTGGTTCCGGCCCCCGTCGCGCCGGCCGCCTCCGCTGCGCAAACAGCGCCAGTCCCGCAGGCCGATGCGCGGCACGACTATGAACTGGCGATGCAGGTCGGCAGCCGCGCGGCGCTGGAGGCGTTCCTGGCGCAGTATCCTGCCGGCTTCTACGCAAGCCTCGCCCGCTCCCAGCTCGACAAGATCGCAGCCGCGCCGGCCGCTCCCGCCAAGCCGCAGACGGCGCCCGCAACGCAGGCCGCAAAGAGCGATGCGCCAACCACGGCGCCGGCTGCACCGGTCGCCGCTGACAAGACCGTGAACGTCGCGGCCCTCGATGCCGGCACGCCGCCGGCGGACCTTGCGAGGTCCGTGCAGGCCGAGCTCCGCCGCGTCGGCTGCCTCAGCAGCGACGCCGATGGCAAATGGACCCCGGCCGCGCAGCGCTCGCTGTCGCAGTTCAACCGCTATGCCGGCACCAAGCTCGACACCAAGGTCGCAAGCTCTGACGCGCTCGATGCGCTCAAGCAGAAATCCTCCCGCGTCTGCCCGATGGTCTGCGCCCATGGCTACAAGGCTGACGGCGATCAGTGCACCAAAATCGTCTGCGCCGAGGGCTCGTTCCTCAACGACGACAATGAATGCGAGAAGCGGCACGAAAAGAAGCCGGTTGCCGCACGTGAACGGCCGGAACCGCGGCAACCGACTGTCAGGCGCTCGCAAGCGCCGGGTTACGCGCCGGGCGCGGGCACGGCGCCGGCGGGCCGTCCGCTCACCGGTTCTGAGCGCATGCTGGGCTGCTATTCGAACGAAGCCATCATGTCGGGACGCTGCCCCTGATCGCGGTCACGACCCGATCGCGCTGGCGGCGATGTTGACCGTCAGCGCCAGCAGGGCGGTGTTGTAGATGAACGAGATGATGCCGTGCACGGTCGCGGTGCGGCGGATGGTCTTGTCGGTGATGCCGACGTCGGAGACCTGCGCGGTCATGCCGATCACGAAAGAGAAATAGACAAAGTCCCAGTAATCCGCGTGGTCATGGCTGTCGCCGGACGGAAATTGCAGGCCGCCGGGCTTCGTGCCACGGTAATAATCGTGGGCGTAGTGCAGGGCGAAAACGGTGTGCACCGCCGCCCATGACAGCGCGATGGTGACGGTTGCATGCGCGAGCTCCAGCGCGCCGCGATGCGGCGTTCCGAGCTCGAACACAATCGCCGCGATGCTGGCAAACGCGCCGAGTGCGGCCACCATCAGGATCGCGAAGCGGCCGTCATCCTGCAGCACCGCGTTGCGGCGGATGTGATGCTGCTCGCAGCGGAGCATCATCAGGTAGACCAGGATCAGATAGAGCGCGGCAAAGATGTCCCACGCGACCAAGAGCCGGGTCATCACGCGCATGCTGCCCGGCAGCAGGACAAAGGCGACGATGCCCACCGCAACCGCGAAGAAGGTGCGCGGCCGCGCATAGACCACGCGCACCGGCCGCGACATCGTGCGGAAGCGGACCAGGATGGGATCGTCAGCTTCCATGGCGTGACCCTGATTTTAAGCGGCAGCAGGACTCGGTTCACCTCTCCCGGAGGGAGAGGTGCATCCGGACCAGCCAGCTGAATCGAATCGCATCATGCGCTAGTTCTTGCGCTCGGCGACAAAGCGCGCAGCGGCCCGCAGCACGTCGGCCCGCGCACCGAAGATCGACAGCGCCGCATCGCCGCGCGCCAGCAGGTCGCGCACGCGCTGCCGGGCGCCTTCGATGCCGAGCTGGGTGACAAAGGTGGTCTTGCCGAGCTCGGCGTCGGCGCCCGCGGGCTTGCCGAGCGTCGCCGCATCGCTTTCGACATCGAGCAGGTCGTCGGCGATCTGGAAGGCTTCGCCGAGCGCGCGGCCGAAATCGTCCAGAGCATTGTATTCGGTGTTCGAGGCCTGGCCGAGCAGCGCGCCGGCAATGCAGCCGAAACGCAGCAGCGCACCGGTCTTCATCTGCTGCACGCGGGCGACATCGACCGGCTCGCGGTCGCCGAAGCGGCCTTCGCCGGCGAGGTCGAGCATCTGGCCGCCGGCCATGCCGCCGATCCCGGAGGCGCGGGCGAGCGCACGGGTCAGCGCCAGGCGCACGCCTGCCTCGCGGTGAATCTCGTCGCGCGTGATGATGTCGAAGGCGATGGTGAGCAGCGCATCGCCGGCGAGAATCGCGGTGGCGTCATCATAGGCCTTGTGCAGCGTCGGGCGGCCGCGGCGCAGGTCGCTGTTGTCCATCGCCGGCAAATCGTCATGGATCAGCGAATAGCAGTGAATGCACTCCAGCGCGGCACCGGCGTAGAGCGCAGCCTCGCGGTCCACACCGAATACCGCGGCGCTCTCCACCACCAGGAACGGCCGCAGCCGTTTTCCGCCGCCCAGGCTGGAATAGCGCATGGCGTCGAGCAGCCGCTTCGGCCGCGCGATCTCGTGCGTCAGCACCTGATCCGAGAGCAGCCTGTCGAGCAGGTTTTCGGTATCCTCCGCGGTCTTATCCAGCCGGTTGGTAAAGTCCGATAGGGCCGTGGCGGTCATGCAGGGAAAGCTCCGGTCAAGTCCGAGAAAGGAGGGGGAATTTCGGCCGGACAATCCTTTATGCGGCCGGCTTCGTCAATTCTTGGCTGCAGGAAGCGGCCTGCCATAAAAGTGCTTGAAAAAAGGCAGGACTTGTCAGGCAGATAGCATTCACCTCGCAGTATTAACGGGTTTCTTGGCCCTCCTCTCCAACCAAAAACGGCTGATTTGCGCGCCTTCCGGATCCTGCTCCTGATCGCAATCGTCGCGCTTGCGGTGCCCTATGGTCTCGCACCGTTCTACCGCACCGGCCATCCGGTCTCGGCGCTGATGGCCTGGCATTCCCTCAAGGGCGACCCCGTGACCAGGCACTGGGTCGATCTGGCATCGATGTCGCCGGCGCTGCCGGCCTCGGTGGTCGCTGCGGAGGACGCTCATTTCTGCAAGCATCATGGCATCGACTGGGGCGCGCTGCGCGAGGCGATCGACGAGGCCCAGGAGGGCGGCGACATCCGGGGCGCATCGACCATCACCCAGCAGGTCGCGAAGAACCTGTTTCTGGCCTGGCTGCCGGACATCGTCCGCAAGGTCTTCGAGTTTCCGCTGGCGCTCTGGATCGATTTCGTGCTGCCAAAGCAGCGGATCCTGGAGCTCTACCTGAACATCGCGGAATTGGGCCCGTCGGGCCAGTTCGGGGCCGAGGCCGGGGCCGACTATGCCTTCGGCCGCTCCGCGACCATGCTCACACCCAAGGAGGCGGCCCTGCTGGCGGCGATCCTGCCCAGTCCGGGCAAGCGAAGCGCCCGCAATCCGACCCCCGCGGTTCGCCGCCTGGCTGGAATCTATATGGTGCGGTCGCAGGGTGTGCGGCGGTGCTGGCCCGAAAATCGGTAACTTTGGCCCCGTTTCGGTGCATTTTTAGCCGCCGACGCCCTAGCCTTGTGGCATTCCATCCTCTATAAGCCCGCCCTTGAACCCCGCATTGGCTAAAGCGCTGCTGGCGCGCCAGACCGTCCGGTCCGCGGACGGCGGGATCGAGATTTACCCTTAGAGGACACCGACATGGCCGTTCCCAGACGAAAAACTTCGCCCTCGCGGCGTGGCATGCGCCGCTCGGCGGATGCGATCAAGAAGCCCACTTATGTCGAGGACAAGGACTCCGGCGAGCTGCGCCGTCCGCACCATCTCGACCTCAAGACCGGCATGTACAAGGGCCGGCAGGTGCTGAAGAAGAAAGAGTCCTGAGCTTCGGTGTGGATGCGGGATTCGGGTAAGCTAAAGCGCTTGCCCGAATTTGGGCCCATCGGCGCGCTAAATGTGGCGCGCTCGGACGGCGCCCCATAACTCAGGCCAAGAATCAGCCCAAGAAATCAGCAAGACCATGGTCGGTTTTCCGCTTCTCCTGATCCCGCTCGCGGTCTTCAACATCGTCGCCTTCCTGATGCCTGACGTCGCCCCGACGGTGACGTTGTTCAGCCTGCATTTGATGTCGGGCACGGAATGGCCGGTCACGCTGAGCGACGTGCTGATTGCGCTCGGCATGCTGCTTCTGATGCTCGAGATCATCAAGGGCGCGCGCCCCGGTGCAAAATTCCTGATGGACCACCTGCTTTCGCTGGTGGTGTTCGGTGCGGCTGCCGCCGAATTTGTGCTGTGGCCGAAATTCGGCAACTCGACCTTCTTCCTGCTGACACTGCTGGCGCTGGTCGATTTCATCGGCGGCCTTGCGCTTCGCGTCCGCCGCTCCGTGCAATATGCGCTGGTCCCGGTGTCGTCGCCGCGGGAGAGGAAGCGCGCCGCCGCGGCGGCCGCGGAGGAGCTGGCCCCGGCACAGGAGCGGCGCGTCGAGCCCGCGCCTGTGATGCCGCCCGCGCCGGCCGAACCGGTCATTGAACCGCGCAATGCATCGCGGCCCTCGGCGGCATCGGTTGCCGAATCGGTGCTGTCAGATCATCCCGCGCCCAAGGCGCCGCAGGCCGAGGCGGTGCCGCATGTTCAGCCGTCGCCCCCGCCCGAGCCGGCTGCTTCGCCAAACGAACATTCGCCGCAGGTCACCTCGCCCGAGTTGCAGCCGACGACCAGCGCCCCGCCTGCGCCGGACGAGCCGCAGCGCTAGCTCCAATGTTGACCCGTCATCCTGAGGCGCTCGCGAGAGCGAGCCTCGAAGGATGAACGGCCCCGGTGCTGCAGCGGGGCCGTCGCCCTTCGAGGCCGCCGCTTCGCGACGGCACCTCAGAGTGACGGTGATGGGTCAGCGCCGGTTTCAAACTTGCTAGATCATCTGCCTGGTCTTTAGCCCCGCGCCCAGAATCTGATGCTGGTGCGCGCCATAGGCCGACAACGCGTCCGCGGCCCTGTCCCGCGGCCCGCGCCTGCGGTCGGCGAGCCGCTCGGCAGCGGCGATCAGCTGGGTGACAAAGCTCGGGTCGGGCGAGGGCAGGGGCTGCGTCGGCGGCAGCCGTTGCGCGGACGCCGCAACCGGTAGCACGGCCGTCGCGGCCGGCGCCGCGCTCGCATCGGGCCGCAGATCGGTCAATTCCAAAGGTCGGGCAGCGGGCATCGCAATGACGTCCTTGTCACATTCCGGGACGTTGCCGTCCCTGCGATTAACTGACCGGCAAGCATTATGCCGCGCCCGGGCGAGCCGGTCCCGACCGACTTCACAACATGGTTTGCAGATTATTTATCAACTTTACTTAACCTCGCAGCCGAATGGACGCTATCTTTCGGCGTTGACGATCGACAGCCTGTCCCGAAACGAGGCGAATGTGACACCAGCGCCGCTGCCAACCTCGTCCATCCTGGCGTCCCTCGGGCAGGCGGCCTTCGTCTGGGAGATCGCAACCGACGCGATCACCTGGAGCGAGCCGACCGAAGCGGTGTTTCCCGACATTGCGCCGGCGTCGCTCGCGACCGGTGCGGAATTCGCCAAGCTGATCGAGCCGCAGCGCTCGATCCGCAGCGACGCGCTGAACTTTTCACCTCCGGCCCACGGCGCGGGCGGCGTGCCCTACCGGATCGAATACGCCGTGCGCAGCGCGTCCTCGCAGCCTGAAGTGTGGATCGAGGAGACCGGCTGCTGGTTCGCAGGCGCGGACGGCAAGCCGGCGCGGGCCCATGGCATCGTGCGCATCAACAATGAGCGCCACGCCCGCGAGGAGCAGCTTATAAAACTCTCGCGCAACGATGCGCTGACCGGTGAGCTCAACCGCACCCACCTGGTCGCCGCGCTGGCGGAGGCGATCGAGGAAAGCATCCGCTTCCGCATCGCCTCGGCCTTCATGCTGATCGGCATCGACCATCTGGCGCGCATCAACGACGCCTTCGGTTTCGATGTCGCGGACGCGGTCATTGCCGAGGTCGCCACGCGCATCCGCGCGCGGTTGCGCGGCGGCGACGTGCTGGGACGCTTTTCCGGCAACAAGCTCGGCCTGATCCTGAAGAACTGCACCATCGAGGACATGAATGCCGCGGCCGAGCGCTTCCTCGCAGGCGTGCGCAACGAGGTGGTGCCGACCCGGCTCGGGCCCGTTTCGGTCACCGCCTCGATCGGCGCGGTGAGCGTGCCGCGCTATGCCCGAACCGCGGACGAGGCGCTCAACCGTGCCCATGAGACGCTCGATGGCGCCAAGCGCCGCCGGGCCGGCTCGTTCGCCGCCTGGCGTCCGAACGCGGAGCGCGATGCGCAGCGCCGCGTCAACATCCGCGTCACCGACGAGATCGTCACCGCGCTGAACGAGCGGCGGATCGCGCTGGCCTTCGAGCCGGTGGTGGATGCGCAGACCCGCAAGCCCGCCTTCCATGAATGCCTGGTCCGCATGGAGCAGGATGGCGGCCGCGTGCTGCTCGCCCCGGATATCGTGCCGGTGGCGGAGCGGCTCGGCCTGATCCGGCTGGTCGACCACCGCGTGCTGGAGCTTGTGGTGGCCGAGCTCGCATCCGCGCCGGAGGTCTCGCTGAGTCTCAACATCTCCCCGGACACCACCATGGATCCGGACTGGTGGTCGTCGATCGAATCGCTGATGCGCGCCCACCCTGCTGTCGCCGAGCGGCTGATTGTCGAGATCACCGAGACGGTGGCGATCCAGGACATCGACGATGTCAGGAGCTTCGTGTATCGCCTGAAAAACCTCGGCAGCCGCATCGCCATCGACGATTTCGGCGCCGGCTACACTTCGTTCCGCAATTTGCGCAAGCTCGACGTGGATATCGTCAAGATCGACGGCGCCTTTGTGCAGAACATCGTGACCTCGGCGGATGATCGCGCCTTCGTGCAGACGCTGCTCGATCTCGCGCGGAGACTGAAGATCGAGACCGTCGCCGAGTGGGTGCAGGATGAAGAAGCAGCGACGCTGCTGCGCGACTGGGGCTGCGACTACATCCAGGGCCACCTGATCGGGCTTGCCTCCGGCGAGCGGCCGTGGCGGAAGGGTGCGGAGATGGTGCTGCCGGCCGCGGGCTAGCTTTTGTCGGCTGGCACGGATCGCAAGCCCGGGTCGGCCGCACGCCCTCGCGCCTTGCTGGCGCATCTGCTTGCGGTCCCCGTTCGTCTGATCGCTTCGCTCCTCTTCGCACCGCGCGGCCAGAGCCTGCGCGGATTTTTTTTCAAGAGCTGTAATGGATGGGCCGCTTGCAACCTTTGGAGAGACAAGACCTCAGCTTGTCCTTCAAAGGAGACCACATGTCTGTCCAGTTACTTGTCATCTATCCGCCGCCCAGGGATGCGGGCGCATTCGAGCGCGCATACAACGAGCAACACCTTCCCTATGCCGGGCCGCGGCTGATGGCCGAAGGCGCCACCGGCGTCACGACCAGGCGTGTTCTGGGCTCGCCGGGCGGCGCGCCGGCGTTCCATTGGATATCGTTCATCGATTTTCCGTCCGCTGACGTGGCCAAGAAATGCGCCAAATCCAGCGGCGGCCAGGAAGCCCTGCAGCATGCCGCCTCGATCTCATCCGGCGGCCAGCCGCAATATCTGCTGATCGGCGACAGCAAATAGCGAACGGTGTCCCGGCGGGCGGGTGCGGTTTTGCACTCGCCCGCCTGCAGGACCTTGCAGGAAACAGAAGAGACGGCCTACGCCGGTCGTCCTTCCTCGTAATCAGCCATGCAGCGGCGCAATCGTCGCTTCGCCCGAAACAGCAGCACACCGACATGTTCGGGTGTCGTTCCGAGCTGCACGGCCACGTCCTCGCCGGGGACATCGTCGACCAGGCGGAGATTGACGACCGCCTGCTGCACCTCGTTCAACGTCAGGAGGCAGCCGAGCGCAAGCGCGTGCTGCTCCGCCTGAATCACCAGGTCGTCGGTGGACGGCTCCCCTGACGCAACGTTTTTCAACGCTTCATCATCCACAAGGTGCGGCCTTGCGTAGTCATGACGGCGTCGCCGATTGCGCGCGATATTGCGCGCAAGCGTGCCCAGAAGCCGCGCCGATTCCACGGGCGAGCCGACCAGAAGCCGCGCCTGCGGCAGCTGGAGAAAGCTGACAAACGCTTCCTGCACACAATCCAGTGCGTCCTCGGCGCGGACGCCTTCACGCACCACCAGTCGGCAGATCCGGGCGCGATGCGCATGGACCAGCTGCGTGACCCAGCCAAAGAAGCCGTCTTGTTGCCCGGATTGCACCTTCCGGATTGCATCCTGTCGCGCCATCAGACACTCCACCTGCAATTGCTCATGCCGGGGCGTCCAGCCCGGCGGACATCCCTCAATTCGCCCCTTTACTGCGCGGTCAGGCCTGCGGTCTGGCGCGCCAGTCGAAACACGAGCTCCTTCGAAATTCGTTGCGCGAGCGCTTCATTTGCAGCGCGCCAGAGCGGAATGGCATTCTCCAGACGCCGCGCACCCGCTTCGGTCAGCCAAACCGCGCGGCGCCTCAGATCGCTTTCGACCATCGCGATCTCGACCAGCCCCTGGGTTTCGAGCGCGCGAAGATTGCGTGACAGTGTCGACGGGTCGAGGCCTGTGCGGTTTACGAGCGAGCCGAGCGTATCGTCGGCGGCCACCGCGATCTGCGCCATCAAGCCGAGCTGGGCCAGGCTCAGTCCGGTGCCGGCAAGATCCTGTTCAAGCGTCTGTGTGATGCGCCGTGCGAGCAGCCGGGCGCCAAGCCCGACACAGCCTTCGAGCATCGCAACAGCGTCAGTCCGCAGTCTCTTCGGAGCTTGCTTCGCCTTTGACATAACTACTTGTATATACATCATTTGTAGATACATGCAACTCCGGCCCCGATCGCTCCGAGCCGCAGCGCGCGCGGCCGCGTGTTGGCGGCGTTTGCCGGCGGTTCCAGAGCCTCGGCTGCAGCTTCCCGGTGAACTGGTTGCCTGATCAGACCGTTTATGAGGGGCAGACAATCAACGGCGAGGTGGCCGATGCGCTATTTGGCACAGGCGGTAGATCAGTATGGCGTCGCCCTGGCGAGCTACGAGTTCGAGTGTCGTTCCGACGAGGAAGCCCGCAAGACGGCGGGCAGATACCTCGCGGTCCATCACACCATCGACCTCTGGGCGGATGGACGACGTGTGTCGCGACTGACGGGCGGCGAAACCGAGCGCAGCACCGCCTGTGCTCCGAAGGGATGATCACGTCCGGCTGCCGGTGCGTTCAGGCGCGAAGCCTTTGCCCGTGCCCGTGCCTGGCGCAGCTCGCCAAAGGCCGCCCGTGACAGAGAGGGCTTCTCCCACGATTACCGATTGTTCACTACACCTTCGCCGAAAATGCGCTCAACATGGCCAGAGGCAAACGATGGTGGACGCGTAACAGATCGAGTCATCGCCATGCGCCGCGGCTCTCTCCTGCACGCTGTTGCCACAGCCGGCCTCTTCCTGGCATCCAGCCTCATCCCGGATGCATCCGCCGCGGCCGCCGAGCACGCCCTGGCTGTCTCCGTCGACGATTTCATTTACATCGACACGTCGAACGAGCCTACCGATCAGACCGCCGCGCATGAAACGCGATTGCGCGCTTTCATGACCGCGCTGCGGGACGACCTCACGGCAGACGGCCGCTTTGAGCTCGTGCCGTCCTCGTGCGCATCAAGCTGTCCGACCGATGGACCGGCGTTGCGCGATCGGCTGCG
>Ga0335071_10007018_pt1 | contig 11625 bp, 15 predicted proteins | sample Lox_Sample_15_FD_206724 | JGI IMG/M metagenome (GOLD analysis project Ga0335071, IMG submission 206724) | Soil microbial communities from Loxahatchee National Wildlife Refuge, Florida, United States - Lox_Sample_1.5 | ecosystem: Environmental > Terrestrial > Soil > Wetlands | place: USA...
GCGTCATCGAGAGCCACGCCGCGGCCGACGCCGGCGGCTCCGAGAAGCCGAAGAAGGAGACGGTGGTGCGCTCGCAGCCGAAGGTGGGGCGCAACGACCCCTGCCCCTGCGGTTCGGGCAAGAAGTACAAGAAGTGTCACGGGGCAACCGAGGCGGCCGCCTAGGAGAGGCGGCGGCCGGTCGCATGGCGAGGTCCGCCCCGGTCGTTTCGCTAGGCGCCGTCCCGCTCGCGCGGGATGGCGAGCGAAGGCTCGGGAGGCAGGTTCAGCAGCTCCTCCGGGCAGAGCTCGCAGACGAAGTCGATGACGTCGCGGGGGGAAACCATCCCCGTCGGCGCGCCCCGCTCGTCCACCACGGGCACGTGCCGGTAGCGGTTCACGGACATCTTGTTGATGGCGTACGCGAGGCTGTCGCGGGCGCGCAGCACGTCGGGGTCCCTCGTCATCACCTTCTTCACCGCCATCCGGGCGAGGCCGCGGGTGGAGAGGGCCCGGTCCATGAAATCGCGCTCGGTGAAGATGCCGACGAGCTTCTTGGGCTTCTTCTTGTCGACCACCAGCACCGCCGAGACCCCCTTCTTGCGCATGAGCTCGACCGCCTTCGCGACGGTGACCTCGGGACCGACCGTCACCGCCTTCGACTCCCGCTTCAGCTCCGAGATCCGGGTCTGAAGCAGCTGGCGGCCAACGTCGGCGTGGCGGCCGACCTCGATCTCGCCCTCGTCGCCTTCCAGTACCTCGATGTCTTCGATGCGGGCCATATCTCTCCTCCTTCGGCGCCGAGCGCGGGACCTGCCCATCCATTCGGCGCCCCGCCGCCGGCCGGGGCAATGCCCCGGAGGGGTCGGTGATGCGGGTCCCGGCCCCATTTGATCTGGATCTGGTCGTCCGCAGCCACGGCTGGTACGACCTCCCACCCTGGCGGTGGGACCCGGACCGCAGGGCCCTGGGGCGTCCCCTCCTGCTTTCCAGCGGGCGGGCGGTCTGGGCGGAGGTGAGACCCTCGTCGCGCGCGGGGCTCGCCGTGCGGGTCACCGCCGAGGGGCGTCCCGCGGGCGCGGACGTCGCCGAGGCCACGGCCCAGATGAGGACCTGCCTCTCCCTCGACGAGGACCTGGCCCCCTTCCTCCGGAGGGTGGAGGAGCTCGGGGATCGCCCCGAGGCCCCCGCCTTGCGGCGCGCGCTCGCGCGGGGCGCGGGGCGGCTGCTGCGCTCCCCCACCGTGTTCGAGGACGCGGTGAAGACCCTGTGCACCACCAACTGCTCCTGGGCGCTCACCCGGAGCATGGTGGGGCGGCTCGTCGAGGAGCTCGGCCGGCCCGTTCCCGGGGGCGGCCGCACCTTCCCTCGGGCGGAGGACATGGCCGCCCGGCGCGAGCGCTTCTACCGGGACCGCGTCCGAGCCGGCTACCGGGCCCCGTACCTGGTCGCGCTGGCGCGGGCCGTCGCCACCGGGGAGGCCGACCTGGAATCCTGGAGGAGCCCGGCCATCGAGCTCGACGACCTCGCGCTGCGCATCCGCGGCATCGCCGGATTCGGCCCCTACGCCACCGAGCACCTCCTTCGCCTGCTCGGCCGCCACGGGGGGCTGGCGCTCGACTCCTGGAGCCGCAAGAAGCTCGCCCGCCTCCGCGGCCGCCGCGGACAGCCTTCCGACCGGACGCTGCGGCGCTGGTTCGAGCCCTGGAGGGAGTGGGCCGGGCTTGCGATGTGGCTCGAGGTGACCGCCGACTGGCACCGGGACGCGCCGACCTGGCCGTGATAGACACCGGTCATGAAATTCGCCTTCGTCCTCGTGAAGTGTGAGCGAGGCCGCCTGGACGAGGTGGCCAACGCGGTGATGGAGATCGACGGGGTGTCCGAGGTGCACTCCATCACGGGCCCGTTCGACCTGCTCGTGAAGCTCTACGCCGCGAGCTACGACGACTTCGGCGACGTCATCCCGGGACGCCTCCAGAAGGTCCCCGGGGTTCGCGAGACCGAGACGCTGCTCGCCTTCCGCGCCTTCAAGGCCGCCGGCTGACCCGCCAGCGGACCCACGCCACGAGCGCGGCGGCCGAGGCCAGGTAGAGCATCGGGCCGATGAAGAGCAGGTCCACGCGGACGGGACCAGCCACCGAGCGCTCCCACGCCTGCATCCGCATCTCGTAGACGCCGTAGGCGGCCCAGGCGCCGGCGGCGACCGTGCTCCACAGCCGCGCCGGCCGGTGCGCCGGCTCGCGCCGCGCGAGCACCGCCAGCGCGAGGAAGATGACCGCCGGGGCGAAGGCCAGTGCCGGCGCGTCGTGGAGCCGGCGGACGGGCGAGAAGAGCAGGGCGAGCCAGTTCAAGAGAAGGCGTCGAGGCCGGTCGCTGCCCGGCCCAGGGCGAGCGTGTGGATGTCGTGGGTGCCCTCGTAGGTGAAGACCGACTCGAGGTTCACCATGTGCCGCATGACGGGGCAATCGTCGACGATGCCGCTCGCGCCGAGCACCTCCCGGGCGAGGCGCGCCGCGTCGCGGGCCATCCGGACGTTGGCCCGCTTCCCCATCGACACCTGCACGTGGCCGAGCCGGCCCTCGTCGGCGAGCTCGCCGAGCCGGACCGCGAGCAGTTGGCCGAGGACGACCCCCTGCCAGATCTCCACGAGCTTCTCCTGGACGAGCTGGAAGGAGCCGATGGGCCGACCGAACTGGACGCGCTCGACGGCGTGCCCGCGCGCGGCCTCGAAGCAGGCCGAGGCCGCGCCCACCGCGCCCCAGGCGATCCCGTAGCGCGCCTTGGTGAGGCATGCGAGCGGCGCCCGCAGGCCGGCCCCGGCCGTGCCGGGCAGCGCGCTCGCCGCGGGCACCCGGACGTCGTCCAGGAAGAGCTCGGCCGTGGCCGACGCGCGCAAGGAGAGCTTGCCCTGCACCTCGCGCGCCGAGAACCCGGGTGCGCCGCGCTCCACCAGGAAACCGCGGATGGAGGCCGCTTCGCCGTCGCCGACCTTGGCCCAGACGAGGGCCACGTCGGCGATGGTCCCGTTGGTGATCCAGGCCTTGCTCCCGCGCAGGACGAAATCGCCGCCGTCCTGCCGCGCGCGGGTGCGCATCCCGCCGGGGTCGGAGCCGAAGTCGGGCTCGGTGAGGCCGAAGCAGCCGATGGCCTGTCCCCGCGCCATGGCGGGAAGCCAGCGCGCCTTCTGCTCCTCCGAGCCGAACGTGTGGATCGGGTACATGCAGAGCGCGCCCTGGACCGACGCGAAGCTCCGGAGGGCGGAGTCGCCCCGCTCGAGCTCCTGCATGCAGGCCCCGTAGGCCGTCTCGGACAGGCCGGCGCAGCCGTGGCCGCTCAGGTTCATCCCGAAGAGGCCGAGAGCGGCCATCTCGGGGACAAGGTCCAGGGGAAACGTTCCCGCGCGGAAGTGCTCCCGGATCACGGGGAGGAAGCGCTCGTCCACGAACCGGGCGACGGACCGGCGCGCGAGGCGCGCGTCCTCGGGCAGGCGCTCGCCGACGCCCAGGAGGTCGACGGGCGCGAGCGGCTTCCCGGAGCTCACCACTCGCTCCAGGCGTGCGCGACCGAGATGAGGAGCGCGACGACCAGAGGGCCGGCGACGAGGCCCAGCGGGCCGAAGGCGGCGAGGCCGCCCAGCAGCGCGAAGAAGACCACCCCCACGGGAAAGTCCACCCCGCGCCGCATGAGGAGGGGCTTCACCACGTTGTCGGCCGAGCCCACCACGAACAAGCCCCACACGGCGATGAACCCGGCCGCCATGGGGTGGCCGGTGGCGAGCTTGAGCAGCGCCAGCGGAACCCAGACGAGCGCGGTGCCCACCACCGGGACGAGCGAGGTGAAGAAGGTGGCCACGCCGAAGAAGAGCGCGTAGGGAACCCCCGCTGCAAGGTATCCACCGAAGGCGAGCACCGCCTGCACGCCCGAGGTGGCGAGCGTCGACACCAGGACCGACATGGTGACGCTCCGCAGGAACCCGAGGAGGACGGCGGCCCTGCCCGCCGGCAGCGGGAGCATGCGCTTCAGCCACTCGGCGAGCTGGGTGCCGTCGGAGAGCAGGAAGAAGAGCGCCACGAAGAAGAGCAGGACCTGCGAGGCCGCCGACCCGGTCGCCTGGAGCACGCCTCCCACCGTGGAGACGGCGCGGCCGCCCAGCGACTGGGTGATGAAGGTCTCGACCTCGCTCAGGCCGTGGGGCAGGCGACCGAGCACGTCTTGCGCCGACCCCTGGGCCCAGCCGGGCAACCGCTCGACGAGGGAGGCGACGCCGCGCTCGTCGAGCGTGCCGAGGAGCCATCGGGCGCCCTCGATCGCCTGGCGGACGACCACGGTCCCGATGGCGGCGAGGGGGCCGACCACCGCCACCAGGGCGGCGAGCGTCACCGCCGCGGCCGCGAGGGTCTTGCGCCCGCCGAGGCGCGGCACCACCCATCCGTGGAGGGGCCCGAGCGCCACGGCCGCCACCGTCGCCATGAAGAGGACCGATGCGAACGGCCGCACCACCAGCCAGGCGAGCCAGAGCGCGAGGGCGGTGAGGAGGACGAGGAAGTAACGGGGGTCGGGCCGCTTGTGCATCTAGGGGCTCCTCGGAGCGGGATGGGTCCGCGAGCGCGCGGCGAGGGCTGCGCGCGGTGGTTCCGGCAGGGAGCGGGGCCGTCGGCCATGGAAGTCTCCGGGCGGTTCCGCGCCCCGTTTCACTAAAAGTTGAGGTGAACGCGCGCGGGAGGCACCCCGGCCTCCTTCAGGGTGGCCTTCACCTCGTTCACCATCGCGCTCATCCCGCACACGAAGGCGACGCCGTCTCCGGGCGGCGCGCCCCCGAACGCGAGCGAGCGGGCCACCTCCTGCACCCGTCCGCGAACGCCCTGCCAGGCATCGTCGGGGCCGGACGGGCAGAGCACCACGCGCACCCCGTGCCGTTCCCAGTCGAGGTGCTCGCCGCGGTAGGCGAAGTCCCCGCCCTGGCGTTGGCCGTAGAAGAGGGTGATGCGGCCGTGGCGCTCCCGGCGGGACGTGAGGTACTGCACGAGCGCGCGGATGGGGGCGATGCCGGATCCGGCGGCGAAGAGGAGCACGTCGCGCCCCTCGGCCTCGGCGACCGGGAATCCGTTCCCGAAAGGGGCGGAGATGGGGATGGACGCGCCGGGCCGGGCCGACGCGATGACCTCGTCGGCGATGCGGCCGCCGCGCTTCACGAGCAGGTCGGCGCGCCCGCCTTTCGAAGGAGCGCTCGCAAGCGCGAAGTACGCCTCGCCCGACGAGGCCCGGGCCTTCACCACCTGGCCCGGGACGACGTGCGCCCCTGCGAGCGGCCCGAGCTCGACCCGGATGCCGCGCAGCGAGGGGGTCTCGTCCCAGGCGTCGAGCACCTCGACGCGCTCGTAGGTCGTGACCTGCGGCGACATGCCCGGACAACCTACCACCAACGTCGGTCCCATCCCACGGCCGCGTCGGAGGGCCAGTCGCGCACCCGCACGCACCCGTGGCGCAGGGCGGCGAGCGGATAGCGCGTGTCCCGCCAGACAACGGCGCCGCGGAGGGTGGCGGCGGCGGCGCTCGCCAGGAGCGCTGCGGCCAGCGCCGGGCCCGCCACCGGGAGCAGGACCCCCTCGAGGCCGCTCGCGCCGGCGACGCGGCGCGCGACCGTCCCCACCACGGCGCTCGAGAGGACGACCCCGGCGAGCCCGAGCGCCCTCGCCCCCGGAGACGAGGCGAACAGCGCGGCCGCGACCGGGGCCGCCGAGAGGAGGGCGAGCCCCGACGCCGCGGCGAGCGCGAGCGACCACCGGTACTCGGCTCCCGCGAAGGCGTTCTTGAGAAGGCCCGCCCACGACGCGCGGAAGCCTTTGTTCCAGCGCACGGAGACCATCCCTCCGGAGGCGACGGCGCCCTGGCGGACGCCCGTCCGCCGCAGCACCATGCCGAGCTTCACGTCGTCCACCGCCTCCAGCCGGAGCCGACCGTGGCCCCCGGCGCGCAGGTACTCGTCGCGCCGCACCAGGTTGAAGGCGCCGATGCCGATGAAGGCCGAGGTCGCGGGCCGGCGCAGTTCCCAGGTCCGGAAGGCCAGGTTGGCGAACGAGGCGAAGGTGGAGACGAAGGCCCGCTCGAGCAGGCCGGGGGCAAGGAGCCGCGGGAGCGCGACCAAGTGCCCGAGGCTGCGCGACTCGGCGTAGGCGGTGGCGCGGCGCAGCGCGCCCGGGGCGAAGAGCACGTCGCCGTCGGTGAACAGGAGCCACCGGCCCCCGGCGGCCTCAGCGCCGCGGGCGCAGGCGTGGTTCTTCCCCAGCCATCCCTCCGGCAGGTCGCGCACGTGCAACACCTCGAGCCGCCGGGACTCAGCGGCAAGCCGGTCCAGGATCGCCCCGGTCCCGTCGGTCGATCGGTCGTCGACCGCGACCACCCGGAGGCCGGGATAGTCCTGGAGCAAGAGCGAGCGCACGGCCGCCTCGACGCCGCGCGCCTCGTCGCGAGCCGGCACCACCACGGTCAGGGCCGGCCACCCGCCCGGCGGGGCGTCGGCCGGACACAGGGGAAGACGGTCGACCCGCAGCTCGGTCAAGAGGCCGAACCAGGCCGCGCGCGCCCACCACAGCGCCGAGAGCCCGGCGGCGGCGATCCAGGCGAGGGCGGCGGCGCTCCCGGTCATCCGAGCGGCCCCTTCCGACGCGGCGTGCGCTGCGCATGCGCGAGTCCCCGGAGCGTCGACAGGTCGTCGAGGGCCACCGCCATCCCGTCCCGCGCGGCGAGCACGGGAATGCCGACTCGGTCGGTGATCTCCCGGGCGGCGTCCTCCGGCCTGCTCCGGATCACCGGCACGCCGAAGTGGGTGAGGATGGCGGCCCGCGGGCGGGCGGCCGAGACCAGGCGCTCGGCGTCGTCCCACCCGAGGTGCAGCAACTCTCGGTTGCCACCCTTAAGCCGCGTCGCGTTCACGACGAGGAGGTCCAACCCGCCGTAGGCCTCCGGCAGGGCGTCCATCCAGAAGGTGTCGGTCACGTGGCCCACGGTGAGCCGCGGGGTGCGAATCCGGTAGCCGTAGGTCTCGACCCCGTGGTCGTGCGAGAGCGGCGACGAGAGGACGAGCCCGGGGGCAAGCTCGAACTCGGTTCCCTCCGCGAGGACCAGGCGACGGTCCGGGAACAGCTGCGCGTAGCGGGCCACCACGGGCTCGGACTCGAGCGCGTCGAGGGGCGCGAGCAGGGTCCCGCGGCGAGAGCGACCCCCCTCGGTCATGGCCTCGAGGACGGCGGTGGCGTCGCCGGTGTGGTCGAGGTGCCGGTGGGATACGAGCAGGGCGTCCACCCGGCGGGGGTCCACGGGCGGGCGGGACGACAGTGCCCGCACGAGCGCCCCCGGGCCGGGATCCACCCACAGGGTGAAGCCCGCGACGTTCCAGACGAGCCCTCCCGAGTGCCGCAGCTGGGTTGCGACGGCGTAGCGCGCCCCCGCGGTGCCGAGGAACTTGAGGGAGTCGCCGGGGGCCCTGTCCACGCCCGAAGGTTAGCCCGGCGATCGATCGCCCGCAGCGCACCCGCCGGCTAGAACCGAACCAGCGCGTTCACCTTTTGAGAGCCGAGCCTGCGAGACCCGTGGAGGAAGGAGAGCTCCACCACGAAGGCATAGCCGACGAGGTCGCCGCCCTGGCGGGCCACGAGGCGGCCGACCGCCTCGGCAGTTCCGCCGGTGGCGAGCAGGTCGTCGACGACCAGCACGCGCTCGCCGGGGCCGACGGCGTCGATGTGCAGCTCGAGGCCGTCCTCCCCGTACTCGAGCGCGTACACCTCGCGGATGGTCTGGTAGGGGAGCTTGCCCGGCTTCCGCGCGATGCACAGCCCGGCGCCGAGCGCGTAGGCGAGCGGCGCGGCGAAGATGAACCCGCGTGACTCGATGCCGACCACCTTGTCGATGCGCTCCGGCCCCCAGCGCGCGGCGAGCGCGTCCACCACGCGGCGGTAGAGGGCGGCGTCCGCGAGCACCGGGGTGATGTCCTTGAACACCACGCCCTTCTTCGGAAAGTCGGGGACGTCCCGGATCGTCTTCTGGAGGGCATCGGCGATGGCGTCCATGGGGTCTGCGCCGGCGTGAGGCCGGCCTCCTTGCGAGCGTGCGAGTGTATCAGGGGAGGTAGCGGAGCGGGTCCCGGGGAGTCGTCCCCTCGCGCACCTCGAAGTGGAGGTGGGGGCCGGTCGTGCGCCCGGACTGCCCGACGCGCGCGATGGGGGTGCCCCCGTCGACCCGGTCGCCCTCCTTCACCAGGACCGCGCTGTTGTGGGCGTAGACGGTGACGAGCGACGAGGCGTGCCGGAGGATGACGATGACGCCGTAGCCCGACTGGCGCCCGGTGTACACGACTTGCCCGGGCGCGGCCGCCAGCACCGGCGTGCCCTCGGGCGCGGCGAGGTCGATGCCGTCGTGCCTCTGTCCTTGCTTCACCCCGAAGCCCTGGCGGAGGACGCCCTGCCCCTTCTGGAGAGGCCAGTGCATCTTCCCGTTCTGCGCCGTGGGCGCCACCGAACCCGAGGGCGCGGCGACGGCCTGCGGAGCCGGCTCCACCACGCCGGGCGGAAGCGAAGGCACGTCGAGGGGCCGCGGCGCTCCGGGGATGAAGAGCTCCATCCCCGGCTGCAGCAGCCGGGGGTCGGTGAGCCCGTTCACCTCCATCAGCTCCCGCGGCTCGAGGCCGTAGGTCTTGGCGATGCGGTAGACGGTCTCGCCCTTCTGCACCACGTGCGTCGACCCGACGAGGTCGGGCTCGACGTGGAGGTCGTCGCCGGCGCCGCTCGCGGCGGGCGGGTGCACCCCGTCGACGGGACCCGTCTCGGCGGCCGGTCGGTGCTGAGGAGCGGCGCAGGCGGCGAGGGCGAGCGCGGCCCCGGCGAGGCCGGCGCGAAGTCTCACGGAGCCGGCTCCTTGCGAAACCCCGGAAGCGTCCAGTTGCGCAACTCCTGGAGCATCGCGTCGTGCGTCAGGTCGAGGTGGAGCGGCGTGACCGACGCGAGCCCGTCGTGGAACACGGTGTTGCAGTCGGATCGCGGGATGTCCCGGTAGCTGGCCTCGCTCCCGATCCAGAAGTACTTGCGCCCTCGGGGGTCGACCTTCTCCACCACCTCGCTGCCGTAGGTGCGGTGGCCGAGGCGGGCGAAGCGGTAGCCCTTCACCGGGCCGGGGGGCACGTTCACGTTGAAGAGGGTCGGAGCCGGAGGCGGGTCGGAAGCAACCCGCCGGGCCAACTCGGCGGCGAACGCCGCGGCGTGGGAGAACTCGTGCGGCGGCGCGGACGCGAGCGAGATGGCGAGCGCGTTCACCCCGAGGAGCGCGCCCTCCATGGCGGCGGCCACCGTGCCGGAGTAGAGCACGTCGCTTCCCAGATTCGGCCCGTGGTTGATCCCGGAGAGGACGACGTCGGGCTTGTGAGCCTTGAGGACGAGATTCATGCCCATGTAGACGGCGTCGGTCGGCGTTCCGTCCACCGCGAAGCGGCGCGGCCCCACCTCGACGATGCGCAGCGGCCGGTGAAGGGAGATGGCGTGGCTCGAGGCCGACTGCTCCCGGTCCGGGGCGACGATCCAGACCTCGTCCTGCGGGAACGCGGCCGCGAGCGCCGCCAGCCCCGGAGCGTGGATCCCGTCGTCGTTGGAGAGGAGGACGCGCACGGCGCCCCAATCTACCAGCGGGGCCCCGCACCTGCCATAAACGCCATCGGCCCGACCCTAGCGAAGGCCCGCGACCAGGGCGACGGAGCTGGCGACCGTCGCGCAGAGAATGGTCCAGCCGACGCGCTTGAGCTGGCGCGGCGGGACACGGAAGATCACCACCCACAGGCTGGCCAGCGCGACGGGCAGGACGGCGGCCGGAACGGCCCAGGACCCCGCCCCGAGCGCCGCCGTGGCGACGGCGGCGGCGAGGATGGCGACGACGGCGATCGCCGCGCGGAGACCCGGGTCCCTCGGCGCGCCGCGGGCGCGGGCGAGGAGCGACTGCACCGCCAACGTCGCGGCCGCGAAGGCCATCGCCCATGCGAGCCAGGCGGACGCGGCGGCACCGAGCCGGGCGCCGGCGGCGAGCGCCACCGGGTAGCCGCACGAGGAGAGCGCGGTGGCGACGACCATTTCGCCCGCCGTGGTGCGCTCGGCGTCCCACCACACCAGGAGCGCCACCAGGCCGGCGAGCAGCGGCGGGGCCAGGGCGGCCCATCGGGCGAGCGGAGGGGAGAGGAGGAAGCCGAGCGCCCCGAGCGCGACGGCGGAGCCAAGGAGCGGGAGCGCCGTGCGCCGCGCGCGTGCCCCCTGTTGCTCGAGCGCTCGCCGCCCTCGCTGTCCCGCGAGGACGAGCAGGGGCTCGTACGCCAGGAACCCGCAGGTGGCGGCGACGGCGAGCAGGAGCGCCCCGGGGGTCGGTCGGCCGAGCGCGAGACCGGTCGCGAGCGGCACGGCGAACTGGCCGTACGCGCCGTGCTCGTGGGGCAGCAGCGACTTGGTCTTTCTTCCCGCGGCCACGGGCGCGAAGTCTAGCCGCGGTGGGGCGCACCCGCACGGGATGGCTCCTCGCCCCCGCGACCGGACCTATCATGACGAGGTGCCCCGGCTCTCTCGCGTCCTTCTCGGACTCCTCGTTCCCGCCGGGGCCGGAGCATCCGCCATGGCCCTCGCCGTCCACTCGCCGGCCTTCCGGGACGGCGGGGAGATCCCCAAGCGGTTCACCTGCCAGGGGCGCGACGCGCCGCCCGAGCTCGACTGGTCCGGGGTCCCGGCTGGCGCGAAGAGCCTCGCCCTCATCGTCGACGATCCCGACGCCCCGGACCCGGCCGCGCCAAAGAGGACCTGGGTCCACTGGGTCCTCTACGACATCCCGCCCGCTGCTACCGGCCTTCCCGAGGGAGGGGCGCTGCCCCCCGGGACCCGGCAGGGAACGAACGACTGGAGCCGAACCGGGTACGGGGGCCCGTGCCCGCCGGTCGGGCGCCACCGCTACTTCTTCAAGCTGTACGCGCTCGACCTCCGCCTCGGCGACATTGGCGCGCCCACCAAGGCCGAGCTGGAGAGGGCCATGGAAGGGCACGTCCTCGCTCGCGCCCAGCTCGTCGGGACCTACGAGAAGGGCTGACGACGACTCAGGACGTCTGGGCCGCGAGCCCGACGAGCGGGCGCACCCCCTCGCTGCGCATCCAGTCGCGCGTTGCCACGACCATGGCGTCCTCGTGCGTGCCGGCCCGCAGCACGAGGAACGGCTCCCGCGCGAGGGCGTCGTCCACGAAGATGGGAACTCCGAACATCGCCAGGGGGGGCTCGGCGCCCTCCTCGCAGGGCCAGAACCGCTCGGCGAATGCGGTCTCCGGAACGAGCGCAGCGTCCTCGGACGCGGTGGCCCTCGCCAGGGCGGGGAGGTCGACCCGGCGATGGGCAGGCACGACGGCGATGGCGAGCCAGCCGTCGAGGCTCACCACGACCGGCTTGCCGACGCGGCGGCCGGAGACGTGCTCGACGGCGGCGAGCTCCTGCGCCGGAACGGCGCGCTGGTGGGAGTGGTGCGCGAAAGCAAGGCGATGGTCTTCCATGTACTTCTCGACGAGAGCCGGGATCATGGCGAGTCCTTTCGCCCCTTAGAGTGTCCATCCGGGCGCGGGGGTGGGAGCCCCGGCGGGGGCCAT
>Ga0335071_10007019_pt1 | contig 11624 bp, 11 predicted proteins | sample Lox_Sample_15_FD_206724 | JGI IMG/M metagenome (GOLD analysis project Ga0335071, IMG submission 206724) | Soil microbial communities from Loxahatchee National Wildlife Refuge, Florida, United States - Lox_Sample_1.5 | ecosystem: Environmental > Terrestrial > Soil > Wetlands | place: USA...
CGCCTGCCACGTCTACGGGCGCTTTCCGACCAAGGCCAACCGCCGGCCGCAGTTCTCGCGCCGCGACGTGATCGAGAAGCCCGATTTCGACTTCAGCCGCATCTGCCTGCCGCCCGCCACCTACGCGCAGGAGAAGCACAAGATCGAGCACCGCCTGCCGGCGGCGATCAAGTTCGTGCGCGAGCACAAGCTGAACGAGGTCTTCGCGGGCGACGCCAACGACGTCGGCATCGTCATGCAGGGCGGGCTCTACAACACCGTCGTGCGCGCCCTGCACCAGCTCGGTCTCGCCGATGCGTTCGGGAATTCCCGTATCCCGCTGTATGTGCTCAACGTCACCTACCCGCTGGTGCCCGACGAGGTCGCCACCTTCTGCGCCGGCAAGAAGGCCGTCCTGATGGTCGAGGAAGGCCAGCCGGACTATCTCGAGCAGGCGCTCCACGTGATCCTCAGGCGCGCCGACCTGCAGACCAAGGTGCACGGCAAGGACGTGCTGCCGATGGCGGGCGAATACACGAGCGAGACGGTGCTGCGCGGCCTCGTCAAGTTCCTGGAGCAGGTGGCGCCGCGCGGCGTCGACGTGGCGCGCGCCAAGGCGCGCATCGAGGTGATCGACGGCCACAAGGCCAAGGCGATGTCGCTTCTGGGCGCACCCGTGCCGCCGCGCCCGCCATCCTTCTGCACCGGCTGCCCGGAACGGCCGATCTTCTCGGCCCTCAAGATCGTCGAGCGCGAGATGGGGCCGACGCACATCTCGGCCGATATCGGCTGCCACACCTTCTCGACCCTGCCGCCGTTCAACCTGGGCAACACCGTGCTCGGCTATGGGATGGGCCTCGCCAGCTCGGTCGGCGTGGCGCCCAACTTCAAGAAGCGCGTCATCTCGATCATGGGCGACGGCGGCTTCTGGCACAACGGCCTCACCAACGGCGTCGCGTCCGCGAACTTCAACCAGGATGACGGCGTGCTCGTCATCATGAAGAACGGCTACAGCTCGGCCACCGGCTGGCAGTGGCTGCCCTCCTCGCTCCAGAGCCGCGCCGGCGGACCCAGCGGCATGACCATCGAGAACGCGCTCAAGGGTGTGGGCGTACGCTGGATGAAGGCGGTCTACAACTACAACGTCGGCAAGGTCACGCGCGTGCTCAAGGACGCGATGACCACGGCCGAGCGCGGCCTCAAGGTCATCATCGCCGAGGGCGAGTGCATGCTGGCCAAGCAGCGCCGCGTACGCGCCGAGGATTCGAAGAAGATCCAGGCCGGCCAGCGCGTGGCCAAGCCGAAATTCGGCGTCGACGACCAGGTGTGCACGGGCGACCATTCGTGCATCCGCCTGTCGGGCTGCCCGTCGCTGACGGTCAAGGACAACCCCGACAGACTGCGCCGCGACCCCGTCGCCACGGTGATCGAGAGCTGCGTCGGCTGCGGCAATTGCGGCGAGGTCTCGCACGCGGCGATCCTGTGCCCGAGCTTCTACAAGACCGAGCTGGTCTACAACCCGGGTGCGCTCGAGCGCCTGGTCGACCGCGTGCGCCGGCGCGTGATCGCCTGGCTTGCCACGCCGGAGGCGGCACCCACGCCCTCGGTCCCGGGAGAGGCGCGCATTGCGGCGGCGGCGGAATGACCGAGCCTAGACCGGTAACGCTGCTCATCGCCGCCATGGGCGGCGAAGGCGGAGGCGTGCTCACGGACTGGATCCTCGCGGCCGCGCGCGAGGAGCGCCTGGTGGCGCAGAACACCGCGATCCCCGGTGTCGCGCAGCGCACCGGCGCCACCACCTATTATCTCGAGATCTTTCCCGAGCGCATGCCGGACGGCGCACCGGAACCGGTGATGTCGATCTATCCGCAGGTCGGCGACGTCGACGTGATGGTGGCAACCGAACTGGTCGAGGCGGGGCGCGCCTGCCAGAACGGCTACGTGACGCCGGACCGCACGACCCTCATCGCCTCCACCCACCGCGTCTACGCGATGCAGGAAAAGACGAGCATGGCCGATGGCCGGCTCGACACCGGCCGCATCGAGACCGCGGTGCGCCAGATGGCCAAGCAGGCGATCCTGTTCGACGTCGACCGGGCGGCGCGCGACAACGGCACGGTGATCAACGCGGTCATCCTGGGCGCCATTGCCGGCTCGGGCGTGCTGCCGATTCCCGCCTCGACCTTCGAGCGCGCGATCAAGGCCGAGGGCAAGGCGGTCGATGCGAATCTGCGCGGCTTCACCTATGGCCTGAAGGCGGCCAAGGGCGACATCGTCGAACTGCGCCCGAACCCGCGGGCGGCGGCCAGGCCGGCGGCAGCCGCGCCCGATGTGCTCGCGAGCCTGCGCGACCGCGTGGTGCGCGACTATCCCGCTTCCGCACGCGAGATCGTGATGGAAGGTGCGGCGCGCGTGTTCGACTATCAGGACGCGGCATACGCAACCCTTTATCTCGACCGCCTCGACCGTATTCTCGCCGCTGAGCGCAACGCCCGCGGCGATGGCGCCGTCGTGCGCGAGACCGGCCGCCACCTGGCGCTGTGGATGGCCTACGAAGACGTGATCCGCGTGGCGCAGATCAAGACCCGCGGGGTGCGTCTCGAGGGTGTGCGCCGCGGCGCCGGGGCCAAGGGCGAGCAGCCGGTGATCGTCACCGAGTTCCTGAAGCCCGGCGTCGACGAGCTGAGCTCGATCCTGCCGCCGTCCCTGGGGCGGCGCCTGATTGCGTGGGCCGATCGCACCGGCCGGCGCGACACGCTGAATGTCGGCCTGCATATCCGCACCAGCACGGTCTTCGGCTTTCTCATGCTGCGCGCGATGGCGGCGCTGAAGCCGTGGCGCCGGCACGGCACTCGCTTCGGACAGGAGCAGGCGCTGATCGAACGCTGGCTCGCGGCGGTCGAGGCTGCGGCCAGCCGTGATGCGAGCCTCGCGCGCGAGATCGCCGAATGCGCGCGCCTCATCAAGGGCTACAGCGACACCCATCGCCGCGGCGTCGGCAATTTCCTGCGCCTGATGGACACCTTGGTCGACCCGGCGCTCGCCGCCGCGGGCGACAAGCGCGCCGATTTCACCGCCAACGCCGCGGCCGCGATCGCCACCGCGCGCAAGGCCGCCCTCGCCGATCCCGAAGGGGCCGCCCTGGACACGGCCCTGGCGCAGCTCGCGACGGCGCGAGCATAGGCCGTCTCTTGCTTCATGCTGCGTTGGCGCCGGCGGCTATGCCATCGAGCGCTCCGAGCGCGTCGTCCGGCAAGTGCAACGCGGCGGCGGAGATGTTCTCGCGCAGATGCGCAACGGACGAGGTTCCTGGGATGACGAGGACGTTCGGCGCACGCCGCAACAGCCAGGCGAGCGCCACTTGCATCGGCGTGGCGGCAAGGCGCCGGGCGACATCGGACAGGACGGACGACTGGAGCGGGCTGAACCCACCGAGCGGGAAGTACGGAACATAGGCGATGCCATCGCGGGCGAGATCATCGATCAACGCGTCATCGCCGCGATGCGCCACATTGTAGTGGTTCTGCACGCACACAACGGCGCAGATCCGACGTGCTTCCGCAATCTGCGCTCGCGTGACGTGGCTGAGCCCGATTTGGCGCACCAACCCTTTGCGCTGAAGCTCGGCCAGCGCGGTGAGCGGCGCCTCGATCGATCCTTCGGCGGGCTTGTGCGGGTCTATCATGATCCGGAGGTTGACCACATCCAGCGCGTCGAGCCCGAGATTGCGAAGGTTGTCGTGCACCGCTTGGGTCAGCTCTGCGGGCGAAAAGGCGGGGTTCCACGACGCGTCCGCGCCGCGCCGCGCGCCGATCTTGGTGACGATGACGAGATCGCACGGATAAGGGTGCAATGCCTCCCGGATCAGTTGATTGGTCACGTGGGGGCCGTAGAAATCACTGGTGTCGATGTGATTCACGCCGGACGCCACCGCCTCGCGCAACACCGCCAAGGCCGCGCCGCGATCCTTGGGCGGACCGAACACATGGGGGCCAGTGAGCTGCATGGCCCCATAGCCGAGGCGCGTCACGGCGCGGTCGCCAAGCATGAATTTGCCGGATTGGTCGATGCTGGGCATGGCTGGTCTCCTTTGAAGCCTTGCCCTCAGCTAAGCGTTGCGCCATCGCGCGACAATCAGGCACAATCCGCACAGCTTGTACGAAAATATGAACAATGAAGGTTAATCTAGGCGACTTGAACGCCTTCGTGGCGGTGGCGCGCACCGGCGGGTTTCGCGATGGCGCACGCGCCAACGGGAGCAGCGCGTCCGGCATCAGCGAAGCGGTCCGCCGGCTGGAGGCACGGCTCGGAGTCCGGTTGCTTCATCGAACGACGCGGAGCGTGGTGCCCACCGAGGCGGGCCAGCGCCTGCTCGAACGCCTCGGCCCGGCGTTGACCGAGGTGGAAGCAGCGCTCGACGTGGTGAACCGCTTTCGCGATCGGCCGGCAGGCACGCTCAGACTCAACGTGCCGGTGAGTGCGGCACGGCTGGTCCTGCCCGCGATCTTGCCCAGCTTCCTGGCCGCTTATCCGGAAATCCAGGTCGAGGTGATCGCCGAGGACAGCTTCATCGACGTGCTCGCCGCCGGATGCGATGCCGGCATTCGCTACGACGAACGGCTGGAGCAGGACATGATCGCCGTGCCGATCGGTCCGCGCGTCCAGCGTTTCGCGGCTGCGGCCGCGCCCGCCTACCTCGATCGCAACCGCCGGCCTACGCATCCGCGCGAGCTCCTCGGCCACGCCTGCCTTCGCGGCCGCTTTCCCAGCGGGGCGATCCTGCCGTGGGAGTTCGAGCGCAACGGCGAAGCGGTGCGGATCGACCCGCCCGCCGTGCTGATCGTTCGCGCCGGGGCCGCGGTCGACCTCGCCGTCGAGACAGCCATCGCCGGTACCGGCATCATCTACCTGTTCGAGGATTGGCTTCGTCCGCACCTCGACAGCGGTGCGCTCGAACCCGTCCTCGAGCCATGGTGGCCGAGCTTCTCCGGGCCGTTCCTGTACTACCCCGGCCGCCGGCTCGTACCCGCGCCGCTGCGGGCGTTCGTCGAGTTCATCAAGGCATCGGCTCGCAGCTGACGCCAAGAAGCCGTTCCGGCTTCGCTTGCGTGTAGAATCCCGACTCGAAGCGGTCGGCAGCCCTGGGAGTGGGATTGGTGCGTCGCAAGCAGAAACCACGAGCGAAGGCGGCCCGTCTGGCCGAGACGTGCCTCTACGCGCCGATCAAGGCGTTCCTCGAAGGCCAGGGATACGTCGTGAAGGGCGAGGTCAGCCATTGCGACGTCGTGGCGCGCCGCGATGCCGAGCCGCCGGTCATCGTCGAGCTCAAGATGAACCTCTCCCTCGAGCTCGTGCTGCAGGGCATCGAACGCCTGGCGCTCAGCGACGTCGTCTATGTCGCCGTCCCCGCGCCACGCGAGGGGCCGCTGTTCGACCGCCGGTTCCGCAAGCTGTTACGGCGCGTGGGCCTCGGCTTCCTCCTGGTGCACGGCGCCGGGAGCGCAGCCGCGAAGGTCGAAGTGGTGCTCGATCCCCTGCCCTACCGCCCGCGCGCCGACAAGCGGAAGCTCGGCCGCCTCCTCGGCGAGTTCGACCGCCGCGCCGGCGATCCCAATCTCGGCGGCACGGCGCATCGCGTGAAGATCGTCACCGCCTACCGCCAGGAGGCGCTGCGCATCGCGGCCGTGCTCGCGGCACACGGGAGACTGCGCCCAGCCTTGCTGCGCGTGAACGCCGAGGCGCCCAAGGCCGGCCGCATCCTGCTCGACAACGTGTACGGCTGGTTCGAGCGCGTCGAGCACGGGATCTATGGGCTGACGCCGGCAGGAGAAAAGGCGCTGCTGGCGTTCGCCGGACGGTTTGGGGTGCCGAAGTCACTGGCCGCACCACAGGCCGCATGAGCTAGAGTTGCGGTCTGTTCATGCGGAGCCCTTCTATGCGTTCTCTTCTCTGTGCGTGCCTTCTGATGATCGCCTGCGGTCCGGCCGTGGCGGACCCGCTCATCGCCGTTCCCGCGGACCACGATTCCGACCTGCGATGGTTCGGCGCCGATGGTAGGCATCTCGAGGGTGCCCCGGCGTTTCAGCGCATGCCGAGCGCCGATCTGAGCCTGTGGATCGCCGGCAACCAGTTCTTCGCCATGGAGCGTGTGATCGGCGATTTTCAGAAAACGCACCATGACATATCGGTCGGGCTCATCACCCTGCCGCCAGGGCTTATCCTGACCGCGATCAAAGCCGGCGGCTGGACCTATCAAGGGCAGAGTTTGGCGCTGCGGCCGGACGTGTACGGCTCGGTGAGCCTCAAACAAATTCGCGACACGGGGCTGATCGACTCTTACGTCGTCTATATGCACAACGCCTTGCAGCTGATGGTGGCGCCCGGCAATCCCAAGCGCATCAACGACCTGCGCGATCTGGCGCGGCCCGAACTGCGCGTCGCACTGCCCAACCCGGTCAGCGAAGGGATCATGAGCGAGTATGCGCGGCCGGCGCTCGAGCGGCTCGGCCTGTGGAGGGAGCTGTCGGGCGGCCAGGAGTGCGCGGGCTGCGACCCCACGCCACGCGTGCACTTCACGGTCGTGCATCACCGCGAGATTCCCGAGCGTATCGCGGCCGGGCAGACCGACGTCGGCATCGTGTGGCAGACCGAGACCAAGGCGGCCCTGGCGCGCGGCGCCAAGGTGGACGGCGTGACGCTCCCGCGCGATCAGAGCGCCATCGACCAGGTCGGCTATTTCGCCGGCGTCCTCCGCGGCTCGCCCCACGCCGACGCGGCCATGGCTTATGTCGCCTTCATCACCTCGCCCGCCGGCCAGGCGGCCTACGGCACGTTCGGGTTTTTGCCGGCGAGCGAGGCCGAGCGGCGGCCGATGCGGCTGGAATAGCCGGCGCAGCTTGGAAACGCGTCGCTGCGCTGAGCAAAGCCGCCCAGAGGCGGAGCGCTCGCTCTGGATCGCTTCGCTGTGCTCGCGATGACGGACATCAAACGCTAGCGCAGCACCTCGAGATTGAGCGGCAGCTTTTCGCCGTACCACACCGCGTGGTCGGAGTGGTCGCGATAGGCGTTGCCGGTCTCGGGATGCAGCAGGATGGCAAGGCCGTCGCGGTTCAGCATGAGCCACGGCACGAACGCATCGAAGATCTCGCGCGCAAACGCCACCTGGTACATCGAACGCAGATGCGGGCCGACCAGCTCGTCGTGCCAGCGCCCGATCTTCGCCGCAGGAAACCTCTCGCCGATGCGCTCGCGCAAGCGCGCGGCCTTATCCCTGGTCGACGCCGGGTCGTAGTAGATGTGAACGTGAAAGAGCGCCGGAACGTCGTCGCGCATGAGGGGCCTACAGCGCGATCGGCGCCGCCTTCGCAAGCTTGTCGAAGTCCTGCAGGGATTTCAGCAGGGCGGGCATGTCCTTGAGCCGGACCATGTTGGGGCCGTCGGACGGCGCCTTGTCCGGATCGGGATGAGTCTCCAGGAACACCGCCGCCACGCCGACCGCGACCGCAGCGCGGGCGATCACCGGCACGAACCGCCGGTCGCCGCCGCTCGAGGTCCCCTGCCCGCCGGGCTGCTGCACCGAGTGCGTGGCGTCGATCACGACCGGATAGCCGGTCTCGGCCATCTGCGGCAGGCCGCGCATGTCGGTCACGAGCGTATTGTAGCCGAACGAGGCGCCGCGCTCGGTGAGCAGGATCTTCTCGTTGCCGGTCGAGGCGATCTTGGCGGCAACGTTCTTCATGTCCCAGGGGGCGAGGAACTGGCCCTTCTTCACGTTGACGGCGCGGCCAGTCTTGCCCGCGGCCAGCAGGAGGTCGGTCTGGCGGCACAGGAAGGCCGGGATCTGCAGCACGTCGACGGCTTCGGCGACGGGCGCGCACTGGTCGCTCTCGTGCACGTCGGTGAGCACGGGGCAGCCCCATTTCTCGCGCACCTCGGCCAGGATCGGCAGGCTTTTGTCGAGGCCCAGCCCGCGCGCGGTGTTGACCGAGGTGCGGTTCGCCTTGTCGAAGCTCGTCTTGTAGATGAGGCCGATGCCGAGCTTGCCGCAGATTTCGACCAGTGCCTGACTTACTTCGAGCGCGTGCTCGCGCGATTCGAGCTGGCACGGGCCGGCGATGATCGCCATCGGCCGGTCGTTGCCGACGGTCAGATTGCCGATATGGACGTGTTTGGCGGCGGTCATTTGACCTATTTACCCCAACGCCAGCGCGGCCGCTCGCCCTTTATCCAGCAGATGGCGATCAGAAGTGCCGTCAGCAGCAAGATGACGATCAATCCCGGCCACACGGCGGAAATCGGCTGGCGCCGGCCGGTACCGACCTCGTAGCCCGCCCATCCGAGGACCACGGCCATGTACGCGGCCATGACCGCCCAGCCTTGCCACGTGGCCGGGGCCCATCCCCAGCCGTAGCGTTTGGCGCGGAACCACAACGGTCCGCTCATCTCACACCAGGCGGCTCTGGTCGACCGCGGCTTTGACGAACGAGGTGAAGAGCGGGTGCGGCTCGTGGGGCTTCGAGCGCAGCTCGGGATGGAACTGCACGCCGATGAACCACGGATGGTCCGGGATCTCGACGATCTCGGGCAGCTGGCCGTCGGGCGACATGCCGGAGAACAAGAGGCCGGCCTTCTCGAGCCGCTCCTTGTAGTTGATGTTCACCTCGTAGCGGTGGCGGTGCCGCTCCCTGATCGCATTCGTGCCATAGATCTCGGCGACCCGGCTACCAGTCTTCAGCACGGCGTCATAGCCACCGAGGCGCATGGTGCCGCCGAGATTGTCGCCGACGCCGCGGCGCTCCAAAGTATTACCGCGCACCCATTCGGTGAGGAGACCCACGACCGGGTCCGGCGTCGGGCCGAACTCGGTGGTGCTCGCCTTCTCGATGCCGCACAGATCGCGCGCCGCCTCGATGCACGCCATCTGCATGCCGAAGCAGATGCCGAAATAGGGAACCTTGCGCTCGCGCGCGTAGCGCACCGCGCGGATCTTCCCCTCAGCGCCACGCTCGCCGAATCCGCCGGGAACGAGGATGGCGTGCGCGCCATCCAGGGCCTCGAAGCTGTCGGCCCCGTCCTCGAAGATCTCGGACTCGAGCCAGTTGAGCTTGACCTTCACGTTGTTGGCGATGCCGCCATGGGCGAGCGCCTCGGCCAGCGACTTGTAGGCGTCGAGCAGGTTCGTGTACTTGCCGACGATCGCGATCTGCACCTCGCCCTCGGGCTGCACGATGCGGCGCACGATCTCGTTCCAACTCGCGAGGTCCGGCGGGCGCTTGTGGGGGTCGAGCCCGAAATGACGCAGCACCTCGCGGTCGAACCCCTCGTCGTGGTAGCGCAAGGGGACCTCGTAGATCGTCCGCGCGTCGAGCGCCTGGATCACCGCCTCTTCGCGGATGTTGCAGAAGAGCGCGATCTTCTTGCGCGAGCCGATCGGGATCTCGCGCTCGCAGCGGCACAGGAGCACGTCGGGCTGGATGCCGACGCTCTGCAGCTCCTTGACCGAATGCTGGGTGGGCTTGGTCTTGAGCTCGCCCGCGGACGGGATCCACGGCACCAGGGTCAGGTGCACGAACAGGGTGCGCTCGCGCCCCAGCTCGTTGCCGAGCTGGCGGATCGCCTCGAGGAACGGCAGGCTTTCGATGTCGCCGACCGTGCCGCCGATCTCGCACAGGACGAAATCCGCCTCCTCGCAGTCCGCGCGGATGAACTCCTTGATCGCGTCGGTCACGTGCGGGATCACCTGCACGGTGGCACCGAGGTAGTCGCCGCGCCGCTCCTTGGCGATCACGCTCGAATAGATGCGGCCCGTGGTGATATTGTCCGATTGGCGCGAGGCGACGCCGGTGAAGCGCTCGTAATGGCCGAGATCGAGATCGGTCTCGGCACCGTCGTCGGTGACGTAGACCTCCCCGTGCTGATAGGGGCTCATGGTCCCCGGGTCGACGTTCAGGTAGGGATCGAGCTTGCGCAGCCGCACCTTGAACCCGCGCGCCTGGAGCAGGGCGCCCAGCGCCGCCGATGCGAGACCCTTACCGAGAGAGGAGACCACGCCGCCGGTGATAAAGATAAACCGCGTCATGGACTTTAAATGTATATCGCCAACGGGCCGTCGCCCACTCATTTCCGCGGTATCGGAGGGAAAAATTTTGTTGACCGAGCCCCCGCGACTCGGACCTTTAATGGCTGGAAGCGCCTGACGCGTCTCGCAACTCGAACCGAGAGCACCGAACCTCGACGACCATGAGCAAAGTCCTCATCATCGACAACGATCCGCTCCTCTGCGATACGCTGAAAATGGCCGCCGAAGGTGCCGGCCATACCGTCAAGCTGGCGCAGAACGGACGCGAAGGCATCGAGATCTTCGAGACGTTCGGCCCGGACGTGGTCGTGACCGACATCCTGATGCCGGAGAAAGAGGGCATGGAGACCATCGTCGAGCTGCGCCGGATCAACCCCGATGTGCCGATCATCGCCATGTCGGGCGCGGCACCCGCCGGGAACATCAGCTTCTTGCGGATCGCGCAGAAGCTGGGCGCCAACAAGACCCTGTCGAAGCCCTTCGCAATGACCGACTTCACGGCCGCCATCGCGGCTGTCGCGAAGAAGAAATAGATCTTAAGGCTCGTGACCCTGGACCCCGCTCTCGCGGGGGTGACGCGTCACTTGGCGATCGGCGGGGCCGGCGAAGCGGGCTCGGCCGGCTGCGCCGGGGCTTGCTGGGCGGGCGCCGGGGTCGGAGCCGAGGGGTTGGCCGGCCCTGTCTGACCGGATGGGGCCGGAGCCGCTGGCAGGTCGAGGATCGAGCGTTGCTGCGGGCCCGGGCGGGAGGCCAGGATCGTCAGCACGATGCTCATGACCATGAAGCACGCGGCCAGGACGGCGGTCGTCCGGGTCAGCAGGTTGGCGGTGCCGCGCGCGGTCATGAAGCCGCCCATGCCGCCGCTCGTGCCGATGCCGAGGCCGCCGCCTTCGCTCCGCTGCAGCAGAACGACCACGATCAGGGCGATCGCAATCAGGATGTGAATGACGAGCAGAACGGTGATCATGATCGACCCGGTAGAACAGCGCCAAGATGTCGCGGAAGGCCGGACTTTTAGCCTTATTCCGACCGCCCCGCAACCGGCAGGGTACGCCCCTGGTCAGGCCGCCACGGCGGCCGCAATCGCCATGAAATCGTCGGCCTTGAGGCTGGCCCCGCCGACCAGGGCACCGTTCACATGCGGGATGGCCAGCAACTCGCGGGCGTTCGCCGGCTTGACCGACCCGCCGTAAAGGATGCGGACGTTGCCGGGATCGCCGGCACGGCCGTCCAGCTCGCGCCGGATCAGAGCGTGGACCTCGGCGACCTGGGCCACGGTCGGGGTGCGGCCGGAGCCGATGGCCCACACCGGCTCGTAGGCGATCACGAGGTCTGCGGCCCCTGCCCCATCGGGAACCGACTCGCGGACCTGCGTGGCGACGATATCAGCCGTCCGGCCGGCCTCGCGCTCGCGCCACGTCTCGCCCACACACACGATCGTGGTAAGCCCGGCGCGCTGCGCGGCCTTCGCCTTGGCGGCGACGACCGCACTGGTCTCGCCGTGGTCGCTGCGGCGCTCGGAATGTCCGACAATGACGTAGCGGCAGCCGAGATCGGCCAGCATGCG
>Ga0335071_10007020_pt1 | contig 11624 bp, 6 predicted proteins | sample Lox_Sample_15_FD_206724 | JGI IMG/M metagenome (GOLD analysis project Ga0335071, IMG submission 206724) | Soil microbial communities from Loxahatchee National Wildlife Refuge, Florida, United States - Lox_Sample_1.5 | ecosystem: Environmental > Terrestrial > Soil > Wetlands | place: USA: Florida...
CCTTCTGGCTCCTGATTTCTCTCAGTACATCCAGCCCGCTCAGCCCCGGCATGGTCACGTCCAGCAGCACGAGGTCCCAAGATTCCTTCTCAATGCGCTCCAGCGCCTGCTCCCCATCTGCTGCTGTTCCCACCGTATACCCTTGGCGTTCTAACCGCCGCCTCAGCATGTCCCGGTTCATCTCATTGTCGTCAACAACCAAGACACTCCCGGAACTGCTTGTCATCGAGCCCCCTCTTGCCTCAGCAACGTGTTGATCTTTTCCAGTAACCGGTGGAACTCCACCGGCTTAGTGTCATAGTCGTCACAGCCTGCGGCGTAGGCTTTTTCCCGGTCGTTGACCATAGCATGTGCCGTCAGGGCGATCACGGGTATATGCTGCGTAGATTTGCCAGCCTTGAGCCGCCGCGTCGCCTCCCAGCCATCCAGTTCCGGCAAACTCATGTCCATCAGAATCAAAGCGGGACTTTCCGCCTCTGCCATCAGCAGTCCCTGCTGTCCGTCGGCCGCGACCACTACCTCGTACCCCTGCCGCTCCAGCCGCCGGGAGAGCATGTCCCGGTTCAGCTCGTTGTCTTCCACTAACAAGATCTTACGCAAGCGGCACCGCCTTCTCGCCTGGGGGAACCTCGCCGGTAGAGTTCCTGGCCAGATCGCAAATTTGCTGAAGCAGCGATTCCCGGCTGGCCTCTCCCTTTTGAAGCGTTGTTTGCACAGATCCCTCCAACCACTTTCGTTCGGCTTCGCTGAGTTGTTTTCCAGTCACCACCACGACTGGAATCGACTGCCCAGACGGTTGCTGTCGCAGTTGCAGGAGAAACTCGAACCCGTCCATCTCCGGCATTAACAGGTCTAACAGGATCAAATCCGGCAGCTTCTCGTTCACGCGTTCCAAGGCCTTCCGGCCGTTTTCCGCTTCGGAAACCACCCACCCCATGGCCTCCATGACTCGCTTGAACATGTCTCGGGTGAGCCAATCGTCGTCGACAACCAGGGCCTCTCCACAGGATTCTTCTCCCCGGTACTTCCACAAGACCCTGGCCAGGTGTTCCGGCTCAATCGGCTTGACCAGGTAATCGGAAGCGCCCAAGACGAACCCCTTGTTCTTGTCGTCGACAATCGTGGACATGATCACCGGGATATCGCACAGCTCCCGGTCCGTCTTCAGAGACGACAGCGTTTCCCAGCCATCCATGCCCGGCATGAGGACGTCCAAAATGATGGCCGAGGGGTGTATTTCCCGCGCCTTTCGCAGCCCCTCCCAGCCGCTCGACGCCAGTGCCACCCGGCAACCTTGTTTTTCAAGCGATCGGCTCATGAGTTCTCGCGCGGAAGCATCGTCGTCAATGACCAGGAAGAGACCCGCCTTTCGATCGACAGTTTCTGAACCTCCAAAAGTCGAGTGGGCGGTCGAGTTGATCGCGGAAGAGCTGACAGGCTGGGGGATTTGTCGCTCGATTGGCAATTTCGAGCCATGTGCTTCAGCCGGTAATTCCAGCGTGAAGGTGGAGCCCTGGCCCGGTACGCTTTCCACCCGCAGCTCCCCGTTCATCAACTGACAAAACCGCTGGCTGATCGCAAGGCCTAACCCGGTGCCTCCGTACTTGCGTGAGGTCGAAACGTCCGCCTGGGTAAAAGGTTTGAAGAGTTCGCCCATCTGCTGCGGGCTCATTCCAATGCCGCTGTCTTCGACCCGGAATTGCACCCATTCCCGCCCATTTTTCTTCTGCCGCCTCGCTTCCAGGCGAATTTCTCCCTGCTTGGTGAACTTGCAGGCGTTGCTGAGCAGGTTAAACAGCACTTGTCGTGTCTTGGTCTGATCGGCCAGCATCCATCCCAGATCCTCCTCCAACGCCACCACCAGCCGGTTACCGTTCTTCTCCGCCAGAGGCTGCGCCGTGTCCAGTGTCTCTTCGATCATGGAACGGACCTCAAAACGCTCCGGGTACAATTGCATCTTGCCGGCCTCGATTTTCGAAAGATCCAAAATGTCGTTAATCAGATCCAGCAAGTGCTTGCCGGCTGCCTGAATCTTTGCCAGGTCTTGAAAGTATCCGTGTTGTCCCGTTTCCTGGGCTTCTTCCTGGAGCATCTCGCTGTAGCCGATGATGGCGGTCAGGGGTGTGCGCAGCTCATGGCTCATGCTCGCCACAAAATCGCTCTTGGCGCGGCTGGCAGCCTCAGCCATTTCCTTGGCGCGCAGGATTTCACGCTCCACTCTCTTGCGTTCCGTGATGTCTCGGGCGACACCCAATATTCCGACGGTTTTTCCTCCCTCCTGGATCGCCTGGAGGTTGACATCCAGAAGCACCCCGTGCCCCTGTTTTGTGGCAATCTCAAACTCATGAACCGGATAGGGCTGGCCGCACGAGGCGCACTCGATGGCCTCCGCCACCTGCCCTCTCGATTCCGGGGCAAAGAATTGCACGGCCGGGTTTCCTTGAGCCTCCTTTTGCGTGTAACCGAATACCCTCTCCACGGCCTTATTCACGGAAAGGATGGTCCCCTTCGTATCGATCGTGAAGATAATGTCGTTGGCATTTTCGACCAGGTATTGATAGCGTTGTTCCAGGGCACGTTCGTGCTCGAGGCGCTGGACGATCAGGTCCGTTTGACTCTTCACTCGCCGCCGCAGGGCTGCCACCCAGAGTAGAACCATCAGTACCACGAACGCCAACAGGCCGAATGCCGTCAGGGCTTTACCGACCGTCCACCAGGGAGACTGGCGGGTGACGACGATTTCATCCGCGGATCGCAGTGCAATGCTGAATGACTGAGTTTTTTCACTCTCGTCATTCTTGACCAGGCAGATACCGGTAATCCGCAACAGGCTGCCTGTGCGGAGATTGATGAACCTGGGGTCGATCTCCCTTTCCTCCAGCGAAGCATTAAATGTCGTGCCGGCAGATTTCAGGACGAGGGTCTGCCGGCCCGGTAGAATCGTTTTGTCGAGCAACCAGCCCTCGACGGAAACCAGCAGACAGTCGTGATTCCCCTGGAGTATCTGCTCAGCCGTGACCAACCTGGGGAGAGGAGGCGTCGCGGTGCCGATGATTCGGACCATGGCATCCTCAAGGCAAAACTCGAAGTCGGAGATCCTCGGAAAGCCGACCACGTCTACCCGGTCTCCGGGCTTAAGTGCGATGGACTGATCTGTTTTGACCCGCAGGCCGTTCGTTCCATCAAAGATGTAGATTCGCCTTCCAGGTTCTTGAAAGCTGACGGTGCCTTGCACTCGGATGCGATGTCCCGCCGTTTCGTTGGGCGAGAAGCGTTGGACACTGGAAATGGGACGCACATACACCTCAAAGCGGTCCGCCGGTGCTGGCTTTATTATGTCGAGCTGGTCCAAACTCGGAACATAGATAGTAACTCCGATGAGTTGATACTTTTCGTTAAAGAGGGCTCCGCAAACCCCTCGCACTCGGATTTCGGCATCGACCAGTCCGTCTGGAACCGTCTGGTCAGGCCGGGGAATCTGCACCAACAGGCGGCCACCCACCACAGCGACCTCCAGGATGAGAGAACTGTCATCGGTCCGGGCCTGCCGCACAATGCCCTCTGTTTCGACCCACTGGCTGTCTTCGCTGGTGGACAACATCTTTTCCAAAGAGACTCGCCGAGGTTTCGGGAGCGGGGCTTCCCCGATGATGTGCCAGCGGGGCTTGCCGATTTGCGGGGCGAAGTCGGGCGCTTCCGTGTCTCCTTCCAAATCGATGAACTGCCCCGTCTTGAGGGCAGGGGGCGGGAGGGGGACATTCACCCATATCCCCGCCGTAGAATCCTGAACGAAGAGATCGGGCGGTATGACCTCTGCAGGGCTGCGCTGGATTCCTGGATGGTAATAGGTAATGACCCCTCGGATATGAACCGGGTAACCTCGATTGGCCTGTTCAGGCGTGAGTTGCCGAATCTGCTCGGCCTGAGTCAGGACCGGGAGGTTCACGCGGTCATTAGCCGATTGCTGACCCTGGGCGTCTGCATTGCACAGGAAACAGCCCAGCAAAGAGACTGCCATGCCCCATCCTCTGACGGTGGATGCAAGACAGCCCTGGTGGGTCATTACGTCATGGTGATGCATTTGAATGTCTCCTTGGGCGCCTCCAACCTGCGCGATTCTACACAGGCTGCGCCTCTGCTGGTGACCGGGTTCCGGGCCGGTTCCTCACCAGCGAACAAACCTCTCCCAGCAACTGCTCCCCGTCCTGGTCCCCCTTCCCCAGGATCTTCTCCACCGAGCCGTTCAGTTGCTGCCGTTCTTCGTCGCTCAACTCCCGCCCTGTCACCACCACCACCGGGATCGTTCGCCCTGCCTCCTGGCTGCGCAAGTGCCGCAAAAACTCCAAGCCATCCATCTCCGGCATTACCAGGTCCAACAGAATCAGTTCCGGTGTTTGTTGGGCCACCTGCTCCAAGGCCACTCGTCCGTTTTCCGCTTCCCGCACGAACCACCCTGTCCTCTCCAGAATCCTCCTCATCATCTCCCGCGTCATTGGATCGTCTTCCACCAACAGGACATCGCCGTGGCGGCATTCTCCCCGCCAGCGATGCAACACGGTTGTTAGTTGCTCCGGTTTAATCGGCTTGACCAGATAATCCGAAGCCCCCAGCGAGAACCCCTTGTTCCGATCATCCACGATGGTTTGCACCACGACGGGAATCTCTGCCAGTTCCTTGTCCTCCTTCAGGGCCGCCAGCACTGTCCAGCCATCCATCGCCGGCATTATCACGTCCAGGATAATGGCCATGGGATGCTTTTCACGAGCCAACCGCAATCCCTCTTCCCCATCCAACGCTTCCAGTGCCTTGATCCCTTCCTTGGCCAATAACCGCCTGACCAGTTCCTGTACGGACGGGTCATCGTCAATCACCAGCACTTGAGGGGCGCCCAGGCTCATCTCCCGAGGTTCGTTGTCCTGTTCCGGCTTGTCTGACGACGTCATCCAAAGCCCGACCCCAGGTTTCGCTTTCGCCGGCCTGCCATCTATTCCAGTGGTGGCTTGCGTCGGTAACTCCAGCGTGAAGGTCGACCCTCGACCCGGTTGGCTCTCCACCCTCAAGTCTCCCCCCATCATCTGGCAAAAACGCCGGCTAATGGCCAGACCCAATCCAGTTCCTCCATACTTTCGAGTTGTTGAAGGATCTGCTTGCGTGAACGGCTTAAACAGCTTGGCGATCTCCTCCAGGCTCATGCCTATGCCCGTGTCCTGGACTTGGAACTGCATCCACTCCCCATCCTCCCCCTTACGCCGCCTTGCCTCCAAACGGATCTTCCCCTCCTTAGTAAACTTGCAGGCATTGCTCAACAGGTTGAACAAGATCTGCCTCGTCTTGGTCTGATCTGCCGCAATCTCGCCTAGATCCTTGTCACAGTCCAACTCCAGCCGGTTGTTGTTCTTCTCGATCAATGGCTGCAACGTGTTGGTGACTTCGTCGATCACAGGCCGGACTTTGAAACGCTCCACGTACAACTGCATCTTGCCTGCTTCGATCTTAGAGAGATCCAAAATGTCATTGATCAACCCCAGCAGGTGCTTGCCGGCCGATTGGATCTTTTTCAAATCCGGGGTGAATTCCTCCTGAGTTTCGTCTGTGGCAATCTCCTGCAGCATTTCGCTGTAACCGATAATGGCATTCAGCGGAGTCCGCAGTTCATGGCTCATGTTAGCCAGGAACTCGCTCTTGGCGCGGCTCGCTTCCTCCGCCTTTTCTTTGGCGGCTATCAGTTGCTCGTTCGTCTGCTGGAGCTCCTTGGTGCGAGCTAGCACCTCTTCTCTCAGGTGTTCCCGATGCCGTTGAAGCTCCTCGTCCCGGATTTGGATCTGCTCCAGCATCCCGTTAAAACTCTCAATGAGGGTGCCTATTTCGTCCTCAGACTCTTTGACTGCCCGAATTGAGTAGTCTTTTTGGTTTGTGACCCCCTTGGCCGTTTGAGCCAAGTGTAAAATGGGCAAGGAAATGACACTTTGGAGTCTGGCTGTTAGGAGATAAGCCACCAGGGAAGACCCGCAAACTATGATGAGAAGGATGAGGCTGTAGCGCCACAAGCGGGCTTCCATCTCCTTCAGGTCTGATTGGATGTAAACCGTGCCGAGGAGTTCACCATCCAGCATAATCCGCTGAAAGTGCACCAGGTGATTCGCTTCAAATTGACTTCCATCGGCTCGAGGCGGCGGCGGCAAAAAGTCTCCTTTCGGGTTTTCCCGAAGATACTTAGCAAAGGGTTTCCCGTTCTTGGAGTAGACACAGGCGGAAACCACATGCGGCTCGGCACTAAGAGCAGACAGCGTCTCCCTGGCGGCGTTCTGATCGTCAAAGGCGAGGGCAGCGGTGCTGTTGGAGCCGATAATGCCAGCCAGGACCGAGAGGTCACGTTTCATGGTCTGCCGCAGCATGAGCAGGTCATACGTGATGAATGCAACGCAGGACAGCAGCAAGGCCACCGTGCTGATGACCATGATGATTGCAGTCAGTTTACGTTTGATAGAGAGGTCTTGAAACAGGCGCATCTTATTTCCTCGCATCGGGATGTTCATCTTTGAGGACCTTCGCCAGAGCCAGCAGCTTGGAGCTGATTTTCAAATGGGCCCGTTCAGCCGTGTCGACGTTGATCTCAAAATGGACTTTGTTCTCTTCCAGCGTAAAATTAATGACTCCGCCGGTCTGGGCAAATCCTTCTGTCTCTCCGATAGTCAAGACGCATTTTCCCTTGAGACTCTCCATGATCTGGGAGAGATGTCGAGCCTCCGACGAACTCACAAACAGCATATGAAATCCTTTCAAGTCTTGCTGTCGGGTCAGCCGCTTCAGCACTAATTCGCGGCCGTTAACTGTCTTGCCTTTGATCACTTGTTCGAGCGCACCGCCAAAAGGATCCTCGCCTATGACGCCCAACAGGATGGGAGCCTGGGCGTCGGGGAAGGCATTGGACGGCCACTCCACAAACCGCGCGAAGTTATAGAGAAACGCAGCCTTGACCTGGTACTCACTGAAGGCTGGAGAATCCGCCGGGGCTGTGGTCGTACTGCCGATCAAGGCGAGAACTGAGATCGATACCACCAGCCAGAGGCGCAGGAATGGGAGATTGTCACAGGCGTCTCCGTAACTTCCCATCGATCGATCTGTTTCCCTCATAGACTCCATAGAATTCTTTCTCTCTGGCCGTTTGTCTCAGTTCAATCGGATCCGCAAACTCTCAAGTGGGCTACTTGAGAACGTAGACCAATTTGACTCGGAACGCCCTTCCATCCTGCCAGATAATGTCTTGCCGGTACTCATCTGAAGCTGGATCGCCATACCTGGTGTTGGAAAAGTTATATACACTGAAGGAGAAGTCGAGTCCCTTCAGGAGCTTCTGGGTTGACAAAGTCAAGTTAGGAACCACAAATCCGTCGATTTCGTTCCACGCTAATGTCTTTCTCGAACTCAGGTAAAGCAAGTTGAGCCCGGCAAACAATCGTTCCCGGATGAGAGGCACCTTAAGGTTGAGCTTGGCCATGTGCTTGGGCGAGTTGGTGAGGTCTGCTCCCGTTTGGTGAATCTGTGAATCCTGGAACGAATAACTGACTTGCCCCTGAAGGCCATTCTTCCACTTGCCTTCCATCTCCAATTCCATCCCTGTGGCGCGGGCATCCTGGGAGTTCCTGAAGACAAAGAGTCCATCGGCTGGATCCACCTCCTGGTTGATCAGCCCATTGATCCGGTTATAGAAACCTGAGGTGGAAAACCGATAATGCTTTCCCAGGTAGTGTTCCAAAACAACCTCAACCGTCTTGATGCCCTCGGGCTGCAGGTCTGGGTTAGCCTTATAGCCAAATCCGCTATACATGAATTCATAGGCATTGGGGGCTCGAAATGCACCCCCATAAAGGATCTTGATGGCGGTCTGCTGTCGGGGAACGACGATTAACCCGAGTCTGGGATGGACTGTGCCTCCAAAGGTGTCATAGTGATCGTAGCGCACGCCCGCATTGAGAGTGAGATGCCTCGTGATCACGTACTCATCTTGCACGTAAAGCCCCCAGACACTGGTCCTGCTCTGTTCATCCAGGTAGCTGAAAAAGGGATTTACATCATAATTCTTTCCGGCCAGGTGAAAATTGTCACGGTATTCGACCCCTCCAATCAGCTGATGTTTGTCCCCTAGCTTTCGGGATAGCTTCAATTCTCCTGTCGCCCAATTCGCTCTTGCCTCATCGCGATTGATGACGCGTACTGGTTGGTCCTCCGTTGAATAGTCGTAGATCCAATCCCCGTCATAGCCGTACCGGTCATAGGAGAGGCGGCCAACCAGTTTCCATCGATTCTTAAAGACATGTTCATAGCCGAAGTTCAAATAGCCTCTTTTGTCGAGAGTATAGGTGCCAGGATCATTGAAGATGACGCCTACGGGGGCAGTGGGCACGATCTTCTTCCTTGAGCTAAATACTCCTTGGAAGGAGAAATCCCGGTACGACAGGTTGGTGAAGAACTGCTCGAACCGGTCCCCGTCGCAGTTCACAGCAATGCCGTTGTTCGTGGATGGGTCGTCAAATTCAGGGAAGTACAACCGCTCCTGGCCTGCACTGTCGTAATAGGTGCCCGAGAAGAGCATCTCCAGGCCGTTTTGGCGTTTGGTGCCGTAACTGAGTCGGCCCCGGTATGAATTGAAACTGCCCGCATCGGTGGAAGCTTCCAAAGCATTGAGATCTCTTCCTTTCTTGGTGATGACGTTGATCACTCCGAAAAATGCGTTGGTGCCGTAAAGAGAAGAACTAGGACCGCGAATAACTTCCACGCGTTCAATTAAATCCACGTCAACAGGGAACTCTGTACCAATAAGAGCCTGCTCGGCCAGACTGTCGTTCATTCTGTGGCCATCAACCAGCAGCAGGATGCGGGTGTTCACATCGCCGGGACGGGCAAAGCCTCGAACTCCGAGGTAGCTGTAATTGCGGTCATAAGTTGTGTAGAAACCGGGCACGCTCTGCAAGATGTCGGCCATGGTTCGGTATCCAAACTTCTTAATATCGTCTGCCGTCACCAGACTGACGGAGGCAGGAGCTTCCGTTACTTTCTGCTCATATTTGGAGGCCCCATAAACCGTGTCTACCTCCACCTTCATCAACTCTTCGAGGCTCATATCTGTGAGGTCCGGCTGCTTCTGGGCCCACGACACTGCTGTCAATAACACCATCCAGAGAAAGAAAACAAAGCAGCCTCCGGGATTCAAGGGGCGTCGGAGATGCCTCGTTCCTTCTTCGCTTTCAAGTGACTCGATGTGTCCGCCCAATGTCTTGCCTTCCTCATCCCGGCTGTAAGCACGCCGAGTGTCTTCTGTGCCGTTCTCAGCCTGATAGCTCGCATCCTTAAGAACTAGAATAGGTACGAAACCTTGAATCGAAAGGTGCTTCCATCCTGCCAGAGGATGTCCTGCAGGTGCTCTTCTGCCCCTGGATCCCCGTACTTCGTATTGGAGAAGTTATACATGCTGAACGAGAGATCGAACCCCTTCAGGAGCTTCTGGGTCGAGAGGGTCAGATTGGGGACCACAAAACCCTCGACCTCGTTGCCCGCCAGTGTCTTTCTCGAACTTATGTAAAGCAGGTTGAGGCCGGCAAACAATCGCTCCCGGATCAGTGGCGCCTTGAGATTGAACTTGACCATATGCCGGGGCGAGTTGGTGAGTGTCGCCCCGGTCTGCTGAATATAGGAGTCCTGGAAGGAATAACTCACTTGCCCCTGCAGACCGTTGGCCCACTTGCCGTCCATTTCCAATTCCAACCCCTTGACGCGAACATTTTCCAGGTTCCGGAAGACCAGGAGTCCATCGGCCGGGTCGGTCTCCTGATTGATCAGCCCGTTAATCCGGTTATAGAAGCCCGAGGCGGAGATGCGATAGTGCTTTCGCAGGTAGTGCTCCAGGACCAGCTCAACGGTCTTAATGGTTTCGGGATTGAGAGCCGGGTTAACCTTTAGGCTTATCCCATCACCATAGAACAGTTCGTAGACATTGGGCGCCCGAAAGGCCCCGCCATAAAGGACCTTGATGGCGGTCTGCTGGCGGGGAGTATAAATCAGTCCGAGCCGGGGATGGGCCGTGCCCCCAAAGGTGTCATAGTGGTCATAGCGAACCCCCGCATTGAGGGTCAGATGCTTCGTAATGGCAAACTCATCTTGAGCGTAAAGTCCCCAGACCTTGGAACTTCGCTGGTCATCCAGGTAGCTGTAATAGGGATCGACATCAAAATTCTGCTGATCCTGTCTCAAATTGCCGCGGTATTCTGATCCCAAGACCAGCTTGTGCTTGTCCCCCAGTTTTCGGGTGAGCTTCAACTCCCCTCCCCACCAGTTTCCCCAGGCACGATCTCGGTTGACGACCAGGAAGGGTTGATCCGTCTGAGAGTAGTCAGTGATCCAGTTTGCATCATAGGTGTACCGGTCATAGGATATTCTCCCGGCTAACTCCCATCGATTCCTGAAAGCATGCTCGTACCTGAGATCCAGGTATGCTCGCCTGTCATCGGTGTAGGTCCCCGAATCGTTAAAGACCGTTCCGTAAGAAGCCGTGGGGATGTGCTTCGTCCTGTTGCCAATGACTCCTTGAAAGGAGAAATCCCGGAATGACAAGTTGGCAAAGAACTGCTGGAACCGATCCCCGTCGGCTTTCACCGCAATTCCGTTATTAGTGGAGGGAGTGTCAAACTCCGGAAAGTACAACTGCTCCTGGCCCGCACTGTCATAAAAGGTCCCGGAGAAGAGCATCTCCAGGCCGTTTTGGCGCCTGGCGCCATAACTGAGATGGCCGCGGTACGTGTTGAAGCTGCCCGCTTCCGAAGAGACGTCCAGCCCCTTGAGGTCAGTCCCGCGTTTGGTGATGACATTGATCACTCCAAAGAAGGCATTGGCGCCGTAAAGCGAGGAACTGGGACCACGAATGACTTCCACCCGCTCAATCAAATCCACGTCGATGGGGAACTCCGTCCCGATTGCAGCTTGATCATAGATTGAATCATTGAGCCGATGGCCATCGACCAGCAGGAGGATACGGGTGTTGTAATCGCCGGGGCGGGCGAAACCCCGGACTCCGAGGTAATTGTAATTGCGGTCGTAGGTGGTATAGAAACCGGGCACGCTCTGCAAGATGTCGGCCAGGGTTCGGTATCCAAACTTCTTGATATCGTCTGCCGTCACCAGACTGACGGAGGCGGGGGCCTCCGTCACCTTTTGTTGATACTTGGAAGCTCCAGTAACCGTGTCCACCTCCACCTTCATCAACTCTTCCAGGCTCATGTCTGTAAGGTCCGGCTGCTTCTGGGCCCAGGACACTGTTGTCAATGACATCACCCATAGAAAGAAAATGAAGCAGACTCCAGGATTCAAGGGGCGCCGGAGATGCCTCGTTCCTTCTTCGCTTTCAAGTGACTCGATGTGTCCGCCCAATGTCTTGTCTTCCCAATCCCGGCTGTAAGCACGCCGAGTGTCCTCTGCGCCCTTATCGGCCAAGAAGTTGTAACCCTTACGGTCTAAAGACGTACGACACTTTGAATCGAAAGGTCCTTCCATCCTGCCAGAGGATGTCCTGCAGGTGCTCTTCTGCCCCGGGGTCTCCATACTTCGTATTGGAGAAGTTATACATGCTGAAG
>Ga0335071_10007021_pt1 | contig 11623 bp, 11 predicted proteins | sample Lox_Sample_15_FD_206724 | JGI IMG/M metagenome (GOLD analysis project Ga0335071, IMG submission 206724) | Soil microbial communities from Loxahatchee National Wildlife Refuge, Florida, United States - Lox_Sample_1.5 | ecosystem: Environmental > Terrestrial > Soil > Wetlands | place: USA...
CTTTCCCGTCGAAACTAGTCATGACGCGCCATCCGGATATTCTCGAAGAATTCCCCGAAGATGGCATGGGCATCGTGCGGGCCCGGAGCAGCTTCAGGGTGGAACTGTACACTCGATACAGGGCGTTCTTTCAGGCGCATCCCTTCCAACGAGCCATCGTTCAGGCTTAAATGGGTGATCTCGACTTTTGCCGGATCCAGGCTCTTGGCCTCGATGAAATAGTTATGGTTTTGGGCAGTGATCAGCACTTTGCCGCTGGGCAGGTGCTGGACCGGATGGTTGCCGCCGTGATGCCCGAACTTGAGCCGCTGCTTGCTCCCGCCCATTGCCATCCCAAGCAATTGATGTCCAAGGCAAATACCCAGAATGGGAATATTGGCGTCCAACAAAGCGCGCACTGCCTCAACGGCGTACGGCAATCCTTCCGGGTCACCAGGGCCGTTCGAGAGGAAGACTCCGTCCGGATGCAGGGCCAGTACCTCTTTGGCCGGAGTATCTGCCGGTACAACCGTCACATGCGCCCCATATGAGGCCAGGTGGCGCAGGATGTTACGTTTGATGCCGTAATCATAGGCAACTATGTAAATTGAGGCTTGAGGATCGTTGATGGATGATTGGGAAACCCACTTGTCACCCGGATCGCCCATCCAGGGATATGGATTGGTGCAGGTGACTTCCTTGACGGTATCGCGGCCATCCAGTCCAGGCCATGCGCACACCAGCTTTAACAGGTTTTCTGGTGAAGTGCCACAGGTGGAAAGGGCGGCTTTTTGAGTCCCGCCATCCCGCAGTTTACGGGTCAGAAAGCGCGTGTCCACCCCACTGATGCCGGGTACGCCATGCTCCGCCAACCAGTCTGACAGACTCCGGGCGGCGCGCCAGTTGGAAACAACCTGGCTGAGCGAACAGACCACGGCTGCTGAAGCCTGCGGAACGACGGATTCATTATCCTCCAGGTTGATGCCCACATTACCGATGTGCGAACAGGTGAACAGGATTGCCTGGCCGCGGTAGGAGGGGTCGGTCAGGATCTCCTGGTAGCCGGTCATGCTGGTATTGAAAACCAGTTCGAACACCGTATCAGCGGCTGCGCCGAAGGGTTGGCCGTGCAGAACGGTACCATCTTGGAGGACGAGAGTTGCGGGCATAAAATTCAATGCAGAATGATGAATTAAGAATTGTGAATTTCACTTCAGGATTCTAGTTTGGCCGATTATAGCACCATGTCTAGACAATTTTATTGATTTTTTCATTCTGCAATTTGCATCCATCATTCAATGAACGTTCCTTTTCCGGCCAGTGCATCCGAAATGGGGTTTTGTACACGGCCATCTGCGATGATCACGCGGCTCACACCGCCCTGCAATGCCTCCTGTGCGCCCAGGATTTTTTTCTTCATGCGGCCTTCTGCATAATTCAGGGCTTCATCGAGTTTCTGGCGGTTCAGGGTGGGGATGAGCGTGCTTTCATCCGGAAAATTGCGCATCAGACCGGGGACGGCAGTAAGCAACAATAACGTTTCAGCTTGCAACGCGGCCGCCAGCATGGCGGCAGCCCGGTCAGCATCAACATTGAGGGCTTCTCCGGCCGCGCTGACAGCCAACGGCGCAATAACCGGTAGATAACCGGCCTCCAGAAGCACTTGTAAAAGAGCTGTATTGATGGCCTCGATCTTGCCGGTGTAATCATCGCGGATGATCTTGCGTTTGCCATTCTCGATGCTCTGGATGGTATCCTTGCGGGTGGCTGCCATCAGGCGCCCATCCAGTCCGCTCAGGCCAAGCGCATTGACACCCAGCCGCTGGAGGCTTTCCACCAGCAGGGTATTGACCTTTCCGTTGACCGCCATGGCAAAAATTTCCAGGGTGCGGCGGTCGGTATAACGGGAGGTATAGCCGGATGGAGAGGTGATGAAACGCGGCGGATAACCGACCGCCTCGCCCAACTGGTTGGCTTCCGCCGAGCCGCCATGCACCAATACCAGTCGCTGGCCCTGTCCGAACAGCCCGGCAACATCCTTGCAAATTGCCGAGAAATCCACGCCTTCCGTCCCGCCCAGTTTGACCACAATAATGTTTTTGCTCATAATGTATGTAAGCTCATGATTAGATCGGGTGCAGGCCCGGGAATTCCAAGCCCAATGCCTCATCAAATCCCAGCATCAGGTTCATGCACTGGACTGCCGTACCCGCCGCACCTTTCATCAAATTGTCGATGGCGCAGATGGAGACGACGTGCCCATTCGACTCATCCAAATCGAAACCAACATCAGCGTAATTCGAACCAGCCAGGACCTTCGGTTCCGGCGCACGGTACAGGCCACGCTGTTCCTTGACGACGCGCACAAATGGATTTTCGACTGCCATACTGCGGTAAGCCTTCCATAAGTCCTTGGTGGTGACGCCAGGCTTGACGGTGGCATGGGCGGTCGCCAGAACGCCGCGCACCAGATCGACAGATGTCATCGTTAGCGATACATTTGTTAGGCCAAGTTCCTGCATGACTTCGCCGGTGTGACGGTGCCCGTAAGCCGAGAAAGTACGGATCACGCCGGCCCTTTCAGGGTGATGTGTGCCGGGATTTCCCTCTGCACCGCCCTCGGAGGAGCCCACCTTAAGCTCGATGATGACCTGTTTATCCAATTCAATCAAGCCGGCTTTTACCAGCGGAAGCAGAGCCAGGTTGCTGGCGGTGGCATTGCAGCCCACCCCGCTGGCAAAATGGGCACCGCGCAGCTCTTCCCGGTGCAGTTCAGGCAGGCCATAGACAAATTTCGGCAGCCAGTTGGGGGCTGCGTGCGGAGAACCATACCAGTGCTCATACACTTGTGGATCATGCAAGCGGAAATCTGCTGAAAGATCCACGATATTGGGAGCCAGCGTGGCATATTGATCGATCTTATGCTGGGCACTGCCATGTGGAAGTGCCAGGAATAGCATGTCCACCGGCTGGAGGAGATCGGGATCGCTGAATTTGAGTGTAGTCTGCTTGCGCAGGTTGGGATGCACCTGGTACACATATTCTCCCAAATGACTCCGTGAGGTTGCCTGGAACAGCTCAATTTCCGGATGGGCAACCAGCAGGCGCAAGAGTTCTCCTCCGGTATAACCGGACCCTCCGACAATAGTGGCTTTGATCATATCCTCTCCTCTTACTTCTTCTGCTTGTTTGCCACATCCACCGCATAACCGACGATCGTGTCTGCAATATCGATCCCACTCAACGGCTGGACGGTATGGAATTCCATGGTGTGGTTCACTTCGTTGACCAGCATGCCTCGCTCGGGGTCCTCAATAACATCCACGGCCAGAATGCCCCCGCCCACAGCCTGGGCCGCCTTGACAGAGGCTTCTTCCAACTCAGGTGTGACCGGGCATAGCTCCCCCTCCCCGCCACGGGCGGTGTTGGTGATCCAGTGGGCGGACTTCCGGTAAATTGCAGTCAGGACTTTATCCCCCACGACCACGGCGCGGATATCCCGGCCTGGCTTCTTGATATATTCCTGGATATAGAAGACCGAATGCTGAACCGAACCAAGCGTGGATTTATGCTCGAGGATGGCTTCTGCTGCATCGCGGTCGTTGACCTTGGCCAGCAGCCGGCCCCATGAACCAATCACCGGTTTTAGAACCACCGGGTACCCCATGGCTTCGATAGTCTCCAGCGCCGATTCAGGTGTGAAAGCCACCCGGCTGTGCGGCTGCGGTACCCCGGCCTTGGCCAGCAAGGCAGTGGTAATAAGTTTGTCTCCGCAGGCCTCGGCCACGGCAGCCGTGTTGACCGAAGGGATGCCCCAGGTATTCAAGATGCGGCAGGCGTACAGCCCGTTGGTATAGCTGATGCTGCGTTCCAGGATGATATCGTATTGACGCCAGGGCTCAGGGTCCTCCAGATCGAAATGGACCAACCGGTCATCCAGCCGTTCATAGTCCAGACCGCGTTGCTCAAGGGAGGCAAAGATCCATTTCTCCTCCACGCGCACGCGTGAGTAAAGCACACCGATGCGGAGTCGTTTTGCCATCGTTTTACTCACCCCAATCTTCCTGCTCCATCGGAGCCAGTTCGACCATGGCGGGATCCAAAGAGGTTACTTCCAGATCCACACCACAATCCGAACAGACGATGATCTCACCGGACTCCACAGAGGCTTCCAGGGTTATTTCGGCTCCACATTCGGGACAAGTTACAGCGTTCATTTTGTTGATCTCCTTTTTGAATTGGCGAATGGCTAAGGTAGGATCATTTCCTACGCTTGCTGTATTCTGGATTTGGCATTCTGCAATTGCATCTTTACTGCTTCCGGAGCAGTACCGCCGGGCACATTCCGCCTGGCGACGCTTTGCTGCGGGTCAAACACACGATATACATCTTGATCGATCAGGGAGCTGAGGCCCTGGAATTCTGCCAGCGTAAGCATTTCCAACGATTTGCCGGATTTGCCTGCCATCTGGACGGCCTGACCTGCGATTCCATGTGCCTGTCGGAAGGGCAGGCCCTTCAGAACCAGGTAATCGGCCAGGTCGGTTGCCAGCATGCCGGGATCGATGGCCGCCCGCATCCGCTCAGGGTGCAAGATCAGGGTTTGCAAAGCGCCTGCCAATACCGGCAGGACTCCCAGCAATGTATCGTACGCATTGAAGACAGGCACCTTATCTTCCTGCAGATCCTTATCATAGGTGGATGGCAGGCCTTTGAGGGTTGCCATCCAGCCAGCCAGGTATCCCAACAGGGTACCGGCCTTGCCGCGCGTCAGCTCGAACACATCCGGGTTCTTCTTTTGCGGCATCAGGCTGGAGCCAGTGGAAAAGGCATCCGAAAGCTCGAAGAAACCGAACTCGGCACTGGAAAACAATACAACCGACTCGGAAAGCTTGCTCAGGTGGGTACCGATCAGGGCAGCGCAGAACAGGAACTCGGCCACAAAATCCCGGTCGGAGACTGCGTCCAGGCTGTTATCGGAAGGCTGGGAGAAACCCAGGTCGGCCGCCAACGCCATGCGATCGACCGGGAAGGTGGTACCGGCCAACGCACCTGAGCCGAGCGGCAGGCTGGCCGTGCGAGCACCTAATTGAGACAGGCGTTCCCGGTCACGTTGGAGTGGCCAGAAGTGTGACAGCCACCAGTGGCCCAGCAAGATCGGCTGGGCACGTTGCAGGTGGGTATACCCGGGCAGCAGGATATTCAGGTCAGTCTCGGCGCGCTCCACCAAAACAGACTGCAGGCCCACCAGGGCAGCCTCCAGGTTCTGGATGGCTTCGAGCAACCACAGGCGCAGGTCGGTGGCCACCTGGTCGTTGCGGCTGCGGCCGGTATGTAATTTGCCGGCGACCGGTCCAGCCAGTTCACCAAGCCGGCGTTCCACTGCAGTGTGAATATCCTCGTCGCTTTCTTGGAAGACAAATTCCTGACGTTCGAATTCTCCATGGATCCTTTCCAGCCCGCTGAGAATCTGTACGCCTTCTTCCTGTGAAAGCACGCCAGCTTTTTCAAGCGCCTTGGCCCAGGCCTGGCTGCCGCGCACATCCTGCCGCGCCAGCCTCCGGTCGAAACCGAGCGAAGCATTCAAAGCCCAGGCCTGTGGGTCGAGCTTTCCACCAAACCGGCCGCCCCATAGAGTCATGTCTTGTTCTCCATCATTTTTCTCTGTGCTCTGCTCTCTTCCCGCTAATCTCGCTTGAACCTTGAATAATCCGGCTTAGGCATGTTCAGGCCGGAGATCGGCAGACCATTCAAGGCACGCACTTTCAGCGGCAGACCATACAGGTGGATAAAGCCTTCGGCATCCGACTGGTCGTAAACGTTCTCCTGGCCAAAGGTGGCAAAGTCTTCGCGGTACAGGCTGAAGGGGCTCTTCCGCCCAACCGGGATGATGTTGCCCTTGTATAGTTTCAGGCGCACGGAGCCGGTGACAGGCCCCTGGGTGCTATCCATGAAAGCATCCAGGGCTTCCCGCAGCGGAGAGAACCACATGCCGTTGTAAACCAGCTCGGCATATTTTAGCGCCAGGGTATCTTTATAGTGCATGGTATCCTTATCCAGGACCAATGATTCCACTTCTCGATGGGCAGCGATCAGGATGGTACCGCCAGGGGTTTCGTAGACGCCATGGGACTTCATGCCCACCAGCCGGCCCTCGACCATATCTGCACGCCCGATGCCGTGCGTGCCGCCCAGGGTGTTCAGCCGGGAGATCAACGTGGCCGGAGATAGTTTTTCGCCGTTGATCGCCACCGGTGTTCCGGACTCGAATTCAATCTCAAGATAGGCAGGCTCATCCGGGGCATTTTCAGGCGCACATGAAATCTGGAACATGGATTCTTCAGGCTCCTGCCAGGGGTCTTCGAGCAGGCCGCCTTCATGTGAAAGGTGCCACAGGTTGCCATCCCGGCTGTAGATGGATTTCAAGGTAGCTTTGACCGGCACGTTGTGGGCCTTGGCATAGGCAATCGCATCCTCGCGTGAGCGAATCTCCCACTCGCGCCAGGGTGCAATCACCTTCAAGCGCGGGTCAAGCGCTGTATAGGTGAGCTCAAAACGGACCTGATCGTTGCCCTTGCCGGTGGCGCCATGCGCCAGTGCATCCGCACCCACTTTGTGGGCTACATCGACCTGATGTTTGGCGATCAGCGGGCGGGCAATGGAGGTACCCAGCAAGTATTTCCGCTCATAGATGGCCCCGGCGCGCAGCATCCGGAAGATGTAATCCTCCGCCAGTTCCTCGCGCAGGTCATGTACCACCAACTGGCTGGCACCGCTGGCGATCGCCTTGGCTTCTAGGCCATCCATTTCATTGCCCTGGCCGACATTTGCGGCAAAGCAGACCACTTCACAGCCATAATTCTCCTTCAGCCATGGCACAATGACGGAAGTGTCCAGCCCGCCCGAATATGCGAGTACAACTTTTTTGACATTTGGTTTCGACATTTGGTTCTCCTTGAAAGATGAATAGGATATGGATTTCTTGAACGATTGGTAAAACAAAAGCCCTCCTGGGGAGGAGGGCTAGGTTTACTTTAGGTGCGCGTACTCGTCTAGTTGAATTTAGCCAAGCACAAAAAACCATCCTTCCCGGTTGGACGGATGATGGGACGACGGGCGCGAGGTGACTTCAGATTCAGGCTGGGTGTTAACATATTGGGGCGGTTTATATCACGCCTGTCTAGAAAAGTCAAGGAATTTGAAAGATTCCACCTCTACCGCCACGCACAGCCACAGGAATAAAGCACTGATGAGGCAAACAAACTATCAGCCTTAATGCATTTTTTTGCGGTCACGATAAGAGGAACCATCTTCTTAATAGGTCTCTTTATCATCAATTATCGAATCATCGATCAGGAATATCCAAATCCTTATGACCATGGCTTCTAATGCATGTGTCAATGCGAAATAAATTTCTCCGCAGGTATGCTGTAGATGCCACTGGTGCCGCGCTGGCCTTCCGTAGCGACCAGCGCAGGAGTGGCCTGCGTGAAATTGAATATCTTGACCGTGGCATACCCATTGGCACCTTTCTCTATATCGATCTGCAACGGCATGCCTGATTGCATTCCAGAAATATAATCATCTACTACCATTTCCACACTCTTACCAGCGCTGACCCTGTCGGCCGTCTCGCCGATGGTGAACTGGTTGCCATTCGCCCCCATGTTGATGGCTTCCGGGCTGGCTGAGACCAACTCAGGATTGACCAGCGTGCCGCCGCTTTTCAGGCTGATATTGGTCCAATCAGAGCTGGTGGTTATCTGGATGCGCACCTTATAGGCGCCGGTCGGTACCGGTGCCGTAATGGTCAATGAGCCTGCTTTGATAGGGATATCCCCTGTCAGCGAGATATCGCCGCGCAGCATCTGGGTGGCAGAACCGGCCAGCTGCAGATACCAATCGCTGGGCAGCTTGTAGCCGTCCGTATCCATCGAAACCAGATCGACCCCTGCCGGTTCATCTGCCTGGGTAGCGGCAATCTTGTACATGGCGGTATCTTCATCCACCTCATCGAACATGGCATTGTAGATCATCGGCACGCCGATCGAGACTGCGTTGTACACTTGTCTCCAGTAGAAGAGACCTCCCCGCCGTGGTGTCGCGTTGAAAAGGTTGGTATAGCTGGCGTCGTTGTTATGGAAAGCAGTACCCGGGAACACAACCGGCATATATTCCGCGCCGCACTTCTGGGCGGCTGCCAGATCCTGGATCATGGTAAGCTTGTAAAAGTCCACTTCCAAATCAGTGGTGTACCGGCCTACCGTCCACGGACTGATGACGTTAAGGGCGCAATAATAATCCGCCCAGCCGGGATCGGCCTGAGAATCATATTGCAGGATCCGCCACCAGGTAGGTACACCGCCCACCAGGGTGACCTGGTATTTCGGGTCGGGGTTGTGCTCGAAGAAATTGACCAACTCCATGGCTTGCTGGGGCGTGCCTGGGTGCTCGGTAAAACCCAGCCCCCAGATGGCCAGCACAGGCTTGCCGTTCTGGTGCAGGTAAGACGGGCTGGCTGTCACTTGCAGGGTATCTACCATGAACTTCCAATCATCTTCAAGGATGCTGACAAAATTGCTGCTGTCCATGCCGCTGGTATCGTACATGACTGCAAAAACGCGGCCATAGGCTTGTGCTCCTGCCATAACGTTTTTCGTTACGATATTGCGAGTGTTAAAGTGGGCGCCATTGGTCAATTCCGAGCCAAACCGCTGCACAAATACACCATCGATGCCATACTGGGCCATCCACTGAAAATGACGCAAGACGGTGGTTGGATTGTAAGCCGAATAGAGATAAGCCGGTTTGCCATCCGGAAGCGCCATGTGGGTGGGACACAGTTCGCCTGGCGTCAACTCGCTGACATCCGGGTACATATCCACCCGGAAGCTGGTGGCATCCGGATTCTGGTCCCTGAACCAATGGAACCAGCCATTCATCAGCGATCCATCGTTTGGGCAGGTAAACCAGCCCTGGTAGCCCATCAGTAGTTTGTGCTCCATCGTGGAGGTATCCACCGTTGTATGCGGTAGGAGCGTGGCAGTCGGTGTAAAGGTCGGGTTAGGGCTATTCGTGGGAATTGGCGTACTGGTAGATGCAGCCCCCGGCAAGGCACTGCAAGCAGCGAGCAGCAAGGCAGCCGGAATAAAAACGCTCCTGCATATCCAACCCAGTCTGTTTGCTATACTGCCGAACTTGACAGGCTTTTCAAGCATGCCCACCTCCTGGGAGCGATCCTGGCTGATAATATAGTGTCGACAAAGCATGATCTGCTTTTATGGGCTCGAAAATCTGGATCAACGTAATCAGGATATAATTTATCACTAATTATATCAAAATTAACGAAATTATAGATTGTCCTCTCCTGCCAGGGGAATCTCGGAATAGGACAAGCGGGTAAATCAGTGATCTGCCTCAGGCTATTCCATAAAAAACTTTCCGCATGAAGAATGCCAGTTTTTACAACCAGCCAACTGCTGCGCACTGAAAGCCTGACAAGGCGCCCACTTCATGGGATTTAAAGGCCCTCTTTGAAGCTCTGTCAGACTATCTCGACCATTTCATCAAAGGACAGCTGCACTTCTTTTTCGATGCTGGGCCTCATTTCCTGCCACATATCCATAAAGGCTTTTTTTCGTCGATTGAGATCTTCCAACGAAAATGAACGGAGTGTCATGATCTCTTTGATCCTACCCTGAAAATTGCCCGGCAATCGATCCAAAGTTCCAACACAATAGAAGCGCCACTTCATATCCGCTACCAGCTCATCATTAAGGCCGAACAGCATATCACAGAAATATATCAGCCCCTGGTCGATCATGTGATGGGCGCTGATCATGTTGCCTCGCTCAACCCATAAATCGGTTAGCCGGTTAATATACCATTCCGAGAGGGTCAAACCTGACATCATCAGCCATTTCTTCTCGTCTGGTTTCAGTGGGACTTTTTCTTTGAGTAACCGGGCTATCTTTCCCAACGGATCAAAGTAGATCTGCCCCTGCGAATAGGTCCAGCGCCTGGCCATATCCCATGAATTGTCTTGTTCACTTTCATAGTCAGACAGCCAGAGCTGGACTTCGATATCATCGATCTTGAAAAACTTCCCGGGCAAGGGTATCTGCGATCCTTGTTTCTTGAAGATCGCAATATCTATATCGGCAAAACGATCAAAATATCCGCGCGTGATCGCTCCCAAAAAGACAATCCCGACGATATCATCACAGATGGTGGTTTGAGCGAATTTGATCGCGATGTTTTTCGCCTTCTCAAGAAGATCGGGGGAGGAAGACTGGACCAGGAATTTTGTGATCATAGGCTCCCTTGCTCCATGCTGGGCAATTCTTATTATCTCGGCTAACCGATTTTATGCCTGCCAAGAAGATCCTGAACAACCGGCCTATTTTCGCTGAACGCATCCCAAACAGAAATGCACCATTGATGGATCATCTTATCGCGCTCGGGCCCGGCAGGTGCGCCCAGCACACCGGCAACGGTAATTTCGCCTCGCTCTGCCGGCAGCGAGAAGACCGGCCACGATTGTTTTTCCTGCGCCAGTTGCATATGGAATCGTTGAACCTGCCTGCCGCTGAACTGTCTCTCGACATGTAGATAAAGACCAACCAGCGCAAAGGTCAACTTGATCGGTTTGGTGTTCCGATCCGCTGTCTGCGCAGCAAATGCATCGACAATATGCTGGTGAATAAATGATGGATCGTTATGAGCCAGGGTGTAATAGCTTAGCTCTTCATAAAGGTCTTGATCATTCTTCAAATGATGCACTCCTGCGATGGGCAAAGAGTTTAGTATCTATCCTAAAATTTTTAAAGAACCGCATTTTGAGGGTGTGCGGCTTCGCCGCACACCCTCAAAATGCGACCTCCTCCGAATCTTCGGATAGATACTTATTGACACTACTAAAAATTTGACTCGCCGTACTGCTCAGCCTTTCACGCATTCCTCGAAAAATAATACGCGGCGTATTTCCTGTCCGTTCTCCCGATGTGGTTGATAATCCAGGTAAAGGCATCGCTCAACGCCTTGCGAAAGGCAACATCATCGGCATTCTCTATCTGAGGTTTCAATTCCCCAAAGGATTTCTTGAAGTTCTCATGGATCTTTCTATGATCCTCCAATTGCGGGAATCCGATCTTTTCCATGAACTTCTCTTCATTTGTAAAATGTTCATTCACATAGGCTGAAAGCGTTTCACCGAAGAATTTCCGGGCTTCATCTTTCTTTCCAGCACTCAACAACTCATGGACTTCATTGAGCATATCGATGAGTTTTACATGTTCGTTATCCACCGCTTCAATGCCCAGGCGGAATTCAGCCTCAAAGTCAAACAATTTCTTACCCATAATTCCTTTGCTCCTATATTGATAGAATGCTTTGAGTATACATGAAAACACGAAAATAATTGGCTCACTCATGAGCTGTAAGAATGACAGCATCCTCAAGGCAACCGGTATAATCAAATCCTCCCAAATATCAATCGAGAATGTGCTATATTTTATGAAAGTGCCTGAGTACCTGAACAACAAGCAGGAGGATGGAAACATGACCAAGGTCACCGGTCTGCGGTGCGAGCATCTCATTAACCCATTGGGAATCGAACAACCCGCGCCGAGGTTGAGTTGGCAAA
>Ga0335071_10007022_pt1 | contig 11623 bp, 13 predicted proteins | sample Lox_Sample_15_FD_206724 | JGI IMG/M metagenome (GOLD analysis project Ga0335071, IMG submission 206724) | Soil microbial communities from Loxahatchee National Wildlife Refuge, Florida, United States - Lox_Sample_1.5 | ecosystem: Environmental > Terrestrial > Soil > Wetlands | place: USA...
TGTGGAGAGGAAGAAAGGAGAAAGAAGAAAGGAGAAAGAATATTCCTTTTCCTTTCTCCTTTCTTCTCTCTCGCAATTTAACGTTCGGCTGGCGCAACAAAAAAACGCGCGGGGCGGGTTTGGAAGCGATGCGTTCTCGCTGCTTCCAAAATTGCCCTGCGCGTTTTGTTTTTTCGTTCCTACACCCGCTCTACGTACTCGCCGGTCTGCGTGTTGATGCGGATCATCTCGCCTTCGTTGATGAAGAGCGGCGCGTTGATTTTTGCCCCGCCTTCGATTGTCACCTGCTTCGTGCCGCCCTGGGCGGTGTTGCCGCGGATGGCCGGCGGCGCTTCGATGACCTTGAATTCCATTTTGATCGGGATGTCGAGCTTGATCACCTTGCCGTCGAAAACCATCGTCGCCACCTTGGTCTCCGGCTTCAGGAACTGGCCCTGCTCGCCGACCAGTTCGCCCGGGAGCGAAAAGCGCGCTTTCGGGTTCCCTTCTTCGTGGAACCAGTATTCGCCGCGGTTCTGGTAGATGAACGTCGCCTGCTTCCGCTCGATTTCCGCCTCGTCAAACGAATCGCTCGGCTGGAAATTGCGGTCCAAAATTTTGCCCGTGATCAGGTTCTTGATGCGCGTCTGCACGACGGCTTTCCGCTGCTGCATCCGCAGGAAGTGCGACTCGAGCACCTCGTAGGGCGCGCCGTCCATGACGAAAAGGATTCCCTTGGTTAAATCAGTATAGGCAAGCGACATAGCGTTATGAAGTATAATCGGTTTGAAAAAAAATTCAAGGCGTGATAGATTGGAGCCAGCACCAGGAGGATTATTTTGATTACCGATACGCATACGGAAGCATTGCTGGATCCGCTGGCCAAAGAAGCTTTGGAGAGAGTCGGCGGCATCGTATTTATCCTGACGCTCGATCTTGCGGTTGCATGGACGGGAATCCAATCGTTCCTGCAAAAGAAAAGTTACGAGCCGGCGAATTTTCGCAGCGACCTCCGCCGGGGTAATCCGCGGGCGATGGACATTGCAAAAGAGCTCGAAAAGGAAGGCCGGCGGATGCACGGAGACAAAACCTCCATCGGCTTCCACGAAAATAGCCTTGCCTTCCAACGGCTCGAGATCGGCGAACGCGGCGTCGGAGTGCGCGGCTCTATGACCGTGAAGGGCGTCCTCGTTTCGTAAAATAAGTTTTTCCACACCCGCTGGCATTCACTTGCCAGCGTTTTTTTGCAAAAAAAGAAAGCCGGCTGCGGCTTTCAGAAATTGCGATTTACGCCTCCGCATATTTGGGCGACCCGCCGGAGGTTCTCATTGCCAACGACGAAAATCTGGGGCAAACCATGTTTTCTTACGAAAGTAAGCGCAACCCAAAAATAATAGAATAATTCTCTGGGATTTATTTCCACCATGAGGATCTTGGAGTGCGAAGGAAGAGGATTCCCCAATCGTTCCAGGCCGAGCTGATCCGCAATCAAGGAATTCCCTTCCATTTGGTTCCTGAGCCCTTCCAGGTCCCGAATCGTATCTACGATTACCAAATTCATAAGGCACCTCCCCAATAGTCTTTTTCCACCTTAATCCTTTTCAAAATTTTATTCAATACCAAAAACCGCCCCATTGCCGGAGCGGTCTTTGCAGAAGAAGCAGGCAGCCAGTCCTTAGTCCTTGATTCCCTGTCCCATGTCCCCTTAGCCTTGTCCCTAGTCTCTCTTCCCTGGTTCCTTGCCTCCCTCCTAGTACTCTTCCCTCCGGGGCCGATCGCCGCCCATGCGGGGGCCGCGGGTCGAACCTTCCGGCTCTTCGATCTTGAGGTTCACGCGGGCATTGTTTTTGACGCCCACGATCCGCAAGAGCGACCGGATTGATTTCGCCGTCGCGCCCTGGCGACCGACCACCTGGCCCATGTCCATCGGGTTCACGTGCAACGAGAGCAGAACTCCCATCTCGTCAACTTTGCGGTCAACCTTCACGTCTTCCGGATGGTCCACGAGCGACTTGACCAAATATTCAAGAAATTCCTGATCTGCGGTAGATGAATTCGCCATGTGCAGAAAATGCTGAGTTTTTATCGAACCTGACGACCTTTGCAGTGCGACTGGATTTTTCCTGCCTGCACCTGTTATTTTTTAGATTATAACGGATAATAAAAAAATTGTCAATCCCTTTTGGGATGTCCTTTTGCGATGATTTCGACCGGTGAATCCCTTTCAAAAAGCCTAAAAATGTAGCTAAATCAGTCTATTTGCTTATTTAACTGAATAAGCAAATAAAAGATGAAGGTTCGAACAGTGCCACCTGCGGCAGGGTTGATTTTACCTATACCCCAAAAACTCCGAAAAGGTTGCATGCGAATTCATATTTCCCCGCCATCCGGACGGCGAGGATTTTTTCCAAAAGAATATATATTTGCTTTCAATCCCAATCGGGATATACTGGCGACTGGAACCCAGAAAGGAGTAATTTTGTGGAATTGCAATGGATCTGGCAGAAAGCTGATTCCCTGCGGGGATGCCTGTCTGACCTCAAGACTATCCGGGGACGCCGCCGCCAAACCGAAGATGAAGATCCCTTGGCGGTGGCCAATTTATTTGTGAGCGATGAGGCCAAACTTTTGTCCAGCAAGACCTTTCGGGTCATGACTGATAAAACGCAGGTGTTCACGCTTCCAAAGAATCCCCTCATCCGAAGCAGGAAAGCGCATGTGATGGAGGTCGTTGCCTGCTCGGTGATTGCTTCTGAACTGCTTGGCCTGAACACCGACCTGATTCGGGCTGCCGCAATCGGCCATGATATCGGCCATGTGCCTTTCGGCCATCAGGGCGAAATGTGGATGGCGAAGGCCATGAACCGTCCGGAATTCTGCCACGAAGTGATGGCACCCATCATCGCCCAGAAAATCGAGCGCAAGGGCAAAGGGCTCAACCTCACCCATGAAACGCTCGAGGCCATGATGCGCCACAGCGGCAATACTGCGAAAGACGGCATGAGCCAGGAAGCATGGACCCTGCGGCATACGGACAAGTTCACCTACATCTTCCATGATGTAAACGATATCATTGTCCGGATGCGATATCCGGTGCGATCTGAACTTATCGAACTGATCGATGAATTTGGCAAAACGCAACGGGAGCGGACCACGACGGCGATTGCCGGCTTGATCATTGAATCTGCCGAATGCGGGCGCGTTTGCTTTGAACATTCCGCCCTCGGCCTCAAATTCAAGCGGCTCAGGGATTTGATGTACGAAGTATATCCCTGTGTCACCCAGCAAAATGTCCGATATACGATGGAGCCAGTGCTTGAATCGCTTGCGCAAATCAAGGTAGGCGACCCGTTCCTTCTTCTCGCGCTCATGACCGACCGGGATGTGGTGGCGTTTGCGGCTGAACCGATGAAAGACATGCAGGCGTTCAACCGGACTGCCGTCAGTGAAATTGTCCCTTATCTTCGGCAGATCGGCCCGATTGACCTTTGCAATCCCGACCTGGATTGGTAATGCAAAAGCCCGCTTTCCGGCGGGCCTTTTTATTGTTTGAATTTCCCATGATTAGCCGACCCCCTTCCCTGGCGGCGGCGAAACATTTCAGTCTCTAGCATGTGCTAGGGCGATGATCCCGGGCAGTTTTTCCCCGGCAAGAAAGTCTAATAGCGCTCCGCCGCCTGTGGAGATGAAGCTGAATTTTTTGTCGAGTTTATATTTCTTCAGGAACATTACGGTTTCGCCGCCACCAAATTATTTTGAAGACAAAATAATTTTTGAAAACCTCTCGGTTTTCAATGCTTTCCAACACGGGGAAACTCCCGTTTCCCCGACCCCCTTCCCTGGCGGCGGCGAAACATTTCAGTCTCTAGCATGTGCTAGCGCAATGATCCCAGGCAGCTTTTCACCGGCAAGGAAGTCTAATAGCGCTCCGCCGCCGGTGGAGATGAAGCTAAATTTTTTGTCGAGTTTATATTTCTTCAGGAACATCACGGTTTCGCCGCCACCGGTTATGGAAAATGCGCGGCGGTTTTTTGCGATGGCTTTTGCGAGGGCCAGCGAACCGCGGGAAAATTTTTTCTCTTCTATTTGGCCGACCGGCCCGCTCCAGAGTATCGTCCTTGCTTTCGCGATTTTTGCGCCATACGCCGCAATGGTTTTCGGCCCGATGTCCAAAGCCCGGTCGCCGGACCATGCGAAATCCAACGGCAGCAGGATATTTTTATAGGCGGCGATTTTTTTGATCGCGGCAAGGTTATGGTCATCTTTCATCGAATCCTTCATATCGATACCGCGCAACGAAAGGACAGTGTTCGCCGGTCCCCCGCCAAGCAGGAACCAATCGGTTTTGTCCTTGAAAAACCGGACCACGCCCAGCTTGTCGGCTGTCTTCGCGCCACCCACGATGAACACGAACGGGTGCTTCGGCTTCCGCATGGCCGCCGACAAAAATTTGATTTCGTTCTCGAGCTCCAGTCCGGCATAACTCGGCAGGAACTTCGTGACCGCTGCAAGCGACGCGTTCGCCCGGTGCGAAACCGCAAAGGCGTCGTTCACGTAAAAATCCGCGAGCGAGGCCAGCTGCTTCGCGAGCTTCGGATCATTTTTTTCCTCGCCGGGCAAAAAGCGGATATTTTCAAGGAGGAAAATGGAATGCTCCGGCGCTGCGGCAACCGTTTGCCGGTTCTTTTTGAAATCAAAACCGGGGAGGAAAATTATTTTCCTGCGGAGCAGGCGCGCGAGTTCGGCTGCATTCTTCTTAAGGGAATATTTCTTTTCGATTCCTTTCGGCCGGCCGCGGTGGCTCACGATCACGGTTTTGCCCGCATGCTTCACGAGGAACTTGACCGTCGGCAGCACCGCTTTCATCCGCCAGTCGTCTTCGGTGTTGAAGTCGAGCCGCAGGAGCGCGGTTCCCCGGAGCAATTTCTGATTGGCCTTGCCGAGATACTTGATCATGAATTCATTTTAGCACGGATTCATCGTTGCGGAATTGCCATTGCCAAAAGGAAGCTTCCATGCTTAAATTGGGACCAGTCGTTTAGAGGAGGACCTGATGATTCTTTTGAATTTGTACGTTAAGGATTCCTTGCGGTGGACCACTATGGGCACAGCCACCGTGAAATGCGAGGAATTCATTGAAGGATTGATATCCATCCTGCAAATGACATTCGGATTCCCCGATTTTGGTCGGTTTTCCTGGAGGATTTCCGTTTCACCCACGATTCCCGAAGACAACCCCTACGCCATTTCAATAATCGTGGAAATGGATCAAACCCCTGAACTGCTCGCCACGCTCGACGAACGGCATCAGGCAGCCATCGCCCAACTGGTCCGCCTCCTGCCGCTCCAAATCAAGGGCGAACTATGGATCCGCCTGTGCCCCGGCAAATGCGGAGCATTCCAGGGAGAAAGATTTTAGAACCCGTCTCTACCCCGCCACCAACGGCCATACGCGCCGCCGGTGGCTTTTTTTTTGCGGCTGCCGATTATTCCCTCAACCGCCGGTAAATTCCGTCTTCCACGGCCTGCCGGTCCTGGCCGTACTTGAGCCGCGAATATTCTTTCAACTTTTCCCCCAGTTCTTTGTTGCCGCCGCCCCACGATGCCGTCCCGACTTTCATGTTGAACGGGCGCGACGTTTGGCCGCCGATCAGCAACCGCGCGTAGCAATTCAGGTTGTCGATATTGATGAGGTCGTTGCGGTTGAACGACGGCGCCAACTGCTTCTCGAGAAATTCCGCATCCTGCACGCCGACGCGGAACGCGAGCATCGAGCCGACGTTGCCGAATACCGAATCCCGGATTTTCTCCGTGAGCTGGGCGATGAACTGGTGCGCGACGATCAGGTCGAGGCGGTATTTCCTGGCTTCCGATAAAATCGTCGAAATGGAATCGGTCGCGAAGTTTTGGAACTCGTCGATGTAGAGGTAGAAATCGCGGCGGTCCGCCTGGTCGGCGATTTCCACCCGCGAGAGCGCGGCCATCAAAATTTTGCCGGTGAAAATCAAGCCGAGGAGCGAGGCATTCAGGTCGCCGATGCGGCCCTTCGACAAATTGATGAGCAAAATTTTGCCGCTGTCCATCGCCTCGCGGAAATTGAATGCCGACTTCGGCTGGCCGACGATCGGCCGCATGTAATCGTTCGAGATGAACGTGTTGAATTTGGACGTGATGTACGGTGTCATGTTCGCGAGCGACGCATCGCCGCCGGCCTTCGTCGCCTCCTTCTGCCAGAAATCAATCACGACCGGATTATGGATGCGCTCGAGTTTTTTGTTGCGCCACACGGGATCCGAGAAAATGCGCGGCACCTCGACGAGCGTCGTCGGCTCCGCCGGCATGTCTTCCATCATGAGGAGCAGCGCATTCCGCATGTATTGCTCGAACATCGGGCCGCCGGTCGTTTTGAGGTCGTACAGCTTGTCAAAAATATTGATCATCTCGTTCACGATGAACGTCTTTTCCTCCGGCTTCTCGGGATTGTAATCGAGCATGTTCAAGCCCATCGGGCGCGAAAGGTCGCCGGGGTTGAAATAAATCACGTCGTCCATCCGCTCCTTCGGCACAAAACCGAGCGCGTTTTCGACGAGGTCGCCGTGCGGATCGATGATTGCGAGGCCTTTGCCGGACTGGATGTCTTCAATGATCAAATTGCCGAGCAAGGTGGATTTGCCGGTGCCGGTCTGGCCGACGAGATAGAGATGCCGTCGGCGGTCTTCGTCCTGCATATAGACGTTTTTCCGCTGGCCGCGAAAATCGCTTTCGCCGAGCAGCAAACCCTGCTTCGGCAGGTTTTCCGGCGGCGGCGCTTCCTTTGACTTCAGCCATTTCACATTCGGCGTTTCCGTCGATGAAATCGGGAAATGGAAGATGCTCGCCACTTCTTCCGCGGAAAGCGTCATCTGCTGCGACGGCTCGAAGGTGCGGAAAATGAAATTGCCGACCAGCCCCTTCGTGTTGCGCGGCTTCACGACCCGGAAATCGTTCCGCATCGGGCTCGCGAATTGGCTGAATCCCGCCGCAAGGCCGTCCAAAATGTCATTTGCCTGGAATGACGATCCGGCCGACGCGACGAGCCGCACATTCACGTCGAAGAGCGGCTTTGCCAGTTTTGCCTGGAGCGCCTTCACGGCCTCGTCGTCCACCACGCGCTCGCTTTTCGCCTTTTCCTGTTCCTCTTTTGATTTCGGGTTGAACACTTCGCCGACGTCCGAAAGCTCCACTTGGAGGCCGCTGCCGAAGACTTTTTTGACCGGCTCGCCCTTCTTCAAGAATTCGATGTATTTTTGGATTGTTTTCTTCGCATCCTTCGCCGCCGGCCGCATGACGACCTGCAAAGCGGCTCCCTCGCCCACTTCGCTGATTTTTGAAAAAGCGCCGAGGAGCGGCTCGAACGAATCGATGCCTAACTCCGCGTACGTCCGCACCGGCAGCGCAAAATGCTCCTTTTCCATCACGTACGCGGCCGCGGCCGAGCCGTTCACGTTGAAAATATTGTAATCGTCGCCGGCCTGCTCCACCGTTGCGCCGTTCCACAATCCTTGAATCTGCTTGGCTGCGATTTCCGCCGCGAGCTTCGGCACCGCCAGGTAAAAATGGATTTCCTCGCCCACGTGCGGCACCGCCACTTCGAACGCAAACGGTTTTTTGAATGCCGTGAAGCTTCCGAGCAGCTGCTCAAAATGGGCCAACTCCGCTTTGAAATCCTTGTTTTCCGAATGCTGCGGGTTATCGCCCGGCGCCGCGCGCGGGATCCGGACCAGGAAAAGCGACGTCCTCAATGAATCGGCGATCCGCTGCTGTGAAAAATAGCGGACAAGGAAGTAAGCCACGACGCCGATTGCGACGCCAAGAGCGGCTGAAATGGCAATGGATAAAAACATGGCAATTGATGGCGGCGCAAAGACCTTGCGCTATATAGAACCATTATAACACTTGGCGGCCGCGTGAAATTCGCGTCGCATCATTTTCATGCGCACTTATGCACAACTTGCACGTGGCTGTGCACAGATGTTCGCAAAAAATCTCTTGACTTTCAAAATTTACTTTTTAAACTAAAATCATGGCAAAAATGACACTGGAAAAATTAGCGCGGATGATGGTAGATGGCTTTAAAGACACCCATGGGAGGATTGACGTACTTGATGCCCGCATGGGTGTATTGGATGGGCGAATGGGCCGGTTGGAAGGAAGGATGGATCGAATCGAGGGGGAAGTGAGAGAATTGCGAGGTGAAATGACTAATTGGCGTATAACCATGGATGACCATCAACACAGAATTGAGCGGCTCGAGAAGAAGACTGGAATAGCAAGCTGAAATTGAGGCGGACAAAAGCAAAGGGGACCTTCCTTCAAAGGAAGGTCCCCTTTGCTTTTGTCCGTTTCTTTCGTTTTTTATTTCACGATCCCCTTTTGCTGCAACACTGGATACAATTTGCCGACGAGCGCGTCGTGGAACGCATCCTGCACGAATTCGGGAGATTTTTTTGATTCGGAGAGCGCCGCGGCGAGGCCTTTCGTAAGGACGACTTCCAAGAGGTACTCAATTTCAAGCTTCACTTCCGGCGCCGCGGATTGCGCATACGCGGGCAAAGGGCTCGCGGCATTCGCGTTCGGCTGCGGGAACGCCTCGCCCTGCAAACCCTCCTCTTTTCGATGGACGCCCGGAAACGAGCGGATCGCTTCGCGCACGAGCTCTTTTTCCGCTATGTCTTTCCTTTCCTGCTTTTCGCGCTGCTCGCCAATCTGTTCGGCCAGCTTATGCATGTCCGCTTCAAGGAACTGTTCAAAGGAAGGTTGGGTGTCCATGGGAAAAATGGAAAGCGGCGCGAAAGCAAAAGCAGTTTCCCTGCTTTTTACCTTCTCCTTTCCGCCTGCCTTGCTATAATTTTCATATGAAGCGATCTACGGTTATCCTGCTGCTCTTCGGCATCATCGCGGTTGCCTCGTTCCTTCGATTATATCACATAACCTCGACGCCGCCGGGGCTTTATCCCGATGAGGCGATGGACGGCAATAACGCGCTCGAAATCGTCCATGGCGGACCGTTCCGGACTTTCTATCCCGAAGACAACGGCCGCGAAGGGCTCTATGTGAACATCCTCGTTTTCTTCATCCAATGGTTTGGCAACCACCCGTGGGTCGTGCGGCTGCCGGCGGCGATTGCGGGCATTTTGACCGTAATCGGAATGTATTTTTTGGTTGCGGAATTGTTCGGCGAGGGAGAAGGGAGTGGGGACGTGGGACAAGGGACATGGGACAGGGAACCAGTGGCTAGGGACAAGGGACAAGGGACAGGGATAATGGGGCGTGGGACAGGGAACCAGGAACCAGGAACTGGGAGCTGGGAGCTGGGAGCTGGGAGCTGGGACAAAAGGGACGAACCTCTTATCCATGTCCCTTTAGCCATGTCCCAAGCAATTGCCCTTCTCTCTGCTTTCCTGCTCGCCACGTCGTTTTGGCACATTAATTTTTCACGCATCGGATTCCGTGCGATCCTCGCGCCGCTGTGCCTGACCTGGGCGCTGTATTTTTTACTGAAGGCGGTGGGGCGAGGGACTAGGGACAAGGAACGAGAGACTAGGGACAAGGATAAGGGGACATGGATAAGGGGATATGGGATATGGGACAGGGACTTTTTTTTCCTTCTCCTCGCGGGGATTTGCTACGGCGCGGGATTCTACACCTATATCGCCTACCGGATTACGCCCCTGCTTTTTTTGCTGTTCATCCCGTTTTTCAGGCGATATCCGGGATTCTGGAAAAAGATGTTGCTGTTCCTCGCGGTCACCTTCGTCGTTGCCTTGCCGATCGGCATTTATTTCCTCCAGCATCCGGGCGACTTCTTCGGCCGCACCGCGGAAATTTCCGTGACCAACTCCGGCAATCCGGTTGGCCATTTCGCGGCAAACGCCCTGAAGACGCTTGCCATGTTCAATATCCAAGGCGACGGCAACTGGCGGCATAATATCGCCGGCGCGCCGGAGTTGTGGTGGCCGGTGGGAATCATGTTCCTGGTCGGAGTTTTATGGAGCATTTATTATTTGTGGAGGTGGGTAAGGAGGGGGAACGAGGGACATGGGACATGGGACATGGATAAAGAAGGGACGAGGGACATGGGACATGGGACATGGATAAAGAGACAAGGGATTGGGGACATGGGACAAGGGACAAGGATAAAAGAACCCTTGCTTCTTGCTCCTTGGGCTTTACTCCTGCTCTTTTCTTGGTTTCTCCTGGCTCTCCTTCCGGCTGCGGCTTCGGATGAAGGCATCCCGCATGCGCTGCGTTCAATACTCATGCTGCCGCCGGCGATCGTTTTTGCGGCGGTCGGGGGAGTGTGGCTTTATAGAGCGATATGCGACATGCTACATGCGACATGGGGCTGGGGACAAGGGACTAGGGACATGGGACATGGGACATGGATAAAGAATCTCGTCAGGATTCTTGCGATTGTTTTCATACTCTTCTCTGCGCTCAATGCCTTTGCCACTTACTTCGTCACGTGGGCAGAGAACCCGAATGTGGCGGGCGCGTTCAACGCTGATTACGTTGCGATCGGAAATCAAATCAATGCGCTGCCGCAGAGCGAGGCGAAGTATGTTGTTGTCCTCGCCGGCGGCGTTTTGGCCCGCGGCGTTCCCGTTCCCGCGGAAACCGTGATGTTCGTTACCGATTCATTTACCACGTCAACGCAAATGGAAAATCATATCACGTATCTCCTGCCGGATGAGATCGGAAAAATTCCCGCCGGCGCGCCGACGAGCAGTGTTTTTTATTTAAAATAAAAAGGGCGAACCGCTTCCGCAAAGATGACAAAAAAACTCTCTCGGCGTACCGAAAGAGTTTTTTTGTCCTGGTCCCTGGTTCCTTTATCCCTGTCCCCTGTCCCTAGCCACTAGCCCCCTGTCCCATGTCCCCTTATCCTTGTCCCTAGTCTTTGGTCTCTAGATCCTCACGATTTCTACTTCCGTGAGCGGCTGGCGGTGGCCTTTCTTTTTCTTATAGCGCGCCTTCGAGTGATACTTGAAAACGATTTTTGTCTTGTCTTTGAAATTGCGCAAGAGCTTCGCTTCCACTTTCGCGCCGGCGATTTTCGGCGTGCCGATTTTCACCGTGCCGCCGTTTGCCGTCAAAAGCACCGTATCAAAAACCACGGAGCCATCGTCCTTGGCTTCTAATTTTTCGATCTTCAATTTGTCGCCGGCCGAAACGCGGTACTGTTTGCCGCCGGTCGCAATAATGGCAAAGTCTTTCATGAGAATTTGATAATGGGCGTACGAATCTACGAATTTTTACGAAAATACGAATAACGACGTCTCTATTCGTATTTTCGTAAAGATTCGTAAATTCGTATGTCCCTCGTAAATTCGTATGTCCTTAGTTCACAGCAATTATACTCGCGAACGCGATAAATAGCAAGGCGCTGAAGACGATTGTGAGGACCGCAATGAACTTGCCCAAAAAATGGTCGCGGGACTCGAACTCAAGCGCAATGGCGCCATTCACGATGGAAATGACGATGCCGAATATGCCCATGAAAAATAACAATCCCGGGCCGCCGATCGCCGTTATGCCCGTGATGTCATTATAATGGAGCACGAACGGCCCCGAGCCGCTGAAGAATTTTATCGAAACCAAAACG
>Ga0335071_10007023_pt1 | contig 11619 bp, 10 predicted proteins | sample Lox_Sample_15_FD_206724 | JGI IMG/M metagenome (GOLD analysis project Ga0335071, IMG submission 206724) | Soil microbial communities from Loxahatchee National Wildlife Refuge, Florida, United States - Lox_Sample_1.5 | ecosystem: Environmental > Terrestrial > Soil > Wetlands | place: USA...
ATTTTGGAAGACTGAAGTAAACATACAAGACCGAACAGACGGAACAGACCGAATAGATCACCGCGTCAGCGGTTCGTCCACCGCAGCCACAGTGCCGCCGTCCAGCCCCAGAGGGCGTTGAAAAGGATGACGAAGGCGGGGGTCCACGTCCCCAGGTCGAGGCCCATCATTCCCTTCCCCAGCCGGAAGGGGAAAACGACGAAGAGCTGTACCAGGGTGGGGCCGATGCTGAAGAAGAGTCCGCGGAGGAAGAAGTTCTTCTCCCAAAGGGGGACAATAAAAAGCAGCCCCCAGATTCCTCCCCAGACAATGCGCGGGTAAATCCAGGCTGGGCTCAGGGGTGCGGCAAGGCTCACCCCAAGCGCCGCGGTGAGGCCGTACTTCACGGCAAGCCAGATGCAGAGGCTGTTGACAAGTCCGCCCAGCGCCCCGGCGCTGAAGGCGAGAGTGAGGGTTCGTGCAAATTTCTTCATGTGCGCTCCCTGGAAGGATCTTTCTTTTGACGTTTCGTGACAGGTCTTGTCCGAAGGAGAATGCAGGTCGCCCCGGTGCCTCCGTCGCACAGTCTGGCACTTGAGTAGGCGATGACCCACTTCCGCCAGGGTCCCCGCGTGAGCCATTCGGTCAACTTGGCCTTCAGGATCGGCTCTCCGGGAGAAGAGAGTCCCCGGCCGTGAATGACGAGAAGCGACCGCCGGTTACGGACCACCGATTCCCTCAGAAAATCCTCGAAGGCAAGGCGGGCCTCCTCCGCGCCGAGGCCGTGAAGGTCAATGTGGGCCTGGATGGAAAACTCGCCTCGGTGCAGCCTCTCGGCCATTTGGGGGCTCACCCGGTATCCTGTCCCTTCGATGTACTCCGGTGTGTCGGCAACGACGAAGCCCCGGCCGGAGGCAATGAGTGCCTTCATCCCTTCCCGCGCGTCCTCATAGGGGCCCTTCGTCGAGACAGGGGCTGAGCGGGCCTTTCCTCTTTCCTTTTCCCGGTTCGAGTCGGCCATGGGGCGAGTGCCTTCCATGGCCTGACGGAAGAATTCCCTGTCTGCCTCCGGGTCGATCGCCGCAGACTGCACGATCGGCTCACGAGGCACCGGCCGTTTCTCAGCAGGAGTTTCCTTGATGCGCGCCTTGAGGTTCTTGAAAGGGTTGTGGCCAAGAGGCGCCCGGGGTGATTCCATGGTTCTCTCCACGGGGTTCATCCGTTTCCGGATCACAGGTCGTAGAGTTTCTCATCGACCTTCGGCTTTTTCTCTTTTTTCCCTGCTGCGGCTTTTTTGGCCATGATGAACAGCTCATCGTCGCTGATGCTGTCGCCCATTTCTGCCTCGATCTTCTCCGGGTCCTCGCCGGATTCCATCCGCGATAGGGCCTCCTCCATTTTCGGTCCGAGGGAGAGCCCGGTGGCATCGGTGAGCTTCCTCATCAGCTGGGCAGCCTGGCGGGGGTCGTTTTCGTCGATTCCCCCGGCCTCCTGCGTGAGCATCTCCATGGCCTTTTCCATTTTCGCCTCGTCGAATCCTGCAAGGTCCCCGCTGTCGACATCTTCCTTCTTCGGCGATATCTTTGCGAAGACCGACATCCGGCGCTGAAGCTTCACCTTCCTGCAGCTCGGGCAGAAGGGGATCTTCTCCGTGTTGACGCTCCGGGAGAAGAAGCTGTAGATCGTATTGCACTTCCGGCAGTAGAATTCGTAGATGGGCATGGGGGTTGGCCTCGCGTGATTGCTGAGTCTCATTGTAGCGATTCGCAGGTCAAAATCAAGAGAGCTGTACACGCCTGAGCACCGCAAAACGATTTTGCCGGCTCAAAAGCGCTTTGCGACGGTTCTAAATCTCCCTTCACTGCTACGCCACAAACTCGCCCTTCGGGCTCAAACATGTGGCTCCGCGGGCGTTCCGGTTCGCTAAGAACCGTTCGCGCAAAGGCGCTTTAACTGATCCTTGCAAAACCGTTTTTCGGTGCTCTGCCCGAAAATTTTACGGTTGGTGGGTGCTGTCCATCTTCTGCAGGCGCTCCACACGTTCGGCAAGGGGCGGGTGGGAGTAGTAGAAGGCGACATAGGCCGGGTGCGGGTGAAGATTGGCCAGATTTTCCTTCGCCAGACGTTTGAGGGCCTGTGCAAGAAATCGGGTTGAACCGATGAGACCCAGCACGTAGTTGTCGGCCTCTTTTTCGTACCTGCGCGAGAGTGCGGCGCCGAGGGGGGTGAGAAAGAAAACAAGAGGCTTCAGCAGGACGGCCGCGAGAAGAAGCCCCGTATAGGGCAGGAGCTCCGTAAACCCAAACGTCTCGTACAGCTGAGGCCAGCCCATGAGTCGATAAACCACGTAGAAGCCCGCGAAGGCGACGGCTTCCATGGCAGCGAGCTGTTTCATCACGTGATGCAGCTTCCAGTGACCGATCTCGTGGGCCAGCACGGCGATGATCTCATCATGGCTGTGGGTGGCAAGCAGCGTGTCGAAGAGAACAATCCGTTTGGATTTGCCCAGCCCCGTGAAATAGGCGTTGGAGTGACGGCTGCGCTTTCCGGCATCGACCTCGAAGATCCCTTCGGCCAGAAGCCCGGCCTTCCGCGCCATGGCCAGGATCCGCTCCCGGAGAGCCTCATCCTGGACGGGGATGAATTTGTTGAACAGCGGCGCGATCACGAGCGGATAGAGCCAGATCATGAGCAGCTGAATGAAAGCGACGAAGACCCAGGCCACAAACCACCACGTCTGCGGCAGGAAATGAATCAGGGCAAAGAACGGAATGAACAGCAGGGCCATCAGGATCACGGAGACAGCAAAAGATTTGACAAGATCGATGAGCCAGAGCTGCAGGGTGGTCGTGCTGAAGCCGTATCGTTTTTCGATAACGAAGGTGCTGTAGAGGCTGAAGGGGATCTCGAGAAGCATGCTTACCAGGTAAAGGATGCCGATGAACAGCATGCCGGCCCAGACGGGATGGAGGTGCCAGGATTCGATCCGGCCTGAGAACCAGGGAAGAACGCCCCCCAGCAGAACGGCCAGCAGGATGGCGTCGTCGACAAGGGTCTCCAGGGACTGAAATCGCGAGGATTCAACCGTGTAGTCTCGCATGCGGGCAAGCGTTTCGCCGTCGATCTCGTCCCGGAAGGCCTGCGGGACGAGATGACCGTGCCGCCGCAGGTGGCCGATGTTTGCCCGGGTGAGCCCGTACCGGGTGAATGCGGCGGCGGCGAAGAGGGCGAGGAAACCTGCAAGGAGGGCGTTGAACTGAATCATCTCGGTTGTTTCCCGGGTCAGGCCGATGGGAAGTGGTTCCCGTAGAGCTCCGCGAATTGATCCTTGCCGCCGGCCATCATCAGGGTGAGCGGCATCACCGTGCGGGCCACGGCCAGCATCTTTTCCGTCACCTGCCGGATATCCCACTGGGCGTGGCGGTCGGCCCGCAGGCGGGCGATGTGGTAGAGCTCTCGGGCATTCATCTTCATGAGAACCCGCTTGCGGTGGGCATTGGTGAGGATATAGGGGGCCGCCAGAGGCGAGGTGCGCCGGATCGTCTCGAAGGTCTCCTCTGTCCGGGCAAGCATCTGGCGGAAGGGCTTTTCCATGCCAATGGCGGCAATCGAAGGCGGCACCGTGATATCGAGGGCCGGGTCGTAGTCCTGCGAAACGAGGGTGGCCATCCGATGCCGCTTGAGCTGGGCGAAACAGGAGGCGCTCACGACGAGGTCGAACTGCAGATCTACGTTCTCGAACTCCCGAAGCGGCGTATCCCAGGCCTTCATACAGCGGAAGGAGGCCTTGAAGAGAGCTTCCCTGTCGGCAGGTGACAGCGAAGCGGCAATCCCCAGGCACTTCTCCAGGGGAAGATGGGAAGCGGCATGAAGGAGCGCGGCGGCCGTGCGGTTGTCGGCATCAGGCGTTGCCCAGACGATGCGGACCTCTTCGGGCGGGCCCTCGGGGGAGCGGGAGGCTGCCTCGCCAATGATCGTCCCGGCGATCTCGCGGAGATTCTCCCTTGTGAGGCAGTCGTATTCCGTGGCTTCTGTGTAGCGGACGAGGGAAGGCGCAATGTGCCGTGTGACGTCGTAGAGTTGCCGGCTGTACTCCTTTGCCTCATCGAGCGGGTGAGCGGCAAGCCTGCGGAGCATGAGTTCCAGGTTCCGCGTGTTGAGCGTCATCCCGAGCTGGGCTTCCGTGGCCAAACAAAGGACGTACCGCGCGTCCTCCTTGGCCCAACCTTCCAGCATGGAGCGGTTCGCCGCGACGGAGGCAAGCTCCCGGTTCTGTTCGAGGACCCAGGGCAGCAGTCCTTCATAGAGGCGACGGTAGAATTCGTTTTGCGCTTTCACGGTCTGCGTGAAGATCTCCGCCAGCCCCGCAGCGCGAATCTCCCGGGGAACGACGAAGTCGTCCTGGAGCAGCACGTATCGTTGGGATTTTTCCGTGTAGGAGCAGAGGCGGAATTTCTCGATCTCCTCGACAAGGAGGCGCGAGACCTCCAGCACGTCGATGTTGAAGACGGCATGCTCGGCGATCGAGCTGTGCCCCATGTCGAAGACAATCGACTGGTTCGAGCGGCGGGCCTTTTCCACTTCCGTGCGGGCGGCGGCCCTCAGTTCATTGACGGGCGCCGGGTTGCGGCTGATGCGGGCGTAGGCCGCAGAGAGGGTTTCCGGCGTGAAGGACTCCGCATCAGGGTTGGCCGCCTGTGCATCCCGAATCGTCTCGTAGTCCAGATTGAAGCCGGCAAGGATGATCTTCAAGCGATACATTCCCTCCTGTTGCAGGCAAAACGTATAACAGGAATTCCCACACCGGTCAAACCGCTTTTCGATGTGTAAAAATGCCCGCCCGCAGCCGCTGACGGGCTTCCCGGGCCTTCGGGTAAATTGGGGGTAGCGTTTTGAGCAAAATGTGTTAAATAAAGATTCCGGCATTTCTTGAGGACTTGCGTCGGATGGCGGAGTCCGGACGTGTCCGGAACGGCTCTGACTTTCGGGCTTGAGATTTCGCCGCTGCCAACGGGCAGTGCCCTTTGAACGAATGGGTTTCCATTCCAAATACCAACCCCAGGCCCCCTTTCACAGGTAAAGACGGGTTGATGACAGAAAACAGCTGACATACGAACGATCATGGATTTCACGACACTTCTTCAACATTTTCGAATCCAAGATTTTTTTGACATCCTCTTGATCACGTTCATGATCTATGGGCTGCTGGTCTGGTTCCGGGATGCCGCCTCGCGATTTGTCCTTGTAGGGATCGGGATCCTGGGCATTATCTACTATCTGGCGCGAGCCTTTCAGCTCTACCTCTCGGCGGCCGTGCTCCAGGGATTTTTCGCCATTATCCTTCTGGCCCTGGTGATCATTTTCCAGGAGGAACTCCGGCGGTTCTTCGAGCGCATCGCCACCTGGGGACGCTTCCGCAAAAGCGACCACGTCTCTACGCTCCATGCGGAAGTGGAGATCATCGTCCAGGCCGTGGCGAACCTGGCCCGCCAGCACATGGGGGCCCTGATCGTCATTCAGGGCGAGGACCCACTCGACCGGCACCTGGCTGGCGGCTATCCCCTGGACGGGGTGCTCAGCCAGCCGCTTCTCGAAAGCATCTTCGACCCCCACTCCATCGGTCACGACGGGGCTGTCGTCATCCATCACGGCAGACTCGTCAGCTTCGGCTGCCACTTGCCCCTCTCGACCAATGTAGAGAGAATCGGCAACCTCGGCCTGCGCCACACGGCGGCCCTGGGCCTCTCGGAGCGCACCGATGCCACGTGTATTGTCGTTTCCGAAGAGCGAGGCTCGATCTCCGTGGCCTTCGGAGGGCGGATCGACCTCTTGAAAAGTCCCACCGAACTCAGCATGATCCTCGAGCGTCTTTACGGGAAGAAAATGCCGAAAGGCCCAAGCGGCCACATCCTGGGCTGGTTCCGACGCAACCCCCTGGAGAAGGCAACAGCCATTCTTCTTGCCTCGCTGCTCTGGGTTGCTTTCGGTTATCAGAAAGACCTCGTCCGGCGCGACGTCACCCTGCCCATCGAGTATCGCAACCTCTCGCCCCAGTGGGTGATCGAAGGAACGAAGATCACAGAGGCAAAGGTTACGCTGTCCGGACCGGAGCAGGCCTTCAATCTGTTGAATCCCGCAAGCCTGAGGCTTTCCGTCGATCTGTCGGGAGTACGGGAAGGAAGGCAGGAGATCGAGCTCACCAATGATATGATCAAGACGCCCGCAAACGTTTCCGTGGTATCTGTGACGCCAAGCCGTATTGTCGTGAATGCCTCCCGGCTTCGCTCCATGGTACTTCCCGTGGATGTGCGCACAGAAGGAGCCTTGCCCGCAGGAATTGCGCTGCAGCGCATCGACGTGAAGCCGACTCACGTGACCGTGCTCGTCCCGAAGCGGTTTGCCGGGACGGATCTCCAGATTCCTACCGAGCCCATCGATCTCAGGAAGGTGACTACGTCCACCACCCTTTCGGCCAAGCTGATCACCCCACCCGACGTGTCTTTCGAAGGGGGCAAGCCTCTCTCGGTCGAAGTCACCTTACGGCTGAGGTCAAAAACCGCTCCAACCAAGAGTGCGGGGGAATAGCGATGTCCGGCAATGCGACGGGCATCGGGCTCGAACTAGGTCCGAGGCATTAATCAGAAATTCTCGATCCTCAAACCTCGCGCCTCGATCCTTTCAATGCATATATCGATCGTCCCACCCTTGAGTCATTCCGCAAAGATCATGAAACCAGGGAGAATCCATGCCGGAGTTACCTGAAATCGAGACCCTCTGTCGCCAACTGCGGCCGATGATCGTGGGCCGGCGTATCCTGTCGAGCCGTGTCATCGACCCGAAGCTGCAACACCTTCCGACGCTCGCGGGAAACTCCATTCGATCGATTTCACGCCATGGCAAGAGGATGGTCTGGGCTCTTTCGGACGGGACGTGCCTCATCTTCCAAATGCGCATGACCGGACGCCTCTTCTGGCAGAAGGGAGGAGAAATCCCCCCTCACTCGCGGCTCATCGTTTCATTTGAAGGAGGCAGCCTCATTCTCTCCGATCCCAGGCGATTTGCCACGGTGCAGCTCTGTTTCCCTCCCGCCGCAAGCCCCGTCCCCGACGGCCTCGGTAAAATCGATCCGAAGAGCCTGATGGAGGCAGCCCGCGGGAGGCGGCTTCCCGTGAAATCCTTCCTCATGGACCAAAAAGCCGTGGCCGGCATCGGAAACATTTACGCAAGCGAGATCCTCCACGGGGCCGGCATCGACCCCATGCGCCCCGCATTGAGCCTGGGACGGGACGATTGGAAGGGGATTGCCGCCGTCGCGGCGCGGGTGCTGAAGAACGCCGTCAAGTCCCGGGGGACATCCATATCGGACTGGCAAGATCTTTTCGCAAGGCCCGGGGAGTATCAGCATCGCCTGCGTGTTTACGGCAGAGCCGGAGAGCCCTGCAAGAAGTGCAGAAGCAAAGTGCGGCGGATCGTGATTGCCGGCCGCAGCACCTTCTATTGCCCGGAATGCCAGAAATAAAGGATCGAGGCGCGAGGATCGAGGAAATGTATTTTGTCTCGGTCCTCGTTCCTCGGACCTCGCACCTGGGTCCTTGTGCTTCCCTTGCGTTTCGGGTATAGATTTGTTTCGAAAAGCGCTGGGTGCCCCGGCAGGGTTAAGGCGGATATCATCGACGAGTTCGAGACCGGATAATTCACTGATACGTTCTGAAAAGGATAGAGACCATGAAAAAATACGAATGCGCGGTTTGCGGGTACATCTACGATCCTGAGGAAGGGGACTCCGATGGCGGAATCCCCGCAGGTACGGCCTTCGAGAAACTTCCCGAAGATTGGGTCTGCCCGATCTGCGGAGCGGCGAAGAGCGAGTTCCACGCGGTTGATTAGAGAAGGGTTCAGGGTACAGGGAAGAGCGACCCGGACTCGATTCCGGTCTTTATGGCAGCGAGGACCTGCGGCCGGCGGGCCGTTCCACGGCGCGGCTGCCGGAAAACCATGAACGAGCTTGACGGCTTCCCGCCGAAGCCGTCGTCTCGGATGCCCCGTTTATCTTTCCTTTGGCTCTATGCCGAAACTCCCCATCGCCTTGCCCTCTCCGGGGGGTTCTCCCAGGATTCTGCGTCGAGCACCCTTCACTCCGGGATCAGGATTTCATGAAAGAAGATCACCAGAAGAAAAAACATTCTACGGGAAGTCCCATCGGCCGCAGGCTCAGGGAAAGCCTTGAGCGTGCAAGCGACGTCATCGTCCTCGAGCAGGAGCGGACCATGCCCGCAAGGCCTTTCGCTGCCTCCTGGGTCGACTACCGGGAGTACCACGAGGCCCAGCGGCTCAAGAGTGAGCTGCTGCGCAAGTACCGGGGTAAGGCCCTGGAGGATGTCCTGCCCGGCGAAGAGGTAAGCACGACCCGCGGGGTATGCTACCGCCTGGAGAGCCGTGACGGGGGCCGCTTGCGGACCGTCGACCCGTCTGAGGCCGGCCGCCGCATCCTCTCGGATCTCAAGCTTCTCTATGGAGTGGGCGAGGTGACTGAGGAGGCCCTGAAGCGCCGGGGAGTGAAGTCCATCGCCGACCTGTGCGATCACCCCCGGTTCGGCACTCAGGCCCGGGGTATCCTGAAAATGGTGGAGGAAGGCGATACGGCGGGTCTGCTCGACTGGATCGGCCGGGGGTTTCAGAAATCTCATCCATTGGCCCTCTTCTCATCGGGCTTTCACCGCGAAGAGGATTTCATCCTTATCGACATCGAGACCCTGGGCATGTTCCAGCGGCCCATTATCCTGCTGGGGCTTGCCCGCGTGCGTGGCTCGGAGATCTGTGTGGAGCAATATCTCCTGCGGCGCATCGACGAGGAGCCGGCAGCGCTGGCAGGCCTGCTCACCCATCTGACAGACCGGAGGGCCTTCGTCACCTACAACGGACGCACCTTCGACATCCCCTACATCCGCGAACGGCTCGCCTATTATGGTATCCGCGCAAATCTCGAGGGTCCTCACTTTGATGTCCTTCACTTCTCGCGGCGCGCCTGGCGGGACTGTGTGCCCGACTGCAAGCTGACGACGCTGGAGCGCTACTTTTTGGGCATTCAGAGGGAAGACGATGTGCCGAGCGCGCTGGTGCCCGAATTCTACGAGAGCTACATGCGGACCGGAAACCCCGGACCGCTTGTTCCCATTGTCGAGCACAACCGTCGCGATCTGCTCACGCTGGCGAGCCTTTTTACGAAGCTCCACAAGGAATGGCAGCCGTGATCGAGACCGCCCTGGAATCCCTGAAAAGGAGCCCCCGCTTCCGGGACCGCATTGCCCACATCGAAGTCCTGCACCCGCGGGAACCTCAATATGGCGAGCTGCGCAACCCCCTTCCCGTCTCTATTGAGCACTACCTGAACGCGAAGGACTTCCGTCCCTACAGCCACCAGTGCGAGACGATCGAGGCGCTGCGGGCGGGACGAAACGTCGTTCTCTGTACGCCCACCGCGTCGGGGAAGACGCTCGCCTTCAACATCCCGGTCTTCGAGACCCTTGCGGGCGATCGGCAGGCCACGGCGCTTTTTGTCTATCCCACGAAGGCCCTGTCGAACGACCAGCTCAAGGTCTTCAAGGAAATGGAGCGGGCCACGGGCATCCGGGCTGATGCGGCCGTCTATGACGGCGACACGCCGGTTTCGCGCCGCGGGCGCATCCGCGAGATGTCCCGGATTATCGTCACCAACCCCCACGAGCTTCACCACGTGCTGCCCTGGCACTCCAAGTGGGAGCGCTTCTTCCGCAACCTCCGCTACGTCGTCTTCGACGAGGCCCATCGCTACCGGGGGGTCTTTGGGTCCAATGTGGCCTTTGTCATCCGCAGGCTGCGCCGCATCGCCCGCTTCTACGGCTCCTCGCCCCGCTTTGTCCTCTCGACGGCAACGCTTGCCAACCCTGAGGAGTTCGGAGAAAAGCTCGTCGGCCTTCCCTTCGATGTCATCACCGAGGATGGATCGCCCCGCGGCGGGAAGACCTTCCTGTTCTACAACCCTTTCTTCGATGGTGTGGGCACCCTCTCGCCCCACCAGGAGACGAGGGATCTCTTCCTTTTCTTTGTCAAGCGGGGGCTGCAGACGCTGTGCTTCACGGCATCAAGAAGGATGGCGGAGCTCATTGCCCTTTGGTCGAAGGAGGCAACGAAGGCCGGTTCGGCGCTGGCCGAACAGATCGCCGCCTATCGGGCGGGCTATCTTCCCCTGGAGCGCCGGGAGATCGAGGATGCCCTCAAGCGGGGCGTCCTCACGGGAGTCACCTCGACCAATGCCCTCGAGGTGGGAATCGACATCGGCTCGCTCGACTGCGTCATCATCTCGGGCTACCCGGGGACGGTCCTTGCAACGTGGCAGCAGGCGGGCCGGTCGGGCCGCCGCAACCGCGACGCCCTGGCTGTCCTTGTCGGCTTTCAGAACCCGCTGGATCAGTACCTGATGAAGCACCCCGAGTCATTCTTCGGAAAACCCCACGAGCAGGCCATCATCGACCTTGCCAACCCCTACATCCTCTCGGGGCAACTGCTGTGCGCTGTGGCGGAATTGCCCTTTGACGTCCGCGGCGAAGATATCTTCCCGGCGGTGCACGTCAGTGACATTCTCGGCGAGCTGGCCGCCGAGGACCTCGTGAAGGATACCTCCCACGGCTGGGTCTATACGGGCCGGGGAAGGCCGGTGGAGGCCGTCGGCCTCGATCACATCGCGCGAGACGCCTACCGCATCACCTGCGAAGGGGTGCTCCTCGAGACGATGGATACGAGCCAGGCCTATCGAGAGGCCCATCTGGGAGCCGTGCTCCTGCATCAGGGAGAGACCTACGTGGTCAGGCGCTTCGACGTGGAGAACCACCTCGTCGAGGTGGAGCGAAAGGATGTCGACTACTATACCCAGGCCGTGAAGGCCGTCGATCTTGAGATCCTCGGCACGAGGTCCACGCAAAGGCTCGGACAGACGGCCGTCCACCTGGGCGAGCTCGAAGTCACCGAGGCGACCCTGGGCTACAAGGTAATCCAGAATGACCAGGTGATTGCCCGGGAAGAGTTGGACCTGCCGCCGCTTCGCTTCCGGACGACGGGCCTCTGGTTCACCATACCCGACGACCTCCGGCGTGCCCTCTATGACAGGAGCCTCAACTTCGGCGGCGCTCTTCACGCACTCGAACATGCAATGATTGCCATCCTTCCCTTCGAGGTCATGTGCGACCGATGGGATATCGGCGGTCTCTCCACGACAGGGCACCCCGGCACAGGCGAGCCCACCATTTTTCTCTACGACGGCTATGAAGGCGGGATCGGGCTTACGGAAAAGGCGCTGGGCCTCATGGAGCGCGTGACGCGCCTCACCCTGGAGCTCGTCGGCGACTGTCCCTGTGAGTTTGGATGCCCCGCCTGCATCCTCTCGCCCAAGTGCGGCAACGACAACCGGCCGATGGACAAACGCGGGGCTCTTCTGCTGCTGGAAGGGATGCTGGAGAAAATGCGCAGCTGACCTGCATGGCAGGTTCGACGTATGTTTGTAGATGCTTCTTCCTCCTACCATGAGTTCGTGTATAGAGGTGTATAATCATGAACCAAGGGTGAGGCAGGAGGACTCAGTACTTCCTGGGCGTTAGAGCCCTTATT
>Ga0335071_10007025_pt1 | contig 11617 bp, 3 predicted proteins | sample Lox_Sample_15_FD_206724 | JGI IMG/M metagenome (GOLD analysis project Ga0335071, IMG submission 206724) | Soil microbial communities from Loxahatchee National Wildlife Refuge, Florida, United States - Lox_Sample_1.5 | ecosystem: Environmental > Terrestrial > Soil > Wetlands | place: USA: Florida...
GTATCCGCGGCGCGGGGGAGGGCCGGGACGAGGGCGAGGAGGGCTGCGGGGGCGAGGCGGGTCATGGTGGGCTCCGGTCCGGACGAGTCTGGCAGGTTGGACGCGGGCCGCGGGGCGGCGGATGCAGCGGAGGAGGTCCCTGTCGGGTAGGGCTGCCGGAGTGCGCGTGCGGCGGCCGGGCCGGATAGACTCCGGCCGATGACACGCACCCGCCGCTGCCGGAACCTCACCCTCGCCCTCGCGGCGCTGGCCGCGCTCGGCGCGGCCGGGTGCCGCGCCCCCGAGGGCCCCGCCGAGCGCTACCGGCGCTTCGCCGAGGCGGCGCGGGGCGGGCGGGCCGCCGAGGTGTGGGCCATGCTCTCCCAGGGCTCGCGCCGGGCGCTCTCCCAGGAGGGCGAGGGGCTCGCCGGCAAGGTGCCGAACCCCGCCGTCGACCTCTCCGGCCCGGAGCTGGTGCTGGGGGACCTGGCTCCCACTGCGCCCAGGGTGAAGTCGGTGACGGTGGTCCGGGAGTCGGGGGACCAGGCCGTGGTGGCGGTGGAGGACGAGGGCGGGGCCCGTGGCGAGGTCACCCTGGTGCGCGAGGGCGGGGAGTGGCGGGTCCGGCTGCCGGGAGGGTGAGCCGGGCGCCCCGCGGCAGTGGATCCCGAAGTAAGCCTCTGTTATTCAAGCGGTCCGCATGAAGACCCTGACCGCCGCCCAGATCCGCGAGTCGTTCCTGCGCTTCTTCGAGGAGAGAGGGCACCGGCGCGCGCCCAGCTCCTCGCTCGTGCCCCAGAACGATCCCACCCTGCTCTTCACCAACGCCGGCATGGTCCAGTTCAAGGACGTGTTCACCGGCCGCGAGAAGCGCGACTACTCCCGGGCCACCACCTCGCAGAAGTGCGTGCGGGCTGGCGGAAAGCACAACGATCTGGAGAACGTCGGCTTCACCGCCCGCCACCACACCTTCTTCGAGATGCTGGGGAACTTCTCCTTCGGCGACTACTTCAAGAAGGACGCGGTGGCCTGGGCCTGGGAGTGGGTGACCTCCGACGCCTGGCTGGGGATCCCCCGGGACCGGCTGGCGGCCACCGTCTTCGCCGGCGAGGGGTCGATCCCCTGGGACGAGGAGGCCTTCGGGCACTGGCGGGCGGTGGGGATCCCGGCCGAGCGCATCCACAAGCTCGGCGCCAAGGACAACTTCTGGGCCATGGGCGACACCGGCCCCTGCGGCCCCTGCTCCGAGCTTCACTTCCTGCAGGGGGACGACATCCCCTGCGCCGAGGAGCTTGCCGGCCGGAAGTGCCTGGGGGTGGCCTGCGACTGCGACCGGTGGCTGGAGATCTGGAACCTGGTCTTCATGCAGTTCGAGCGCGGCGCCGACGGCAGCCTGACCCCCTTGCCCAAGCCCTCCATCGACACCGGGGCCGGGCTGGAGCGGGTGGCGGCGGTGGTGCAGGGAAAGCGGTCGAACTACGACACCGACCTCTTCCAGAACGTCATCGCCTCGGTCCAGAGGATCTCCGGCAAGCGGTACGGCGCCGACGCCGGCGACGACGTCTCCATGCGGGTCATCGCCGACCACGCTCGCGCCACCACCTTCCTGGTGGGCGACGGCGTCCTGCCCTCCAACGAGGGGCGCGGCTACGTGCTGCGCCGGATCATGCGGCGGGCCATCCGCCACGGGAAGCGGCTGGGGCTGGAGAAGCTCTTCCTGGCCGACGTGTGCGGCGCGGTCATCGAGGAGATGGGCGCGGCCTACCCCGAGACGCGGGACAACCGCCCCTTCATCACCAAGGTGGCGGCGGCCGAGGAGGAGTCCTTCCGCCGGACCCTGAACCGCGGCCTGTCCATCCTCGACGAGGAGATGGCCCGGCTCCACCAGGCCGGGGAGAAGGTGATCCCGGGCCGGGTGGCCTTCCAGCTCTCGGACACCTTCGGCTTCCCGCTCGACCTCACCCGCACCATCGCGGTCGAGCGCGGGCTCACCGTCGACGAGGCCGGCTTCGACGCGGCCCTGGCCGAGCAGCGGGAGCGCGGCGGTGACTTCGGCGGCTCGGGCGAGCGCGCCGTCGAGGACCTGCACAAGCAGATCGCCGGCGAGCTCGAGGACGTGCAGTTCCTGGGGTACGAGACGCTCACCGCCCAGGCCGAGGTGAAGGCCCTCATCGCCAACGGGAAGCGGGTGGCCCAGGCCAGCCGGGGTGACCGGGTCGAGGTGATCACCGCCGCCACCCCGTTCTACGGCGAGTCGGGCGGGCAGGTGGGCGACACCGGCCTCGTCACCGTTCCCGGCGGGAAGGTCCGCGTCACCGACGCCCAGCGGCCGGTAGCCGGCCTGGTCACCCACGTCGGCGAGGTGAAGGAGGGGGAGATCAAGGTCGGCGACCGGGCCCAGCTGGCCGTGGACGAGGACCGGCGCGACCTCATCCGCGCCAACCACTCCGCCACCCACCTGCTCCAGTTCGCGCTGCGCGAGCGGCTGGGCGAGCACGTCAAGCAGCACGGCTCGGTGGTGGCGCCCGACTACCTGCGCTTCGACTTCACCCACTTCGAGGCCCTCACCCCGGACGACCTCCGGTCGGTCGAGGCCCGGGTGAACGAGCTGGTGCGCCGGAACGAACCGACCGACGTCTCGGTGCTCAAGCTCGAGGAGGCGCGCAAGTCCGGCGCCATGATGATCTTCGGCGAGAAGTACGGCGACGTGGTCCGGGTGGTCCGGCTCGGCCCGTCCAAGGAGTTCTGCGGCGGCACCCACGTGCGCCGCACCGGCGACATCGCCTTCTTCCGCATCGGGTCGGAGGAGTCGATCTCGGCCGGGGTGCGCCGCATCGAGGCCTACACCGGCCCGCGTGCGGTGGAGGAGACGCAGCGCGCCGACGCCGAGCTACGCCGGGCGGCGGCGCTGCTCCGGGCGGGGGCCCTGGAGGTGTCGCAGAAGATCGAGCAGACCCAGCGCCGGGTGAAGGAGCTCGAGCGGGCGCTGGAGGAGGCCCGGGCCAAGGTGGCCGCGGCGCAGTCGGGCGATCTGGCGGCCCAGGCGCGCGAGGTGGGCGGCGCCAAGGTGCTCTCGGCGCGGGTGCAGGGCGACGGAAAGGCGCTGCGCGAGCTGGCCGACAAGCTGCGCGAGCGGATCGGCCGGGGCGTGGTGGCGCTGGGCTCCGAGCATGACGGCAAGGCGGTGCTGCTCGTGGCGGTGACCAAGGACCTCACCCAGAAGCTGAAGGCCGGCGACCTGGTGAAGGAGGCGGCCAAGCTGGTGGGCGGCTCGGGCGGCGGCAAGCCCGACCTGGCCCAGGCCGGCGGCCAGGATCCGGCCGGCCTGGATCGGGCGCTGAAGAGGGTCGAGGAGCTGGCCACGGCGGCGCTGGGGTAGGCGCCCGTCGCCTGTGCGCCGCCGCCCCATCCGCGGGGCCCCGGCGACCGGACCAGGGTCCGGCTCGACTCACCGACGGAGCCTCCCCGATCCCCCCAGGATCCAGGGAGATGTTCGGTCCGGGCCGCGGATCCGGCCTTGCACCCTCCGTCCGCATGAGCGAGTCCTCCGGAACCCGCGGGCGGTGGGTGGTGGTGGCGGCCCTGGCCCTCTCGGCCTGCAGCGGCCCCGACCAGCGAGCGGCCGGCGAGGGCGCGGCCCCGGTCGCGCCCCGGCCGCAAGAGCACCTCCTCTTCACCAACGGCGGGCTGGAGGACGACCCCGTCGGCACCATGCCGCCCAGCGGCTGGACCCTCTACAACTACCTCAACGCCGGCGGGGTGAGCGGCACCGCCAGCGCCCCGCCGACCAGCTTCTCGGCCCTGAACCTCTCCGGCCAGGGGACCGCCGTCAACGAGACCTACGTGGTAGGCGGCGACACGCTCTCGCAGGTGGATCCCGACCTCGGCTCGGGCCAGAGCTTCCGCTTCCCGGCCTATGGCGTCCGGGCCGCCCGGCTGAACTACCGGGACGCCACCACCAACGGCAAGAACAAGAACGCCAACCTCCTCCGCCAGGCCATGGCGGTGGCGCTCGAGGACGTCGACCCCGGCGACGGCCTGGTCCACGTCCGCTTCGCCATCGCCCCGGTCCTGGAGAACCCGAGCCACAGCTACAACGAGCAGCCCTTCTACTACGTGGAGCTGCTCAACCTCACCCGGGGGACCACCCTCTACACCGCCTTCAACGTGGCCGGGCAGGCCGGGGTCCCCTGGCACACCACCACCAGCGTGGTGACCAAGAACGCCACCCAGTGGCTGGACTGGGCCCTGGTGGACATCGCCCCGGGCAACGCGGCGCTGGCGGTGGGCGACACGGTGCAGCTCACGGTGCTGGCCTCGGGCTGCAGCCTGGGCGGCCACTTCGGCCGCATCTACCTGGACGCCATGGGCTCCCGCATCCCCGGCCCTTTCGTGTCGGCCACCGCCCCCACCTCGGTCAAGGCCGGCTCGACCCTCACCTACGCCGTGACCTACACCAACGGCGGCACTGCCGCCGCCACGGGGAGCGCGGTCGACTTCACCACCCCGCCCGGCACCACCTTCTCCTCGGTGAGCGCCAGCGGCTGCACCACCCCCGGGAGCGGGAATGGCGGCACGGTCACCTGTCCGCTCGGCACCCTCAACCCGGGGGCCTCCGGCAGCTTCACGCTGACGGTGAACGTGTCCGCCAGCGCCACCGGCTCGATCGTGGCCGGCACCTACGACATCACCGCGGTGAACGCCCCGACCCTGCTCGGCTCCAAGGTGACCACCGCGGTCCTCTCCTCCTCCTCCTCCACCGTGGACGTGTCGGTGGTCGAGGTGGCCGGCACCACCGGCACCTTCACCACCGTCACCCCGGGCCAGGCCTTCTCCGGCTCGCCGCTCTACACCATCACCGTCACCAACCCCAGCACCACCACCAGCATCCGGCCCAGCCAGGGGCGCACCGCCACCATCAGCGACCTGGTGCCGGCCGCGGTCACCGGCGTCACCTGGACCTGCACCGGCACCAACGGCACGAGCGGATCCAGCACCACCACCCGGTGCCGCGACGCCTCGGGCGGCACCAACAGCTCGGGGAGCGGCAACACCCTCTCCCTCACCCCGCGGCTCGGGACCGGCAACGGCAAGGTGGTCATCAAGGTCTTCGGCACCATCTCCGCCTCGGCCTCCGGGACCCTGGTCAACACCGCCTCGGTGGTGGTGAGCGGCTCGGTCACCGACCCCAACGCCGCCAACAACACCTCCACCGTCAGCCTGGGGGTGGGAACGCCCCGGAGCCTGACCCTGACCAAGGCCGGCTCCACCAGCTCCGGCGCGGTCACCTCCTCGCCGGCCGGGGTGAGCTGCGGCACCTCCTGCAGCTCCGCCACCGGGAGCTTCATCGACGGCACCCAGGTGGTCTTCACCGCCACCCCGATCCCGGGCGCCACCTTCGCTGGCTGGAGCGGCACCGGGCTGGACGCGGCCTGCACCGCCACCCCGGTCCCCAGCACCTGCCGGGTGACGGTGGCGGCCGGGTCGGCGGTCACCGCCACCTTCGCGGCCGCCCCGTCCTTGGGGGCGCCGGCGGCCGTCTACGCCTACCGCGGCAGCGGTCAGTCCGCCTCGACCGCCACCCCCTTCGCCAGCCCCCTGGTGGCGCTGGTGACCGACGCCCACGGCACGCCGGTCTCCGGCGTGACCGTCACCTTCACCCCGCCGTCCTCCGGCGCGAGCTGCGGCGGCGGCACCGCGATCACCGATGCCGCCGGCCTGGCCTCGCTCTCGATCGCGGCCAACGCCACCCCCGGCTCCTACCAGGCCGCCGCCACCGTCTCGGGCGTCTCCTCCCCGGCGCAGTTCACCCTGACCAACGTCGGGCCGGCCGCCTTCCTCACCTACGTGAACGGTGGTACCCAGGCCGAGCCGCAGGTGACGTCCGTCAACGCCGGCTTCGGGGCGCAGCTGGTGGCGCAGGTCACCGACGCGGCCGGCAACGCCCTCCCCGGGGCCGCCGTCACCTTCACGGCGCCGTCCTCCGGGGCCTCGGCCACCCTCACCAGCGGGGGCACCAGCGCCCGGGTGGTGACCGCCACCACCGACGCCTCGGGGATGGCCAGCGTCAGCGCCACCGCCACCTCGACGGTCGGCTCCTTCACCGTGGCGGCCTCTACGGCCGGGGTGGCCACCCCGGTCGCCTTCTACCTGCAGAACGCCTCCACCGGGCCGGCCGCCATCTTCGCGGTGAGCGGCACGCCGCAGGTGGTCACCACCGGCAACGCCTTCGGCGATCCGCTGGTGGCGGTGGTGTCCGACGCCGCCGGGAACTCCCTCTCCGGAGTCACCGTCACCTTCACGGCTCCCCCCTCGGGCGCCTCGGCCACGCTCACCAGCGGGAGCCAGAACGGCGCGGTGGTGACCGCCGCCACCGACGCCTCCGGCGTGGTCAGCGTCACCGCCGCCGCCAACGGCACCGGGGGTGCCTATCCGGTCGTGGCCGCCGTCTCCGGGGTCAGCGGGGTGGCCACCTTCTCGCTCACCAACGACGGCGGTTACTCCATCGTGCCCTACTCCGGCACGCCGCAGTCCGCCACCGTGAGCAGCGCCTTCGGCGCCCCCCTCGTCGCCCAGGTGCTCGACGGCACAGGCTCGGCGGTCGGCTCCGGGGTGGCGGTCGTCTTCGCGGCGCCATCGAGCGGCGCCTCCGTCACCCTCGGCTACGGGAGCCAGAGCGGGGCGACCGTGACCGCCTCCACCGACGCCTCCGGCCTGGCCACCGTGACCGCGACGGCCAACGGCACGTCCGGCAGCTACCAGGTGGGGGCCACCACCCCCAACGCGCCGAACGAGGCCGACTTCGCGCTGTCCAACCGGTGCACCCAGGACGGGCAGTGCGGCGGGAGCACGCCCATCTGCGACCTGGGCAGCTCCACCTGTGCCGCCTGCACCGGCGACGCCCAGTGCCTGGCGGCCGGGAGCGGGACCCACTGCGCGAGCGGCGGCGCCTGCGTGGGCTGCCTCTCCGACGGCGACTGCTCGGGCGCCACCCCCATCTGCAGCCAGGCCACCAGCACCTGCACCGCTTGCAGCAGCGATGACCAGTGCGGGAACAAGGACCTGGCCAGGCCCTGGTGCAGCGCGGGCTCGTGCCTGGCCGGCTACACGGTGACCTCCTCCGCCGGGGCGGGCGGCGCCATCTCGCCCTCCGGGGCGCAGGCGGTTGCGCCCGGCGCGGACCTCACCTTCACCATGGTCCCCGACGCGCACTACCACGTGGCCGGCGTGCAGGTCGACGGGGGCCCGGTGGGGGCGGTGCCGAGCTACACCTTCCAGGCGGTGGCGGCCTCCCACACCATCGCCGCCACCTTCGCCATCGACACCTTCACCATCTCCGCCTCGGCCGGCCTGGGCGGCCTGGTCTCGCCCTCGGGCGACTCCACCGTGAACTACGGGGACTCGCTGACGGTGGAGGTGATCCCGGACCTGGGCCACCACGTGGCCGACGTGCTGGTGGACGACGCCTCGGTGGGCGCGGTGCCGTCCTACGACTTCAGCGCCGTCTCGGCCGGGCACACCCTGGCCGCCAGCTTCGCGCCCGACGCGGAGACCATCACCACCAGCGCCGGCGCGGGCGGCAGCCTCGCCTGCCCCAGCCCGGTCGACTACGGCCTGCCCGCCACCTGCACGGTCACCCCGGACCAGGGGTACGAGCTCTCCTCGCTCACCGACGGCGGGGTGGACGTCACCGCCCTGGTGGTGTCCGGGAGCTACACCGTCGCCTCGGTGACCGGCCCCCGCTCGCTGGTGGCCAGCTTCAGCCGGTCGCGCGGCACAGCCTGCAGCGGCGACCTCCAGTGCGGCAGCGGCCACTGCGCCGACGGGGTGTGCTGCGACACCGCCTGCGGCGGGCAGTGCGAGGCCTGCAACCTCCCCGGCTCGCCCGGCACCTGCGCGCCGGTGAGCGGCGCCCCGGCGGGCGGCCGCACCGCCTGCCAGAGCGACGGGTCGGCCTGCGGCGGCGCCTGCGACGGCCTCCACCGCACCTCCTGCGCCTACCCGACCGCGAGCTGCCGGACCGCATCCTGCAGCGGCGGCACCGCCACCCTGGCCGCCTCCTGCGACGGCGCGGGGAGCTGCCCGGCGCCCTCCACCGTCGCCTGCACGCCGTACGTCTGCGGTGCCACCGCCTGCCTCACGGGCTGCGGCGCCGACCTGGACTGCGCGGCCGCGGACTACTGCTCGGCCGGCGCCTGCAAGTCGAGGCAGCCGGACGGCTCCTCCTGCTCGGCGGACGACGGCTGCAGCTCGGGCCACTGCGCCGACGGCCTCTGCTGCGACACCGCCTGCGGCGGGCAGTGCGAGGCCTGCAACCTCCCCGCCTCGCCCGGCACCTGCGCGCCGGTGAGCGGCGCCCCGGCCCCGGGCCGCACCGCCTGCGCCGACGACGGCTCCGGCTGCGGCGGCGCCTGTGACGGCACGCACCGCACCTCCTGCGCCTACCCGACCGCCAGCTGCCGGACCGCATCCTGCAGCGGCGGCACCGCCACCCTGGCCGCCTCCTGCGACGGCGCGGGGAGGTGCCCGGCGCCCTCCACCGTCGCCTGCGCGCCCTACGTCTGCGGCCCGGTCGCTTGCCTGGGCGGCTGCACCGCCGACGGCGACTGCGCCTCCGGCGACTACTGCGCCGGCGGCTTCTGCCAGCCGAGGAAGCAGGCCGGAGCCGGTTGCGGCGCGGCCGACCAGTGCTCGAGCGGGTTCTGCGTCGACGGCCTCTGCTGCGACACCGCCTGCACCGGGCAGTGCGAGGCCTGCGACCAGCAGGGCGCGCCCGGCACCTGCTCGCCGGTGAGCGGCGCGCCGCTCGGCGGCCGCCCGCTCTGCGCCGACGACGGCTCGGGGTGCGGCGGGGCCTGCGATGGCAGCCACCGCACCGCCTGCGCCTACCCCACCGCTGCCTGCCGCGACGGCTCCTGCCAGAACGGGGTGGCCACCCTGTCCGCCTCCTGCAACGGGGCCGGCGCCTGCCCGGCGGCCATGACCCAGGAGTGCGCTCCCTACGCCTGCGGCGCCACCGCCTGCCTGGGGAGCTGCGAGGCGGACCTGGACTGCGCCACCGGCGAGTACTGCGCCGGCGGGGTCTGCGCCGACAAGGGCGCCGACGGGGCGACCTGCGGCACCGCCAACCAGTGCCAGAGCGGCCACTGCGCCGACGGCCTCTGCTGCGACACCGCCTGCACCGGGCAGTGCGAGGCCTGCAACCTCCCCGCCTCGCCCGGCACCTGCTCGCCGGCGGCCGGCGCCCCGGTGGGCCCCCGTGCCGCCTGCGCCGACGACGGCTCGGGATGCGGCGGAGCCTGCGACGGGAGCCACCCCTCCGCCTGCGCCTACCCGACCGCCGGCTGCCGCCCGGCCTCCTGCGTCGGCGGCGTGGCCACGCTGCCCGCCTCCTGCGACGGCGCGGGCCACTGCCCCGGGCCCGCCCAGCAGGCTTGCAACCCCTACCTGTGCGGCGGCCAGGCCTGCGCCGGGAACTGCGCCGGCGACGGAGACTGCGTCGCCGGCGACTGGTGCTCGGCGGGGATCTGCCTGCCGAGGAGCGCGCCCGGCTCCACCTGCGGCGGCGACCACGAGTGCCAGGGCGGGCACTGCGTCGACGGCCTGTGCTGCGACTCGGCCTGCGCCGGCCAGTGCGAGGCCTGCGACGTGGCCGGCTCCCCGGGCACCTGCACGCCGGTGGCGGGAACGCCGCACGGCGGCCGGGCGGCCTGCGCCAGCGACGGCACCTCCTGCGGCGGCACCTGCGACGGCAGCGACCGCACCGCCTGCGCCTACGACGGTCCGGCCACCGCCTGCAGCCCGGCGACCTGCTCGGGCGGGGTGGCCACGCCCGCCTCGACCTGCGACGGCGCCGGCTCCTGCCACGCCGGCGGAAGCTCGAGCTGCGGCCGCTACGCCTGCGCCGGCGACCGCTGCGCCACCACCTGCACGAGCCAGGCCGGCTGCGCCACGGGCTCGGCTTGCCTGGACGGAGCCTGCGTGGGCGGGGGCGGCGGGCTGAAGGTCAAGGGCTCGGGCGGCTGCTCGTCGGCGGGCGGCGGGGGCCTGTTGCCGCTGGGGCTGCTCGCCCTCCTGCTCCTGCGCCGTCGTCGGCGGGCGGCGGGGGTCGCGGCGGCGGCGCTCCTGGCCATGCCGGCCGCGGCCGAGCAGACCACCTCGTTCCAGGTGCAGCGCTTCCAGCCACAGGGCGGCGCCTACGACCTCCTCGGGGTCGGCGCGGCCCGCGTGCCGGAGCACCTCCAGCTGCACGCCACGGCCCTCGTCGACTACGCCGACGAGCCGCTCCGGCTGGTCGGCGACGGCACGAGTCGCAAGCTGGTGCGCCGGGCCACCGGCCTGGCCGTGGGCGGCAGCGTGGGGCTCTTCGGGTGGGGCGAGCTCTCGGTGGTCCTGCCGGCGGTGCTCTCGACCAACGGCCAGCCGGCCTCCTCCGGCCAGGCCGGGCTCCCCTCCCGCACCCCCGGCGCCGGCCTGGGCGACCTGCGCATCACGCCCAAGGCGGTGGTGGCGCGGGCGGGCCCGGTGTCGCTGGGGGCGTCGGCCACCCTGACCCTGCCCACCGCCACCGCCCCCTACGCCGGACAGGGCAGCGCCACGGTGCGCCCCGCGGCGCTGGCGGAGCTCGGCGGGGCGAGCGGCTGGCGCGCCGACGTCGAGCTGGGGCTCGTCGCCCGGCGGGCTCGCCACCTGGTCAACATCGACCAGGCGACCGCGCCCACCTTCGGGCTGGGCGGCGAGGCCGCGCTCTTCGGCGGGCCTCTCAGCGCCCTGGCCACCCTGACCGGCGAGCTGGGCGCGAGCGGGGTCGAGCGGCCGGTGGAGGCGCTGGCGGCGCTGCGCTGGCGCTCGACGAGCGGCCTGGTCGCCACGGTGGGCGCCGGTCCGGGCCTCACCTCCGGCTACGGCACCCCGCGCTTCCGGCTCCTGGCGGCGCTGGACCTCGGGCCCAGGCCCGCCTCCACGGCGGCGGCGGCCCAGGCGGTCGAGGAGGCTCCCTCGGCCCCGGCGCCCGTCGAGGAGCCGCCCGCACCGGGCGCGGCGGCGGCCGAGCAGCCCGCGCCGGCAGAGGTCCCGACCGCCCCTCCGGCCCCGGAGCCGGCGGCGCTCCCCGCGCCGGAGGCGGCCCCGGCTGCGCCGGCCGCGGTGGCGCTGGAGCGCGGGCGCATCGCGGTGCTCTCGCCCATCCACTTCGCCACCGGCAGCGACGCGGTGGAGGCCGACTCGGTGGAGGTCGTCGACCAGGTGGCGCAGGTCCTGGCCCGGCACCCGGAGATCGCCCGCTTGCGGGTCCTGGGGCACACCGACGACCAGGGCCGGGCGGCCGCCAACGTCCTGCTCTCGGAGCGTCGGGCCCGCAGGGTCCGGGAGATGCTGGTGGAGCGCGGTATCGACCCGGGCCGGCTCGAGGCGCGCGGGTTCGGAGGGGGCCGCCCGGTGGCCAGCAACGCCACCGCGGAGGGCCGGGCCGCCAACCGGCGCGTCGAGTTCGCCTTCGACGAGGCGCGCTGAGCCGGCGGGCGCGTGCAGCCCGGCTCTGGCGGATCCCGCGGCCCGGGCATGCACGCGCGTCCGTCACATGAGTCGGGGAAGAGGTCGCGGCGCTTGTCAAGGGAGCCGGGCCGTTGACCGGGGCGCG
>Ga0335071_10007027_pt1 | contig 11616 bp, 7 predicted proteins | sample Lox_Sample_15_FD_206724 | JGI IMG/M metagenome (GOLD analysis project Ga0335071, IMG submission 206724) | Soil microbial communities from Loxahatchee National Wildlife Refuge, Florida, United States - Lox_Sample_1.5 | ecosystem: Environmental > Terrestrial > Soil > Wetlands | place: USA: Florida...
TGATCCTTGAAAAAGTAACTCAGCCAACTCCCCTGCGCAGAACACTGGGAAATCTGATGCCTTCAAGGCCTGCGTTCTTTCCGAATAAAAAGCCTGAAGAATTGGACATCAAGGACAGCGTAATTTTTGAAAAGGCACACCCGGAAAACAAAAAGACACTGGCGCAAATCGCGGAGGCCCTGACTTATTACTTGTTTGTCTGGGACTATACCATGGCTCACACGGGGCGTGGTGGTGTGGAACATGAGTACAGCATGGTCAGGCAAGCGCACTTCGTGGAAATAGAAGTGGATCCCGACACAGGAGGGATTGAAATAAAAAAACAGGTAAGCGTGAACGACGGAGGCAAAGTAATAAACCCAGACGCATTCAACGGCCAGCAATATGGCGGGGCTTATATGGGCCTCGGGAGGTCCACCAAAGAGACGCTATATTTCGACCCCAAAACAGGACTCGCACTCAACGACAACCTGATCGGGTACCCGGTGAATGTGATGAATGACGTCGCGTCCATTGACTGCGCCATTGTGGAAACTGGCTTGGGCTATGCTCCATATGGAAGTTGCGGCGTTGGCGAAGACGGCGGCGCCTGCAATCACACCATCATGCCTACGGCCGTATATAACGCCATAGGTAAATATGTGGACTCGGAACCGGTCACCCCTGACAAGATCCTGAAAGCATTGGGCAAAGCATAGGAGCTTAGATAAAAATGAAGACCGTAAAGAAATTCATCCGTGTCAATGCCCGGACGATAGTAGAGGCCGTGTCGGCCCTGCGTGCAGCCAATGCCTGGGCTCTTGCCGGGGGCACAGATCTTGTGGGAACCATGAGGTTTGAGATACTACCGGATACTATGTATCCTCAAATTCTAGTAAACCTCAAAACCATCGCTCCAAGCTTGGAGTACATCAAGGAAGAAGAGGGCATTCTGAAGATAGGAGCCCTGACCAGGCTGGAGGATATAGCGAAGAGCAGTGTTGTTAGAAGCAAATGGGCGGCGCTGTCGGAGGCGGCCCATAAGACCGCTTCGCCTCACATCCGGGAAATGGGGACAATAGGCGGCAATATCTGCCAGCTCAACCGCTGCTGGTATTTCCGGCTTCACGATTGCCGGTTCTTCTGTCTGAGAAAAGGCGGCAAAACCTGCTTCGCGATGGCCGGGGAGAATAGATATCACTCAATATTCGGAGGTGTCTCCGCCTGCATGGCGGTGAATCCAAGTGATACTGCTCCGGCACTGGTCGCATTAAATGCAAGGATAGTGACATCCAGGAGAACGATCAATGCCGAGGAGTTTTGGTCGGTAAAGATCCCTCGTTCAACGGTGCTCGAGAACGACGAAATAGTAAGGGAGGTTCAAGTTCCTGAGCCGGCTTCCGGGGTCAAAAGCGCGTTTGTAAAGTTCGCACTGAGATCTTCCATAGACTTTCCCATTGTGAATTGTGCTGCGGCCATTGGCAGCGGCACCGCCAGGATATGCCTCAATGCAGTGTTCAATAAACCATACCGGGCGACTAAAGCCGAGGAAGCCATAGCGGGCAAGACCATAGATGTGGCGATCGCGCAGGCGGCCGGCGTTGCCGCCGTCACGGGAGCCAGGGCGATGACACTGAACAAGTGGAAGATTCAGGTAGCCGCGGGGATGGTAAAGAAAGCAATACTGGGCTGCGCTTAGCCCCCTGGAAAAATACACATGCCGTTCAGTTGGCGAGTGCCCAATCGAGGAGGACCGCGGCCTGCACTTCGATCACAGAACCGATCTCTTCCTTTTTCAGCCGGCTTCAGCCTACCCCACGATGGCAGCATCGATTAAGAACTGTAGCGATCAACAAGTGCGGCGAAACCCTTATCGATCAGGGGAGCCCACGTGCTACGGGCTTCCCTGGAGACAATCGCACTTTAAGAGTTAACGCCACTTGTCGATCAGTATCTGGATTTCGGCCACCGCGTCCCAGCCGTGTATATGCTGTACCTGGCCTTGAGCGCCTACGACGATCACGCGAATAAACTGGCGAGGATAGACCGACACGACGGTGTCCTCAGGGAGGTCCTTATAGCCAGGGTGGCTAGGCTCGACGAGGTACCAGAAATTCCAGTTATTGCGCAGGTCTCCGAGCCGGGCGGTCGAGTTCTTGTAAAGGAAGTCCGCGAGCTTCTCCTTGGACATGCCTTCTTTTTCAGCCAGATAATGCGCATTATCTGGGCTGACCAGGGCGATCATTCCCGAGGGGAATTCGAAGTGTGCCACTGTCTGGGCTAGTCTTCTGACATGCTTGAGTCCAGTTCCCCAGTAGTTGCCGACCTCGGCGTTCCACAACACAAAGAAGGTCAGGACGCTGTCTTTCCTGTTGTAGCCGCCGAATTGTTGCGCGGTGCCGTCGCTGGCTCGATATCCAACAATTTCGGCCGTAGCCTTTCCGCGCTTCTTAGCCTCTTCAGCCCCTATGACACCAGCATCCGCGCTCGTGACGGTGCCGTCAGGCAGCACCGGCGCCAGGGGCTTGCTGACATGCAGTGGCTCCCACGGACTCCCCTCTTCGTTCTCGGCAAAGCACACGCCACCACGAAGCGTGTTGTTGCCCATGGTGGGATTCATGCTGATGCCGGAAATGCAGCCACCGATATTGCGGATGAAGAGTTGAAAAGCGCGTCCAATGGTTGAGTTGGGCCAGTACCCGGGGCCGAGTGCGCCTCGACCGGAGTTCATTCCGATCTCTTTGGCGTATGGACCGTTGATTACATGCATGTATCCAAAGCCGTTCGTGGACACGACGAAAGCCGGGAACTGCCCGCCAAAGCTGCGGCCCTGAATCAAGTCAGCCGCTTGAACCATCGACAGAAGGACCGGCATGTACTCAGGCTTCGCTCCGGCCATCACTCCATTGATTGCGACGGACTCGACTGTTGCCCGCCAACCTTCGCAGCCCCAGTTTGTTGCGACCACCTCGTTGCGGGGGTGACTCGTCCCCTTCAGCATCTCTGCCACGGCTTCCTTTGTGGGTGGGATGATCGGAAGGCCATCGGTCCAATGTTGCTTGTAGTAATAGTCTTGGATCTCCGCGATCGTGCCCACGAAGGCCACCTTCCCCGGGGCATCTGGCTTGATGATGTCGTTTCGTTTTTCCTCCTTGGTCAAGTCCCGCGTCAGCGCGTCAATAGTGGCGTTGACAATGCCGGTCATCTCTTTGTCCGTGATTTTTTCCTTGGGGCAGGGAGTGGGGATGATGCGGATGGGCACGCCGGTCGCTGCAGACTTCCAATCGCCGACATGCTTCATGTCCTCGCACGCGATATGAACTCCAGGCACTCCGCGTTTCTCCATCTTGATAGCCGAATATGCCGCCCCCTGCGATCCGCTGGACCCGCCCGATCCACCGAAAACGAAGGCATCGGCCTCCGCTGCGATCTTCTCGACGAATGCGTCATCGATGCCGAAAGAGCCGCCGACGGTCGACACCTTTACACCCGGATAGCGCTTCTCAAGCTCGGCCTTCAGTGGCGTGTAAATCAACCCAACTCCGTCCTTCGTGTCGATGAGGCTGATTCTGCTCTTGCTTATATCTTTCGGGCGTGGCGACAGTGGAATCCGCTGGATAGGCGGACGGACACCGCGCGGGTCCAGGACAGCGATCTTGCCTGGAGCATCTGCTGGCCCCAGAGTCGCGGTTGCGATACCGGTTGTGACGATCAATACAGCCAGGACAACAGCGAGCCACGCTCCCGCCAATCTGGAGATACTGGATACTCTTGTTTCCATGTTCCCTCCTTAGAGTCGCTTCCTCCGGCCATGAACTGCGGTCCACGTCGATGCTGCCACCGCGCGCCGCGGATACGACCTTTGATAAATCCAGGTTATGTAAGCTGTCGAGATTTTTTCAAGATCTTTCAAAGCGGATTCTACTTCAAGCCGGAAGAGAAAAAACCATTAATTTGCAGATTGTTACATTTCAGCAACTTTGGCCTGCATGGAAGAACAATCGTTGAGCCTGCAACGGTCTGATGCGTGATGGCATTTCCTGCTATCTTTCAGGAAATTGCGGTTGATCCTAATTCGTGATGGTCCGACAATGGGAAATGAGCAGGATGCAATTTTGTTGATCTCCCGGGACAACCGGGAGGTGAAAAGGATTTGAGCATGGATCGACATACGGAGTACACAATATTGAATGGAATCTCCCGCAGGAGATTCCTCAAATGCACGGCAATATCTGCAGGAAGCGCTGGGGTGTTGGGGCTAGCCGGTTGTTCTCCTCGGCGCCCTGGCGAAAAGCATGCCGGCAGCGATAGCGAATTCGGCAAAAGCTCGGATGGTGCAGCAACACTTTCTTTCATGCCTAGGCCGATACCGATCGCCGAGGCTGATATTAAGGAAACGAAAACATTTGATGTCGTCATCGTCGGCGCCGGGGCATCCGGAGTTCCTGCCGCTTTGTCGGCGGCTGAACATGGTGCCAAAGTTGCTGTGCTTCAGAAGGAAAACATAATCGTCTCGCAAGGCAATTCAGGTGCAGGCATCGACCTGGCAACGAGCGATCCTGCCGGCATTGAAGCTCTGGTCGCGCGTTTGATGAAGGATAATGCGCACCGGTGTAATCCCAAGCTTCTTCAACAATGGGCTTATAATTCGGGAAAAGCTGTGACATGGGTTATTGATCGCGCAAAGCAAGCGGGCGCTCATGTAATCGACCAAGGAAACCTGCCACAGAGCACTATTACCACGATCAACGGCTATAAGCTGAATTACAATACATCCTATTTCGGACCCAAGCCTTACACCAATGGAGACGGAATGCGCGCGTTGGGCAAAGCCGCTGAAAAGGCCGGCGTTCAGTTCTTCTTCAGCACTCCCGGCGTCCAGCTGGTGCAGGATTCTTCAGGCAAAATCACCGGAGTCATCGGCAAGGGACCGGATGGCAGCTACACCCGGTTTTTGGGGCGAAAAGGCGTGATCCTGGCCACGGGCGATTATCAGAATAACACGGCAATGTGCGATTATTTCATTCCTGATGCGAAGAATTTCGGTCGCAAGCAGGTTAACAAAACTGGCGATGGGCACATCATGGGATACTGGGCCGGGGGAGTTATCGAGCCGATAGGCCATACCAAGATGCTGCACGACTTTGACTCCGGACCCAGTGGCATGTGCGACATGCCGTTCCTGGCCGTTGACCAAAAGGGAAAGCGGTTTGTAAACGAAATGGTTTTAATGTCGGAGCTCAATAATTATCTCCGCCAGCAAGACTGTGCCGGGCAATATTCTCAGATATTCGATTCCAACTACATGAATCAGGCGGCGAACTGGCCGGGCAGACTGGTTCCCCCGGAAGGGCTCCGAGAATATATGCCCGAAGAGCCAAGTCCCCATCATGGCGTATTTGAGACATTCATCGATACACACAAGACAAATACGCTTGAAGAGCTTGCCGCAAAAATCAAGGTCCATCCCGCAACATTGGTCAAAACCGTTCAACGCTATAATGAGGTCGTTGCTTCCGGCCGGGACTCCGACTTCGGCAAGCCGGCCAGCCTGCTGCATCCGGTTAACGCGCCTCCCTTCTATGGAATCCACCGAACCATACGCATATCGGCGATCTGTTCGGGCTTGCTCGTCAACGAGAATCATCAATGTCTTGATGCCTATGCCAATCCCATAAAAGGTTTGTATGCCGTCGGTAATCTTGGCGGCGGATTTTATGGCAGCGCCGATTATCCTCTCACGGTTTTCGGTCTGTCACTAGGCCGCTGCTATACGTTTGGATATCTTGCCGGAAAACATGTCGCGCAATTGTGATGAAGCGGCGCCAGGCTGCGCGAACCGGTTGCCGCCGGACCGGGCTCGCGTGAGAGAACAGAATGCGCATCGAGTTGAATTGAGGAAGGAATGAGTGGTATGACTGAACAGAAAACTGAGAAGCAGAGGAATGCGCTCCGACGAATTGGGCTCTTTTGGGGTATAGGCGGGCTAGTTGCGATCGCCTTGACTGCCGCCGGATTGGCATGGCATCAACAACCGGGCTTTTGCGGCCTCTGTCATACGCCGATGACGAGCTACGTTCAAGGCTACAATGGCGGGGACAGCACGCTTATGATCACTCCTCATGCGAAGGCGAAAAAGGCAGTGCGCTGTCTTGACTGTCACAAGCAGACTCTTAAAGAGGAAATTACCGAAGCCGTTTATTGGCTGACCGGCAATTATCAATATCCTCTAAAAACGCGCGAATTCGGAACGCGCGCATTCTGCCTGATATCAGGCTGCCATGACGAAGGAGAAATCCTGAAGGCAACCAAGGAAAAAAGGATGTCCAAAGCAATAAATACAATTGGAGACGCTGCCGAATACAACCAGCACGATTCCCGCCATGGGAAACAAGCCTGTTATCAATGCCATTCGGTGCACGGCAAGTCGGTATTACTATGCAACCAATGCCATAAACTCCAGGAGCCTAAAGGATGGAAATCGCCTGCGCCAAATGGCGTCGTCGCCGCTATGTAATCCTGCGCGCCTGAAAAACGGAAGTCTGCTCGATGGCAGGCAACACCGTACTCGACAGCGGATTGCGGCCCCTATGTACCCAGATGCCGAACTTGGCATCACGGCATCACTTATTTAGACGCTGTGATAATCCGGGAACAATTAAGCCAGGCAAGTTAGCCCCAGACTCTCATATCCCCAGGAGACGGGGTGCTTGCCGGTACAATCACACGCCCGCAGCCAGCCCTCTTGATCCGGCTATTTTGATGCGGCGGGCGCGATCTCAGCTTTTGCGCCGAGCCGATTCGCTGGGTTGGCACCGGAAAAAGAGGATCCGGCCATCGCGATTTTCTTTTCTTGCTCTTCCCTGGACCGCGAGGTGCTGAAGGCTGGCGAAAGTGTGTCTCGTGTGGATGAATTTCCTGATGAGAGGCAACCTATCGAGGGGATCGCGATCAGGGAGCAGGCCATCCAACGCAAGTGTCACCTCCCAAGCGTCTTTCCCATTTTTATCCAGCGCGCCGTAGGCAGCCTCTGACCTTTCCTTATGATGGACGAGGAGTTGATCGATCCTTTTCCTATGATCCCTGAACGGTGAACCGTGGCCGGGAAGTGCGAGTTTCACATCCATTTCTCTGAGCCGGGCGAGGCTCTGTAAGTGATCGCCTAAGGGATTAGGGCGGTCGGCCAAGAATTGGATGCCCGCAGTGATCTCGTCCCCCGAGATCAGGATACTTCGACCCGGGTCATGGAGACAACTATGGCCGATGGTGTGACCCGGAGTTACCAGGCATGTGAATTGATGGTTTCCACGCATAATGACGTCACCATCGGCAACGTAGCAAAAGGGCCAGGGGCGTCCTTGCCTGTACTCCTCGCTATAGAATTGGGAAACCACACCCATCGGATTCTTCTCCGGGAAACCCAGCATCTCGAGGAAGACTCCCGTCTCCGCCTGCACTTCTCCCGATGCGACCCGCTCGATGAATTCGGCTTCAGGCCTGCTTATGTAGATACGGGATGTCTCGCGGAGGAACCTGGAAACAGAGCTGAAGTGATCGAGATGGTGATGCGTGATGAAGAAATCGGTACGTCCCAAATCCAGGCCAAGGTCCTCGATCGACTTCTCCATTTGTTCGTAGCATTCGGGATGCGCCATTCCGGGATCGACTATGAGGTTCCGATCGCCGCGGACGATCACATAAGAATTCATGGATCCGACCTCAGGGATCGGTATCTGAACTATTATTCTGAAAATCCCCGGAGCTACTTCGCTAATCCTCTCGACTTGACCTGGCATACAGTCTCTCATTCTACTAAATAACAGATCATAGTGTAGTGCGTTCAATGCTACTTTGCATAACGCCGAATTGAACACCAAAGTATCCAGACAAACACTGGCGGATGCTGATGAGACCATCCTTGAGCCACGCATGTCGGCGTTTGTTCACGTCGGTCAGCTTTCACAAGGGGCAGGCCTCGTAACCCTACCCATGGAATCGTTGACAGGCAGGGCAAAATACTTTATACCTCGTAGTACGTATACGAACTAGGATACGAAGCACGAGCACAGTTTGTTTGTCTGTCTAATCCAGAGTAAGCAAATTTCTTTTTGGAGGATTGCCCCGCGAGGCAATCCTGACCTGTCAACTGCATCCATGGGGAACGGATACAAAATGCCGCAAGCGCAGGTTCAAACCACTCAGCCTGATAACAACAAGAAACATATCGTTCTAGGACTTGTGGCTGCCTTTTTGATATATGCGGTCTCTTTCTACTACCTCCAAACCATGGGCGTTGCGAGGCCGAGAATGGCGGCCGAATTGAACGGCATGCCGATGTTTTCATGGCTCATATCGATTCCGGGATTAGCCGGAGCTCTTGCGACGCTTCTTTTCAGCAAATTCTCTGACATTTATGGACGCCGCTCGATGCTGACGGCGTCTCTGAGCCTGTGCCTGCTAGGCACGATCCTGAGTGCGATCAGTCCAACTTTCATGAGCTTGATTATCGCCAGCACCATAACTTCTGCGGGACTGGGCGCCCTGATTCCGATTTGTCTTTCGGCACTGGGCGATATGTTTGATCCAATTGAACGCAGCAAGTGGGTTGGGCTGCTAAACATTCCGGCCGGGATTTTTTCTTTGTGCGGGCCAACGCTGGGCGGATGGTTTGTGGATAATCTTAGCTGGCGATACATATACTGGATGGGGGTGCCACTAATCATCTTGGGACTTCTGGCGGTGTTGTTCGGGATACCGCTACAGATCAAAAGTGTCAGGCATAGGATCGATATCCCTGGATCTGCATTGGTGGTGATGGCTTCTTCGACGATGATACTTGCGCTCTCCCTGGCTGGAACAGTTTACACCTGGTCTTCGCTGCAGGTCGCCGGTTTGCTCGCCGTTTCATTGGTCCTATGGGGGCTCTTTTTATGGACTCAAAGCCGGGCGGCGCAGGCTCTTCTCGATCCTCAGGTGCTCCACAACCGCACGTTTCTTTTAGTGCTTGCATCCGGCGCGCTCTCCTGTTTTGGACAGACGGCGATTATGGTCTATTACCCTTTGTTCCTGCAGGGTGTTCAGGGCATCAGCGCCACGCAGAGTGGACAAATCCTGACCCCCTTCGGCGCGCTGATGTCGTTCATGGGCGTCCCCACAGGATTCCTGCTGGCCCGGACAAAGCGCTGCAAGCGGTTGTTCATTATGAGCTATGCCCTTCTGACTGTCGTCATGTTTGGAACGATGTTTTTCAATGCCGGGATGCCGGTTGCCTGGGGAATAGTTCTTATTGCGCTGGGCGGCCTGGGTTTCGGTGCCCTTCCAACGATCTCAACCCTTACGGCGCAGTGTATCGTTCCGAAAAGAATGCTCGGCGTGGCGATGGGCGCTCTCTTCTTCAACCTTACGTTGTTCACGACAATTGCCCCGGCCATTCTGGGCTCGGCAATGAATATTGAATACGCCAAATCCCTTAAGGCTACCTTGCCGCAATCTTTGGACCAGATTGTGGACAAACAGACAATGAATTCCCTGGCCGATCCCAGCGTGCTTCTGCTGAAACCGGCAATGAGAGAGTTGCAGACGAGGTTTGATGTCAGGGGCAGCAGTAGGCCGGAGCTTTTCACAGAGACAATTCAGGCCATCAGAACATCCCTGCAATCGGGATTGGGCAGGGTATTCATGATCGGGGCGGGGACCATGCTGTTGGCATTTCTTCTCATCCTTGCTATCCCGGAGATCTCAATAGATGTCGAGGTCAAAGATGGAAAGGTCCCCGAACGCGTGGAGCTTGAATTAACCGCGGATTAGTGCAGCTCCTCACGGATTCAATCCTTGAATTGCTGCGCCAACCATTCGCATGAGCAACGTTTGATGAAACTTCTCAGAAAGGAGCAATGGCGACAATGAATGGCTATCCTGCTGATTGGGCACAGCGCACTCCAGCCCAAAAACGAGAGTATCGTCTTAACCAATTTCTCAATCCAACCCACATAAAATTTGTCAGCCCGGAAGCAGAACAGGCATACAAGATCAGGGCTCAGCGATATGTCGATGCCTACAATTTGAAAGAACCGGACCGGGTTCCGATCAACCTGCCCGTCGGCGACCTCCCCAACATCTTGCACGGCGTCAAGACGCATACTGCGATGTACGACGTAGAGAAAGCAATCGAAGCCTGCAAGGAATTCAATAAAAAATATTCAGATGAATTGGAATATTACGCCATGCCTTTTTCTGCACCGGGGAAGGCAATGGAGATCCTTGATTACAAGCTTTATGCATTTCCGGGCCATGGCCTTTCAGCGGATGCTCCTGGTTATCAGTTCGTTGAGGGCGAATATATGAAGTTGGAGGAGTATGAAGACTTTTTCCGGGATCCTTCCGATTTCTGGTTGAGAATCTATTTGCCGAAGATTTTCGGCGCCTTCGAAGGTTTTCGCCATTTGCCTCCCCTGACCGATATTCTCGAGATTCCGACCGGACAACTCATGGCGCTTGCCCAGCCTCAAGTACTGGAGACTTTTCAAAAACTCATCGACGCGGGGAAGGAGCTTCAACAAAGAAATGCGATCATGGCGAAATCGATGGACTCCGGTGCCAATCATGGGTTCCCATCCTGGATGGGAATGGGGGCTCTGAGTTTCGCTCCATTTGACGCGATTGGCGACACGCTGCGGGGAACTAAGAGCATCATGATGGACATGTTCCGCAACGAAGACAAGCTTCTTAGAGCCATCGACATGATGACGGATATTCTCATCCACTCGGTTCTGCACAATCCGATGATTTACGGCGCTGTCACGGTTGGTTTTCCTCTTCATAAAGGCGCGGACGGATGGATGTCTCCAAAACAATATGAAAGATTCTATTGGCCGTCTCTGAAAAGACTCATGGATGCTCTCATCAACGAAGGCCTCATATGCCAGATGTTCGCTGAGGGGAGTTACAATACGAGACTCCAGGTAGTCAATGATGATTTCCCGAAGGGGAGCGTCGTCTGGTGGTTTGATCAGACGGACATGGCTTTGGCCAAGAAGATCCTGGGTGACAGGTTCGCCATCCAGGGGAATGTTCCTTCCTCCCTCATGGTTACCGGCTCTCCGTCGGACGTAAAGGCCTGCTGCCGGAAGCTTATCGAAACCTGCGGGAAAGACGGTGGATACATCATGGCTGCCGGCTGTATCGCGGAAAACCCGAAACTGGAAAACCTGCGGGCCATGATGGAAGCCATCAGAGAATACGGAGTTTACAGATAAAACTGCTTCCAGTTCAGAGCCCCCAATTCCATATCCGAAGACAGGAATGGGAATTCTTTGCCGATTCGGGGATTATCCCCGAGCTTTGACCAGACCCTGGGCCAGGGTGGATGGAACCCGCTTAATCAGTTCATCCACAGTCCAGACACCTTCTTTATAAAGGCCTTTGATTTCAGTCGGATTGGAATAGAGCGCGATTCGACCTCCTGAAGCACCAAACACATGGCCATTGATATTGGCCGCATGCTCGGTGCAGAGATACAGAATAATCGGCGGGATATGTTCGGGGTGGGGCGGGTCGGAGGAATCTTCGCAAATCTCCCGTGTTATGAGACCTGCCTCATAGAGCCTTTCCCAGTATTCAGCCACTTTACGCCCGGGA
>Ga0335071_10007028_pt1 | contig 11615 bp, 12 predicted proteins | sample Lox_Sample_15_FD_206724 | JGI IMG/M metagenome (GOLD analysis project Ga0335071, IMG submission 206724) | Soil microbial communities from Loxahatchee National Wildlife Refuge, Florida, United States - Lox_Sample_1.5 | ecosystem: Environmental > Terrestrial > Soil > Wetlands | place: USA...
CAGGTCTTTGACGTCGTGCGCAAGGCCCGCCGGCTGGCCGTCGCGGAAGATCTGGTACTCGCCCACGTCCGTGCGCACGTCGAAATCGCGGGCGAGCTCGGGGATGGTCGGCTGGCCCGGCCGCGAGCAGCCGAGCAGCGGACATGGCCGCGGGTTTGCCGCGCAATAGGCGCGGAAGTCGTCGGCGTAACGCTCGGGCAGGATCACGAGATTGCCCTGCACGTAGCCCGGCGCCACCATGTTGGTGAACTCGCGGAACGTGCCGGCGCGGATCGCGCGCCGCACTGCCGCCGGATCGGTGAGGTCGAGGGTGGTGGTCACGCCGCGAGTTTAAAGCGGCGCCTCGGCGCGTCCAAGGCTGGCTATCGATTGAGCTGGCAAGATGATATACTTACGCTTATGACCAAGCTGCTCGAAGAAGCCATCGCGACCGTGCAGACGCTGCCCGACAGCGATCAGGATCTGGCCGCGAAATTTCTCCTGGCGTTCGCCAATCCCGATGCTCACCGCTATCAATTGAGCGACGCCCAGGCAGCCGAGGTGGACCTCGCACGACGCGAGGTGCGCGAAGGCAAGATCGCCAGCGACTCGGATATGGCTGACGTGTGGCAGAAGTTCGGCCGCTGAAGCTGCGCTACAGCGCGCGCGCCCAATCCCAACTCATTTCGATCGGCGATTACATCAGGACCGAAACCGGTCCGGACCTCGCGCTGCGCATCGGGCACCGCATCCGGGAAGCGGCCGAACTGCTTCGGTACTTTCCGAATGCAGGCCGCCTGGGACGCGTAGCCGGAACGCGGGAATGGGTCGTCCGTCAGGCACCCTACGTTATCGTTTATGAGCTGGTCCCGGCCGATCCGGCAGAAATCATGGTTCTTGGCGTGTTTCATTGCCGGCAAGACCGTCTATAACCTCGCTCACGCCGCACCGGCCGCCTCGGCCGGCCGCACGCGCAGGAAGGCGACCGGCGCCTCGAAGCCTTTGACCTGTGCCGATTCGGCGTCGACCGGCAGCCCCGCGAGCCGTGCTGCCACCGCCGGGTCGGCCGCCAGCGCCTGCGACAGCACGATATCGCTGCCGCGGCTTTGGGCCTGCAGACGCGCCGCGAGGTTGACCGTCGATCCGAAATAGTCGAGGCGGCCGTTGAGCGTGACCGCGATGCACGGCCCGGTGTGCAGGCCGAGCTTGATGATCAGGGCCTCGCGGCCTTGCCCGTGCTCGCGGTTGAACGCCATCACGTTCTGCTGCACGGCCAACGCCGCCGCCAGGGCCTGCGCGGGGTCGCTGAACGCCGCCATGACCGCATCGCCGATGGTCTTCACGATGGCGCCGTCGTGCTCGCGGATCTGCGCCGCCATGAACGCGAAATGCTCCCGCACCAGCCGGTATGCGCCGGCGTCGCCGAGCCGGCCGTACATGGCGGTCGAGCCCTTGAGGTCGGTGAACATCAAGGTCACCTGGCCGATGCCGGCCTCGTCGCCCGGGCGCAGCACCTCGGTCGAGAACAGGTCGCGGAAGATCTGCATCGAGGTGGCGCGGTGCGCGGTCAGCGCGTCGCGCACCCAGTCGCGGGATTCGACGACGAACGTGATCTCGCGGCCGCTCCGGTTGACCAGGCGCACGCGGCCCGCGGGAGCCGCCGCACCGAGATGCATGCCGTCGGCCGCCGCGGTGATTTCAGGGAATCCGCCGCCGCTCCAGGTCAGAGAGACGCCCGGGCCCGGATGCAGCGGCCGCACCCGGTAGTCGCCCGGCGGCAGCGGCGCCTCGAGCTCGCGGACCTCGCCCGAGGCCAAGGTCTGCTGGACCAGCACATGCGGCGTGGTCATCGGGCCGAACAGGCAGAACTCGCCCCCGCCGAGTGGGCGGATGCTGGGCGCCGGACGGAAGGTGAGCTCGACATTGCGCGAGAAATCGCGGTCATAGTCGATGTTGCAGCTCGGGCAGTGCGCGCCGCGCGGCAGCTGGTCGAGGGCGGTCGCCCCCACCTGCCCGCCGCGGCAATTCGGGCACAGGATGTCCCAGCGCAAGGTGACGATCCCGGCGCGCACCGCGCGCAGGCACAGCTCGATTGCGTCGCGGTCGGCGACGCCCCAGCGCCGTGCCAGCTGCAGCGGCCGGATGCGCGCGAGGTCGACCTCGGCACCCTCGGCGATCCAGGCGGCAAAGCGCCGCACCAGATCGGGGGCGACGCCCTGGCGCGCCAGTTCTTCCGCGCCCGCCTGCAGCCGTGCGGCCGCGTCCTCCGGCAGGCGCGGATGGGCCATCGTGAACGGATCGGGACTCTTCTCGGCCGCAAAGGCGGCAGCGTTTTTCGCGAGGCGCGCGAATTTCTGGCCGAGCGAGCGGAACATCCCAGCGCGGATGGCGAGAGCCCCCAGGAGATTGGCTGGCTCGACGTCGAGTGTGTACTCGGCCCGGCAACCAGGTCCTGCAGGCGCAAGGCGCAGGGTCGCGACGAGAGTCTTGAACGGCCCCGCCTGGAACCTCCGCGCGTGAACGAAGCTGCGGTTGGTCACCCATTCGGTCGGCAGGTCGCGCCAGGCGAGCCGCATGGGGCCCACCTTCGACTTGCCGACATAGACGACGCTGCCGTCCGGCTGCGGTTGCGTCTCGACCTGGTAGCGCGGAAGTGCGGCGGCCTCGTTGAAGCGCGCGGTGTCGGCCAGCGCCGGCCATACCTTCTCGGGCGGCGACTCGAACTGCCAAATCCAGGTGGCGCGGGGCATCGTCCGATCATACCTTGCCAGCACCGGCTCTATCTTCTACGAAGAATGACATCTTCCAGATCACGCCCTTTCCGATAATCGATGGCCAAGAAACACAACCCGCTGAATCTCAACCCGCTGCAGCTGCGCACGCTCACCTTGTTGCAGGCGCTGGCAACCCTGCCCGACCTGACCGAGCCGGGCGAGCAGCCGGGCTCGGTGCGCATCACGAGCCTGCCGCAGCCGCATGGCGATCATTTCCATCTGGGTCCCTGGGCGGTGCTCGCGCGCGATGCGACCGGGCTTGCGAACGAGGCCGCGTGGGTGGCGCTCGAGCGCAAGGGCCTCGTCAAGTCGCAGTTCCCGCTCGCCTGCGAGATCACCCAGGCCGGCCTCGATTACGACACCGGGCTCAAAGACCAGATCCTGCACGGCGCCGATCACTGAGCACGGCCGACGCCACAAATGCGCGCGTCAGGCCGTGCGCTTGGCGTGCATCTCCAGCTCCAGCGTCCACGTGGCGCCGTTGTCCCACGATACGTCGCCGATCCACAGGAATGAGCGGTCCGTGATCTCGGTGTAGCGCCAGCGCCGGATCAGGCCGTTCGTGTTCTCACCCATCTGCACGATGTCGGCACCCTGCGCGCGGGCGATCTGGTGGAGGGCCACCGGCCGGTTGGGGGCGAACCAGTGGATGTGCCAGGCATCGATGGCCGGGTCGTACCAGCGCAAGGTCGTGCCGTAGAAGCCGTAGGGCTTGTCCGGTGCTGCGGCGTGCGCGCGGCGTGACGGGAAGATCCATACGTCCTGCACCGCGCGGCCGTCGAGCACCCAGCCGAAATGGCACTCGCCGGGCCCGCGCACCGGCGCCCCGCTGAACGGCCGGTAGTCGACGTCGAGGTCCCACGAGCCGACGAACTGCCCGTAAAGCGCAAGCTTCCCGGCCAGGGCCGGCTGCGCCTCGGCGGCGTGGAGGGCCTCGAGCATCGGCGTGATAGCGGCAGTCATGTGATTACTCGGCCCCGCAATACGCTTCGAGGCGGTAGCCGTCCGGGTCGACGACGAATCCCGCGTAGTAGGCGTCGCTGTAGTCGGGCCGCAGGCCAGGCTTGCCGTTGTCGCGTCCGCCGGCCTTGAGTGCGGCGGCGTGGAACGCCTTCACGCTGTCGCGGGTCGGTGCGTCGAAGCAGAAATGCAGGCCCGGCATGGTCCTCGGCAGGTCCTGCTTGCCGGCGGCACAGATCCAGAGCACGACCGCATCTCGGCCATAGCCGAGCGAGCCCTCGCTCTCGCTGAGACACGTATAGCCCAGCGGCCTCAGGGCCGCGTCGTAGAAGCGCTTGGTCTTGGCGATGTCGCGAACGGCGATCGAGACGTGATTGATCATCGGGGTGCTCCCTTCCGGTTCGAGGCCTGTATAACCATATTAGTGGTTAGACGATGGCATCGAGCCGGCCTGTCTGTCAACCCCCTTGAGGGTTAGAATATCCGACTCGGGAACGCCTGCTAAGGTTGAGCATGCTGATCGCAGCACCCCGCGATGATCTGTGCCTGGGCTACGTCAACACAATGGCGTGGCGCGGCAGCGATCCGCCCACAGAGTCGCTGCACGAGCTCGGCGAGCTCCTGGCGTGGCTCGAAAAATCGGCCGGCGTGGCGCCCGCGGCCGTGCAGCCTCTGCGCGCCTGGGCCCGCGAGCATCCGAAGAAGGCGGGAGGCCTGTTCCAGGACTCGATCGTGCTGCGCGAGACGCTGTTCCGCATCTTCAGCGCCATCGCCGGCGGCGAGCCGGTGCGCGATGCGGATTTCGCGGCGCTGCGCGAGGCGGTCGCCGAGGCGCCGGCGCGCCGGCAGATCGCGCGCGCGGACGGCGCCTATGCGTGGCGGCTCGACGCGTTGCGGCCGTCCGTGCCCGAGCTTCTGGCTCCCGTGCTGTGGTCGGCGGGCGACCTCATGTTGAAATCCGGTGAGCGCCGCATCCGCCGCTGCGCCAACGACAAGTGCCTGTGGCTGTTCGTGGACGCGAGCAAATCCGGGAGCCGCCGCTGGTGCGACATGGCCTCGTGCGGCAACCGCGCCAAGGCGCAGCGCCACTACGCCAGGGTCAAAGAGGGCTGAAGCCCACTCGTGTCGCTACCACCGGAGCTCGGGCAGCACGTAGGTCGGGCGCACGCCGTACTCGCGGGCGAGGTGGGCCATGGCACCCATATCCGGCAGGTCGCCCATCTGCTTCACGCCCAGCACCTCCGCGTGGATGCCGCCCGGGATGAACGCCACATCGATGCCGAAGGCGCGTGCGCCGGTCACGTCGGTCCTAAGAGAATCCCCGATCGCCAGCACGCGGCTCTTGTCGGAAATCCCCAGCAGGTTCAGCGCCCGGGCATAGATGTCGGCGTGCGGCTTGCCGTGATGCCTGACGCTGCCGCCGAGCTCCATGTAGCGCTCGGCGATGGCGCCGGCGCAGACCAGGAGCTGCGGCCCGCGCATCACCACGAGGTCGGGATTGGCGCACAGCAGCGGCAGCTTGCGGGCCAGGCAGGCGGCGAGCTGCTCTTCGTGCGCCTCGACGTCGAGGTCGTCGGTGCGCGGCCCGGTGCACAGGATGAACGTGGCATCGCCCGCATCGCGCGCGGCCACTACGCCGTTGCCTTCGAGCATCCCCGTGTCGCGGTCCGGGCCGATATGCAGGCAGCGGTCGCCGAGATTCCGGTGCCATTCGTCGTCGCGGTGCGCGATCGCCTGCCAGGTGGCCTCGCCCGAGGACAGCACGACGTCGCACACATCGGCCGGCACGCCGAGCCGCACCATGCTCTTGAGCACGGCCTCGGCCCGGCGCGGCGCGTTCGACAGCACGAGCCGGCGCTTGCCTGCGGCACCCGCGCGCCGCAGCGCATCCGCCACGTGACGGAACGGCGCCACGCCGTCGTGGATGCAGCCCCACAGGTCCAGCAGGAACCCGTCGTAACGGTCGATGATCTCGGACAGACCGGCGATCACCGGCAGCGGCTCGGACGTCATGGCAAACATCTATCTCGGAGAAAGGATCAGGCGGCGGCTTCTTCTTTGGGCGCCTCTTTGGCGGCGCGCGGCTCGCCGAACAGATAGCCCTGGCCGAAATCGATCGGCATGTCGAGGAGCTCGAGCAGCACCTGCTCGCTCTCGATCTTCTCGACGATGAGGTCGATCGCCTGCTCGTCGAGCGCATGCTTGAAGGCGCGCATGTCGAGCCGGTTGGTCGTGGCGCGCGTCTGGTCGAGCAGCCGTTGGGCCTCGACCTTGAGGAAGCGGATGTGGAGCCGGCGCAGCTCGGCGACGTCGAAATCGAGGGTCGTCACCTGGTCCATCGACAGGCGGAAGCCCATCTTGCCGAGCCGGTCGAGCTCGGCGATCGAATCCGCGCTGTGCCGGTTGACACTCTGCTGGGTGAACTCGAAGACGAGATGCGGCGCCAGGTCGCGGTTGGACTGCATGAAGGCGACGAACTCGCGCAGGAAGCGCGTGTCGGCCAGCGTGTGCTCCGACACGTTGAGGAACAGGCTCGCATCCGACTGGGCCTTCTGCAGGCGGCGCACGAGCTGCACGCTGCGGAACAGCAGCATGTTGTCGATCGCGTTCATCAGGCCTTCGCGCTCGGCGACCGCCATGTACTGGTCCGGCGTCAGGATCGCCTCGCCCTCGCCGCGGATGCGCGAGAAGCATTCGTAATGCCGGCGCTTCCGCTGCGGCAGGCTGACGACCGGCTGGACGAACAGCTCGACCCGGTTGTTGCGCAGCCCCTCCTGCACGACCTCGAGGATCTCCTCCTCGTTGAGGCCGGTCATGAAGCGCTGGGCCGGTCCGGCGGCCTCCGGCGCCTGCGCCGTCTTGGCCTTGTCGTTGATGATATAGGAGGGCTTGCCCTTCGGCTTCTTGCCGGCCGCGAGCTGATCGACCAGCCCCTGGAGCACCCGCACCTCTTCCATGACGCTGTCGATGCTCTGCGCCTGGCCCTGGCGCGCATCGCTCGCCGCACGGATGGCATCGAAGATGCGGCGCGCCTCGTCGCGCGCCCGGCTGAGCTCGGTGCGCAGCTCGGCATACCCGAGCGACAGCGCCTCCAGCTCCGCCGCTTCGTGCTGGTCGCGGCGCAGCCTGGCACTCGCCAGGTGCACGAGGGCCGAGACGAGGATGATGAGCCCGCCCAGCTCCACGCCGAGGCGCGAATCCACCGGCGCCACGTGCGGCAGCGCCACGGCGATGATGCCGGCGATCACGGCATAGCCGAGGGCGATCAGGACGTGGCTGACGACCGGCATCGAAGTACGGTTAAAGCCCTGTAGCGAAAGGACAAGCGACTCGGGAGCCGCCCTGTGCCGGCCCCGCGCCAGATTGACCTATTGCCGGAAGACCGGTCAACTTCGCTGATCCGCTCCGACGGCTTCCGCAACCGATTTGAACCCGTCCTTGCGCAGCAGCGCCGCCAGATCGCGGCAGATGTCGGCAATCAGATGCGGGCCCCTGAACACGAGTGCGGAATAGAGCTGCACCAGCGAGGCGCCGGCGCGGATCTTCGCGTAGGCGTCGGACCCCGAGGAGATACCGCCCGAGCCGATGAGCGGCAGCGCACCACGGGTCAGCGCGTACATCTCTTTGAGCATCGCGGTCGTCATCTCGAACAGCGGCCGTCCCGAGAGCCCGCCCGCCTCCTTCGCATGCGGGCTCTTGAGCGTGGCCGGGCGCGCCACCGTGGTGTTGGCGACGATGAGGCCGGCGATGCCGCCCGAGAGTGCGACGTCCGCGATATCGCGCCGGTCCTCCGGCGTGACGTCGGGTGCGATCTTGAGCAGGAGCGGCGGCGCCTTCTGGTGCGGCGCCAGGACCGCGCGTACGCGCTGCACGATGTCGGCGAGCTGCGCCTTGCTCTGCAGCGCGCGCAGGCCCGGCGTGTTCGGCGAGGAGACGTTGACGACCAGATAGTCGACATGCGCCCACAGGGCCTTCGCCCCCTGGACGAAATCGTCGGCGCCGTCGGTCGAATCTTTGTTCTTGCCCAGATTGGCGCCCACGATGCCGCGCCGCGGCCGCGTCGCCAGGCGGCCCTGAACCACCGCAAGACCCTCGCTGTTGAAGCCGAGCCGGTTGATCACCGCCTCGTCCTCGCTGAGGCGGAAGAGCCGTGGGCGGGGATTGCCCGGCTGCGGGCGGGGCGTGACCCCGCCGATCTCGACGAAGCCGAACCCCAGGGCGAGTACGGCGTCGGGCACCTCGGCGTGCTTGTCGAAGCCCGGCGCGAGGCCGACCGGATTCGGGAAGTCGAGGCCCCATACGCGGGTGCGGAGGATCGGATCGGCGGGTACGGGCGGCCGCGGCACCAGGCCGCGCTTGAGTGCTGCGATGGTCAGCGCGTGCGCGCGCTCAGGCTCGAGGCGGCGCAACAGCGGGCCTACGACCGGATAAAGATCGATCAACCCAGGCCCCACGGAAACACGTGCCGGCCGTCGGGGCCGAGCGGCAGGTCGGCGAAGCGGAGGACCGCCGCCGCCGGCAGCTCGCCGTACAGGTGCGGAAACAGGGCGCCGTCGCGCGACGGCTCCCAGCGCAACGCCGGCCCGAGCACGCGGGCGTCGACCTCGAGGATGATCAGACCGCTTTGTCCGGCGCGATGCCTGGCGGCGCTGCCGACGATCTGCCGGGCGGTCGAGAAATGGATGAAGCCATCGGCCTTGTCCTGGCTCGAGCCGGCGTAGCGCCCGGCGGCCTGGCTGGCGATCCATTCGTCGCGCCGGCAGATGTGATAGATGCGGTCGTCCGTGGCCATCCGGCGGCTTATATCGGCCGGCAAGGCACGCGGCAACCTTGCGTCATCGCGAGCCAAGCGAAGCGATCCAGAGGGTGAGGCGGCCCTGGATGGCGCCGGCCCGATGCGGGCCTCGCCAGGGCAGCCCTTAAGCATTTGATTCTATTTCCGGCGATCCTGTTAAAAATTTCCTAGTGGCGCAGTCCCAAGAGATGTGAGAAAAATCTTATATGATCCTCCGGCACGCCGATATCTGGCAGGCGATCGATCAGCTCGCCGCCGAACACGGATATTCGCCCTCGGGCCTCGCCCGGCGGGCCGGTCTCGACCCCACGACCTTCAACAAGAGCAAGCGCATCGCCCGCGACGGCCGGCCGCGCTGGCCGTCGACCGAGAGCATCGCCAAGATTCTCGAGGCCACCGGGGCGACCATCGGCGAGTTCGTCTCCTATGTCGGGACCGTGCCGAGTGCGGGCGGTGCCATGCGCCGCGTGCCGGTCGTCGCCTACGCCCAGGCGGGGGCCAAGGGCTATTTCGACGAGACCGGCTATCCCACTGGAAATGGCTGGGATGAACTGCTGTTTCCGGAGATCAACGACACCCACGCCTACGCGCTCGAGATCAGCGGCGACGCGATGGATCCGGTCTACCGCGACGGCGACACCATCATCGTGTCGCCCGCGGCGAGCCTCCGGCGCGGCGACCGCGTGATCGTCAAGACGACCGACGGCGAGATGATCGCCAAGCAGCTGGCGCGGCGCGGCGCGCGCAAGGTCGAGCTGCTGGCGCTCAACTCGGCCGCCCCCGACCGCACCCTGCCGACCGAGCAGGTGGCGTTCATCCACCGCATCATCTGGGCGAGCCAATAACCCGCCGGCCACTGCCGGCGCCGCAGGTTTGCGGCACAGGCAGCGGAATCTTCACCTGTCGGGTGCATCGCGCCGAGCGCCCATTTTAGGATTAAATCACCAAGGCGGGCGCAAGGGAGCCCCTGCGCCCGCCCGGGGTCGAGCGTTACTTCTTCGCCCGCTTGGTTGTCCCGGCCCCCCGCCCGGCACCCGTGGTCGGGTCGCGGTCGCGGTGCGACTCGGTCCGCAGGCTCGCTTTCTGCACGAGCTCCATCTCGTCGTCGTCGAGCACCACCGTGGCCATGCCGTCACCGCCGTCGACCGCGGCCTGGGCGTCGCGATCCTTCACCACCTGCCACTGCCCGCCGGAGTTCCACGGGCCCTCCACGTCCCCGCCCTCGCCGTCGCCCTGCGACATGTCGAAGTACTTGTCCGTGAACTGCGGCATCCCGGGGAGCTTGCCGGGCGGGAAGTTCGGTTCGATCGAATACAGCGCCTTCTCGAACTGCTTCTGATGCGCGATCTCGCGCGTCATCAGGAACCCGAGCGCGTCCTTGATGCTCGGGTCGTCGGTGACGTTGATCAGCCGCTCGTAGATGATCTTGGCCCGCGCCTCGGCCGCGATGTTCGAGCGCAGGTCGCAGGTGGGCTCCCCGATCGTATCGATATACGCCGCGGTCCACGGAACGCCGGCGGAGTTCACAAGCGGCGCGCCGCCGCCGTACAGCAGCGACGTCGTGTGGCTTTCGCCGCCCTGCGTGATGTCGGCGAGCAGCTCGGCGGCCTCCATGCCCTCGGCCATCTTGCCCTTCACGCCCTTGTTCAACATGCACACGATGCTGCCGATGACCTCGAGATGGCTGATCTCCTCGGTCGCGATGTCGAGCAGCATGTCCTTGCGGCCGGGATCGTCCTCGGCCAGCGCCTGCGTGAAGTACCGCATCGCCGCCGCAAGCTCGCCCTGCGGACCGCCGAACTGCTCCAGCATCAGGCTGGCGAGCTTCGGGTCGGGCTGCGAGACACGGACCGTGTACATCAGCCGCTTGTTGTGCATGAACATCGAGAGAACTCCCTTTGATCTGGAGGAGGCCGCATTCTCGTCGGCGCGCGGCGCCTGCTGCGCGTCGAGAATGGTTCCAGCCAAACCCCGATCCGCCCGGGGGAGTTCAAAAAATCTTAAGGCGGCCTCAGTCTTGGATCGGCCGCACGGTGGGGAACGCGATCACCTCGCGGATCGACGGCGAAGCGGTCACGATCATCGCCAGCCGGTCGATGCCGACCCCGAGGCCGCCCGTGGGCGGCATGCCGTATTCCAGCGCTTCCAGGAAGTCCTCGTCGAGCACGTTATCGGCCTCGCCGTGGGCATGCGCGGCCTTCACTTGCGCCACCAGGACCTCGCGCTGCCGGATCGGATCGTTCATCTCCGAGAAGGCGTTCGCGATCTCCATGCCGCAGACATAGGTCTCGAAGCGCTCGGCCAGGCGCTTGTCGTGCGGGCTGGGCTTCGCCAAGGGCGAGATTTCCGCGGGGAAATCGACCACGTGGGTCGGCTGGACGAGAGCGACCTCGACCTTCTCGCCGAACGCGGCCTCGACGAGCTCGCCCCAGCTCGCGTGCGAGGGCATCGGCCTCTTCAGCGCGTCCGATACTTTCTGGCGCAGCACCTCGAGGTCGCTGGTGCCGCGGAAATCGATGCCGGTTGCCTGCGACGCCGAATCCACCATGCTGAGCCGCTTGAACGGCGCTGCGAACTCGATGGCGCGCCCGTCGATCTCGACCCGGCTCGAGCCGGTGACCTCCGGAACCACCGTCGTCACCAAATCCTCGAGCAGCTTCATCATGTCGTTGTAGTCGGCATAGGCCTGATAGGCCTCGAGCATGGTGAACTCGGGGTTGTGCCGGGTCGAGATGCCTTCGTTGCGGAAATTCCGGTTGAGCTCGAAGACGCGGTCGGAGACGCCGCCGACGATCAGGCGCTTCAGGTAGAGCTCCGGTGCGATGCGCAGGAACAGGTCGAGGTCGAGGGCGTTGTGATGCGTCTTGAAGGGCTGCGCCGTGGCCCCGCCGTAGATCGGCTGCAGCATCGGCGTCTCGACTTCCATGAACTGCCGCTCGGCGAAAAAGCGCCTGATCCCGGAGATGAGCCGCGACCGGAGCCGCATCTTCTGCCGGCTGTCTTCGTTGCCCATGAAATCGAGGTAGCGCTTGCGGTAGCGGATCTCGACGTCGCGCACGCCATGATATTTCTCGGGCGGCCGGCGCAGCGCCTTGGCGACGATCTGC
>Ga0335071_10007031_pt1 | contig 11613 bp, 8 predicted proteins | sample Lox_Sample_15_FD_206724 | JGI IMG/M metagenome (GOLD analysis project Ga0335071, IMG submission 206724) | Soil microbial communities from Loxahatchee National Wildlife Refuge, Florida, United States - Lox_Sample_1.5 | ecosystem: Environmental > Terrestrial > Soil > Wetlands | place: USA: Florida...
ATGCGCGCATAACTGGCGCTGTGCGGGCCGGCCTGCCAGGCGGCGTATTCCTGCCGATGGCAGCTTTCGCAGCGCTCCGTCATGTCCAGCACGAATTTGTTCCCGAAGCCGATCTGCTCGGGTAAGTCGGCTTTCAGGTGCGAGTACAGCCGGTTCGCATTGTTCAGATGGAATCCGGCATCCAGCGTGAAGGCCTGGCCATGGCACTTTTCGCAGCCCGTATTGCGGTGCGTGGAGCCGTGCCACAGGTCGTAGACCGCCTGCATCTCATGGCAGGTCGTGCAGCGCGTGCCCTTGCCCGATTCGTAATAAAGCTCGCTGGACGGCGCCAGCAGGATCAACGCCGCTGCAATCACCCCGGCCGCCAGAAGGATTCGCTTCACGAGCTCACCTTCGAGCCTTTCCAGGCCTTCAACAGGTTGCCGGAAGCCCTGTAAGCATTGGCCAGGATGGTCAGCGCGGGATTGAAGCCGCCGTTGGTGACGTGCACGCTGGCGTCAATCACATAGACGTTGTCTACCTCGTGCAACTGGCAATCACGGTTCACCACCGAAGTCTTGGGATCGTTCCCCATGCGGCACGTCCCGGCCTGGTGCTGACCGCCGCTCAGAGTATTGGGTGGAATGCGCTTCCACGTCTGGGTAGCGCCGGCCGCTTTCAGCCATTCTTCGGCTTTCCCAGCCAGGAACCGGGCGATTTCCAGCGTGTGGGGATGCTTTCCACCCGAGAGCCGGGCCACCGGAATCCCCCAGTGGTCTTTCACCTTCGGGTCCACCTGCGTGCGCGCGTTCCACAACGGCATCTCCTGAACCGGCCCGGTGATGACGATCGTCTTCTTGTATGCGGACCGCACGAAGTCCTTGTGCTCGGCGCCCCAGCGAGAGATCCACGGCGGCACCTGGGTCATGAATTGATATGGCAGCCGGATGAACTCGTTGGCCAGCATGCCGCCGCCCACCATGCCGGGATTGCCGTGGTTGAAATCGCAAATGGCGATGGAAGCGCCCGGGCCGAGGTCGTCGAAGGTGTCGAAATCGAAGAGGCCGGAAACGCCGGGATAGGTGTGGCCTTGCAGGTTGCGGCCGACCCAGTCGTAGCGGTTGCCGAGGCCGTGCGGAAAAAGCCGGTGTCGGGTGTTCAGCAGCAACCGGGCGGATTCCACGGCGCCGGCGGAGACGATGACCAGATCGGCGGTTTGTTCCTGTAAGCGATTGTGGGCATCGAAGTAGGCCACTCCACGCGCATGGCCGCGATCGTCGAGCAGGATATCGCGGGCCATGGCATCGGTTCGCAACTCGCAATGGCCAGTAGCGAGCGCCGCGGGGATGACGGTGTTGTGAGTGCCAGTGCGGGCACTCAGTTCGCAGGCGAACCCTACGCACCAGCGGCAGCGCATGCAGGAACGACGGCCGTTATAGGGGACCGTGTTGCGCAGCATGGGGATATCGAACGGGTGCAGGCCGATGCGTTTTGCGGCGGGCAGGAGAAGCTGATGCTCCTTGGCCGGCGGCAGAGGGGGCATGGGCAACGGTTTGCGGCGTGGCGCTTTGAAAATGTTGGCGGCATCATCGCCGGAGACGCCCATTTCCCATTCGGCCTTTTCGTAGTAAGGCTCCATATCGGAGTAGCCGATGGGCCAGTCTTCGAGCGTGCTGCCGGCCACATCGCCGTAGGTGGAGCGCATGCGGAAATCCTTCTCCATATAGCGCCAGGCTTGCGCGCCATAAGAGAAAGTGCCGCCGCCCACGCAGGCCGCGTTGTTGCTGTAAGCGCCCTCGCTCGGCAAGACGATGTGCTCGCCGCGGTTATCGACAAAGACGCGGGGATTGCGTTCGTCATCCGGGCCGAAGGCATTGCCGAGCACGGTGGTGCGCTGGTTGCGAAGGTCGTCCTTACGGCAATCCGCGGCGGAATGCCATTGGCCGCGCTCCAGCAAAACCACGCTCAATCCCGCGGTAGCGAGTTCCTTCGCCACCACACCGCCGCCGGCCCCGGCGCCGACAATCACTGCATTCACATGCTTCAACGCCACTGGTCACCCTTCTTTCGGCCGGTCTTCGTAGTGCATGCGTCCGCGGACGGGCGGGTATGGCAGTCCGAGCATCTTCCAACTGGCCATGTTGCGATTGCCGCCGTGGCGCGGATCGCCGTAGAATCCCTGGCGGGTGTGATTCAGGATCAGATCGAAAAAGCCGCGGGAGTTCTTCTCCACGGACTTGAGGACATCCACCTGTCGGTCGGCAGACAGAGCCACAAACGGCTGGGAGAATTGCGAACGGCTGACAGTGTCCACGGCGGCGATGCCTTGACGATAAGCCTTCTGGTAGCGCTTGAAAGGGCGCGTGAGTTGAAGGTCGATGTAGTTGACCACCCCGGCCTGGCTGGCACCGGGATCGCGATCCGCCGGGATGAGGCACTCGCAGATGGCATCCACGGTGGCAGCTTCCTCAGGGGTGAAGAACCGCCAGGGACCTTTGGGCTGCGAGCGGGTTGTGGTGACGGCCGTGCCGGCCGCCGCCGCTGCCAGGCCGACACCGAAAAACGTGCGGCGCCGCATCACGAGTTCACCAGGATGCGATGCACACGCTCGGCGTTTTCCCGCACTTCGTCCTTGATGCGGGGGAACAGGCCGATGAACACGCCGTCCGTCGGCTTGATGCTTTCGAACGCGGTTTGGAAGGCCTGCTCGACGCCGCGATCGTCGATGCGGCCGGCAGCCAGAATCTTGAAGGCGAAGCATGGCTTCTTCGTCTGGCGCATGAGGCGGTACATGCGGGCGGGGTCGCTGCGCAGATAGACCTCGCCCTGCATTTCGACGAGTTCGTTGTTCAACACCTGCCTCCATTCGTCGGCCGTGCGAGTGCGGTTGTATACGCAGCCCGCATAGAAATCCACGTCCCAACCTTCCTCTTCGACCCGAGCGAGAACTTCCGGCTTATGGGTCCCAACCCCGACCATCACGCCCAAATCGCGCGCCTTCTTGCACCACTCTTTGACGTCGGCCATCTTTCCGTTCTGCCAGGCGCTATCAGTGCGTTCGCCGTGATGATAGATGGCGAGCGGCTTGAGAGACTTGACAATTTCAGTGGGATCGCCGATGCCCTGCACGATGAGGTGCATATGGCCGCCTTCGGCTTGGAAGCGTTGCAGGTCCTGGCGGGCGCGCGGCACGTCCACCCAGTTGTAGGCGTTGATGCCAAAGCGGTTGCATTGGTGCAACACCTCGCAAATGCGCTCCGGCGTGTAGTATTCGGCCATGACGCGGCCGAGGATGCGGTTGTAATGGGCGAAGCCGTAGAACGGATTGCAGCCGGCCACCAGCCGGCTGATTTCGGCTCCGCCAAATTTCATTCGCGGGACCTGAACTTCGGAAGCGGGTTTGGGGGTCGCGTCTGCCGGGGGAGTCTGCTGACCCCGGCCTTGACGGGGGCCGCCGGCGGAAAATGCTGCCGCGAGCGCGGCCGATTGCAGGAAACCTCGTCGTGTATTGGGCATGGTGCTCACCTGGACCAAGCGTTTGCGGAAACTCCGATGTAGCAGCATTGAGACCCGATTCGCAAGAGATACCGATTGGGTAAGTTCGCGGACGGGAAAAGAAACCGCAGCTATTGAGCGTCCGGCTGGATTCGGGGCAGGTAGATTCGAACCGTAGTCCCGGTGCCCGGCTCGCTGTCGATGGTGATGGCGCCGTGGTTCTGGCGGACGATTCCGTAGACCGTGGCCAAACCCAGACCCGTCCCCTTGCCGTCTTCTTTGGTGGTGAAGAAGGGTTCAAAAACGTGGGCGAGCACCTCATCCGTCATGCCGACTCCCGAATCGGCGACCGTCAGGAGCACATAGGGGCCGGGCGCGAGTTCGGGCGGGATCGAGGTGGAACTCGCAGCGAACTGAATCAATTCCGTGGCGATCGAGAGCTTGCCGCCGGATGGCATGGCATCCCGCGAGTTGACCGCGAGGTTCATGAGAACCTGGTGCATCTGACCCGGATCTGCCATGACCGCGGCGCCGGGGGTGGTTCGGGTTTCGAGATCGATATCTTCACCAAGGACCCGCCGCAGCATGCGTTCGGCTTCCTGGACTACCGCGCTCAGGTCCAGGGGGCGCGGTTCAATCACCTGCTTGCGGCTGAACGCCAGCAACTGGGCGGTCAGAGCGGACGCTCGTTCCCCGGCCTTGAGAATCTCCTCCATCTGCACGCGGCCGCGGCCATCCAGCGATGCACGTTCCAGTATCAATCGGCTGTAGCCGAGAATGACGGTGAGCAGATTGTTAAAGTCGTGCGCGACCCCGCCCGCCAGACGGCCGATGCTCTCGAGTTTCTGCGCCTGGTAGTATCTCGCTTCGAGCTCGAGTTGCTCGGTGACGTCGCGCTTGACCGCCACATATCCCTGGAGTTTGCCCGTGGTGCTGGTGATCGGCGAAATGGTGGCGTCTTCGACGATCAGCCTACCGTCACGCCGCCGGTTCGTGAAACGGCCGTTCCAGGTTCGCCCGTCCTGGATGGCCTCCCACATCTGCCGATAAAACTCGGCGCCGTGCCGCCCTGACTTCAGAAACCGGGGATTCTTTCCGATGATCTCGGAGGCCGAGTAGCCGGTGACGCGCTGGAAGGAGGGATTGCAGTACTGGATATTGCCATCCAGGTCCGTGATCGTGATGTCTTCAGCGGCCTGCTCGATGGCGGCCATCAGGGTGCGGCTCAACTGCAAAGCTTCCGCCAGACGTTCTTCGCGCTCGGCCAAAGCGCGCTCGGCGAGATTCCAGGCGGCCATGTCGCGGGTGACCGAGAGGATGTGCGGTTCGCCGCTGAGCATAACGATGCGGGCGGACATGAGTCCGGGTTCGACGAGGCCGCTCTTTCGCCGGAAATGGCCTTCGAAGTCGCGCACCGCACCGTCCTGCCGGAGCCTCTCGATCAGGATCTCGCGTTCCTTGGGATCCGCCCAGACTCCCAACTCGAGGGACGTCTTTCCCATTACTTCCTCACGGCTGTAGCCGGTGACGACGGTGAATCCCTCGTTGATCTCCACATACGCGCCGTCCGAGATGCGGTTGATGGCGACCGCATCGGCGGGAGTTTGGAAAGCCGCCCGAAAGTGTTCCTCGATCTGACGCACGCGCATTTCCGCGGTTACCGTATCGCTGAGATCCTGCCCCACCACGCGAACGGCGGCGGAATCGAGCGGACGGAATCTGGCGCGCAGCCAAATGCGGTTGCCGGATTTGCCGGACAGTTGCAGTTCCGAATCGGCCGGACTCCGCGAAGAGCGGACCGCGCGCAGCGTGAGGTCGAGTAGCTGCACGAACTCCGGCGCCACCACCTGGGAGAAGTTCAACGCGCGCATCTCCTCGATCGAGTAACCTGAGGTCTTGGCCGCGGCGGGGTTGGCGAACAGAATCTCGCCGTGCGGACCGACGTCGAAGACAATGTCGTGAATGTCAGTCAGCAGGTTGGTTAGTTCCGTTTGATTCACTTACTCTCCGAGGATGGAATCAGCATACAACACAATGGCTTCTCGCACCTGGCCTTCAGGAGAGCACAATGAGACTGAGTTTGAATAGCGGGGCTGTCAATCCGCATCTTACGCACAAAGGCGTTAGCCTGTAATCACTTCGGCCGGTCGCGGGACTATTTCTTAGTTAGAATTCGGAATCTTCTGGCTCGGTAGAAAATCGGCTCGCGGGGCGATAAGATGGCTTCAAGCCAAATGTCTAATCTATGTTATGCCGTCATCGCTGTTACGCTTTGCTGCGGATCGGCTGCACCGGGACTGGCGCAACCTTCGTCAGCCGAATCCTCCACGCGAGTCATCTCGGTGGATTTTTCCGCGGTGCGCGGTCCTCACAGCACCGTCTGGAAAGAGTGCATCGGCGCGGGCCGGGCCAATGAAGGACTGCGCGCCGATTGGCAGCAGCAGCTCGCCCTCGTCCAGAAAGAGATCGGCTTCCGCTATATCCGCATGCATGGCCTGCTGCACGACGACATGGGCGTGTACAAAGAGCGGCCGGACGGAACTGCGATATACAACTGGCAATACATCGACCACCTGTACGATTACCTGCTCAGTGTGGGATTGAAACCGTTTGTGGAACTCGCGTTCATGCCCCGCGACCTCGCCAGCGGCACAAGAACCATCTTCTGGTGGCACGGCAACATCACGCCGCCGAAATCGTACGATAAGTGGGGCGACCTGGTTCGAAATCTGGTGCGCCATTTCCAGGAACGTTACGGAGAGGACGAGGTTAAGAGCTGGTACTTCGAAGTGTGGAACGAGCCCGATATTCCGCCCTTCTGGAGCGCCGACCTGGCCGAGTATCTGAAACTGTACACCGCCGCGGCGCAGGCCGTGAAGAGCGTCAACAAAGACTATCGCGTGGGGGGCCCCGCCTCGGCGGTGCCGTATCGCTTCGAAGAGGAACTGGTGAAGTATTGCGCCGCCGAACACGTGCCGATCGATTTCGTTGCCACTCACGCCTATGGCGTCAAGCAAGGCTTTGTCGATGAGACCGGCTTCCGCGGCACTGTGATCAACGGCGACCCGACGGCGGTGCGCGCACGGATGGTTCATTCCCGGGAACTGATTCGCAAATCGCCGCTCCCTAACCTACAACTGCATTTCACGGAATGGAGCTCTTCCTATACGCCGACCGATTACATCCACGATCAATATCACCAGGCGGCGTTCATCCTGGACAAGATCAAGGGCGCGCAGGAATCGGTCGATTCGATGTCGTATTGGGTCTTCACCGATATCTTCGAGGAAAATGGCCCGCGCATGACGCCGTTCCACGGCGGCTTCGGCTTGTTGAACTACCAGGGAATCCGCAAACCGGCGTACTTTGCCTTCCAGTTTCTCAGCCGCCTGGGAGCGGAGGAACTCGCGAACAAGGATGACGCTTCGTGGGTGTGCCGCGATGCCCACGGCGGCGTCCAGGCTCTGTTGTGGGATTACACGCCGATTGTCCCGCCCGATGGCACCAACGACCAGGCGTTTTACAAACGGGAGCAGGCAACCAAGGCGCTTGGCAAAGTGTCTCTGCACATCGATCATCTGCCCGCCGGAGCGTATTGGCTGGAAGTGCGCCAGACCGGATACCGGGTGAACGATGCCTACACCCAGTATTTGGATCTGGGTGCACCCGACCAATTGACGCGGGCGCAGGCGGACATCCTCAAGCACGGCGCGAGCGGCGCACCAATCGAGCGGCTTCTGGTGAAACACAGCGGCGGTGCGTTCGTCCGAGAACTGCCGCTGCGGCAGAACGATGTGTTCCTGGTGACGTTGGAGAAGCTCTGAAGAAGTGCGGGGACGCGCCTACCGCACGCGGAGCGCGAAGCGCCTGTGGCGGGCCGTCTGGAGCGTCCCCGGGGCGTTTTCAAAATGCGCGGTATTTTTGCGGAAGCCTGAGATGGCTCCATAATGGAGTAATGATTCGGTGGCAGTGGGGCCTTTTGGCCCTTTCGGCCGTGGTTGGGCAGGCCGACACCCTGACGCTCGCTTCGGGAACCAACTACGTCGCCGTCGGCGCGGCAAGAACCCTGACCGTTACATCAGATTCGACTAAAGCGGAAACGTTCGAGCGGCTTTACGCCGGCAACGGGTATTTCTATTTAATGGGGAGTGGCGGCGTCTATCTGAGCACAAACCGTGCGACGGGAGCACTCGCGGCCGGCGCATCCAGCACGGCGGCCGCAGAGCAGTTTCAGACGACCTCTCTGGGCGGCGCGAATGTGACCCTGGTGGCACGATCGACATCGGCCTATGTGGCAATCGTCGGGTCCGCGGTGATGGCCAATGCGACTGCGGCGAAAGCGAGCGTTTTCACGCTGACCGCGACTGCGGATGCCGCACCCCAGGTTGGCGTTGATTTTGCGAATCCGCGGCAGAAGGTCGTAGGATTTGGCGCGGCCGATGCTTTCTATTCCGGCTGGCTGACGGCGCACCCGAACAAGGAGCAGATTTATGCCCTGCTGTTTGGACGGGACAACCTGGGCGCCAGCATTCTGCGAGTACAGAACGTCTACGGGCAGACGTCCACCACGCCGTTCGACGCAGACACCGCAGAGGTAGTGGCCAAAGCCAACCGTTACCGCGGATCGCCGATCACCGTGCTGATGAGCTCCTGGTCTCCGCCGGCAAACCTCAAAGCGAGCGGCAAGGTCAGTTGCGGCGGGGCTTCGGTAGAGCCCGGCTGCACCCTGGCGAAGGTTAACGGAGCCTACAATTACGCGGGCTTCGCGCAGTATTGGTACGATTCTCTCAATGCGTATGCCGGCCTGGGCGTGATTCCGAACTACATCAGCCTGCAGAACGAACCCGATTTTACGCCCAACGGCTACGGCGGCTGCCGTTTCGATGCCTTTGAGCAACCCAGCGGCAATTACGCCGGATTCCGCGAGGCGCTGGACGCCGTCTACACACGTTTGCAGGCAATGCCGAACCCGCCAGCGATCGTCGGCCCGGAAGTGATCGGCCTGGGCTATGGCGTCATCGAGGGCTATCTGGCCATGCTGTCCACCCATCAACTTGGCGAGATGAGCGCGATCGTGCATCACCTGTACCACGGCGGTGATTCGGGATCGCCAGACAGCTACAACAGCTCCATGCTGCAGCTCGGCGCCGTGGCCCCATCCATGCCGCTCTTCCAGACCGAATTCGATCACAGCAAAGACCAAACGAGCCCGATGAACACGGCCTGGCTGATTCACGATTCGATGGCTTCGGAGGAAACGAGTGCGTATCTCTACTGGAGCTACTTCTGGCCGGATGCCAGCCAGCTTGTGTATATCGACAATCCCTGGACGACGTCGTCTTGGACGTATCCGGGAGTGGGCTACCATGTCAACGACTATTACTACGCGGTCGAGCATTTTTCGCGATTCGTACAGCCGGGATTCCAGCGTTTCGCCTCGCCGACCGGCCTTGCGGACCTGCGGGCCACCGCGTATTACGACCGCCAGGGCCATCGGCTGGTGCTTGTGCTCATCAACACTTCGGCCACGAACACGCTGACGCCGGAACTGGCGCTGGACGGGCTGCCTCACGGCGCAGCCCGATTTGAAGGGGCGAACAACACGGCGGAAACAGCGCGCCCTCTCCTGGCGCAATCCTACGGCCCGACGGCCGTGTACCGCTCCACATTCAGCGGAACGGACGAGCGCTTCGCTTCGCTGGGGTCGCTGCCCGCGAACAACGTGGTGACGTTGCCTCCGCAAGCGGTGGCAACCGTGGTGGTGGATGGCTACGTTCCGGACTGCCGGATCGTGGCGAGTGGATGCCAGGCGCCGGCCGGCGCGGGGATGCGGCGGTAGATATGCCCGACAACAACGATATGAACCGCCGCGAGTTTGTGAAAACCACCGCGGCAGCTTCCGCGGCCGCGGCCGTGACCGGTACGGCCATGATGAAGACCGCGACGGCGGCGAACAGCCGAGTCCGCTATGGGATGATCGGCACGGGCAGCCGCGGCACATACCTGCTCGGACACCTCCGCAGCATTGACGCGGGCCAGTGCGTAGCCATCTGCGATATCGAACCGGCCGCTCTCGAACGCGGCGCCGCGGCCATCCGCGGGAATCCGCAAAAATACAAAGACTATCGGGAGCTACTGGACCGCAAGGATATCGACGCGGTGTTCGTTATCACGCCGCTCAACACGCATTTCCAGATCACAAAAGACGCGCTGCTCTCGGGCCGGCACGTATTCTGCGAGAAATGCCTGGTATTCAAAGCTCAAGAGGTCCACGCGCTGCGGCAGGCGATGAGCCAGCGGCCGAAGCAGGTTTTGCAGGTCGGTCTGCAACGGCGCTACAGCTACTTCTACCAGATGGTCAAGGACATGGTCGACAAGGGTGTGTTGGGCGATGTCCGCCACGTGCACGCCCAGTGGCACCGGAACGCGGTCAACACTCCGAGCATGTTGTGGACGATGAAGCCCGGCGGCCGGTCGAATGTCTATAACTGGCGGCTGTTTCGCGAATTCTCCGGCGGCCTGACCGCCGAGCTCGGGTCCCATCAGGTGGATGTGTCGGACTGGATGTTGGGCTCCGCACCTGAGTCTGTCACCGGGGTTGGCGGTCTCGACACCATGAAGGACGGAAGGGATGTCTACGATAACATCCAACTCATCTATACTTACCCGAACGGCAAGAAGTTGACTTACTCGGCAATTAGCACCAACCAGTTTCTGCCTTTTTTCAATGCCACTCGCAGTGAGATGGGTGAAGTGATTATGGGAACAGACGGCGCCGTGGAAATCACGGTGGGGGATGACGACCATCCGCCGATCGCCTGGTGGTACCGCGAGCCTCCCAAGAACACCAAGTGGATGAGCGCCAAAACCAAAATGGAGCCGTTCGTGGCCGGAGCGACCATGATGTCCGGGAGCGGAGCGCGAGGGCCGATTCCGTTGATGACCGGCGACCTCGCGCTGACCGGCAAAGAAGGTTTCCTGGAGCGCGAGACGAAATACGCGCGGCGGTGGCTCTACGCCAAGGGCATCTTCACGCAAGAGGAGACGCGCAACCCGGTCGACGCCGAATTGGAGAGTTTCTTCGCGAACTGCCGGGATCTGAAGCGTCCCCGCGCCGATGCGGAAATCGGGCTAGCCAACTCGACTGCGGTGATTCTCTCGAACGTCGCCATGGAGGAAGGCCGGAGAGTCTATTTCAGCGAGTTTGACAAGATCCCGGGAGATAAGAGCTGAGCCGGTTGCCGGATGGCGTCGGCGAGGTCGCGGAGAAACACCGCAGCTGTTGCGCCATCCACGACGCGATGATCGCTCGAGAGCGTGAGCGTGATCATCGGCCGCACCGCGGGCAGTCCGCCCACCGCAACCACCCGGTCCTCGATCGCCCCTATGGCCAGAATCGCGGCCTGCGGGGGAGTGATAATCGCGCTGAACGAATTCACTCCGTACATCCGCAGGTTGCTGACCGTAAACGTGCCGTCGGCCAGGTCGGCGGGATGTAGCTTGCCGGTGCGGGCGCGTTCCGCCAGGTCGCGCCGCCGGGCCGCGATCTCGCCGAGCGCGATCCGGTGCGCGCCACGGATCACGGGCGCGATGACGCCGTCCGGAACGGCGACGGCCAGGGCGATATCAACCGAGGGATTCAGGCGAATGCCCTCGGCAGTCCAGTTTGCATTGAGACGAGGATGCCGCGCGAGAGTCCGAGCTACGAGGGCGATCAGAATGTCGGTGTGAGTAATGGCGGGCGCTTGTTCGGCACGCGCGTTCACCAAGGCGGCAGCTTCGATTTCCCGCACTACGAAGAAATGCGGCACGGTGGTCCAGCTTTGGGCGGTCCGCTCCGCCATCAGGCGCGCGATGGCGCTCAACGGTTCCAAGCCGCGCGGCGCTTCGGCAATCGCTGAGCCGGGGCGACGTTCCGAAGACTGCGTGGATCAATCCGCAGGGAGGACACCTCGGACGCCAAGTCAAGATATGGCCCGATCCGGCGATCTTCAGAGAAGTGATCATTCCATGGCTGGTGAGAACACTTCAGGGCGATGGCCGGGGAGACGCGCATCTGTAGCCGGCGGCAATTCGGCAGCAAGTTTCGGATAGACAGGTCCGCTGAACCCCGGTAGGCTGCGGATATGACGAAGCGTG
>Ga0335071_10007032_pt1 | contig 11612 bp, 15 predicted proteins | sample Lox_Sample_15_FD_206724 | JGI IMG/M metagenome (GOLD analysis project Ga0335071, IMG submission 206724) | Soil microbial communities from Loxahatchee National Wildlife Refuge, Florida, United States - Lox_Sample_1.5 | ecosystem: Environmental > Terrestrial > Soil > Wetlands | place: USA...
GCCAGCAGCGCGCCGCCGATGCGCACCGTGCCGGCGTCGGGCCGCAGCAGGCCCGCCAGCACCCGCAGCAGCGTCGTCTTGCCGGCGCCGTTCGGCCCGAAGACCGCCAGCGATTCGCCGGCGCCCAGCGTGAACGCCACGCCCCGCAACGCCCGCACGTGCCCGAAGCGCTTGGCGAGGCCGGCGACGTCCAGCACCGGCAGGGTGCTAGCGCCGGGCGACGCCATGGTTCGCACGCACGCGTGAGTAACCGGTCATGGTGGAGCGCAAATATACTCGCCCCCCACCTCGGCCATAGCGCGGCCGGCGCGCCCGTTCAGGTCGCCGGCGGCTCGAACTCGAAGCGATCCTCCAGCCGCGTCAGCACGAGCAGGAACCGGAGCTCCTCCGACGCGCCGCGCAGGCACACCGTCCACCGCTGCTCGGCCGCGCGCTCGCGCACCAGCACCAGCGCGCCGAGGCCGGCGCTGTCCACGTGCGTCGTGCGCCCGAGGTCCACGATCACGCGGCCGCCCCCCTCGCCCAGGCCCGCCGGGCCCTTCTCCACGGCGCGCAGCGCCTCACGCCGGAACGCCAGTCGGGTATCCCGGTCGAGTACGTGGGGGGCGCGGACGAGAAGCTCGTTCACGCTTGGCCAGATATGAAGGAATGGTGCCGCGGGCGAGGAGATTATGTAAGTGACTAAATCACAACGTCTTACGATAATTGCGCCGCACGGCGCAACCGAGATGTCTGTTGTGTTTCGCCACACCTCCGAAGCCCTGTGTCGTGCAAGCAGATGCACCGGCGCGACGCAGAAACGACGAGGGCCCGGCATCGCCGGGCCCTCGCTTCGACCGGATCGGCGCGACTCAGATCTTGGTGACGTTCGCCGCCTGGAGGCCCTTGGGACCTTCACGCACCTCGAACTCGACCTTGTCGTTCTCCTTGAGGGACTTGAAGCCCTCCGCCTGAATCGCCGAGTAGTGAACGAAGACGTCGGGGCCACCCTCACGCTCGATGAACCCGAAACCCTTCGCGTCGTTGAACCACTTGACCCGGCCGGTGATGCGAGACATACCTAACTCCTCTGACGGGTGGCACAAATCGCGGACCTCAGGCCGTGTGCAGGAGCGCAGGGCGCCCGGGATCCGTACATGGGCGCCATACCATACGACTTTTCCCTCTTTAAGCGCAAGAGTAGTCGCGACTTCGGCCCAGAGGCCCAGGAAAGGGTGCCCCTGACATGACAGACGTGCATCGCATCGACACGCTGCTCGACGAAACGCGCATCTTCCCGCCGCCCGAGGCGTTCCGCGCGAGCGCCCACTGGCCCTCGCCGGCGCGGTACGACGAGGCGGCGCGGGACCCCGAGGCCTTCTGGGCCTCCTTCGCCGAGGAGCTGGTGTGGTCGCGGCGCTGGGACCGGGTCCTGGACTGGGACCCGCCGCACGCGAAGTGGTTCGTGGGCGGTGAGATCAACGCCTCCGTCAACTGCCTCGACCGGCACGTGGCCACGGCGCGGCGCAACCAGGCGGCGCTGATCTGGGAGGGGGAGCCCGGCGAGCGGCGGACCATCACCTACTGGGAGCTGTACCGGCAGGTGAACAAGTTCGCCAACGTGCTGAAGAAGCTCGGCGTGCGGCGCGGCGAGCGCGTGGCCATCTACATGCCGATGATCCCCGAGGTCGTGATCGCGATGCTGGCGTGCGCCCGCATCGGGGCGCCCCACTCGGTGGTCTTCGGCGGCTTCAGCGCCGAGAGCCTGCGCGACCGGATCAACGACGCGGGCGCGGTGGCCCTGATCACGGCCGACGGAGGGTTCCGCCGCGGCCAGGTGGTGCCCCTCAAGCGTGCGGCCGACCAGGCGCTCGAGCACTGTCCCACGATCCGGCACGTCGTGGTCTTCCAGCGCCGGCTGGGGGCGGCGGGCGACGAGGCCTTCGTGCACATGCAGGAGGGCCGCGACCACTGGTGGCACCGCCTCATGCAGGACGCGGCGCCCTTCTGCGAGCCGGAGCGGATGGACGCCGAGGACGTCCTGTTCATCCTCTACACCAGCGGGACGACGGGCAAGCCGAAGGGCATCGTCCACACGACGGGCGGCTACCTCACCCACGTGGCCGCCACGACGAAGCTGGTCTTCGACCTCAAGGACCACGACGTGTTCTGGTGCACGGCCGACGTGGGCTGGGTGACCGGCCACTCCTACGTGGTGTACGGGCCGCTGGCGCTGGGCGCCACGCAGGTGATCTACGAGGGCGCGCCCGACTGGCCGGAGCGCGACCGGGTCTGGGACATCGTCGAGCGGTACGGGGTGACGGTCTTCTACACGGCGCCGACGGCGATCCGGGCGTTCATGAAGTGGGGCGCCGAGCTGCCGGCGCGGCACGACCTGTCCACGCTCCGGCTCCTGGGCACGGTGGGCGAGCCGATCAATCCCGAGGCGTGGATGTGGTACCACCACAACATCGGGGGCCAGCGCTGCCCGATCGTGGACACCTGGTGGCAGACGGAGACGGGAGGCATCATGATCACGCCGCTGCCGGGCGTGATCGCCACCAAGCCGGGCTCCGCGACGAAGGCGTTCCCCGGCGTTTCCGCGGAGGTCGTGGACGGCGCGGGGCAGCGGGTGGAGGTGGGCGGCGGGTTCCTGGCGCTCACGGCGCCCTGGCCGGGCATGCTGCGGACCATCTGGGGCGACGACGACCGGTACCGCGAGGTCTACTGGTCGAAGTGGCCGGGGATGTACTTCCCGGGCGACGGGGCGAAGCGGGACGAGGACGGGTATTTCTGGCTGCTGGGCCGCGTGGACGACGTGCTCAACGTGGCCGGGCACCGCATCGGCACGATGGAGATCGAGAGCGCGCTGGTGGACCATCCGTCGGTGGCGGAGGCCGCGGTGGTGGGCAAGCACCACGACCTGAAGGGCCAGGCCATCGCCGCCTTCGTGACGCTCAAGTCCGGCTTCGAGCCGCACGACGAGCTGAAGGACGACCTGAAGGAGCACGTGGCCACCAAGATCGGCGCGATCGCGCGGCCCGACGACATCCTGTTCTCGGCCGACCTCCCGAAGACCCGGAGCGGCAAGATCATGCGGCGGCTGCTGCGCGACATCGCGGAAGGTCGCGCGCTCGGCGACACCACGACGCTGGCCGATCCGGCGGTGGTGGCCAAACTCAAGGCGGATTACGAGGAAGGCGAGAGCTGACCGTGTTCCAGACCATCCTGGTGACCACCGACTTCTCCGCGAACAGCGCCGTCGCGTTCAAGCCCGCGATCGAGATCGCCCGGAAGTTCGGCGCCCGCATCGTCCTGGTGCACGCGATGGAAGGCGCGAGCGACCCGCAGGTCGCCGCGACGAACCTCGCCGCGCTGGCGGCGATGACGCGGGAGCAGTTGCAGGAGTGCGGCGCGCGGGAGATCGGGAAGGCGGTGCCGTGGTCGGCGGAGGTGGTCTTCGGCCCCCCCTACCTCGCCGTGACCGACGCCGCGGCGCAGCACCACGCCGACCTGATCGTGGTCGCGACCCACGGCCGCACCGGCCTGCTGCACCTCTTGCTGGGCAGCGTGGCCGAGCGCATCGCGCGCACGGCCGCCTGCCCCGTGCTCACGGTGCGGGTGCCCGCCTAGCGCCGGCGAGCGCGCCGGCCGACACCAGGAAGACGGCGAGGATCGTCACGCCCGAGACGCTGCACCACACGCACACGGCGTGGATGACGAACAGCTCGAGGGCGAGCAGGTAGAGCGAGAACAGCACGCCGAGCGCCGACAGCGCCGCGAGCCAGCGCGTGGCCTGCGGCCGCCCCGCCTGGTCGGGCCGCAACCCGTACATCGCGATCCCCAGCAGCACGAGGTAGCCCGCCACGCCGAACGCGGCGACCGGCACGCCGCCGATCGTGCTCCAGGGGCTGGTGTTCACGCGCTCGCAGCCGCCGCTGCCGACGCACTTGAGCGTGCCGACGACCCCCAGCTTGTAGAGCAGCAGGTACACGGACACCATCAGGCCCACGAGCGCGAGCGCGGCCGACGCCATGCGGTGCCGCATCGTCACCTCACCGCCGGGCGCCGGCGGTGCGGGCGCCCGCGACCGAGTCCACGATCCGCGCGATGTCGTCGTAGGCCGGGATGCCGGCGAGCGCGCGCCCGTTCACGAAGAACGTCGGCGTGCCGTCGACGTGGAGCCGCTCGCCCGAGCAGCGGTTGGCCTCGATCTGCGGCCACGGCCGGCGCTGGGCGATGCACGCCTTGAGGCTGTCCACGTCGAGCCCCGCCGCCCGCGCGTAGGAGAGGAACTTGCCCTCCGGGTCCTTGTCGGCGAACCAGTCGTCCTGGTGCTGGTAGATCGCGTAGGACATCTCCCAGAACTTGCCCTGCGCCGCCCCGCAGGCCGCCGTGATGTGGGCGAGCGGCGAGTTGGCGTGCTGGGAGAGCGGGAAGTCGAGGAACTGCCACCGCAGCTTGCCGGTGGGCACGAGCCGCTGCAGCACGTCCGGCATGGTGAGCACCGCGAAGCGGGCGCACGCCGGGCACTCGAAGTCGGCGTACTCGTCGATCCGGACGGGCGCCGAATCCGCTCCCTCCACCACGCCGCGCGGCGCGACGCCGCCCAGGGGCGGGCCGCCGCACTCCGCCATGACGATCGGGGGCGCCTTGCCGCCGAAGGCCGCGTGGAGGATGAGCGCGATCCCCACCACCGCGATGCCGCCGAGCAGCAGGTAGAAGGACTTCAGCGATCGTCCGGCTTCCGCCATGGCTCCTCCTCGTCGCGTCCCGGTTCCGCCTCGGGCGCCCAGCCGCGCGAGGCCTCCTCGACGATCCGCCGGTGCTCGGCCGTCTCCGGCGTGTCGAAGGTGTGCCGCACCTCGTAGCGGAACAGCTCCGATCGGATGTCGCCCATCGCCCTGAGCAGCGACGACGATTCGCCCAGCAGCCCTCCGCCCCGGTCGAGATCCACGATGCGGCGCGCGAGCGCCCGCAGCATCTCGACCAGCTTCTCGGCGCGCTTCGGATCGTACGTCTCGTCGGGGGTCATGACCGGTCTATCATACCCAGGGGCCCCGCGGCAGCCAACCCGACCGGCCGCCGATGCGTGCGCCGCCGCCAACTCGACCGCGGCGGCCCGGCGCCCTATCATCAGGCGTGAGCAATCCGGCCCCCGCGTCCCCGCGCCTGGCGTCGCCGCGCGCGCTGCTCGAGCTGGCCGGGATCGCCGCCGCCCCGCTCCGCTACGGCCACGCCGTCCGGATCCTGCGCGACGGCGGCGCCGCCTTCCCCGCGATGCTCGCCGGCATCCGCGCCGCCCAGCGCGACGTGAGCTTCGAGAACTTCATCATCGCCGACGACCAGACCGGGCGCGACTTCACCGCCGGCCTGGAGCGGGCCCGCGCCCGCGGCGCGCGGGTCCGGGTGCTCTACGACCCGGTCGGCACGCTGCTGGTGAAGGGCGGCTCCGTCGCGCGCCGGCTGAAGGACGCCCGCGTGGACGCGCGGGCGTTCCGGCCGCTCTCGCCGCTGGCGCCCTGGAGCTGGCTGCGGCTGCGGCACCGCGACCACCGCAAGCTCCTGGTCTGCGACGACCTCATCGCCTTCGTCGGCGGCATCTGCATCGCCGACCACTGGGCCCCGTCCGGCCGCGGCGGCGCCGGCTGGCGCGACACCGCAGTGTCCATCCGCGGACCTGCGGTCGGCGACTTCCAGCGCGCCTTCGAGCGCATGTGGCGCCGCGCGCGCCTCCAGACGCCCGGCGAGCACGCGCCGCGCCGCCCGCCCGGCGAGAAGGGCGAGGCCGCCGTGATCGTGGTCGGCGACCGGCCGGGCCTCGGCCGGGTGGCCGAGATCTACGAGTGGCTCGCCGACCGCGCCCAGGAGTCCATCGAGCTCACCGACGCGTATTTCGTCGCGCCCCGCCGCGTGCTCGAGGCCCTGACGCGGGCCGCCCGCCGCGGCATCCGCGTGCGCCTGCTCCTGCCGGGCCGCAACAACCATCCGGTGGCGGGGCTGGCGGCGCGCCGGATCTACGAGCCCCTGCTCGAGGCCGGCGCCGAGATCTACGAGTGGACGGGCGTGATGCTGCACGCCAAGACGGCGGTGGTGGACGGCGTCGTGTCGCTGGTGGGCTCCAGCAACCTCGACCCGCTGTCGCTACGCCGCAACTACGAGCTGAACGCCCTCGTGGCCGACCCGGCCACCGGCGCCGCCATGCGCGCGCTGTTCGCCGCCGACCTCGAACAGGCCACGCCGGTCGTGGCCGACGAGTGGCGCCGGCGCCCGCTGCGCGCGCGCGCTGCGGAAGCCGCAGCCAGGCTGTTCGCAGACGTGCTGTGAGGTTTGCCCGGCCGCCGGGGGGGCATTTATATTGCAGGACGGCGGGAATGTGCCGCCCATATTGGAGGTGTGATGTCGAAGCGCAGTAACCACCGCAAGATCCAGGTCCCCACGCCGTTCGAGCTGGCTCGCGACGAGCTGTTCAGCCACATCCTGCGTTGCGGAGTCCTCGAGGCGGCGGAGGAGCACCGGAAAGACTGGTTCGACGACACCATGGCCTACCTGGGGGAGCGCTACGAGGAGCTGACCCCCGCCCAGATCAAGGAGCTCAGGACGCTGGGCGAGCGCTACTGCCAGCCGGTCGTGGCGAGGCCCGAATCGGTGGAGACCGCCGGCGTAGCCTGAGCCGGTTGCTGGTGCGTTGAGGCGAAGCGCCCCGGTGCCTAACGGCCCGGGGCGTTGTGTTTGCGCCAGCGGTAGCCGATGGCGACGCGCAGCCCGCCGCCGACGCCGAGCTCCAGGAAGGACCCGCCCGGGCCGCCCGGGGCGTTCTCCAGGCCCACTTCCAGCAGCACGTAGGGGATCGCCCGGCCGTTCCGCACGACCACGCTCAGGCCGCCGCCGCCGTACAGCGCGGAGCCCGCGCGCTTCGCCGGATCGAGCAGGAACTGGTAGGCGAAGTCGGCGCGCCAGCCGAAACCGCCCTGCCCGAACCCGCCGACGGCCAGCGCGGGGGCGAACCGATCCCGCTGCTCGTCGCGCCAGCCGAGCCCGATGCCCACGCCGTAGAAGGCCGGCCGCGAGGCGATCGCCGTGCCCCACAGCTGCGCTTCCGAGAGACTCTGCGCCCGGCCCGGGGCCGCGGCCGCCAGCGCCGGCAGCAGGAGGAGGGCGCTACGCCTCCAGCACCAAGTCATAGCGGCGCGTGATGTCCGGGGCGAGCGAGTGGGTGACGGAGCAGTACTTCTCGAGCGAGAGGTCGATCGCGTGCCGCACCCGCTCCTCCGGCGCACCGGGGGCCCGGACGCGGTAGGTGAGCACGATGGACGTGTACCGCTTGGGGTGCTCGGGCCGCCGCTCGCCCGCCACTTCCACCGTCATCGCCTGCACCGGGAAGCGCATCTTCTCGAGGATGGACACCACGTCGCTTCCCGTGCAGCCCGCCAGCGCGAGGAGCAGCGTGTCCATCGGGCCCGCGCCTTCCCTGCCGTCGCCGTCGAGCCGGATGGACGGCCCGCCCACGGCCGATCCGTCGAACACCATCCCGTGGTGCCACCGCAGCGCGACGTGCTTCGTCGCGGCCATCACGACCCTCCCGCGCCGCGCGTCGCGAGCCCGATCAGGAAGCGGTGCCGGCCCAGGCGGTCCAGCGCGTGGTACTCGACCAGCCAGTTGAACGACGGCCGGAACCTGAGCTCGAAGCCGATGACGACGGTGGGCCAGATGGTCGTGCAGCCGGGGCACTTGCTCATGTGACCCACGCCGAGGCCCGCGTACGGGATGGCCGGCGCGTCGTCGGGCTGGAAGCGGTAGACCACCTCGCCGGCGAGGTGCAGCTGCACGTTGCTGCCGTTCGACGACACCTCCAGCGAGGGCCGCAGCCGCACCCGCGGCGACCACATCTCGGCGATGTCGAGCGTCGAGCCCACGACCCACTGCGTCGGGTTCGACACGTCGATCCCCGCGCGGGTGGAGAAACTGTACAGGTCCATCTGGAAGCCGCCGCCGGCCGCGGACTGGCCGCCGCCGCCCGCGGGCGGCGAGAATTCCTGCGCGGCCGCGCCCGGCGCCGCGCACGCGAGCGACGCCGCCGCCAGCACCAGCCTCACCGTTGCACGCATCCTCGACCTCCTCACGAAGGCGATGGCTCGCCGCGCCGCACCGCCAGCCGGCCGTAGTCGGCCAGCGCGTACAGCGCCATCGCGGCCGTCGCCCAGGCCAGCGGCCGCAGCAGGGACGAATCGAGCAACCAGGAAAACAGCGTGAGCGTCTGCCCCACCGTCACGGCCTTGCCGCCCACGCGGGCGGGAGGCACCCGCAGGGGCCGTCGCACCACCACGCTTGCCAGATACCCGACAGGCGCGACGATGTCGCGCAGCAGCACGCCGCCCACCTCGAAGGGACCCAGCGCGCCGGAGACGGCCAGTGTGGCGAAGGCCGTGAGCATGAAGATCTTGTCGGCCACGGGGTCCATCCAGGCGCCGAGGCGCGAGGGGCCGAGCCGGCGGGCCAGCCAGCCGTCCAGGAGGTCGGTGGCGGCCGCGGCCGCGAGCACGCCCAGGCGCACCCCCACGCCGGGGTACCAGGCGAAGGCCGCCGCCAGCGGAACGCGCGACAGCGACACCACGTTCGCCGGCGTAAGTACCCTTCCCGGGCCGACTTGCCGCCCCCCGGCGCGGGGGATACCTTCAGCCGTCACGCATGGACCTCGCGCTGCTGAAGCAGGCCGCCATCTTCCACGACCTCGACGAGGGCGAGCTGGCGCGCGTCCTGGAGATCTGCAAGGAGCAGAAGTTCCAGAGCGCCGCCACGATCTTCAAGGAAGGCGAGCCGAGCAACCGGTTGTACATCATCGCCGAGGGCGAGGTCCGCATCAGCCGCATCGTGCCGGGCAGCGGTGAGGAGGCGCTCGCGGTCCTCAAGCCCGGGACGTGCTTCGGCGAGATGGGGATCTTCGACCGGTCGGAGCGCTCGACCGACGCCATCGCCAACAGCGACTGCACCCTGCTCACCATCACGCGCTCCGATTTCGAGCTCCTGCTCGACTTCAACCGCGACATCGCCTACAAGGTGCTCTGGGCGGTGGTCCGCCTGCTCTCGAGCCGCCTCCGCGTCACGAACGACAATCTCCGTTCCTTCCTGGCGATGTCGATGTTCTGAGCGGCGCCGGCGCCGCCCCCCAGGTTCCCGCCTCAGAGTGCGATCCTGAACCGCGCGTCGAGGGCGAGCACGCGGTCGGGGAAGGTCACGAGCGGGTTGATATCCATGTCGAGGATCGCCTCGTGCTCGCCCACGAGCTGCGAGACCCGCTGCAGGATCTCCTCGAGCGCCACCACGTCCACCGCCGGCTCGCCCCGCATCCCCTCGAGGAGCGGGAAGCCGCGGATCGCCCGCACCATCTCGCGCGCGTCCACGTCGGTGAGCGGGTGCACGCGGAACACCACGTCCTTCAGGACCTCGACGGCCACGCCGCCGAGGCCGAACATGATCAGCGGGCCGGCCCGCGGGTCGCGCGCCGAGCCGACGATCGTCTCGCGGCCGCCGGGGATCATCCGCTGGACGAGCACGGCCTCGGGCGTCACGCCCGCCCGCTCCTTCACCCGCTGCAGCATCCGGCGGTAGCCCTCGCGCACCTCCCGCTCCGAGCCGAGGCCCACGACGACGCCGCCGACGTCGCTCTTATGGACGACGGACCGGCTGATCACCTTCAGCACGACCGGGTGCCCGAGGGCGGCGGCGGCGGCCACGGCCTCCTCCTCCGAGGCGGCCTGCCGCCACGGCACGGTCGGCACGCCGTAGGCGTCGAGCACCTCGAGCGCCTCGCTCTCGCTGAGTTTCTCGCGGCCCTCCTTCCGCGCCGTCTCGACGATGCGCGCGACGCGCGGCGCGTCGGCGGGGAAGCGCTGCTCGCTGCCCTCCGGCCGCTCGAGCCACTTCCGGTAGCGGTTCATCGCCGCCAGCGCGCGCGCGGCCGACTCGGGGAAGATGTAGCCGGGCATCCCGGCCTTGAGCAGGTTGCGCATCCCCGCGCTCACGCCCTGCCGCCCGAGCAGCACGGCCATCACCGGGATGTCGTGCCGCGCCGCGGTGGCCTGGACGATGGCCTCGGCGACGTCACCCTCCTTGCCCTTCAGGGGCGGCGGCGCCACGGACACGATCACCGAGTCGACGTTGGGGTCCTGCAGCACCAGGCTCAGCACGCTGCCGAACGTCTCGGCCGTCGCGGAGGCGATGAGGTCCACCGGGTTGCGGACCGCGGCCTCCTCCGGCACCAGGCGGCGGATCGCCGCCTGCGTCCCGGGCGCCAGCTCGGCCACCCTGAGGCCGGCCGACTCGCAGGCGTCCGCGAGGATGATCGCCGGCCCGCCGGCGTTGCTGATGATGGCGACCCGGTCCCCCTTGGGGAGCGGCAGCCGCGGGAAGGCCATCGCGTAGTCGAACAGCTCCTCCACCGTCTGCGCGCGCATCACGCCGCACTGCTCCATCAGGGCGTCGGCGGCGAGGTCGGTGCCGGCGAGGGCCGCCGTGTGCGAGGAGGCCGCGCGCGCCCCGGCCGCCGTGCGGCCGGCCTTCACGACGAAGATGGGCTTCTTGCGCGTGAGCTTGCGCGCGATCTGGAAGAACCGCCGCGCGTCGCCGAAGCTCTCGAGGTACATCAGGATCGTGCGGATCTCCGCGTCGTCCGCCCAGTCCGTCAGCAGGTCGTTCCCGGAGAGGTCGGCGTTGTTGCCCACCGAGACGAACTGGTGGATCCCGATGCCGAGCTCCTCCGCGTAGTCGAGGATGCTGAGCCCCATCGCGCCCGACTGGCTGATGAAGCCGACCGGCCCGTACGGCGGCATCGTCGGCGCGAAGGTGGCGTTCATCGAGAATTCGGTGGCGCTGTTCAGCACGCCCATGCAGTTGGGCCCCACCATCCGCATCCCGTAGCGCCGGACCACCTCGACCAGCCGCCGCTCGCGCTCCACGCCCTCGCCGCCGACCTCCGCGAAGCCGGCCGTGATTACGACGAGGCCCTTCACGCCCTTCCTGCCGCACTCCTCCGCCGCGGCCAGCACCAGGTCCCTCGGCACCACGATGACGGCGAGGTCCACGGGGTCCGCGATCGCCAGCACGCTGGGGTACGCGCGGATCGAGTGGATGACGTCGGCTTTCGGGTTGACCGGGTAGAGCGGGCCGTTGAAGCCGTAACGGATGAGGTTGTCGAGAACCTGGTAGCCGATCGTGTTCGGATGCCGCGAGGCGCCGACGACCGCGATGGAGCGGGGACGCAGGATCGAGTCTGGCACGCCAAGAACCTAAGGCCGGGGCCGGAGCGGGAACAGGCGTGAGCTTGGCATCCGGCGCGGCGCCGAGTAGACTGGCCCCGTGCGACTCCGCCCCGCCGCTCGCCACGCCGCGCTCGCCGTTGCCGCGCTCGCCGCGGCCGCCGGGTGCAAGGACATGCTCCCGTTCGGCACCGTCACGGTGTCGCCGCCGACCGCGGCGCTGTGCGTGGGCGACAGTCTGGCCTTCACGGCGCAGGTCCTCGACAACTCGGGCAATCCCGTGGCGTCGCCCCGGGTGCTGTGGACCTCGAGCGCGCCGCAGGCGGTGACGATCGATCCGGCGCGCGGCGTCGCGCACGCCGTCGCCACCGGCTCGGC
>Ga0335071_10007033_pt1 | contig 11611 bp, 10 predicted proteins | sample Lox_Sample_15_FD_206724 | JGI IMG/M metagenome (GOLD analysis project Ga0335071, IMG submission 206724) | Soil microbial communities from Loxahatchee National Wildlife Refuge, Florida, United States - Lox_Sample_1.5 | ecosystem: Environmental > Terrestrial > Soil > Wetlands | place: USA...
CTTCTTGTTTCGGATCTCCACCGTGTCGCCACCCACCGCAATGACCCGTTTGATAAAGTCCTTCGACTTGTCCTCGGGGTAAATGAATACGGCAATGTCGCCCCGTTCGGGCTGGCCGATGGGGATGATCGTGTTGCGCAGATAGGGCACCTTCACGCCGTAGCTGAATTTGTTCACAAGGATGTGATCGCCGATCTCAAGGGTGGGCTTCATCGATCCCGAGGGAATCTTGAAGGCCTGGACGACGAAGGTTCGGATGAAGGCAGCAATCAGGATGGCGATGATGATCGCTTCTGCGTACTCCCTGATCTTTGCGGTTTTCGGATTCGAGATCATGTTTTGTGTGTCTTTCTCAAGAGTAGATGGCCATGAGTGAGATGATCACCATGGCGAGACCGCAGAGGCCTTTCGCAAAAACTCCGGTCAGCCGGCCCATCATGGCTCCGAAACTGGCCCGTGCCGCCGGCTTGAAATCCCATTGGTTGAGAATCTCGACGGCGAAGGATCCCAGCAGCGCACCGAGGAAGGATCCAAGAAGAGCGCCGAGCCCCATGAAGACGGGAGTCAGGAGCAGAGCCCCGATGACGCCTCCGATGATCGAGGCCACAATCCCCCGCTTCGAGGTTCCGTATCGCTTGGCCCAGGTGATTCCCAGCAGGAACTCGAGGGATTCGGCGACGGCAGAGATCACGACGAGCACAAGCAGGATTTTCCATCCGATCCTGTCAAACCCCGTCACGAATGCATAGACCAGGACATCGAAAAGGATGATAAGCGTCCCAGGCAGTCCCAGCAGGATCGAGAAGAACCCGATCAGCAAGACGAAGATGAAGATCGTCAGGCCGGCGTATTCCAGTGGAGTCACGTTATTTCTTCCTCTTTCTCTTTGAGGGGAAGATGGACTCCCAGACAAGCACGAGGGGGCTTGCAATGAAGACCGAGGAGTAGGTTCCGAAAACGACCCCGATAAGCAGGATGAAGGCGAAATCATGGATAACCACGCCGCCGAAGAAGTAAAGCGCAATCAGGACGAGAAAAACGGTGAAAGAGGTCAGGATGGTCCTGCTCAACGTCTGGTTGATGCTGGCGTTGATGACTGCCCCCAGTTCCTGAGAGGGATTCTTGCGCATGTTTTCGCGGATCCGGTCGAAAACGACGACGGTGTCGTTAATCGAATAGCCGATGATGGTCAGGAGCGCCGCGATGATGGTCAGTGTGAATTCGCCGCCGAGCACCGTGAAGACGGCCACCGACACGATCACGTCATGGATGAGCGCGATGATCCCGCCCAGGGCGAACCGGAATTCGTAACGCCAGCTGATGTAGATCAGCATTCCCAAGAGCGAGAAGCAGACCGCCAGGATTCCCTTCTGAGTCAGATCCTTGCCGGCCTTTGGTCCCACGGCCTCGACCCGCCGGATCTCGAATCCCTTCTTTCCGTAAACGGCGGCCATGGAGTCTTCGATCCTGTCGGAGAGCCCCTTGAGATCGGCTCCGGACACCTCTATCCGCAGCAGGTACTCGTTGTCGCTCCGCGAACCCACCTCCTGGATGACGCTGCCTTCCAGACCCATGGGCTTCAGGGCTTGGCGGATCTTGTCGATGGACGTCGCCTGGCTGTACTTGACCTGCACGACGGTCCCGCCCGCGAAGTCAATGCCCAGGATGGGGCCACCCCGGACGATGAGATAGAGGATGCAGATGAGGGTCAGGGTCATCGAGAAGTAGAAAAACATCCTCATCTTTGCGACGAAATTGACGTTGATGCCCGGCTTGATGAGTTCCATGAATCACTCCAGTGTCTGTGCTGTCGGACTGAGGCGCCTGTTTCGGGGCCTATTTCGGTTTTATTGTTCTTCTGAAACTGAAGCCTGAAGCCGAACGCCCGTTTTTATATGCTCAGCGTTTTGATCTTCCGGGTCCAGACCAGATAATCAAAAATGATCCGGGTGACGAACACGGCGGTCAGGATGCTGTATATGAGGCCGATCGTCAGCGTTACGGCAAACCCCTTGACGGGGCCGGTCCCGAACTGGAAGAGGAACACGGCTGCAATCAGGGTCGTAATGTGGGTGTCCAGAATGGTAATGAAGGCCTTCCCATAACCCGTCTCGATGACCGCGCGGGGCGTCTTGCCCAACCGGATCTCTTCCCTCGCCCTTTCAAAGATCAGCACGTTGGCGTCGACGGCCATACCGATGACCAGCAGGATGCCGGCGATGCCCGGCAGTGTCAGCGTGGCCTGGAATACGGCCAGCGTTCCCAGGGTCAGGATGCAGTTCAGGAGAAGGGCGACATTGGCAATGACGCCGGAGCCCTTGTAGTAGACCATCATGAAGGCGATGACCAGGAAGAAGGCAATCAGGGTTGAAGCGATGCCCTTGTCAATCGAGTCCTGGCCAAGGGATGGCCCGACGGTCCGCTGCTCGAGGATTTTCACCGGTGCCGGCAGGGAACCGGCACGAAGCACGATCGCCAGGTCTTTCGCGTCATCCAGGGTAAAGGAGCCCGTGATCTGGGCGTCGCCTCCGGAGATCCGTTCCTTGATCACCGGTGCCGAGTAGACCGCGCCGTCGAGGATGATGGCCAGCCTGCGGTTCACGTTTTCACCCGTGATCCGATCAAAGTCCCGCGCTCCCTGGGCATTGAACTTGATGGCCACGTAGGGCTCGCCGAAGCGGTCACTGATCTTCACCTTGGCATCCTCCAGCGACTGGCCGGTCAGCAGGGTCCGGTCCTTCAAGAGGTACATGGTGTCCCGGCGCTGAGTCGACTTCTCGGATCCCTCCCTTGCGCCCTTCATGAGGATGGAACCTGCGGGGACATTGCCGCGCAGGGCGTCCTCGAGATTGTGCTCCTCGTCGACGAGCTTGAACTCCAGCAGGGCTGTTCTGCCGATCAGGTCAATGGCCCTTCGCGGATCCTTGATTCCGGGCAGCTGGATGAGGATCCGGTCGTCCCCCTCGGGGATGATCTCGGGCTCCGTCACGCCGAACTGGTCCACGCGATTGCGAATCGTCTCGAGGCTCTGGTCCAGGATGGTCTTTTTCATTTCGACAAGCCGCTTGTCCTTGAGCTTTAGATAGAGCTTATCCCTGCCGTCCACGGTGTCATAGGACTTGATGTCGAGGTCTGGAAACTGATCGGAAAGAACCTTGTCGAAATCGGCGCGATTTTCCCTGCCGGCAATTTCGATGGAAATCGTTCCTCCCTTGGACTCGACGTTTCGGAACCGGACCTTCTTTTCCATCAGGGTATCTTTCAGCCCGTTCGCGAGCCGGTCCACGGAGGACTCCATTGCCTTTTCCGTATCCACCTCCAGAAGCAGGTGCATCCCTCCCTGAAGATCAAGGCCCAGACGGATCCTGTTCTTGGGGAAGAGGTTGGCCAGCTGCGAGGGCATATCGGGCCAGACCGACGGGAGGAAGAAATAAATCGCGGTCAGCGTGAATACAACCGTGATGAGAACTCTCAGCTTGATGCTCTGAAACATGAGTGCGTCCTTTCGCGTTATTCCTCTGCGGCTTTCTGCACGAGACCCGCGATGTGTGCGCGGCTGACTTTGATCTTTACGTTCGGAGCGATCTCGATGGTCACGACGGCTTCGGTGAGGGCGGCGACTTTACCCTGGATTCCGCCCGTCGTTTCTACCATGTCCCCGTGCTTCAGGTTGGCAATCATCGCCTTTGCCTCTTTCTGCTTCTTCTGGGCGGGCCGGATGAGCAGGAAATAGAAGATGAGAAAGATCGTCGTCATCATGAGGATAAAGCCCATATCCCCTCCAGGTGCTCCCTGGCCTCCTCCCAAGCCTCCCATAGCATACGCAATACTCGTCAAGGTTCGTCCTCCTCTTTGGTGTTCATGCTTTCGTCTGCCCGTCCTTCGGGGATCGGGCCTCCGTCGTCGTCTCTCGGCCGCTCACGAAAGGATCGCCGGAAGTCTTCGAAGGTACCCGAGGCGATCGACGCCCGGATGCGCTCCATGAGCGCAAGATAGAACCGGACGTTGTGAATCGTGTTCAACAGCAAAGCCAGGATCTCCCTGGCTATAAAAAGATGCCGGAGATAGGCCCTTGAGAAGTTCCGGCAGGTGTAACAGTCGCATATCTCGTCGAGGGGGGCCTGATCGTTCCGGTAACGGGCGTTTTTTATAACAACCTTTCCGCGATTTGTAAATAACAATCCGTTCCTGGCGCAACGGGTGGGCATGACGCAGTCGAAGAGGTCAATTCCCAGATGAACACACTCGACGAGATCCTCCGGAGTCCCCACGCCCATGAGGTATCGTGTCTGGCCGGCGGGCAGCAGCGGCACGGTGGCTTCGACGGTTTCCATCATGAGATCCTTGGGTTCCCCGACGCTGAGCCCCCCAATGGCATACCCGTCAAAGCCGATTTCGGTGAGTGCCTCGGCGGAGGCCTGCCTCAGATCCCGGTGAACACCGCCCTGGACGATACCGAAGAGGGCTTGAGTAGCGTTCTTCTGCGCATCCCGACAGCGCCTGGCCCATCGGTGGGTTAGTGCCATGGACTTTTCCACGTAGGCGCGTTCGGCAGGGTAGGGTGTGCAGTCGTCGAAGCACATCATGATGTCCGAACCAAGGGCTTCCTGAATCTCGATGACCCGTTCAGGGCTCAGGACATGCCGCGAGCCGTCGATGTGTGACTGGAAGGTGACCCTCTCCTCCGTGATCTTTCGCAGGGGGCCCAGGCTGAAGATCTGGAAGCCGCCGCTGTCGGTGAGAATGGGACGGTCCCAGTTCATGAAGCGGTGGAGCCCGCCGTGCTCGCGGATCAACTCGTGGCCCGGCCTCAGATAGAGGTGGTAGGCATTGCCCAGGATGATCTCTGCGCCGGCCTCCTTGAGCCACTCGGGCGTCATGGCCTTCACGGTCCCCTGGGTTCCCACGGGCATGAAGACGGGAGTGCGCACCTCCCCGTGGGCGGTCGTCATCCGCCCGAGGCGAGCCCGGGAGTTCGGGTTGGTTTTCAGCAGTTCGAACTTGAAAGGCATAAACACCCAGTCGGATTCGGGAATCGGGAATCCGGATTCGGGTTCTAAACGGAGACATCCTTGTTTTTTATCCGGATGCCTGAATCCTGAAGCCCGATGCCCTATTCAATGAACATACAATCCCCGTAGCTGTAAAACCGGTAACGGTCCTCGATGGCCTTTTGGTAGGCCGCAAACAACAAGTCCCTTCCGGCGAAAGCGCATGCGAGCAGGAACAGGGACGACTTTGGGAGGTGAAAGTTCGTCAGCAACGCACCCACTCTCCGGAACCGGTAGCCGGGGTAGATGTAGAGCCCTGTAGAACCGGTTGACGCCCGGATGTGCCCCCGGTCGTCGGCGATGGTCTCGAGGACCCTCGTGGAGGTGGTTCCCACGGCGACGACCCGTTGAGCGGAATTGATGACTTCCGCCGTCTCGTCGCCGATCTCGTAGTACTCCTCGTCCATCCGATGATCCTCGATCTTGTCGACCTCCACCGGGGTGAAGGTTCCGTAGCCCACGTGGAGGGTGACCCTGGCCACGGGGATGCCATGGCCCCGGATTTTCTCCAAGACAGCTTCCGTGAAATGAAGCCCCGCCGTGGGCGCCGCTATGGACCCCGGATGCCTGGCATAGACGGTCTGGTACCGATCGAGATCGTCGGGGGAAGCCCCGTCTGTCTTCTCGCGGCGGATATAGGGCGGCAAAGGGGCCTGTCCGTGGCGTCGCAGGAAGCTCTCGAAAGGTTCGCCTGTCCTGAACTCGACGACCCATTTCCTCTCGTCGATCCTCTCCAGCACCCGGACACTTCCTCCCCCGTCAAAGCCCAGTGTCGAGCCCGCCTTGATTCGTTTTGCCGGTCTGAGCAATGCTTCCCAGCGGGGTGATGCTGCTCCTTCACGGCTACGAAGCAAGAGGATTTCCACTGCAGCGCCCGTCGTCTTGCGGGCGAAAAGCCTCGCCGGAATCACCCTTGAGTCGTTGATGACGAGAACGTCTCCTTTCCGCAGAAATTCCGGGAACTCATGGAATACATGGTTCCTCATGGAACCGGTCCGCCTCTGAACGACCATCATGCGCGAGCGATCCCGGCCCGGGGCGGGCGACTGGGCGATGAGCTCCTGCGGGAGCGTGTAATCGAAATCCTGCAGTCTCATGTCATTCACGGGGGGATAGGGTAATTGTGTTTTGGTAAATTGGGTAAAAAAAAGATCCCGACCCCCGGGATCCAGTTGTTCCCTAATTCCACAACCCGCACGCTGCAAATAACCGAAATAAAAAGGAAAGTCAACTGTAAATTCTTGGTTTCACTCGATTCGCAAAGGATCTCTTAGTATGGCTTGCACGGTTTTAGGTGAGAAGGGTCTTTCCTGAAGGAAGGTCAGAGAGGTTCGGATGCAAGGCGCCCGAAATCCCGAGGACTGAGGCGTACTTTGGGCGTACGCCGCAGGGACGAGGGATGAGGGCAACGCAGCAGATGAACCTTTATCACCTGCCTCTTTAGCTTGTGCCGAAATAGACGAGCAGCAGCCCGATCACAATAGCCATAAACCCGAACATCCTCAGGTTTGAATCCGGTGTTTCCTTGATTTTCATGTAGAGGTTTTTGATTGTCTCAGGAAAGGCGAAATAGGGAAGCCCCTCCAGTACGAGGACCATACCGATGACGGCGAGGAAGAATTTAAGATTTGCGTTCTCCATTGCCGAGCTTCCTATTTTCCGGACTTCCGGATTTCCTGACCTTTGGCTTCCTCCCACAGCGCGTCCATTTCTTCCAGCGTGGAAGAGGCCAGGTCCTTGCCGCGCTCGCGAAGACTCTGCTCTATATAAAGGAAACGCTCCTCAAACTTGCGGTTTGTCGTACGCAGGGCCTCCTCGGCATTCACGCTCAGATGGCGGCTCAGGTTGACGATCGAGAAGAGGATATCCCCGATCTCCTCGCGGACTCGGTCCGGGTTAGCTTCAGAGATGGCAGCCCGGAATTCACCCATCTCCTCCTCCACCTTGGCGATGACACTCTGTGCCGAGTCCCAGTCAAAGCCGACCTTTGCCGCCTCGGCCGTGATCTTCTGTGCGCGAAGCAGGGCCGGCAGCGCCCGGGGGACCCGAGCCAGGATTGAGGGATCGCCCTCGCCGCGCTTTTCAACGTCCCGCTTGATCTGGTCCCAGTTGCGCTTCACCTCTGCGGCATCTTTGACCGTCGCCTCTCCGAAGACGTGGGGGTGGCGGCGGATCATTTTGGCTGTGATATCCTCCAGGACGCCATTGATTTCAAAAAGGTTTTCCTCCTCAGCGATCCGTGCCAGAAAAAGGATCATGAAGAGGAGATCCCCCGACTCCTCCTTCGTTGCGGCAGACGACCCCTTCTCAATCGCGTCAAGCACCTCATAGGTCTCGTCCAAGAGATAGCGGCCCACATCCGCCTTTGTCTGGCGGATGTCCCAGAGGCACCCACCTTTGGGGTTCCTGAGCGTTTCGATGATGGCCAGGAGTTTTTCGAACCGGCCAGCGGCTTCTTGATGTTCCTTTTGCGGCATAACTGTTCAACAATTTCGACCTGAGTATCACAATCGATGAGACCTGTCAAAAAATGAACAGCCATCAGGCCGAAAAATACCGGGTTGTCCCTCCGATTTCGCTTGATTTTTGCGGCTTTCAATGATAAGCATTCGCGGTTTTCAAGATACGCCCGTCCGGGTTGGCAGAACCCATCGGGGGACCATTCCAGGAATTATCCAACTATACGTTCTTTCGTATCTTTTGCCGACAACAGACATTTGACGTCTGTCGTTCTATTCAAGGAGAGAGGAGGAGTCTTATGGCAGAAGAGAAAAAATTGACAAGGGCCGAGAGGCTTGCAGCGGAAAGAGACGCAAACCTTAAGCACTGGGAAGCGCAGGATGCCGAACTGCTGAAGCACCGCGAAGAAGCCTACAACATCGGCGGAGCAGAGCAGGTCGCTCGTCTGGCAAAGCAGGGAAAGAAACCCATGCGCGACCTGGTCACGGATCTCATCGACCCCGGCACGGAATTCTTCGAGGTCGGTCTCGATGCGGGCTACAATATCGGCAAGGTCAAGCTCTACGGCGGCGAGATCTACGAGTCCGAGAAGCGTGGCCACATCCCCGGTGGCGGTTTGGTGACTGGCGTTGGAACGATCCAGGGCAAAGACTGCATGGTCTTCGCAAACGAGAACCGCTACGCGGCGGGAACTTATTTCCCCATCACCTTGAAGAAGCACATGAGAGCCCAGGCAATCGCGGAGCGCCTGAGGCTGCCCTGCGTTTACATCGCGGATTCCGGCGGAATCAACCTGCCCCTGCAGTTGGGCTGCTTCGCCGATGACGGCCACTTCGGCAGCATGTTCTACAACATGTGCCGTATGTCCGCCAACGGCATCCGCCAGTACACGCTTTCCACGGGCGGCAACACGGCGGGCGGGGCCTACATTGTCTACCTGGCCTCCGAGTCCATCATGATCGAGAAGATGGCCTACGCCTTCCTGGCAGGCCCCCCCATGGTGAAGTCGGCTATCGGCGAGACGGTTTCCCCCGAGGATCTCGGCGGTGCCTACGTTCACACGAAGCACTCCGGCGGCTGCGACCACATCGTGAAGAGCCAGGCCGAGGGGATCAAGAAGCTTCGCGACATCATCGACTTCGAACCCCCTCAGTCTCTCTATGTCGATCGCCGCAAGGCTGTCGCACCCCAGTTCGACTTCAAGGAGATGATGCGCGACACGCCCGTGAACACCTATCAGTTCGTTGACATTCGCAAGACCCTCAAGTGCCTGGCCGATGACAGCTACGTCCACGAGTACAAGCCAACCTACGGTGAAAATCGTGGTGACTCGATCGTGGCCGGTAAGATGTGGCTCGGCGGGCTCCCGGTGGGCTTCATCGCCTCCAACAACAACGGCGTCATCTACATCGAAGCGGCCCGCAAGGCAACCGAGTGGATGATCCGCTGCGGCAACCAGGGTCTCCCGGTCCTCTTTCTCCAGGGCTCGCCCGGCTACATGGTTGGCAAGTCCGAGGAGTGGGGCGGCATCGGCAAGTACGGCTCCGACATGGTCCGCACCTGCTCCGTGCTCAACGTTCCCAAGATCCAGTACGTCATCGGCCCCGACCACGGCGCCGCCAACTACGGCATGTGCGGCCGCGCCTTCCGGCCGGTCTTCTGCTTCACCAACATGAGAGGCCGCACGACGGTTATGTCCGGTGATACGGCAGGCTTCATCGTCGAGTCCGTGCGCCGCAAGAACATCATCGACAAGGGACAGCAGGTCAACGAGGAAGAAATGGCCAAGTTCCGTCAAATGATGAGAGACCGCTACGATGCGGAAGGGCATCCCTTCCTCACCGGGTCGCTTCTGTTCCACGACGGCGCCATCGCATTCAACGAAGTCCGCGGCAAGTTGATCCGGGCCCTGGAGCTTTGCTACCGCGTGCCCGTCGGCAAGACCGATTGGGGTGATCTGAAGGTTTAATCGAGGAATTCTGACATGTCCGGAGGAAGCCCAGGCCTGCCGGGCCGGGGCCCTTCCCGGTTTGTAAAATTGAGAAAAGGGAAGAGATAGAGAGGGAGGAAGTTATGTCAGAGATTTTGCTTCAACAGAAAACCGATGACGGCATCCTGATTTTGACGCTGAACCGCCCGGATGCCATGAACTGCTTCAACTTCGATCTTCTGGCCGTACTGGCCGATGTCATCCGCGAGGCCAATTTCGATTTGAGTCTCCGGTGCATTATCATCACGGGCTCCAAGGCCGGCGACGACCCCAAAAAGTGGTCCTTCTCCACGGGCGCCGACCTGAAGGAGAGGCGCACCCTCACGCAGGACCAGGTTCGCCGCTTCATCTTCACGATCCGCAACACCTTCACGGCCGTCGAGAACGTCCGTATCCCTGTCATCGCCGCGATCAACGGCTTTGCCTTCGGCGGCGGCACGGAGCTCGCGCTGGCCTGCGACATCCGCATCTGCTCGTCCAATGTGCTGATGGGGCTGACGGAAACAAGCCTCGCCATCATCCCCGGCGCGGGCGGAACACAGCGCATGACCCGTATTGTGGGTGTGGCCAAGGCGAAGGAGCTCATCTACACGGCCCGCCGCTTCGATGCGAAGACGGCACTCGAGATCGGCCTGGTGAGCAAGGTCGTTGAGCCTGACAAGCTGATGGATGCGGCCCTGGAACTGGCCCGCGAGATCGCGAAGAACGGACCTGTCGGCGTGGCGCAGGCGAAATTCGCCATCAACTACGGCTCCGAGGCAAGCCTCGGTGTCGCGCTGCCGCTCGAGTCGAAGGCCTACGAAGTGACGATTCCCACGAAGGACCGCTTGGAAGCCCTGGCCGCCTTCGCGGAGAAGAGAAAACCGAACTTTACGGGAGAGTGAGACGGACTAGCATCGGCCCGACGTGCCCGCACCGCCGGGAGGCAGCGCGGGAGTTGCCGAGTCGTTCGGCTTGCCCCGAGAGGTAAAGCCGCCCCTGAGGGTGCGCAGAAAAACACTATGTGTTGCAGTTTAATTTTAGGGAGGTAGGAGTTTATGACGGAATATGATCTCTGGAAAATTTTCCCAAGAATGCCGAAGAAGGTCATGATCGGCGACATCACGATCCGCGACGGCTTCCAGCACGAGGAGAAGTTCATCTCCACGGCTGCCAAGGTCTTTTACGGTCAGGAGAGCATCCTGGCCGGCTGCAGGGAGCTCGAGGTGACCAACCTGGGAAGCCCCGAGGGGATTCCCCAGTTCAGGGACGCCGAGCAGGTCATGACGGCGATGCGAAGCGACGGCTTCAAGAAGCGCTGCGAGCGCGCCAAGATCAAGTATGACGAACTCACCTTAACCAACGTGACGATCCGTGAGCCCGCCGTGGACCGCGCCATCGAGATGAAGAAGAAGGGGATCGGCCCCGACCGCATCTTGATGATGGTCTCGACGGACCCCGAGCACCACTTCGCCAACTCCGGAACGACGCTCTCCCAGTACTGGAGAGAGGCCGAGCGCTGCATCAAGAAGGCAGCCGATGCCGGCATCAAGATGTGCGGCACTGTCTCGACGATTTGGGGCAGCCCCATCAGCGGCGCCACCAAGCTGGAAGACGCCGTGGAATTCACGAAGCGCTGGTTTTCCATCGGCGCCTTCGACATCGAGCACGCCGACCACGACGGCTCGGCCAACGGCGCCGACGTGTACCGGTACTTCTCGATGATCCTCGATGCCATGCCGAACCCCGAGGCGCACCTGTGCCACCTGCACGAGACCAAGCGCATTGCCTCGCAGTCTGTGCTGGCGGCCCTGCAGGCGGGCATCGCCCGATTCGAGGGGACGCTGGGCGGCTTGGGCGGGCAGCCGGCGAACTTCCTCGATGATGTACCCATCCGGGGTACAGGTGAGTATTATTACAAGGATCACCGTTTCGTAGGGCTGGTCACCCTGGAAGACCTGCTTGTCCAGATCGACGAGCTGGGCATCGAGCACGGCTACGACGTGGACCGCATGCTGTGGCTCGGCACCAAGATGGAAAAGACGATCGGCCGCAGGCTCCGCTCCGAGGCCATTTACAACGGACGCACGGCGAAGGGTGGCAATCCTCAATTTGGCCGCCCGGGCCTCAA
>Ga0335071_10007034_pt1 | contig 11611 bp, 11 predicted proteins | sample Lox_Sample_15_FD_206724 | JGI IMG/M metagenome (GOLD analysis project Ga0335071, IMG submission 206724) | Soil microbial communities from Loxahatchee National Wildlife Refuge, Florida, United States - Lox_Sample_1.5 | ecosystem: Environmental > Terrestrial > Soil > Wetlands | place: USA...
GGGGACGAAGCCCTCCGTTTTCAGCGCATACACGAGTGTGTCGGCGATGGCCGGCTCGTCTTCGACGATCAGGATTCGCGAGGGCATGGCGGGGAAGGACTGACGTTGTCGTCCGCGGGCACTACCGGTCTCAACCCATCAGGCGCGCGGCTTCGAGCAGGCCGGCCGGATGGCCGATGTCGAGCCGCCGGCCGGGCCAGCGCACCCCGAGAAAACCGCGCCGGGCGCGAAGCTGTTCCATCGCATCCGTCACCTGCACTTCGCCGCCATAGCCGGTGGCCGTGGTGTCAAGACAGGCGAAAATCTCGGGCGTGAAAAGATAACGCGCGGCAAACGCGTGGTACGGCAAGGTCGCACCCGCGGCGTCGAGCAGGCGCGGCGCCGCTTCAGGCAACGGTTTCTCGACGAGTTGCGAGAGCGCAAACATGTCCGGTTCGAGTTGCCGACCGCCGGCCACGCCATAGCGGGAAACTTTCTCGACCGGGCACGGTTCGAGCGCCACCGACGGTTGCGCATGCTTCTGCCAGGCGGTGAGCATCGCCGGCAGCGGCGAGCCGCCATGCATCACGGTGTCGGCCAGCAACACGGCGAACACCGGATCGTCACCCACAAATTCCTTCGCCTGTCGCACCGCGTCGCCCAGCCCGCGCATGACCGGCTGGTACGTGTAGTGGATACGACCGAGCCGGGAGAGCGCCTGCACTGCGGCGAGCTCGCGCGTCTTGCCCGTCTGTTCGAGATGGCGCTCCAGGTCCGGGTTGGGGGTGAAATACGCCGGAATTGCCTCCTTGCCCCGGCTCAGGACGATCAGGATTTCGTCGAACCCGGCCGCAACCGCCTCCGCGACGACAAAGTGGATCACCGGCCGGTCGCCGAGCGGGAGCATCTCCTTCGGCACCGCCTTGGCGAGCGGGAGGAAACGCGTGCCGAAACCAGCGGCGGGGAGGATGGCTTTCATCGGGGGAAGTCGCGCCTACTTGGCGCCCTCGGTCGCCGCCTCGGCGGGTAGCATCGGGGCATAGTCCGGTTTGATCACGCGGATGCGCTTGACGGCAAAGGCGTCCTCCAGGCGGCGGAACATCGCCTCGTCCTCGAAAAAGCCGACGATCGCGCCGCCACTGCCGGCGAAGTTCGCGCTCGCCCCGGCGCGCCGCGCGGTCGCGACCATGTCGCGGTTGCCGTCGCCGACATTGTAGAGGCTCGCGCGCTTGTCGAAGTTGGCATCGATGAGCCGGTTCATCCCGGCGCGGTCGCCGGCCTGCAACGCCGTCCGGAAACGCGTCGTCAGATCGGCCCAGTATTTCATGGCCTCGACGGCCTCGGCATCGCCGCGATTCCAGCGCGCGCGGAGGTCGTTGTGATAAATCTCGGTGCCCTCGGACAAATCTTCGCGAAACGCCACATAGACGGGCGGCAGGAGGGCGAGATCGAGATTCTCGTAACGGCCGTAGCCGCGCGCCTGCATGAGAGCGCGGTCGAAGTCCATGTAGACGAGCCCCTGATACGCCTGCGCCACGCGGTCCTGCAGGCCGGCGGGAATGCCGAGCTCGCCGTTCTCGACCGAGAGCACGAGGTTGGCCAGCGAGTGGCGGGAGATGACCACGTTATAAAACCCCATCAACGCCCGCGTGCAGGCGGTGATGAGCGCGCTCGATCCGGCCAGACCGACGCGGTTGGGAATGTCCGAGCGGTAGCGCAGCGTGAAGTTGCGGTTGTCGAGCTTGATGCCGCGGCTGATGCAGTAGTCGTAGAACGCCTTGACGGTCGCCTTGAGCAGCCGAAAACCGCCGTAGTAACCGTGTTTCTTCACGTCCTCGTGCAGCCCGATGATGCTGTCGAACACCGAGTGGTCGCGCCGGCTGGGCAATAGCTCGAGTTCGGGCGATTCCCACAGCTCGATGTGGGCGGAATAGTTGCGAAACGCGAAAGCGATGGTTTTGCCGAAATAACCGTCGGAGGGATTCCCGATCAGGCCGGCCCGGGGATAAGCGATGGTGCGGATAATCATGAGAACGGCGCAGCCAAGCTGGTCGATCGCCGCCGCGAAAGCACGCCGAAAACCCCGGCGCCGCTCAACTGATTTCCCCGGCCAGGCTCAGGCGCGCGATTACTTCCGGCAGGAGCACGTGTTCGGCGGCGTGGATCTTGGCGGCCAGCGATTCGAGCGTGTCGTCCGGCTCGATGCGCACCGCCGTCTGGTCGATGATCGGGCCGCCGTCCACGTCCAGCGTCACATAGTGCACCGTGCAACCGGTGACCTTCACGCCGCGACGCCACGCCTGCCCGATGCCGTCGAGCCCGGGGAAACTGGGGAGCAGGCTCGGGTGCAGATTGATGATCTTGCCGTTGAACGCCGTCAGGAAGCCGGGCTTGAGCACGCGCATGAAACCGGCGAGCACCACGAGATCGGCCTGCGCGGCGGTGACGGCGGCGATGAACCGCCGTTCGCCCTCCCCCTCGAGCTTGGTCTTGAACGGCGCCGGATCGAGGTACTGCGCAGGCACGCCGAACCGCGTCCCAAGCGTGAGCATGCCGGCGGTGGGCTGGTCGGCAAAGAGCGCCACCACGCGGGCGCGGCCGAGCTGCCCGGCCTGCTGGGCCTGGAGGATGGCCTCGGCGTTGCTACCGCGACCGGAACCGAGAATGACGACGCGCATGGGGCAAGAGACGGTAAAGATCAAATCGAGTTTCATCGCTGATAATCGTTGGGACGCCCCCTGCAAAGCCCTTTCCGTCTGGAAAGAACGCTTTGCAGCCGTGCGGTCATCACCGTAGAGATCGGAGCGGCAACATGAGCCCCTCACTCTCCGCCTCCTGGCTGGACAGCGTCGATGAGGCGTACCGGCAAATGCTGGCAGCGCTCGCCGCCGCGCGCACCTCGGTGCGGCTCGAAGTCTACATCTTCCAGCCCGGCGATCCAGGCGACCGGTTCCGCGACGCCCTCGTCGCGGCCGCCGATCGCGGCGTCAAGGTGCGGGTGTTGCTGGATGGCTTCGGATCGCGCGAACTGCCACCGGATTATTGGCGTGCGTTGGAGGCGGCCGGCGGTGCCGCCGGCGTGTTCAATCCCCTCGTACTCGACCGTCTTGTCATCCGCAACCACCGGAAGCTGCTCGTGATCGATGATGAGCAGGCCTTTGTCGGCGGTTTCAACATCGCCCCGGAGTACGTCGGCGATGGCGTGACCCACGGCTGGCACGACCTCGGTCTCACCCTGTCCGGAGCCATGGTCCACTGTCTCGCGGCTTCGTTCGATGCCATGTGGGCCCATCGTGGATTTCTGCATCCGCGCGGCATCCGTCTGCGCCAGTCGCGGCTGCGGCACCGGCTGAAGGATTCTGGCAGCGCCGATGTGATGGCGACCGGCCCCGGCATCGGCCGCAACGCCTTTCGCCTCGCCTTGCGGCGCGCGCTGCAGACAGCGCGGGACGTGCGGATCGTGTCCGCCTATTTCCTGCCCGGATTCCGGCTGCGGCGGGCGCTTCAGCGCGTGGCCCGCCGGGGCGGGCGGGTCCAGCTGATCCTCGCCGGCAAAAGCGATGTCGGCCTCGCCCAGGCCGCCGGGCGCGCGCTCTACCGGCCGTTGCTGCGCGCCGGAGTCGAAATCTTCGAGTACCAGCCGCAAATTCTGCATGCCAAGCTCGCCATCGTGGATGACGCCGTGTTCGTCGGCTCGGCCAACCTCGATGCGCGTTCGCTTGGCATCAACTATGAGCTCATGGTGCGCATCGCCGATCCCGTCCTGGCGGAGCAAGGCCGGGCGCTCTTCGCCGCCGACCGGGTGCGATCGAGTCCGATCACCCTGGCGGCCTGGCGGCAGGCGCAGACGTGGACAACCCGCTGGCGCGGGATCGTGGCGCGGTTCGTGTTGACGAAGATCGACCCATGGCTCGCCCGCCGGCAGTTGCGCCGGCTTACGTAGCGGGAAACCGCATCTCCTCGGTGTACACGTCGTGGAACCGGGGATCTTCGTTGAGCGCCACGTGCTTCACGCGGCGGCGGATGGCCTCCCACGCCGCCGGTTCTTCGAACAAGGCCCGCCTGGCTCCATGCAACGCCGTGTTGCCCGACGCCACGATGCGCTCCACCGGGAAATGCAGCAGGCCGATGCGCCGCGCGCTGGCGCGGGAAACGTAATTGCCGAAAGCGCCCGCCAGGTGCACGCGCCGGATGTCGTCCAGCGAGGCGCCAAGCCGCGCGGCGAGCAGCTGCAGCCCGGCCGCGATCGCGCCCTTGGCCAGCTGGAGTTCGCGCACGTCGCCCTGGCTGAGCGCCACGGCGCCGGCCAGCGGCAGGCTGGCGCCGGCCGTCATCCGGCCGCTGGCCGCGATCCGGCCCAACTCCAGGCCGGCGGCCACGGCATCCACCAATCCGCTACCGCACAGCCCCCGCGGCACGCCACCGCCAAGCGTGCGGCAGACGAGGGCGCCCCGCTCCACGCGCACCTCGCCGATGGCGCCGGGTGCGGCCCGCATCCCCATCGAAATGCGCGCACCTTCGAACGCCGGCCCCGCCGCCGTCGAGGTGCATAGCAAGTGCCCGCGGCGCCCGAGCACGATCTCGCCGTTGGTGCCGAGGTCGATCAGCGCCGCCAGCTCGGGACTCTCGTGCAGCCCCGTGGCGGCGATGCCGGCCAGAATATCCGAACCGACGAAGCCGCCGAGGCAGGGCAAAAACTCGACGATCGTTGCCGCCGGCAGCGGCCAGCCCAATGCTCCCGGTTCGAACTGGCGCCGGTCCAGTTGCGGCGACTCGAAGGGATGCCGCGCCAACGGCGCGACGTCCACACCGCAAAACAGATGGTGCATGACGGTGTTGCCCACGAGTGTCACGCGCGCCAACGGCCGCCCGCTCCGCCCCGGCGTCTCCAGCTGTCCGATCAGTTCGCCGATCTGCTCCCGGATCAGTCTGGTCAGTTCGGCCGGTCCACCTTGCACCGCAAATTCGATCCGGCTCATCACGTCCGCGCCGTGGCGCGCCTGGGCGTTCAACGCCGAGCGCACCGCGAGCACGTCGCCGGTCTGCAGGTCGACGAGCTGGGCCACGAGCGTCGTCGTACCCAGGTCCACCGCCACACCCAGCCCCTCGCGCGGCGTAAAGGGAAATGACGAGGTGTCGCCGAGCACGGGCATTTCCCATTGGGCCAGCTCCAACCGGAGATCGCCCGCCACCTCATGGCGGCACGCCAGCCGCCAGCCATCCGCCAGCTCGGCCGGTGCCAACAGGCGTTCCTCCTCCCCGGTCACGGGCAGGCGGCCGTCCAGCACCCGCACCCGGCAGCCCCGGCAACGCCCGCGGCCGCCGCACGGGAACTCGACGCCGTGCGCGAAGAGAATCTCCTGCAATGGCGTGCCACGCGCGACGTCGAGGTGCAGCCCGGCGGGAGCCAGGTCGAGCGTGTGCCTCGGCGGCTTCATGGTTCCTCGGCGGCGATGAGCCGCCCGTCGTAGCTCGGGCCGACGCGTTGGCCCGGGGAAAGCACCAGAAAATCCTCCTCGCGCCAGTCGCCATCGAGCAAACGCCGCAGCCAGCCGAGGTCGCCCGGCAGCCGGTCGAAGCCCCAGCCGTGACGCTGCGCCATGGTGGCCGCCTCGTGTTCCCAGTGCTCCGTCCCGGGCACCGGCGTGGCGATGTAAACGAGCCGGCGGTCGGCCGCCGTGGCGCCGGCATACTGCTCCAGCAGGTAACGCGCGTTGTCCGCGCCGTAGCGGGCGACCAGTTCCGCCTCGGTCATCGTCACTCCGTTGCCCACCGGGATCGACTGCGCCAGCACCGAACGACTGGCGGGCAGGTGTTCCACCCAGCCCGGACTCTGAAAATATGACCCGGGGTGCGCCGCGAGCTGCGCCTGGTACCCGACGTTGCCGCCGAGCAGCAGCCCGATGCAGTCGTGCGCCCGGGGCACCGCCACCGGCAGGGTGCGCGCCTGCACGCCCAGCAGGCCGCGGTTGCACAAGCCATACGCCACCCCCACCGCGTCGAACCGGTCGGCCGGCGTCTCGTCGATCGCCGCCTGCAACGCCTCGTGCATCTGCGTCGCCGGCTTCTCGTGCAGGCCGATGTCGAGATAACGGATCGTCACCGCGGCACGGGCGGCGCCAATCAGCGCACCGAGCTCGCGCTCGAACACCCGGCAGGCGATGAGCTGGAGCCGTTTCATGCTTAAAGACGCAGTCGGATTAACCACTAATCCACACTAATCATCACTAATCGATAAGCTGCGTAGCTACGCTCCGAGAATTCCGTTCACCTCCATCGTGAAGCGGCAAGGAATCGATCATGGAGCCTATTCCGTTCATCAGCGTCAATTGGTGGTCATTAGTGGTTTCTTAATCTGCGAAATTTGGGTTCCTCAGATCCCGCCGGCGGCCTTGATTTTGGCGATGAGCTGCGTCGTGCTGAAACCGGACAGGAACGGCATGAATTCGATGCTCGCGCCAACTTCCTCCAGGGCGGCGCGCTCACCGGGGTCGAGCGTGGCCACCGTGTAATCGCAGGCCTTGACGTATACGTCGGGCCGCAGCGTGCGGATCTCCGCCGTGAGCCGCAGCTCGTTGAAGATGACGATGGCATCGACGCAGCTCAACGCCGCCAGCGCGTAGGCGCGTTCTTCCTCGGTCTGTACCGGCCGCAACGGCCCCTTGAGCCGTCGGACACTCGAGTCGCTGTTGAGGGCGACGATCATCATGTCGCCCAGCGTGCGCGCCCTTTGCAGAAAATAAATATGCCCGGTGTGCAGGAGGTCGAAGACGCCGTTGGTCAACACCACCTTTTTGCCGTCCGTGCGACATTGCGCGCGCCGCGCGACGGCGGCGACCAGGGGGAGGAGCTTGGGGTTGTCGAGGGGGGTGCTCATGGGCTAGAAAAATTTCCGGGCTTTTTCGAACCAGCTTTTCCCGGTGGGGTGGTCGGCGTCGCCGCAGACGCGGGCGAATTCCTCGAGCACGCGGCGCTGTTCGCCGGTGAGGCTGGCCGGCACCTCGACCTGCACCCGCACCAGCTGGTCGCCCTGACCGCTGCCGCGCAGGTGCGGCATGCCCTTGCCGCGCAGGCGGAAGGTCGTGGCGCTTTGCGTGCCGGCGGGCAGTTTGAGGGAGGCCTTGCCGAAGAGCGTGGGCACTTCGATCGTGCCGCCGAGTGTGGCGAGGGTGAACTTGATCGGGATCTCGCAGAAGAGATCGTCGCCGTGACGCTCGAAGAGCTCGTGCTCCTTTACGGTGATGACAATGTAGAGATCGCCCGGCTGCCCTCCGGCGAGTCCGGCCTCACCGTTGCCGGAGGAGCGCAGGCGCGAGCCGGAATCGACGCCGGGCGGGATGCGCAGGTTGATCTTGGTGGTCTTCGGGGCGCGCCCTTCGCCGTGACAGACATTGCACGGTTTTTCGATGCGCGTGCCGGCCCCGCCGCAGGTGGGACAGGCCTGCGTAAAGACGATGATGCCGCCCGAGCGGCGGATTTGCCCCGCACCGCGGCAGGTCGGGCAGGTGACGCGCTTCGAGCCCGGCTCGGCGCCGGTGCCATCGCAGCGTTCGCAAGCGACCAGCTTGCGGAACGAAAGCTCCTTCTCCATGCCGCGCGCGGCTTCCTCGAGCGTGATTTCGAGATCGTACCGCAGGTCGGAACCGTCGCGTCCGCCATCGCGACTGCCGCCGCCGCCGAACATTTCCTCAAAGATACCCCCGCCCCCGCCGCCCTGTCCGAAGACCTCGCGAAAGATGTCGAACGGATCGTGGAAGCCGCCCGGGTAACCACCCCGCGGACCGCCGGGGCCGCCCCCGGGTCCGGAGAACGCCGCATGGCCATAGCGGTCGTACGCCGCGCGTTTCTCCGCATCCTGCAACACCTCGTAGGCCTCGGAGACTTTCTTGAACTGCTCCTCCGCCTCCTTGTTGCCGGGATTTTTGTCCGGATGGTACTGGATGGCCTTCTTGCGGTAGGCCTTCTTGATCTCCTCCTCGCTGGCGTTCTTGGCGACGCCGAGGAGTTCATAATAGTCTTCTTTGGCCATGATGGTGGGTGCCGGTCGATCGGCGCGCCCCGCGCGGTGCGGGCGCGGCCGGATGCGAACTGACGTTACTTCGCGGCCCCTTTCACCGCGCCGCTGGACACGATCACGCTCGCGGGACGCAGCAGGCGGCCGTTGAGCGTATAGCCCGGGCGGACGACGGTCAGCACGTGCTCGGCCGGAATATCGGCGCTCGGCTGGTGTGAAATCGCCTGGTGACGATGGGGGTCGAACGCCTGGCCGGCGGGATTGATCTCCACGAGGCCGTGATTGGCGAGGGCCGCCTTGAGTTGCGTCATGACCATCTCAACGCCGCCGATGAGACCCTTCATCTCCGCGCCCGTCTGTTTCGCCGCGGCGAGGCCGAGCGCGAGGTTGTCGAGCACGGGCAGCAGGTCCTCCAGCACGCGGGTGGCGGCATACTGGCGCAGCTCGTCCTTCTCGCGCACCGTCCGTTTGCGGTAGTTCTCCAGGTCGGCGACGGCCCGCAGGTAGCGATGGTAGTTGTCCGCCGCCTCTTTTTTGGCTGTGGCGAGTTGCTCCTCGGGCGACGGGCCGGCCGGTTTTTCGGCCGGCGCGGCACTTCCGGCGGAGGCCGGCGCGGCGCCGGCGGCCGGCGGGGAGTTGGTGGGAGAATCAGCTGGAGTGGAATCAGTCATACGAAACAGGCCATTAAACTACTTCTTGGCCTTTTGTTCAAGCGACTGAAAAAAACCTTTCAGCGCGGCGCCCGCCTGCTGGCCCGCTTCCTTGAGCACCCCGCCGGTTTGTTTCGCCATCGCGAGGGCATCGGCACCGAGCTTGCCGGCCAGGTCGCCGATGGCCCCGCCGCGCGCGGCCAACCGGCCGAGGATGGGAACCGCGATCTGCACCGGGGTGGTGACGTTCTCGTAGGTTTGACGGATGCCGAGAGCGTACTCCCGCTTGTCCGGCTGGTCGCCGCTGGCATCGATCAGCCGCAGCTGATCGAAGCGCAGTTCGAGATGCCGGATGAGAAATTCCCCGGCCTTGGGCGCCGGTCCGGCCGGCGGCCCTCCGGCCCGGGCCGGTGCGGGAGCACCGGCCAGGCGATCACGGAAAAGGGCGGCGTTCCGCTGCCCGGCCCGGTTTTTCACCAACGTCACCTGCGCAATATCGACCACAGCCTCGTCGACCACCGGTCGGTCGCTGAAAAGCGTAAAGAGCTCCGCGGTGGCGCGGACCTCGCGCGCCTGCACGAAATCCGGCGTGGGGAACGTCGAGGGATTCTCGATGACCAGCCCGCGCAAATGGACCCTGGCGGTGAAGGGATTGACGGAAAGGCTTTGCACCGTGACGCCGAATTGCGTGCGGCTGTGCAGCCAGCTCGTCACGACCGCCGGCAGCAACAGCATCCAGGCCAGCGTGGCGAGGGCGAAGAACACCACCAACGCAGCCAGCAGCCGGGCCAGGAGGCCGCCGCGCTGCCGGGCGAAGGGAGAGCCCATGCGTATCACGGATCAATCGACGAAATTTTCCGTGATGAGCACCATCGCTCCTTCGGGCGCATCGAAGGTGAAGGCGCCGGCATAGGGCAGCAGCAGGTTGTCGCCCCGGCCCAACGCATCGAGGCCGGCGACGGCGGGCTGCAGTCGCAGTGTGCCGGTGACGATGCTGAGGATGCGCGGCTGCTCGCCGGCTTTGAAACTCAGGCGTTCGCCGCGGTCGAGCACCTGGCGGCGGATGCTGAATTCCGGGCAATCGGCCAGCATGGCGGCGGTCGGCGCGCCTCGCACCGGCGCGGGCTCGTAATCGTCCCATTTGATCGACCGGAGCGACTCGGCCACATGGAGCTGGCGCGGCCGGCCGTCGAAACCGACGCGGCCCCAGTCGTAAACGCGGTAGGTCGTGTCGGAATTCTGCTGGATTTCGAGGATCAGATTGCCGGCATCGATGGCGTGGATGCGGCCGCTGAAGACGAAAATTGAGTCACCCCGGGAAACGGGGAAATGGTGCAGACACTGGTCCAGGGTACCATCGGCAAGTGCCTTTTCGAACTGGGCGCGCGTAACGCCCCGCTTGAGGCCCACGATGAGCTGGGCATTGGGGGAGGTTTCCGCAATGAACCAATTCTCGGTCTTGGGTTCGCCCCCCAACTCCGCCGCCACACTGGCGGGGGGATGCACCTGCAGGCTCACCCGCTCACGGCAATCGAGCCATTTTACGAGGATGGGAAAACGCCGCGCAGCCGTCCAGGCCGGGCCCATCAGGTCCGCCGGGTGTTTCTCCATCACTGTCCTGAGGCTCTGCCCGGCGAACGAGCCGCCGCGTACGATCGATTGCGCCTCCGGGCGGTCGACGATCTCCCAGCTTTCGCCAATTGGCCTTCCGGCCGGCAGTGTCCGCCCCAACGCCTCCGCCAAGGCGCGCCCCCCCCAAACTCGTTCCTGATAAAGCGGCTGAAATTGAAGAATCTCTTTCATGGCTGGTATTTGAGTTTTCTGTGAAAAGGACGGCGGGGTGTTTACAATTGACCGTCCTGGTCTTTAACATGGGAATCCGTTGAGGTCTTGGTCGGGCTACACAGCACATGCCAAAAGCACAGAGTTCAAACCCAAACAAAGACGGCCCGTCTTTTCAGGCTCCCCGCCAGCGTCCGCGCTGGCTGATGGCCGTGCTATGCTTTGTCTTGGGATTGTTCCTCCTGGTGGCTTTTTTTGACTACGATCCGATGCAGTACGCCGGCAACCGTAGCGGCGCGGCCAGCATCATCGGGAAAGAAGGCGTGGCCGTGCAGCCTCTGGCCGTGACCAAGGAGAATCTGGTCGGTCCGTTCGGTGTCTACTCGACCTACTGGTCCTATACGATCCTGGGTGGCGCGGCCTGGCTGATCCCCGTTTTCCTGCTGCTCCAGACCTACCTTGCCCTGCGCGCCGTCCGGCGCTTTGTGAACACGCGGGCGATGGTCATGGCCCTGGCCATTGCCGCCGGCGCCGGGATCCTGGCCATGCAATCCTGGGTGCTCGGAAACCGGCAGTGGTTTCCCGCCGGCCCCGGAGGGTGGATCGGCGGCCTGGTTTATCGGGACGGGTTGCGGCAGGTTTTCGGCCCCTTTGGCGCCGGGGTGCTGTTGTTCGTCACCTATGCGTTGAGCATGGTGTTCATTTTCACCCGCGATATCGGCACCGAATTCGACCGCGCGTTGCAATGGTTCCAGCGGTGGCGCGAACGCCACGCCCAGCTGAAAGCGGATCGCGCCGAGCAGAAGCGTCTGCTCAAGGAGCAGGCGGCCAAACAAAAGGTTGAGGCGCAGGCCGCCGCCAAGGCCACCGCCGCGGTGCTGGCAGCCACCCCGACCGCCGTCTCCGCCCCTCCACCTCCGATCGGCCCTCCCGGGAAAAAACTCAATATCCCGAAGACGCAGGACGAGCCGCTCAGCGCCCGGCCCGGTTCGCGCCCGCCCATCGCTTCCTCCGAATCCACGGCCAAGGCGGAGTCCGGCGCCGTCCCGCCGCCGGAACCGAAGCCCAATCCCCTCAAGCTTCCCTCGAAGACTCCGGTGAGCGAAACTGCCACCGACACCAAACCGCTCGCCGTCGCGGCTGCCGGCAAGATCGAACTGAACATCGTCAAGCCCGAGGAGCTCAA
>Ga0335071_10007035_pt1 | contig 11610 bp, 9 predicted proteins | sample Lox_Sample_15_FD_206724 | JGI IMG/M metagenome (GOLD analysis project Ga0335071, IMG submission 206724) | Soil microbial communities from Loxahatchee National Wildlife Refuge, Florida, United States - Lox_Sample_1.5 | ecosystem: Environmental > Terrestrial > Soil > Wetlands | place: USA: Florida...
CCGGCGATGCGCCGGATGGCGGCGCTGGTCCAGGCCGGGCGGCCGGCGGCGGAGATCATGGGAAGCGGGAAGCCGTAAGCTGCAAGCGGCAAGCGGTCCGCCCGGGAGGTTCCGTCCGCCGCCGGCGCGGCGGGCGGCTTCACGGACTTTTTATGCGGCCGCTTTCACGGCGGGTTTACCTCTGGGCGATGGACGGTGCGGCGCCGGAATCTAGATTCGGGACCGTCCTCCGGCCTCTCTCCCGCCCATGAACTGGAACCCGGTCCTCCTGCCCAGCGCGTACTGCGCGTTCTTCGCCCTCTCGGCGTTTGCCATCCTCTGGTGGGAGCGCCGCAAGCGGAGCAGCCGCTCGCCGTTCCCCGCGGACCTGCGCCTGACGCGCGGCCCGGGCGAGGAGCAGCTCAAGGTGCTCAACCGGCTGGACGACGACTTTCTGTTCCTGCTGCTGGCCGCGGCGGTGACGCCCTGCCTGCTGGCGGTGATCCTGCTCGAGGGCGTGCGGCGCCTGCCGGGCTGGTGGATGTTCGGGGGCCTGCTCCTGGTCGGGGCGGCGTTCCTCGCCGCCTACGGCCTGGCGGCGCGCCGGATGGTGACGCGGCTGCGCGAGCGCGGCGACCGCTACCTCGGCTACGTGGGCGAGCGGGTGGTGGCCGAGGAGCTCGAACCGCTGAAGTCCGGCGGCTGGGCCGTGTACCACGACGTGCCGTGCGACAACGGCCCGGAGAAGTTCAAGATCGACCACGTGGCGGTCGGCCCCGGCGGCGTGTTTGCGATCGAGACCGACACGCGCCGCAAGGGGGCGCCGCGGGCGGGCCGCGAGGACTACAAGGTCTTCTTCGACGGCGACCAGCTGAGCTGGCCGTGGGGCGAGGACCAGCAGGGCATCACCCGCGCGCTGCGCAACGCCCAGTGGCTCGAGCACTGGCTGCGGAAGGTCACCGGCGAGAAGCTCGACGTCACGCCGGTGCTGGCCCTGCCCGGCTGGACGGTGGAGGCGCCGGCGAACGCCAACGTGCGCGTCGTGAGCCCGTCGTGGCTCCCCGCGGTGCTGGCGGGCGATCACCGCGAGGTGCTCAGCGGCCGCGAGGTCGAGTTGTGCGGGCGGCAGCTGCAGCAGCGCTGCCGCGACGTCGCGGTCTGAGCCGCCGCCTCACTCCGTCGGGAGGCGGTTGTCGGTGCGCAGCACCTGCACCGGCGTTTTCGTGCGGACCCAGAGGTCGGACTCCTTGAAGTGCTTGGCCGGCACGTTCTCGAGGGCCTCGCCGACGGACTTGACCGGCAGGAGGCGGCCGCGCTTCGAGGCGTTGAAATCGTAGGCGCCGCGCAGGATCCGGTCGCGCGTGGTGGCCGGGCTCTCGCTCTCGGGAATCTGCACCACCCAGCCGACGAACTCGTCCTTCGGCAGGCGCCGCTCGGGGTCCGAGACGAGGACGAGCCACTGCTTCTTCACCGGCGGCGGCTTGTTTTCCTCCGCCGGGTCCGGCTGGACGACCTGGTTGATCTCCTCGATGATCCGGCGGAGGATGGCCGGCTCGAGGTGGTTCTTCTGCAGGATTTCGGCGACCTTGCTGACGTCGATCTTGGGCATGATGAATGGGTCGGGGCGGGTGGGGCAGGCCGGGGCCGGGCGCCGGCGATCCGGCCCGGCGGTGGCGGGGTTCAGGGCTCTTTTTCCCCGCCGCCCTCGTCGTCCTCCCCGCCGCCTTCGTCCTCCTCCTTCTCGTCGCCTTCGCCCTCGTCCTCGGTCTCGCTCTGCTGCTTGAGCACCCGCTCGAGGATCTCGCTCATGTCGTCCACCAGATCGAGGACCTTCTGCGCGACGTAGATCGGCTTTTTGTGCTGCAGCGCGAGCACGATCGAGTCGCTCGGACGCGCGTCGACCTCGATGATCTTGCGCCCGAGCTCGTTCTGCATGTGCAGGATGATGCGGGCGTAGAAGGTGCCGTCGCTGACGTCGTTGATGACGACGCGTTCGAGGGTGATGTTGAGCCCGAGCAGGATGCTGCCGATGAGGTCGTGGGTGAGGGGGCGCTCCTTCTTCACGCCATTGAGCGTCATCGAGATCGCGTTGCCCACGCTGTGGTCGACGTAGATGACGAAGGTCTTCTCCTCGTTGCCGAGGAAGACGGCGCAACCGTTGGCCGTGGGCATCACGCCCTTGATGGCGACCTCGGAGACGTCGTTCTGCATGGGCGGAATCTGCGGGCGCCGGCGCGAAAGCGCAAGTCGCCAGAGCGTCAGGCGTACCCGAGCAGATGGATGCCCCAGGACCGCGCCTGCGCCACGACCGCGGCGCGGTCCAGGATGATGACCTTGCCGGCCTCGAGGGCGGCGGCGGCGATGCCGGCCTCGCGCATCGCCTCGAGGGTGCGCTGGCCGAAGACCGGCACGTCGAAACGGTAGTCCTGGTGGGCCTTGACGGTCTTCACGAACAGCAGCTGGTCGGTGCGGAAGCCGCCGGCGCGGCGCAGCATCTCGTCGGTGCCCTCGAAGGCCTCGACCGCCAGCACCGTGCCCTTGCGCACGACGACGCCCTGGCCGATGTCAAGCCGCGCGACCTCGCGGGCGGTGTGGATCCCATGGTCGAGGTATTCCTTCTCGACGGGGAAGCGGCGGCCGGTCATGGCGCCGGCGGTGGCGAGCTGGTCGTCGAGAAAGCAGCGGGCGTCGAGCAGGGTGATGCCGAGCTGCTCGATCTCCCGGGCGATGGCGCCGAAAATGGTCTCGGCATTGCGGCGCTTGAGCGAGAGGAGGATGCGGCCGGCCTTGAGATCGGGGTGGAGGCCCTTGAAGAGGCGGCGCGGGGCGATCTGGCCCGCCATGTAGGCGTAGCCAGCGCCGAACTGCTCGAGGGCGCGCAGCATTTTGCCGAGCTGGCCCACGAGAATCGTGCGCCGGTCGGCCTCGGGAAACTCCGCCACCAGGTCCGGGCGGGTCTCCTCGTCGAACGCGATCAGCTTGAGCGGCACGCCGGCGCGGCGGATGGCCTGCGCAACGAGCACGGGGTAGAGCCCCTGGCCCGCGATGAGGGCGATCGGGCGGCGCGGGTCGAAGGAGGCGGGGAGGAAGGCGGAAAGCACAGGGGCAGGATGCGGGAGGGCGCCGGCGGGTTGAAGCCGGAAAGCGGGCCGGACCGGGCCGGCCACGCGCCTGGGGACCGCGCCGCTACGTCTGCGAGCCGTAGTATTTCTTGTAGCTGCGGTAGTAGCGGTAGTTCGTGTAGTACTCGATGCGGCGGGGAGTGAGGCCGTTGAGCACGATGCCGAGCAGCTCGTTCTTCCCCTCGCGCAGCATGTTCACGAACTGCCGGATGTGCTTGCGATAGGCGCGATTGAAGCGGCAGACGTAGATGATCTCGTCGGTGTGCTCGGCGATCAGCAGGCAGTCGGACACGGCGCCGACCGGCGGCGAGTCGATGACGATGAGGTCGAACCGCCGCTTCAGGTGCTCGATGAACTGGCCGAACACGGGGTTCTCGAGCAGCTCGGTCGGGCTTTTCGACCGGCCGCCGGAGCGCAGGAGCGTGAGGTTGTCGGCGATCTTGGTGAACCCGAGGTCGGGATTCGTCAGCAGATCGCCCTCCATCTTCGCGCCCTCGGCGGCCCAGTTGAGGATGCCGGCGTCGTTCTGGAGGTTGAAATGGCGGTGCAGCATCGGCCGGCGCATGTCGCAGTCGATCAGCAGCGTATTGCGGCCGTGGCGGGCGAATGAGCCGGCGAGGTTGCAGGAGATGAGCGTCTTGCCCTCGCCGGGGATGGTGCTGGTGACGAGGATGATCTTGGGGTAGTCGAGCTTCGACTGGATCTTGACCGCGCTGTACACGCTGAGGAAGGCCTCGACGCCGGGGGTCGCCTTGGCGGTGAGCGTGAGCCGGTGCTTGTCCTCCTCCTTGACGCCGGAAAGGTCCGGGATGATGCCGAGGAGGTTGACGCCGATGAAGGATTCGATGTCCCACGCGCTCTTGACGCGGTCGTCGACCATGCTGAGGCCGAAGGCGACGCCGAAGAACACGAGCAGGCCGACGAGCACGCAGGTGCGGGCGATTCGGGTCTTGTTCGGCGTGTAGGGACTGTAGTTGGCCACCGCGTGGTCGATCGGGCTGACGGGCAGGTGGTAGTCGAGCCCCTTGGAGGTCGTGGTCTTGTTGAGGCTGTCCAGCACCTGGCTGTAGGCGCTCTTGGCCACCGCCGCCTGGTCCTGCAGGCTGTTGTAGGCGACCTTGAGGTCGTCGAGCCGCAGCTGCTCCTTCTCCTGCTTCTGGTACTCCGCATCGAGCGAGACCTCGGTCTGGCGGACATTGTCGAGGCTGGCGGACAGGTCGGCGACGGCGAGGTCGATGGCCTTTTTGAGCTGCTCCCGCAGGGTCGCGATCTTGTTGGCGATGTCGATCATCGCGGGGTGGCGTTCAAGGTAGCGCTCGCCCAGCAGCGCCTGCTGCTGGAGGGCGTCGGCCAGCTGGCCCTTGAGGGTGGGGATCGTGCCGTGCTGGGCCACGTAGTTGATCTCGAGCAGATCGCGCCCGTCCCTTTGGAAATCCTTGACCTGGTTGTAGGCCACCTCGAGCTCGACGCGCTGGAGGTGGGCCGAGGTCCGGGCCGAGTTCACGCTCTTCAGCCGGTCGGTGATGATGTTCAGGCTGTCGTCGAGCGAGATGAGGTTGTGCTCCCGCTTGTAATCCTGCAGGCGCTGCTCCTTCTGCACGTACTCCTTCTGCAGCTCGGTGGCGCGTTTCTGGAGAAACGCGATGGCGTCCTCATTGAGCCCGCCGCTCCTTTCGAGCAGGTAGTTGACGAAGACCTTGTAGAGCCGGTTGGCCACCAGCGCGGCCGCCTCGGGGTCCCGGTGGCGGGCCGTGATGACGATGATGAGGCTGCCGCGCACGGCGTCGGCGCTGACGCTGCCGAGGACGGCGCCGGCCGGCGGCGGGCTGGCGCCGGGCGGGAGGTCCTTCAGATACGGCCGCTGCAGGATCTTGACCTCGTCGGGGGTGAACGATTCGACGACCTTCTCGCGCAGGCTGGCGCTGTTGAGGCGCTCGAGGAAGGTGTTGATGTCGATCTCCGAGCGCGGGGTCTGGTCGACCACCTGGTCCACCATCACGATCTTCTCCGGGCGCTCGAACTGCAGCGTCATCGTGCTCTGGAACATCGGCGTCTCCCGCATCTGGTAGTAGCCGAGGGGCAGGGCGACCAGCAGCGCGAGCGGCAGCGCGATCCACAGGCGCTCGCGGACGATGATGTAGTAGTCCCGCAGGGTCCGGTGTTCGACGGCGCGCTCTTCCCGCCCGGCGGTGGGCGTGGGGCCTGGAGGTTGGGCGGGGGCGTCGGGCATGGTGGAAACCGGCGGCGGTCAGATGAGACGCTCGGGCACGTAGATGATGTCACCCGGCTCGAGCTGCAGGGAGGTGTCCTCCGTCTTGCTGCGGTCTTTTCCCTTGATGAGGCTGTCGACGTCGACCGTGAACACCTTCTTGGTGCCATCCGGCATGACGCGGGTGACGCTCACGGCGGACCCCTTGGCGACGTCGGTGAAGCCGCCGGCGCGGATGATCGCCTGGTAAACGGTGAGCGTGGCCTCCGCGGGCAGCGAGATGGGCCCGGGGTTCTTGACCTGGCCGTCGACCGTCACCGTGCGCGGCGCGTAATCCTCGACCGAGATGGTGACCTTCGGGTTGCGGAGGAAACGGCCGTCGTGATAGGCGGTCTCCACGAGCCTCTGCGCGTCGTTCACCGTGCTGCCGGCGACGTGGACGTCCCCGACGAGGTAGAGGTTGACGTTGCCGTTGGCGTCGATGCGGGCGATCGTCGACAGGTCCGGCTCGCCGTAGACCATGATGCGGATGCGGTCGGAGGGCGTCAGCTTGTAGATGAAGGTCTTGGCGGCGGGCGCGGCGGGGGCCGCCGGCGCGGGTCCGGGCGCCTGCGCGAAGGCGGCGGTCGGCCCGGGCCAGGCCAGGAGGAGCGCGCCGGCCGCGAGGCAGCCCTGGAGGACTCGGGGGAAGGGATGCATGGCCATCAACTTCAATAGCGTGCCGAAAGGTTAAGACTCGCAGTGTGCCGCCCGAAATCAGAGAAGGCGACATTAGAGTGGTTGACGATGTAGGCGTAGGAAATCGAGGCAGAAATGTGGGAGGTCAGCGCCAGGCTGACGCCGAGGTTGCACGTCAGGTTCCGGTCCTCGCGGCCGCCGCCCTTGGGGCCGAGGAAGCGGCTGACCGAGTAGCCGATCCCGGGATTGAGGTTGAACTTCCCGGTGGGCTTCAGCGCGGCGCCCAGGTTGAGGCTGGTGGAGTCGACCGACACGTCCGTGGCCGTGGTCATGAAGTCCTTGGAGACCGAGCCGGTGAGGCCGATCCGCTTGGTCACCGGCCAGGACAGGGAGACGCTGCTGGTGACGGAGCCGTAGTTGCCGCCCTGGGCGCCGGTCTCGTTGCGCCACTGGTAGCCCGCGCTGATCGAGCCGCTCAGCTTGGGCAGGATGGAGCCGGTGGCCCCGAAGGTGAGGGCGTTGTCCTGCGTGTTCGCGCCGCCCTGGGCGCCGCCGACGCGGAGGCGGTAGCCGCCGGTGAAATCGAGCTTGGAGGTGTAGGAGTAGTAGACGTTGACCGCCTCCGAGTAGGACGACAGCGAGAACAGCGAGCTGTTGTGCAGGTAATCCTGCAGGCTGGCCCCGGTCTCGCTGGTGAAATAGTAGCGGTCGATGATCGGGTACCGGAACTTGAAGGAGCTGCCGAAATTCCACCAGTCGGCCCGCTCGTTGATCGTGACGTCGCTGTTGCTCTGGCGCTGGGCCGACAGCCCGAAGGACCCGGTGAGCCGGCCCCGGTCCTTGGCCAATTCCAAGCTGAGACTGGGATTGTTGAAATCCTGGGCCGTGTACTTGTCGAACCGGGAGGAGGAGACGCTGAGCGAGCCGGTGACGCCGATCATCCCCGCGCGCCGGGAGTAATTGAGGCCGAGCGAAATCGACTGGCTGAAATCGCCGGCGCCGCCGGCGTGGGCGAACAGGTTCGAGTCGTAGCTGATGCCGTAGCTCCCGTTGACCATCACCTTGTCGCGGCCGTCGTTGAATTCGAGCAATGCCTCCGCCGGCGGAGCCAGGATGGTGCTGACGAGCCAGAAAGCGAGCGCGCGGCGGATGTGTGGTGCGTGAATCAATGGGCCGCCGCGAGGGTTAGCTTCCGGTGCGCAGGGTCGAGGGGCTCACAGTGAGCTGCACCGGCATGGCCGCCGGCACGACCGCCTGCGCCTGGATCACCGTGGTGGCGCTGTCGGTGCTGTTGCCCGCCGGGGTCGTGACCGACTGAAAGACCACCGTGCTTTGCGCGCGCTCCGTGGAGGCGAATTTCGGGGCGAGCGCGATGGTGACACTCGGATTGGTCTGGGCGATCTGGATCGTGGCCGGCGCCGTGGTGGACGCCACATTGCTGGTGATCACCGCCGTCTCCCCGGAGTGCAGGGCCTGGCCGATGTCACCGGGCGCCGCATTCACCGGCGTAACCGTTACGTCGCCGGAAACCAGGAGCACATTGGTGGTGGAGTTCTGCACCTCGATCACCACCTCGTGGCCGCGGATCCGCACCTGCGACTGGGGCGTCTGGTAGACCATCGAGGTGCCCGTCGCGAGCTCATTGGTCGTGACGATGATGCGGCCCTGGGTGATCCGGGCGAGCGTTTCGGAGGTCGAGGGTTCCATGGCCGTGGTGTCCACGCCGGGCGTGAAGGGCTTTTGCACGAACCGGCGGATGTCGACAATGGTGTCCTCGTCGATGTAGATGCTCGTGCCGTTCGAGTAGACCAGCACCAGCGACGCGCCCGAGGCGGTTTCGATGTGCGCGCCCTCCACCGGCAACGAGGCGCCTTTCTGGAGCTTGATGACTTTCCCGCCGACCACGTAGGTCACCGAGCCATTCACCTCCGCGACGAAGACCTTCCCCGTGATGTTGGCCTGCGCGAACGCCGCCACGGCGAGGAAGCTCGAGGCCACTGCGGTTAGAATGAATTTTGTGGTCATTTTCATAGGCACCTTGAATTTGCGTTCAGCATGGTACCATCGGTCATCTCTACGTATAGGGTGAACCCCCTAATTTGAAGAGCAAACTACAACGATCCTATTCGACCACAAGATTAAGGATGCGTTTGGGCACGAAAATCACTTTTTTTACAGTCTTGCCCGTCACAAACGGAGCGACCCGGGCGTTTTGCATGGCCAGGGCCACGGCTTCGGCCTCGGTGGTCGCCACAGGTACCAGCTGGTCGCCCCGAAAGCGCCCGTTGACCTGAAAAACCAGCTTCACCTGCTCCACGACCAGATTCGCGGCATCGTATTTCGGCCACGGGGCATCCAGGATCGAGGGTCGCTCGCCGAGCCGGGCCCACAATTCCTCGGCCAGGTGCGGCGCGAAGGGCGCGAGCAGTTGCAGGAACGCGAGCACCGTCCGCCGGTTGACCGCGGGCGCCGCCTGCAGGGCGTTGTTGAACTCCATCATCGTGGAGATCGCCGTGTTGAAGCGGAGCCCGTCGATGTCGTCGCCGACCTTCTGGATCGTGCGGTGCAGGTGTTTGACCAGCTCGGGCGGGTCCGCGGCCTGGCCCGAGATCCGGACGTGGGCCGTTCCGTCCGGGCCGAGGCAGTTGCGCCAGACCTTGTTGAGGAAGCGAAACACGCCTTCAATGCCGCGCGGGTTCCACGGCTTCATCGCCTCGAGCGGGCCGAGGAACATCAGGTAGAGGCGCAGCGCGTCCGCCCCGTATTCGCGGATCACCGTGTCGGGATTGACGACGTTGCCGCGGCTCTTGGACATCTTCTCGCCGTCCTCGCCGAGGATGATCCCCTGGTGGAAGAGCTTTCGGAACGGCTCGGGCTGCGGCACCACGCCGAGGTCGTGCAGGAACATGTGCCAGAAGCGCGCGTAGAGCAGGTGCAGCACCGCGTGCTCGGTGCCGCCGACGTAGAGGTCGGGCATGCCCCAATACTCCAGCGGCCCGCGGCCGGCGAGGGCGCGCGGGTTGCGCGGATCGAGATACCGGAGGTAGTACCAGCAGGAGCCGGCCCACTGCGGCATGGTGTTGGTCTCGCGGCGCGCGCGGACCCAGTGGTCGCCCGCCGGCCGCGACTGCGTCGCCGGCACGGCGGCGCCGGTGGTGAAATCGTACCAGATCTCCAGCCAGTCCGTGACGTTGGCCAGCGGGCTCTCGCCCGAGCCCGACGGCAGATAGGACGTCACGTCGGGCAGGAGCAGCGGCAGGGCGGCTTCGGGCAGCGCGAGCGCGCAGCGGACGCGGCCACCCTCGGTGTACGCCACGGTCGCGGCCGGCTGCGCCGCGGGGTCGTGGGCGGCGGCGCGGCGGTAGTCGTCCTCGTCCACCCACACGACCGGGAAGGGCTCGCCCCAGTACCGCTGGCGCGAGAACAGCCAGTCGCGCAGCTTGAAGTTCACCTTGCGCTGGCCGAGCCCCTTCTGCTCCAGCCAGACGATGATCCGCTCCTTCGCCGCCGCCACGCCCAGCCCGTCGAGCGACACCTCGGCGTTGGCGCTGTTGATCGCGGGCCCGTCCTCGAGAAAGGCCTCGCCCGCGAAGCCGGCCGGCGGCTGCACCGTGCGCACGATCGGCAGGTCGAAGCGCTTGGCGAAATCCCAGTCGCGCTGGTCCTGGCCGGGCACGGCCATGATCGCGCCCGTGCCGTAACCCATGAGCACGTAGTCGGCGATCCAGATGGGCACGCGGCCGCCGTTGACCGGGTTGATCGCATGGCTGCCGGAGAAGACGCCGGTCTTTTCCTTGGCCAGCTCGGTGCGTTCGAGGTCGCTCTTGGTCGCGGCCGTCCGGCGGTAGGCCTCGACCGCCGCGCGCTGGTCTGGGGTGGTCAGGGCCGGCACCAGCGGATGTTCGGGCGCGATGACCATGTAAGTGCAGCCGAACAGGGTGTCGGGCCGGGTGGTGAAGATGCGCAGGTCGCCCGCGGCGGGCGGGGCGAGCCGGAAGGCCACCTCGGCGCCGTCGCTGCGCCCGATCCACGCCTCCTGCATGCGCTTGGTCGAGTCGGGCCAGTCGAGGGCCGGCAAACCCGCCAGCAGCCGGTCGGCGTAGGCCGTGATGCGCAGGACCCACTGGCGCAGGTTGCGGCGCTCGACCGGATGGCCGCCGACCTCGGAGCGGCCGTCGATGACCTCCTCGTTGGCGAGCACGGTCCGCAGCTCGGGGCACCACCACACCGGGCGCTCATCCACGTAGGCGAGCCCGCGCAGGAAGAGCTGGCGGAAGATCCACTGCGTCCACTTGAAATAGCCCGGATCGGTCGTGTTGACCTCGCGGTCCCAGTCGTAGGCGAAGCCCAGCGCCTTGAGCTGGCGCCGGAACGTCTTGATGTTCGCCTCGGTGTTGGCGCGCGGGTGGGCGCCGGTCTTGGCCGCGTGCTGCTCGGCCGGCAGGCCGAACGCGTCCCAGCCGATCGGGTGCAGGACGTTGTGGCCGCGCGCCCGCCGGCTGCGCGCGACGATGTCCGTCGCAGTGTAGCCCTCGGGGTGGCCGACGTGCAGGCCGGCGCCCGAGGGGTAGGGGAACATGTCGAGCACGTAGTATTTCGGCCTCGACGCGTCCTCCGCCGTCCGGAACGTATGGTTTTCCTCCCAGAAGGTTTGCCAATGCGGCTCGATCTTCTGAAAGTCGTAATCCCTGCACTCGGTAGCCATCGCGTGAAAATCGCCACTTTGAAGGAATCCCCCGCCCGGTCAATCATCGCGGCGGTCGCGCTCGCCCTGCTCGCCGCCGTTCCGGCGCGCGCCAGCGGCATGAGCGGCGGCTTCAACCGGCTGCTCGAGGCGGTGGTGCGCATCGACGTGCGCGAGGTCTCCTTCGAGCAGGGCGCCCGCCGCTTCGTCGCCGGCGTCGGCTCGGGCGTGATCCTCTCCAAGGACGGCCTCGTCCTCACCAACGCTCACGTCGCCAGCCCCTATGCGGTCGAGATCTCCATCACCCTGCCCAGCCTGGAGCGCGTCAGCGCCCAGCTGGTCGGCTGGGACCACTGGACCGACCTCGCCCTCATCCGCCTCGACCTTGACGAGGTGAAGCGCCGCGGGCTCACCTTCCAGCACGCCGACTTCGGCAATTCCGACAAGCTCTTCGTCGGCGAGACCGTCTACGCCGTCGGCACCCCCTACGGCCTCACCCGCACCGTCACGCGCGGCATCATCTCGAACGACCGGCGCTACTTCGAGGACGACGAGGGCGTGCGCGGCTATGAGACCGGCTCCTTCAACAACTGGCTGCAGACCGACGCCGCCATCAACCCCGGCAACAGCGGCGGCCCGCTGGTGACGGAGGACGGCAAGGTGGTGGGCATCAACTCCCGCGGTTTCATCGGCGCCGACAACCTCGGCTTCGCCATCCCCGCCAACGTCGCCCGCCGGGTCGTCGACGAACTGCTGGCGCACGGCGCGATCACCCGCAGCTACATCGGCCTCGTGCCCGGCACGCTCCAGGATCTGGAACATTTCTACGGCCTCGCCCTCAACATCGGCATGCTCGTCAAGAGCGTCGACCCCGGCTCGCCCGCCGCCCGCGCGGGTCTGCACGGCGGCGATGTCCTCCTCGCCATCAACGGCCAGAC
>Ga0335071_10007036_pt1 | contig 11609 bp, 7 predicted proteins | sample Lox_Sample_15_FD_206724 | JGI IMG/M metagenome (GOLD analysis project Ga0335071, IMG submission 206724) | Soil microbial communities from Loxahatchee National Wildlife Refuge, Florida, United States - Lox_Sample_1.5 | ecosystem: Environmental > Terrestrial > Soil > Wetlands | place: USA: Florida...
GGCCGTGCTCTTCTTCTTGAGCTGAAAGAATGATTGGGAATAACAGAGATAAGAACAAGAATGCGGATGCAAGCCAGCGCGCATTGTGATTCATCATGATCGTCCTCAGGCCGATGAACGACTCAAACGGGGACTAACTTGAACTGGGACAGCTCACCATACTACTCGGTGGTAGTGAGTCGGAGCTACAAACGCGCGGGTCTGGTTACGAAGCCAACGTACTCCCAGGCATCCACGCCGCCATGCACAGCGGTCGCAAACGGGGATATATTTACTTCGAAATATTCCGGAGGCCGTGTGACCACTACATTCAGAACAATTCCTGCTGTTGCCGTTCTGCTGCTTTTTTCAATTACGCCTTCGAGCTTCTGCCAATCGAAGCACCCATCTCCGGAGTGGCGAACCCGCCTGAACGAGGAACTCCCCTTACTCGGACACCGCAACTGGATTGCGATTGTTGACTCGGCCTATCCCTGGCAGACGAGCGAGGGTATCGAGACTATCGAGACCAACGCCGACCAACTCGAGCTCGTTCGCCGGGTGCTGCATGCGGTGGCCCAGACGCCGCATCTGCGTCCGGTCGTATTCACGGACGCGGAATTGGAGGCCGTACCCGAAGACGATGCACCCGGCGTCACGTATTATCGCGACTCGCTAAATCACTTTCTTCAAGAGTTCAATGCGGGCCAACTCGAACGGAAATCCCTGCCGCACGAGGAGATCATCTCCAAGCTCGACGAAGCGGGCAAGACCTTCCACATCCTCGTGCTGAAGACGCGCATGACGATTCCTTATACATCGGTATTTCTGCGCCTCGACTGCGGTTACTGGACCGAGGAGCAGGAAACGCGCCTTCGCGGCAAGATGGGAAAGAAGCAGTAGGAGTTCATGAGTTTTTTCAACGACAGGAGGATTGGCTAACCGATCTGCTAACCTTGTCCCACAGTCAGGAGATTTCATGGCGACCAAGTATCGTGTAGTGCAAATCAAGGGCGCGAACCCGGAAACATTCATTGTCGTCGGCATCGATTTCGAAAAGGCCGCGATTACCAGCACATCCGAGTCCATGCGCGAACCCGAGCTGCGCGTCTATCTCCAGAAGAACGGCGCGACAGAGAAGGACATCAACAGCTGGATTGAGCAAGCCCGCAGCTATCCGGGAAACGTGTAGCTGGTAGACCATCGTTCGCACTAGGTCTCCCACACTCGATCAATCCTTTGCAAAGGCGTAATAGTACCAGCGCGCGGTGTACTCGCGCGGCCTGGCGGGGTGGTTCTCGGGCAAAACCTGCAGAAGTTTGAAACCGAAGCGCGTCAGTTCGGCGAACGTTCTGGCCGGGATCGCGAAATGCATCAGCAGGCCTCCGTGAGCAGGCTCGAAGATGTAACCTTCACCGCTCCAGAATGCCGCCGTGGGCAGTCTTCGGCGAGCTCGTGGAACTGCTCTCGCGAGCGACCTGGCGACGCCGAGCATCGCCCTCCCGCAGGTCAGAGCTGCAAGCACCAGTTCGAACACAATTCCTTCCCTTGCCGCTACTTTGCTGGCAAGCACCCGCAGGTGATCCCGGTCCCATTGCCAGTCGAGAAACAGCGAGCGGGGATTGTGCGAGGAGAAGATGAAGATCCCGCCGGGTCTGAGAATTCGGTGACATTCGCACAAACAGTTCTCGCGCTTGTCATCCGGCGCCAGGCAGTCAAGTCCGTTGAACGAGAAAACGACGGCATCGAAAGAAGCCTCTTCGAATTGCGAAAGGTCCGAGGCATCGGCAACCTCGAATCGCAGATGAGGGAACTTGCCGCGGCAGGCGCGAATCATCTCGTCGGAATAGTCAACGCCCACGTAGCGCGAAGCCAGCGCCGAAAGGTGCGGCGTAGTACGCCCTCCGCCAACTCCGAGATCGAGAATGGCCATCCCGGGACGGAGATAGGTGTCAAAGAGAAGCTGCTCACACGCGGTCAGATATCCCAGACCTGCGTAGTGGGCCACGACGTCCGGCGCGCTGTAAACGCCGAGGTTCGCGGCTTGCTCGCGTGTGGACATATGTCAGACCCCACTGGCGATCTTCGAGATTACACGAAAAACACCGTAACGTTTCGCGTCAATGACGCGGCGATGCGGAGCGACAAAATGCACTACTCTGCCTCCGAAACCCTCCTTAAACCATGCGGGACCGGAGGTTGCTCCGGGCGTGTAGCCTCCGAAATCGTATTCGGTGCAGCCGTGAGATTTCGCCCACTGCAGAGCTTTCCATTGCAGGATGTGGCCGACTGCGATCTGCTCGTCTCTGTCGCTCGCTCCCCAGATGTACCAACATCGTCGTCCACAGCGCACGATGACGGCTCCTCCGTGCACGAATCCGCTCGCACGCGCCATCAGCAGCGCGCCTCTCGCGTCGGAAGAAATCAGCCAGCGAATGATGCGGCGCACGTCGTCGATCGGGTCGGGCGCAAAGCCCTTTTGAGTTGCCGTGCGTTCGTATATCCGCAGGAACTCACCGATCTCTGCGTCACTGCTGGCAGTGCTGACGACCGCTCCGGACCGCTCGGTGCGGCGGATTTCGTAACGGGAGATTTTGCGAAAGTTGGCGAAGAGTTCATCCTCAGATGCAGTGAGGTCCAAACGCAGCGAGGCGCGAGGACTTCCTGTGGAGTGCCAGTCGCGGTCGTCCATAAACAGCGGATGGTCGACGTCAGCTGGACGGCTCCACTCCGGAAAGACATCGAGGTATACGAAATTCTCCTGCCGCATCTGCTCCACGAGTTTCTCGGTGGCTGCCTGCCAGAGTTGATGGTCGTCGCAAACGGGACCTCGGTTGGCGACGAGCGCGCGAATCCAGGGAAGGCGGCGGCCCAGCGGCGTCTGCACGCCGAATGTACCAGACCAGCGAATGTTGCCACCTTCGCGAAGCAGCATGACTCGAGATGATGAACCGGCCCATTGCGGAAACTGAAACGGGTGCCCAGTATCCTGGCTGTCGAGGAAGTCTTCAATTTCCCGGAGCAGAACCGGCGGCAAATCCTTAGTTGGAAAAGATTTCAGAGTCATTCGTATCGGATTCGTCAGCGGCCAGGTTCACGCAGCAGCGATTTGAGTATTGTCATCCATTCCTCGTCGAGCGGGTCCTGACAGACGGGCTTGCCTGCGCGCCGGTACCAGTAAGCGGCGTTTGCCTGATCGCCTTCTTTGCGATGCAGGTACGCGTGAACCCACGAGCCGCTGGGACCTTCGTCCTGCTGCGCGGATTCGTGGGCCCGGGTCCAGTCGGCTTTGGCGTCCCACCACAGACCAGCCTGCGCGTGTGTGAGTTCATGGGGCGGATTGGTTGCAGTTAGCGATTGCCGAAAACCTTCAAGGGTCATGCGAGCATTCATCACTAGTTGAGTCTGCCCATCTTACAGCGCCTTCGACAGTTCTCGCCGCAACGCCGAAACGTGAGCATTCCAACAGTGCTGCCCACATGGTTGGGCACATGACCTAAATAGGTCATCGCATGGTCAGAGCTAACGGGCGTGATGAGCGAGACGAACACGAGCCCTGTAAGTCCAGGAAAATGATGCATTAACGAGCACGGGGACGTTTTCCAATTCTGGCAAGCAGCATGCATATCTGCCAGAACGTGTGGCGCGCACAGTCACTTGATTGGAGACAGTCATGCGTTCTAGATGTTTCTTGCGTGCACTTTTCATAATCTGTTTTACAGCAACGGCTTTATACAGTTCCGCGCAGCCCTTCCCCGTATTCATCGGTGTTCTGAATCACATCGCATCTTCAGGCCAACAAGATCAAGATCCCGAAATCGTCTCGCTGATGCAGCGTGCACACGTCGGCGATGCCACGGCGGAATACCAACTGGGAGTTGCGTATGCGCAGGGGCGCGGAGTGCCCGTCGATCAGGCACAAGCACTGCGCTGGTGGATGCAAGCCGCGCAAGGTGGTTTTCTGCGTGCAAAGAACAACTTGGGTTACGCCTACGAGCACGGTCAGGGTATCTCGGCGGACCTGAACGAGGCGTTTCGCTGGTACGAGGAGGCTGCAGCAGGGGGGTTACCGGAGGCGCAGTGCAACCTGGGTTTTATGTACGAGAGAGGGATGGGAGTACCCCAGGATTACAAGCAAGCGGTTGAATGGTACCGCAAGGCTGCCGACGGCGGCTTGGCCGTGGCACAGAACAATCTCGCACTCATGTATCAGAAAGGCTTGGGAGTCTCGCAGGATTTTGATCAGGCGGTGAAATTGCTCCACATGGCTGCCGAGCATGGTGACCCGGCAGCGCTACACAACCTGGGACAGACGTACCTGACGGGAAGTGGCGTGAGACGAGATGCGCATTACTCGGCCGGGTGGTTTGAGCAGGCAGCAAATCGCGGGATCGCCGAGTCGTACTTTGCGCTGGCCTACATGTACGAACGGGGAAAGGGTGTGCCGCGGAATCTTGAGCAGGCTGCCAGTCTGTATCGCAAAGCTGCCGAAGCGGGGATCGGAAAAGCCCAGGCCGCATTGGGCTACCTGTACCTGGAGGGAAAAGGCGTCGCGCGAGACGAGTCGACAGCAGTAGGGTGGTTCCGAAAAGCCGCCGAGCAGGGAGAGCGTTCGGGACAGACTGGGCTGGGCTACGCATACTACAAAGGCATAGTCGTTCGGTCGGACTACAGACAATCGGCCGAATGGTTCCGAAAAGCTGCCGAGCAAGGAGATGCTTTAGCCCAAGGCAATCTGGGCTACTTCTGCGAGAAGGGATTCGGCGTTCCGCTCGACTATACGGAAGCTTACAAGTGGTATGAATTGGCCGCGGCACAGGGCAATTCGCGCGCGGCTCGTGCCAAAGAGGCGCTTGTCCAGATTTTGACACCGAAGCAAGTCGCCGAAGGGCGGTCACGAGTGTCGACGTGGTCCGAGCAGCACACGATCGCGCAGGCATTTCAGCATTGACACTTCAGTTGTGAGCGAAATCAGAGCCTTGAGGAAGGCGCGCTCCTACCATCGCTTCGATGACCGGAGCGACCTCCTGAAGGCAGATTTGTGGCAACAAGGAGATTGTCATTGAGTCGTCAGAGCAGTTCTGCCGTAGCTCTCCGCGTTTTCGTCCTCATATTATTCATCTCTCTGTTTTGTCACCCGCTCGTCTTCGCACAAGTAACCTCAGGGGCTCAGTTTCAATCGCAAGTTTCATATTGTTTGCACGGCCGTAGCTGCGATGCCGTGGGAAAGAAAGGACACAATGTTAACTAAGCTGTTTCGCTCGCTCCTCGGATGCGGAGTTGCGGCACTGCTCTGCTCATCAATGGCGTTCGGACAAACCGTGACCGGTTCCATCACCGGCACCGTTACCGACCCCAGCGGCGCGGTCGTAGCGGGAGCTGTGGTAAACGCGGGAAACATCGCCACGGGAGTGCACACCACCGCCACAACCAATGGCGCCGGTGTTTATACGATCCGATTTTTGCCGATCGGCAACTATGAACTCAGCGTGGAGGCGAAGGGATTTGCAACGGCAAACGTCGCTCCTTTTCCGCTGGAAATTGATCAGACGGCAAAGGTCGATGTGAAGATGACCATCAGCACCGCTACGACCGTTGAGGTCAAAGAAACCATACATCCCATCCTCAACACCACCGATTCGACCTTAGGCAACACGCTTACGACCCGTGAAATCGAAAACGTTCCGTTGAACGGGCGAAACTTCTCGTCGCTGACCCTATATCAGCCCGGTGCTGTAGCGACTGATCCCACCGGCCTGACCGGCAACAACGCTACCGAGCGGAACACGTATAACAGCGGCGTTGTGACGGTTAACGGCAATCGGCAGCAGGCGAACAACTACATGGTGGAAGGTGCGGACAACAACGAGCCGCAAAATAACCTCATCGCCTACAACCCTGCGCCAGACGCCATCGGAGAGCTGAGGGTAGTATCGGCCAATGCCAATGCCACATATGGCAATGCCAACGGTGGCGCGATTGTCACCGTGCTCAAATCGGGTACGAACCAGTTCCACGGTTCGGCTTACGGACTGCTGGAGGATCAGAAACTCGATGCCAATGCGTGGAAGAACGGGCTCACGGATAGTCCTAAAACGAAATACACGCAGACCATATTCGGCGGCGCCTTCGGCGGTTCTATCATTCGCAACAAGCTTTTCTTTTTCGGCGACTATGAGGGCGTGCGCAAGCACTCGGCGCAGCAAGCACAGCAGGCCAGCGTTCTTACTCCCGCCATGCTCCAGGGAGACTTCTCTGCCCTATTAGCCCCGGGCATTGGCATTCAGCTATATGACTCGCAAAACAACTTCGCGCCTTACCTGAACAATCACATCCCGGTGACCAATCCGGTTGCGCAATACCTTGCCGCTCACCCGGAAATTTATCCCGCGCCCAATCGAACGCCGACCGACGGACTGATTCAAAACGACTACGTGGGCCCGCAAGGCAGCAAGCTGAGGAACAACCAGGGAGATGTAAAGATCGACTATAACTTAAGCAACAGTGACAAACTCAACGGCTTCTATTCTCAGGGTACCGGAAAGGACTTCACCAGCGCTGTGATTCCAGTGTTCTTTCCCGCGCATAACCGCTATCCAACAAAGATCACTGGCTTGAGTTGGGTACACACCTTCTCCCCGACAATCGTTAACGAAGTGCGGTTTGGATTCACCCGTGTGCGCTGGCTCAATGGTGTGCCGAGCGATCCCTCGGGCTTGTTCGGTACGAGCGGAAACCAGAAAGTTGGTATTCCATTCCCCGGCACTCAGACTTACGAGGGCTTCACTGGACAGAGCCTCAACAACAATGCCAGCTACATTGGGACAAGTGCTAATCCCCAGATATTCACCGATAATACATTCAACTATCAGGACACCTTAACCTGGCAGCGCGGACGACACTACATCTCCCTTGGCGCGCAGGCCACCCGCTATCAACAGAACTACATCAATACCAGTAACGTTGGATTTCTGGGAACCTTCAACTATAGCGGGCAATTCACTGCTCCGCCCAGCGGGCAGGGCTACGGCCCCGCGGACTTTGTCCTGGGCCGCATTCAGAATGTGCAACTCGCATCGCCCCTGAGCTGGGTTGGGCAGCGTCAATGGCGGGTCGCGACATTCATTCAGGATGATTTCAAACTCAGGCCCAAGCTCACAATCAACTTAGGGCTGCGCTATCAGTATGATCAGCCCTGGTATGAGCAGCACGACAAAACCGCCAATGTTCTCCCCGGCGGAATCGTGGAGTATGCACACCACATCCCCGCGGGGGCGGTTGCGGGCGCTACTATCTGTCCAACCGAGGCTTGCTACAACGCCAACTACACGCAATTCATGCCACGTATTGGAGCCGCTTACCAAATAACCAACAAGCTTGTGATTCGCGGCGGGTACGGGGCCAGCAGCTTCTTCGAAGGATACTCCTTCAACCAGCGACTGACATCCAGTCCACCTTTCTCATTGGCTATCAACAGTAACGCGGTTATTCCCGCTGGAACCTCAGGGGGCACCCCCTTCACGGTGAGTAACGCTTTTAGCCAGCCTTTCGGTATCAACAATTCGTTGTATTCCGTATGGCCGCAGAACGTGCAGCCCGCGTATATCCACCAGATGACACTGGTGACGGAATACGCGCTAACTAACGAGCTCTCGCTTACAGTTGGATATCACGGGCAAATCGGCCATCACCTGGCTGATTACCGCAACGGCAACCAACTTACCGCGCAACAGTCTCAGGATCTAAATGGTAATTGTGGAGCCGCAAACATTCCTGCGGCTGACCGTACGCCCTATTACAACCTTGTTGGCGAATGCAACCCCATCCTGGTAACCGAGTCGCGGGCCAGAATGACTTACCACGCCGGCCAGGTGACATTGCGTCAGCGTCTGCACCACGGGTTGGAGTACACGCTGAACTATACATACAGTAAGTCCTTGACCAACTCGTCGGGGAACTATGCTGTCTCGGGAACAAGCTTCAATGGCTCCTCGATGCAGGACGGCTATAACCTCGAAGCGGACTACGGTCCATCGGGCATGGACATTCGGCACAGCATGAACTTTGTGGGAGTGTACGACCTTCCGTTCGGGCACGGCAGACCCTTTGGCGGCAACGCGAGTGGATTCGTCAACGCGGCCCTCGGAGGATGGAAGATGGCGGCCTCGGGCATCCTGTATTCGGGATTTCCTGTCACCATATTCGGTCCGTGCACCAGTAACACGAACAGTTGGGGCTTTTGCCGGGCGAATCAATACCGTCCGCTGGTCGTCCACGATCGGACGATCCAGCACTGGTGGGGAACAGATCCCTCAGCAATGCCCTGCGAAAACGGCGTCGATAACGGGGTCTGCGCTTATGGAATAGCCGGTTCAAATATGTTCGGAACGGCTCGCAACAGTACGCAACGCGGGCCGAACTATCGGCAAGTCGACCTGTCGCTCTTCAAGGATTTCCATCTTTGGAGCGAGCGCCACGTAATCGGCTTCCGCGCTGACTTCTTCAACGTCTTCAACATTGCCAGCTATGCCCTCCCCGACAGCGGTGTAACCGACCACTCGTGGGGTCTGATCAGCGACGTTCGTTCTCCGGCGCGCCAGACGCAGCTTAGCTTGCATTACACGTTCTAGGTATAAGTCTCTTACTGCTCTGCCCGAAGCATCTGCTCGGGCAGAGCAGGAGAGCGCAAATGGTTCGGCAACATCGGCCCAGCTTGCGTCAGAAGCACCGCCGTCGAGTAGAGGGACGCGGCTGGTTCGGCAGCAGGACGGAGCTACCAGGAGGTGCTCCTTGGTCTGAATGATCGTCGTAAGTAAGTTGGACAGGCCGATTCCGCTTCATCACTGGAGGGCTTTATGAGCAGTTATGTTCGTAATGCATCAGGACGGGTCCTTTCATTCCTTGTACTCGCATTGCTACTTTCTCTGTTATCCGGGCCGCTCGTCTTCGGACAGGTAACCTCAGGCACCATATACGGCCGGGTAAAAGACACTTCCAACGCGTATATCCCGGGCGCCACTGTCAAGGTAAGGAGCCCGCAAACCGGGGTTCAAAGAACAGTCACCACAAACGACAGCGGAGACTTTGTTGTCCCGAACATGCCTCCTGACACTTATACGATCACCGTCGAGGCACAAGGGTTTAAGAAGCTGGACACATCAGGGATCGTGCTCAGCGCGGCCGACAAATTGAACGCCGGGGAATTCACGCTGTCTCTCGGCGCTAACGTGGAATCCGTCACGGTCACGGCCGATGCCGGTCAGCTGCAATTGCAGACGAATTCTGGCGAACGCTCGGACGTCGTCACCAGCCGGCAGCTCAACGATGTCGCACTGAACGGACGCAATGTGCTGGACTATCTAAAGCTCGTGCCCGGCGTCTCGGGGATGGTGGACGGCCACCAATCTGGTACGGGAGGACTCGACTCCGTCAACATCAATGGAACGCGCGCCAATCAGCATGAATACACGATTGACGGCGCTTCCAACGTCGACACCGGCAACAATGGCGGCACGCACGTTACCTTGAACACGGACGCGATCGAAGAGGTGAAGATTCTCACTTCGAACTATCAGGCGGAATTCGGCAAAGCGGCCGGCGGCCAGATCGCGGTCACGACCAAAGGTGGCACCAACTCCTGGCATGGTAACGGTCGGTTCTTTCACCGCAATGAAGGGCTGAACGCTAACGAGTGGTTCAACAAACAGAACCAGCTTGTCGACAAAAAACCCAATAGTCCTTACATATACCGCTACAACTACGTGGGATACCAAGCCGGCGGCCCGATTCTGAAGAACAGATTCTTCATTTTCTGGAGTCAGGAGTTCTACCGCCAGTTCATTCCTATTGGTGGGACCACAACTTTCTACACTCCGACCGATCTCGAACGGCAAGGTGATTTCTCACAGTCGGTGATGCCGGTGCAAGATCGCAATGACAACACAAAATGGCTGGCGCAGCCGATAAAGATTTACGATGCCAACGGCAATCCGTTTCCCGGGAACAAGATCGACCCCTCACAATTGTCAGCCTCGCAGCAAGCCATTTTCGCGAACATCTCAAAGATTCTGAGCTTGTATCCCGAGCCGAACGTTCCAGGCTTCGGCACCAACGGGTTCGATTACAACTATTCGACCTCATTGTCGTATTCGAATCCGCGCCGCGAAGACATTCTGCGCGGCGATTATCAGATCAATCCCAACGAACGCATTTTTGTCCGGTGGATTCACAACAGCGATCACCTGACGGCGCCGTTCTCACCGGGTGGCCTCGGAGCCGTCGATTGCATGGCCGCCATTAACTTCCCCGGTGGCTGCAAGCAAACGCATCCCGGATGGAATGTCTCGCTCAACCTATTGAGCACGATTACTCCGACCATACTGAACGAGTTCTCGATCGGACCGAGCGTGACAAAATCCACAGTCACCGGCTCGAACGGGAATATCTCGCTTTCAAAAAACGGGATCACATTGCCGCTGCTCTATCCCAGCGACACTATGCCGGATATGAGTTTCGGCGGTTTGAATCACACTAACTTTGGGTGGAGCTATCTTGGTTCCATGCCATGGCACCAGGCCAACACCACCATCAATGTGAACGACAACTTGACCTGGGTCCGCAACAAACACACGCTAAAGTTCGGCGTGTTCTACCAACGCAACCGCAAGGACCAGATTGCGTGGGGCAACGTCAACGGGCAGTTCAGCTTCGACACCGCGCCGACAGCCGCCCCTCTGGATGCTAACCTCAACTCGACATGTCCCAAAGATACTCAGTGCGGCGATCCCTTAGCCAGCGCGCTGCTCGGCAATTTCCAGAGCTTTGGCCAGTCGACCTCGCGCCCGCTCGGGAAGTTTCGCTATAACCAGCTTGAGTTCTATGCGCAAGACACATGGAAGTTCAATAACAAGCTGACGCTTGACTACGGAATGCGCTTTGCGTGGATCCCTGCGCAATACGACGACAAGAACCAGATTGCGCTTTTTGATCCCGCACTCTACGACCCCAGCCAGGCAGTTACTGTCGATACCACCGGAAACATCGTTCCGGGCAGCGGAAATACGCTGAACGGAATGCGCTACGTCAGCAACGGAACGCTGCCCAAAGGCGGTTGGAATAACCGCCTGATTATGCCGGAACCTCGAATTGGCTTTGCCTATGACGTCTTCCATAGTCACAAAACTGTCGTGCGTGGCGGCTTCGGCATGATGCATGACCGGGTCCAAGGTAACCTGATTTTCAACCCCGTATTCAACAATCCGCAGATCGTGCAAACGGCCCAAGTTTCCGCGAACAATATCTCCAATCTCCCGGGCCTTGGCGGCAACTACGGAACAGGAGTGCTGGGCAACATTGTCGGCGCCGACCGCACAGGTCAGGTACCGACTGTTTACAGCTACAGCCTTGGAGTGCAGCAGGAGTTGGGAAGAGGAACCACGCTGGATGTCGCTTACGTCGGCACACTGTCACGCCATCTCGTAACCTCGCGAGACATCAACGCTGTGCCCTACGGCTACGCATTCACTGCCGCAGCTCAAGATCCAAACGCTTGCGGCTGGAACGGAAAGGTCGGTACAGACCCTTATCTGGCTGGCTCGGTCTATGAGTCAGCCGGTTACAGCTATACGGGC